>Ga0316226_1001508_pt1 | contig 24846 bp, 12 predicted proteins | sample TBH18017metaG_FD_206009 | JGI IMG/M metagenome (GOLD analysis project Ga0316226, IMG submission 206009) | Freshwater microbial communities from Trout Bog Lake, Wisconsin, USA - TBH18017 | ecosystem: Environmental > Aquatic > Freshwater > Lake > Hypolimnion/Profundal zone | place: USA: Wisconsin...
TCCATCGTCAACCCCGGCAACAACCTGGCGAACGACAACACCTTCCTGATCCTGGTGTCGAACCGCGTGCTCGACGTGGCGGGCAACATCGGTTTGACGCCTCCGGGCAGCAGCGTGCTGACCAATCGCGCCATCTTCGCCATTCCCGGCAGCGGCGGCGCGGCGATCACGTCGACGCCCGTGGTCGTGACCGTGGTGGAGCCGAAACTGGGGCTGACCAAGGATATCGCCCAGACACTGGCCAATGCCGGCGATACCGTGGACGTCACCCTGGTTGCGACCAACACCGGTACCAGCGCGGCGTACGACGTGATCGTCCGCGATCCGCTGCCGACGGCGTTTTTCGCCGGCGCCAGCGTGGCGCTTGGCTCATCGAACGTCGACTATCCGGGCGATTTCAGCGCGACTTACGATGCCGTCTCCAACGCCGTGGTCTACAGCGGCGGTACGATTGCCGTGGGTGGCTCGGCGCGCTTCGTCTTCCATGTGCCGCTGGCAACGGGCGTGCTGCCCGGGCAGATCGTCACCAACACGGCGCTGATCACGCAGGCCACGACGCTCTCGGGCGCGGTCTCCGGCGAGCGGTATGAGCCGGGCACGCAGGCGGTCGATACGGTCACGATCCGTTCCAGTTCCGTCGCCGGCTTTGTCTACGGCGATACGAACAATAACGGCATCAAGGACACGGGCGAGCCAGCCATCACGAACGTCGCGATCACACTCAGCGGGACCAACCACTTGGGCGGTCAGGTCCTGTTCACGACTGTGACGGCCGCGGACGGCAGCTACCTCTTCAGCGGGTTGCGGCCCGGCACCTACACCCTGACCGAGACCCAGCCCAGCGGCTGGCTCGACGGCCTTGAGACCGTCGGCACGCTGTTCGGTGGCGCGGTGAACAACACCGTCGACAGTCAGACCATCACCGGCCAGGTTATCCCGCCCGATGCGAACAGCGCGGCCACCGGCTACAACTTCGGCGAACTGGTGCCCGCCAGCCTCGCCGGTCGCGTCTACGTTGATTTCAACACGAATGGCGTGTTCAACGCCGGCGAACCGGGCATCAGCAACGTGACCGTCACGCTGACCGGTACGGACGATCGCAGCAACGCGGTCAACACCGTTGTCACCACGGATACAAACGGCCAGTACGTCTGCGCGAACGTGCGGCCCGGCACCTATGCCCTGGCGGAAACGCAGCCGGCCGGCTACGGTCAGGGCGCCGAGCATCTGGGCAGCCTGGGCGGCACCATCGGTCTGGATACCTTCACCGGCATCGGCGTGGCGCAGGGTAACGTCGGCACCAACTACGACTTCGGCGAACAGATGGCCCGCGTGGGCGACCTGGTCTGGGAGGACCGCAACGGCAACGGCGTGCAGGACGCCGGCGAACCCGGCCTCAGCAACGTCACCGTGCGGCTGCTGGACGCCACCAGCAATGTGCTGACCACGGTCAGCACGGATGGCCAGGGCCATTACGCCTTCACCAACCTGTTCGCCGGGACCTATCTGGTCGCCTTTGTCGCACCCACCGGCATGCTCTTCACGCTCGCCGACCAGGGCACCAACGAGCTGGTGGATAGCGACGCCGACGTGCAGACCGGGCGCACCGTGCCGTTCACCCTGGCGGCTGGCGCCGCCGACACCTCCTGGGACGCGGGTCTCTACTGGCCCGCGCGCATCGGTGACTTCGCCTGGGTTGATACCAACGCGAACGGCCAGCAGGACGGCGGCGAGACGGGCCTGGCGAGCGTCGTGGTGAGTCTGTACGACACGAACAGCGTGGTGCTGGCGGTCACGACCTCGTCGGTGGCCGGTGCTTACAGCTTCACCAACCTGGCGCCGGGCACGTACACGGTCGGCTTTGCGCCGCCGGCGAACTGGCTCTTCACGACGTCGAACGTCGGCAACGATGCGACCGACAGCGATGCCGATCCGGTCACGGGGCGGACGGCGGCCTACACGCTGACGAGCGGGCAGACGAACAACAGCATCGATGCCGGGTTCTACCAAGTGGCCTCGATTGCCGGCGCGGTGCTGTTGGACGTCAACGGCAACGGCGTGCAGGACGCCGGCGACACCACCGGCATTGGCGGTGCGACGGTGCGCCTGTACGACGCGGCATCCAATGTCGTGGGAACGGTGACGACGGTTGAAACTGGCGCCTATCTCTTCACGAACCTGGCGCCGGGCGCCTACACGGTGGTGGAGACCGATGCGGCCGGCTATCTCAGCACGGGTGACACCGCCGGCCCGAACGACAATCGGATCCCGGCCACGCTGGTCTCCGGGCAGAGTTCGGCAGGCAACAACTTCCTCGATGCGCAGCCCGTCACGATTGGCGATTTCACGTGGGTGGACGTCAATGGCAATGGCCAGCAGGACAATGGCGAACCAGGACTCTCGAATGTCGTGGCGCGGCTGTACAACGCCACCAACGGCGTGATGGGCGTCGCGACCTCGAGCGTCAACGGTGCCTATGCCTTCACCAACATTCCTCCCGGCACGTACACGGTCGGCTTCACGCCGCCGTCGGGCTGGCTCTTCACGACGTCGAACGTGGGCGATGCGGCCACGGACAGCAATCCGCTGCCGGGCACCAACCGCACCGCGGCGGTGACGCTGACCACGGGGCAGACCAACCTGACCATTGACGCGGGCTTCTATCAGCTGGCATCGATTGCCGGCGCCGTACTGCTGGATGTCAACGGCAACGGCGTCCAGGATGCGGGCGACACCGCCGGAATTGCCGGCGCCACGGTGCGCCTGTATGACGCGGCCTCCAACGTGGTGGGCACGGTCACCACCCTGGCGAACGGCGCCTACAACTTCACCAATCTGGCTCCGGGCGCCTACACGGTGGTCGAGACCGATGCGGCCGGCTATCGCAGCACGGGCGACACGGCGGGTCCGAACGACAACCGGATTCCCAAGATGCTGGCGACAGCCGAAGCGTCGACGGGCAACCTGTTCCTCGACGCGCAGCCGGTGCGCCTCGGCGACTTCGTCTGGGTCGACACCAACGGGAACGGCCAGCAGGATGGCGGAGAACCAGGGCTGGCGAACGTCGTCGTGAGCCTGTATGACACGAACAACGTGGTGCTGGCGGTCACGACCTCGTCGGTGGCCGGGGCTTACAGCTTCACGAACCTGCTGCCCGGCACGTATATGGTCGGATTTGCGCCGCCGTCGGGCTGGCTCTTCACGACCTCGAACGTCGGCAATGACGCGACCGACAGCGATGCCGATCCTGCCACCGGACGGACGGCGGGCTATGCGCTGACGAGCGGGCAGACCGACAATACGGCCGATGCCGGCTTCTACCAGATGGCCTCGATCGCCGGCACCGTTCTGCTGGACGTGAACGGCAACGGCGTGCAGGATGCCGGCGAGACGAACGGCATTGCCGGCGCAGTCGTGCAGGTGTACGACGCGGGATCGAACGTGGTGGGCAGCACCACCACCGCCGCGAACGGCGCCTACATCTTCACCAACCTGGTGCCGGGCGCCTACACGGTGGTGGAAACCGACGCGGCCGGCTATCTCAGCACGGGCGATGTGGCCAGTCCGAACGACAACCGGATTCCGGCCATACTGGTTTCCGCGCAGCAGGCGACGGGCAACGACTTCTATGATGTCCTGCCCGCCGCAGTGGGCGACTTTGTCTGGAACGATAGCGCGAACGTCAACGGCATCCAGGATGCAGGTGAGCCCGGGGTGTCGAACGTCACGGTGCGGTTGTTGAGTGCCGCGACGAACCTGCTGCAGGTTGCGCAGACGACGACCAACGGGGCCTACACCTTCACCAATCTGCTGCCCGGTGCGTATCTGCTCCAGTTCGTGGCACCCAGCGGATTCGTCTTCACAACTGTGCACGCGGGAACGAACACCGCTGTGGATAGCGATGCGAATGCCGCGACAGGGATGACGGCGCCGTTTACCCTGACTTCGGGCCAGATGGACATGACCCGCGATGCGGGTTTGTATCAGCCGGTGCGTCTGTACGGATACGGCTTCACGGACAAGAACGCCGACCTGGTCCGTAATGCGGGCGACGTCCCGGTGACGAACATGCTCGTCATGATCTGGAGCAACGGGGTGCAGGTTGCGTCAACGCGCACCGACACCAACGGCTACTATGCCTTCAGCGCGCTGATTCCGACGGCATACGAGATTCGCTTCCTCTGCCACTCGAATGCGCTGGAGGCCGTGCCGGCAACCAACACAGCGGCCGCATCCGATCCGGAACGCAATCGCGCGCTGGCCGTGACCGAGGAGAATGCCATCATTGTCTACACGCCGGTCGCCGGCGAAGGGTACGTCATTGCCGGCGAGCCGTTGAACGCCGGTTTCCGTCCGGGATTGCCGACGGCGGCCTCCGTGCTGATCCGCTCCTATGCGACGGCGGAGGGTGTGGTCGTGGAGTTCCAAACGATCGACGAGGCGGGCGGCAACGACATGGTGCTGTATCTCTACCAGAACGGCAAATGGGTCGAAGTCGGGCGCCTGCCTTCGGTGGGCGAGGGAAACAACACCTACCGCTTCATCGTGCCCGGCCTGGCGGCTGGTGACGTCTGCAACTGGAAGGTGGTCGACGACGAAGGATTCTCCCATACGGCCTACGGCCTGACGGTCGGCATATTTGCGACCGACCTGACGCTGATGGACAAACACGGTCTGCGGTTGCGCTGGAACAGCCTGCCCGACCATGAGTATGAGGTCTACTGGACCGACCATCTGGGCGGCGACTGGACGCCGATCGCGACCGTCCAGGCCGTGAACGCCTCGACGGAGGTCGTGCTCGAAACCCTCCAGCCCTCCGGCTTCTTCAAGATTGTGCTCAAGCCCTAGCAGCCCGTTGGAAAATGGTTGCGGACGCCGAGGTCGGCGTCCTCGCCGGCCTGCGGCCGGATGCAACAAGCCTGAAGACGATTGAACGTCCAACATCGCATTCGAACATCCAAGGGAAAAGCGCTTTCGCATCATAAGCGACAGGCACCTCCCAATCTGCTGACAAGTCTCGCTCCCGCTGTAGCCGCGGCGCTGTGCCGCCGCGCGTGCGGGTCCGGCACGCCAACACAGCGGCGTGGCTTCTACCATGCGCGTCTTCTCTCTTGCAACCGCGGCGCTGTGCCGCCGCGCGTATTTATTAGTCCGGCACGCTTCACGACAATAGAGCCGTTTCCGAGCCGGTTTGCTATGATCTGCAACCGAACTGAACACTTCTGGAGACCCACGATGCCGCAGACTTATCGCGCTTCCGTCATCGGCGCCGGCATGGCCGGCCACCTGACCCTCGATGCGCTCAAGGCTTCTCCGCGCTTCACGTCCGTTGCCGTCTCCGACGTCAACGCCGCGGCGCTGGCCAAGATTGCGACCGAGTATCCCGACGTGCGCACCTTCCCTTCGCCTGAAGCCATGTTCGCCGCAAGTCCGGCGGACGTCGTATGCATCGCGACCTACGCGCCGTCGCACCTGCCGCTGACGCTGGCCGCCCTCGCGCAGAAACCCCGCGGGCTGTCAGTCGAGAAGCCGCTGGCCGACATCACGGCCGCGGCGCGGCAAATCGAACAGGCTGTGAAGGCCGCCGGAGTGCCGGTGGCCGTGCCTCACGGACTTCTGGTTGCGCCGCACAGTGTGGACCTGATCCGCCGCGTGCGCGCGGGCGAGATCGGCCAGCTGCGTTCGGTGGAATTCCAGAACAGCGGCTGGGACCTGATCAACGCCGGCATTCACTGGTTCAACTTCTTCGTGGCCCTGACTGATCGCGAGCCGCTGCAGTGGGTGCTGTGCGCCTGCGACACCAGCACGCGCACCTACCGCGACGGCATGCAGGTTGAGACCATGGCCGTGACCTACGCCGTGACGCGCAGCGGCGTGCGTCTGATCCTCAACAGCGGCGACCACGTGCCCGTGGCGACGCCCGACAGCGGCTTCCTCTGCCACATCCTCGGCACCGAAGGCCACATCGAATTCTACGGCTGGAAGAACGAGTATCGCCTGGTCAATGCCGCGCATCCGAAGGGCACGATCATCCAGGTCGAGAACGGCGGGATCACCAACCACCGGCGCCACTTCGAGAGCCTGGCCGCGCAGATGGACGCCGCCAAGCCCGACTACGCCGTGCTCGAGAGCTCCCTGATGGCGCTCGAGATCTGCGAGGCCGCCTATGCCTCGCATCGCTGCCACCGTCAAATCATGCTGCCGCTGACCGGTGCCGAAACGCCGGATTGCGGCGTGTGGGATCCCGGTCGTCCCTATGCCGGCACCGGCGGCGGACGCGATGGCCGCAAGCTCTAGGATCTGGCGGCCGCAAGCATGCGACGCCGTGCGCTCGGAGCTGGCGGCACAACGTGTTCTGGCACACAATGGCCCAACTGCGTCCATGGATGGCGCGACAACACGGAGACGAGAGATGGCTTCCACGACGAAGATTCGATTTGGCATTGCGGGCGCCGGCTGGCGCGCTGAGTTCTTCCTGCGCGTCGCCGCGCTCTGTCCCGACCGTTTCGAAGTGACGGGCCTGATGGGGCATACGCCCGAACGGGCGACGGCGGTGGCGGCGCGCTTCGGCGTGCGCTGCTGTGCCAGCGTGAAGGAGCTGGTCGGCACCAAGCCGGCCTTCGTGGTCACCACCGTGCCGCGCACGGCCAACCCCGCGCTGATCCGCGAACTGGCCGAAGCCGGCATGCCGGTGCTTTCCGAGACGCCGCCCGCTGGCACCGTGGAGGAGTTGTCCGCGCTCTTTAGCTTTGTGCAGGCGCGCGGCGCGCGCGTCCAGGTGGCGGAGCAGTACCTGTTCCAGCCGCTGCATGCGGCGCGCCTGGCATTCGTGGCTGGCGGGGCGCTGGGAAAGGTTTCGCAGGTGCAGGTCTCCATCGCGCACGGCTATCACGCCATGAGCCTGATGCGTCTCTTCTTGCAGGCGGGATTCGCCGATGCGGTCATCAGCGGGCGGTCGTTTGCGGTCGAGCTGACGCGTGGGCCGAACCGCGAGGGGCCGCCCGCAACCGAGAGTCTCGAAAAGGCCACGACCCAGTTCGTGTTCCTCGACTTCGGCGACCGGCTTGGGCTCTACGACTTCGCGGGCGTGCAGTACATGTCCTACATTCGCCGGCTGCGGCTGATCGTGCAGGGCACGCGCGGCGAGATTGTCAACGAGGAGGCGGTCTGCCTGCGCGATCATGTCACGCCGATCCGCAGCACGTTCATCCGCCACGAGGCCGGGCCCGGCGGCAACCTTGAAGGCAACTTTCTCAAGGGCATCCAGGCCGGCGGCGACTGGGTCTATCGCAATCCGCTGGCGCCGGGACGGCTGAGCGACGACGAAATCGCCGTCGGCACATGCCTGCTGCGCATGGCGGACTATGTCGAGACCGGCAAGCCCTGCTACAGTCTGGCCGATGCCTGCCAGGACACCTATCTCGACCTGATGTGCCAGCAGGCGCTTGCGAGCGGCCAGCCCGTCAAGACCGAGCGGCAGGTCTGGGCGGTGTGATTACCGCCTGACGCGACAGGGCGTTTGCGCTAAGCTCAACTCCTGCTTTTCGTCGAAAGGAAAGGAAGCGCCCATGACCTTGCGCGAGATCGTCCTGGATCAGATTCATCACCGCGACACGCCGGCCGTGCCCTACACGCTGCCGTTCGAGGAGGATGTCGGCGCACGGCTCGACGCGCACTATGGCGGTCCGGCCTGGCGGCAGCGGCTCAAGCCCTATATCGTTTCCGTGCGCGCCGTGGATACCGACCCCAAGACGCCGATCAACGCGCGCTATATGCGTGATCCCTACGGCGGCATCTGGCGCCAGGACATGCGGCCCTGGCATCTGGAAACGCCCCCGCTGGCCACCCCCTCCTTCGACGGCTACACCTTTCCGACGCCCGAGAGCTTCTTCCGTCCTGCGGAAAAGGAGCGCGCGCGCGCGATCTGCGCCGCCAACCGGGGCAAGAGCTTCGTCGTGGCCGGATTGGGCTGGGGCCTGTTCGAGCGGAGCTGGAACCTGCGCGGCTTCGAGAACGCGCTGATGGACGCCGTGGCCGAGCCGGAGTTCTTCGCCGAGATGCTCGACCGGCTGATGAACCTCTATCTGCAGTTCGTCGAATACACCTGCGACCTGCCGGTCGACGGTGTGCTGTTCGGCGACGACTGGGGCGACCAGCGCGGCGTGATCCTGGGACCGGCACGCTGGCGGGAGTTCCTCAAGCCGCGTTGGGCGCGCATCTTCGCGGCGGTGCACGCCCGGGGCAAGATTACGATGTGCCACTCCTGCGGGTCGGTGGCTTCGATCGTGCCCGATTTGATCGAGATCGGCCTCGATGTGCTGGAGAGCGTGCAGGCCGAGGCCGCGGACATGAGCCCATACGCGCTGAAGCGGAAATACGGCGACAAGATCACCTTCTGGGGCGGCCTGGGCAGCCAGAGCACGATCCCGCACGGCACGCCTGAGACGATCCGCGACGAGGTGCGGCGGCTGAAGCGCGAGATGGCCAAGGGCGGCGGTTACATCCTGGCGCCGGCCAAGCCGATGCAGCCCGAGACGCCGACGGCCAACGCCGTCGCCCTGGTCGAGGCGTTTACGGAAGCGTGATGATTGAGCCGTGAGCAGGCATGTAACAAGGCATTCCGTGACGAAGAATCGCTGCGGGGTAGGGCGTGCCGCTCCGCGGCCGCCGTATCCAGCGCATCGGCCGTGCATCCATCCGCGGCCGGCGGCGGAGCGCCGGCCCCACCCGTTTTTCGCACTATCGCAATGATCCGTCGAGAGAAGGAAACGGTCTCATGTTCACCAGTCTTTGCACCTCCATGGTCGGCATCCGCGCCACGTGCGCGGAGACGCCGGCGCTGGCTCGCCGGAATGGCTTTGGCGGCGTCGACCTGAATATGCGCGAGGCGCGCGACGCGGGCCTCGCCGACCTGCGCGACCGGCTCGCGGCACTGAAGCTGCAGCCTGGCGTGGCCGCTGGCCTGCTGCCGGGCCGCCTGGCTGTGCCGCAGGCGGAGTGGGACGCGGCGCTGGTCGAACTGCCGGCGCTGGCGGCTCTTGCGCGGAAGGCCGGTTTCACGCGCACCACGATCGTAATGTTGCCGTTTCACGAGACGCTGGCGTTTGAAGACTGCTTTGCGCTCTGCGTGGCACGCCTGCGCCAGGCGGGGGCCGTGCTGGGCGATCATGGGCTATCCGTGGGCGTCGAGTACGTCTCGCAGGTCACGCGCCGCGCCGGTCAGCCGCAGATCTTCCTGCACGATCTCGCAGGCACGCTGAGCCTGCTGGTCGCCGCGGGCACGCCGCACGCCGGTCTGCTGCTGGACAGTTTCCACTGGCACTGCGCCGGCGAGTCGGTGACGGCACTGCGCGCCCTGCCAGCCAGCCGCATCGTTGCCGTGCATGTGGCCGACGCTCCCGACCGGCCGGCGGCCCAGCAGGTGGCCTTCGAGCGCGAGTTGCCGGGCGCCGGCGTGGCCGACCTGCGCGGCTTCTGCGCGGCCGTGCGCGCCACGGGCTACGACGGACCGGCCACGTGCGAACCCTTCTGCAAGGCCTTCAATGAGATGCCGGCCGATGCCGTCGCGGTGCGCGTGCGCACGGCGCTGGAGGCGGTCATGGCGTAAGGGCTGCCGAGAAGCGCATGGGCTTCCATCGCGACATCAACAGGAAAAGAACATCATGAGTCATCGTCCAGTCTCCGTCGGCATCATTGGTCAGGGTCGCAGCGGCTGGGGCATCCATGCCGACGTGATCCGCAAGATGCCGGAGCAGTTTCGCGTCGTTGCCGTGACCGACGCCATTCCCGAACGACTACAGGCCAGCGCCGAGGCGCTCGGCTGCCGCGCGGCGCCCGATGTGGCCGCGTTGGTCGCCGATCCCGCCGTTGAACTGGTTGTCGTGGCCAGTTTCAACCATCTGCACGCCGCGCATGCCCGCCAGGCGCTGGCAGCCGGCAAGCACGTGCTCTGCGAGAAACCCTTCGGCCTGACCGTGAAGGACGTGGACGCCATGACGGCGGCGGCAGCCCAGGCTGGCCGCATCATCGCGCCGTTCCAGCAGCGGCGCTACGAGAAGGACTTTCTCAAGGTGCGCGAGATCATCGACTCCGGATTGCTGGGAGAGATCGTTCACATCCGCATCTGCTGGCACGGCTTCAAGCGGCGCTGGGACTGGCAGACCTCGCGCGCGTTCGCGGGCGGCGCGCTCAACAACAACGGCCCCCATCCGCTGGATCACGCCGTGGCGCTCTTCGGCGCCGGCGAACCGCGCGTCTGGGCGCAGGCCGGTCACTACCTCTGCAGCGGCGATGCCGAGGATCACCTGAAGTTCATCCTGAGCGCTCCGTGCCATCCCACGGTCGAAGTCGAACTCACCGATATCTGGGCCTACGGCCAGGACCGCTGGACAGTCTGCGGCACGCATGGCGGGCTGCGCGGCAACGAGCGCACGCTGGAATGGAAGTGGGTGGACTTCAGCAAGCTGCCGCCGCGGCCGCTCGACTTGAATCCCACGCCCGACCGCAGCTATAACAGCGAGAAGCTGGAATGGCAGACGGCGAACTGGGAGCCGGAAACCAAGACAGCAGGTGGCGGCGCTGGCGCTGCGCCGCCCCCCGATGCCGTGCTGGCCTTCTACAGCGGACTCTACGCTTCGATCCGCGATGGCAAGCCGCTCCACATCACGCCCGCTGAAGCGCGCTGCCGCATCGCCGTGATGGAGCAGATCCGGCATCAGGCTGGTATTCCGGCGCAAAGCGTTTGAACCTAGAAAGAGCAGTTGAACCGCAGATTACCGCTGATGGACGCTGATTGGCGCGGTCTCGAGACAGAAATGGCTTTCACCTATCCGGTGAACATGGTTCTGCGTAGCAACATATTGATTGCGATTTTCTTTCATTCGGTATAAATATGGTCCATCAGAACTACTTCTCGTGGAATGTGTTATACATTCTAATCTCTATGCTATATTGCAATTGACCATTAATGACCACATCTCCTATCATGATGCAAATGTTGGGGGAGATGGTTTGTCGTGATGCTTTCATCCAAGCGAGACTCGGATTATCAAGTCACGGGCAAGGCCCATGTCCGTGGCGGGCCGGCGTTGGACCGCGCGCTCAAGGGTTTGTCACGCACGTTTGCTTCCGGGCGTCTGGGCGCCGGTGAATATCTGCCCTCCGAGCGTGCGCTGGCGAAAGACGTGGGTGTGGCGCGTGGCACGTTGCGGGCGGCCTTGGATTCGCTGGCGCGCAGCGGGGTGATTCGGGCATCCGGCGGACGGTGGGTGCTGCTCAAGCACGATGCTGAAGCCAGTCTCATGGCGCACACCATTGGCATTTTGACGGTCTGGGATGAACAGCCGCTGGGCGGCAAGGCCTCCGGGAGCGGCGGATGGGAGCGCTACGTGGCGATCGGCGCGGCCGATGCGGTGCGGGCGGCGGGGCTTCACACGCTGGCCCTCTATCCCGAGCGGCTCACGACCGGCCAGATCCGGCGGTTGCTGCAGGATCTGCCGCGTGGCATCGTGGTTTCCACCCGGGCGCAGGGCCTGCCCGAGGGGCGCGCCGTGCTGGAAGCGCTGGCCAGCGCGCGCGCCAACGTCGTCGTCTATGGCAACGCGCCCGAGGTGGCGGCCTACCCGCGCGTGGCTTCGGACCACGCCGACGGCGCCTACCAGTTGACGCGCTGGCTGATCGTCCAGGGCCGGCGGCGCATTCTGCGGGTATGGCCTGATGCCGAGCTGTTGCCGTATTGGTTGCGGGCGCGGGACGCCGGTTACGAGCGCGCCATGCGCGAGGCGGGGCTCGAGCCTCTGCCACCGGTTGGCCTGCCGGTGGTGCAGGTTCCGGGGAATGACGAGGCGCTCTTCTCTTCGGCGGTCCGGACCGTCGCCGGACATCTTTTCGAGCGGCTGCAGGGATCCCAGGCGGCCGATGCGCTGATGGCCGATACGGACGGCAACATCTTCACGTTCGCCGCCGCGTGCCGGCTGTTGGGCAAACGCGTGCACGAGGATGTGGCGGTTGTAGGCTACGACAACTACTGGGCCGAGAGCCCCCTGCGCCAGGTCGTCGATGACGTCCCCGCGGCGACGATCGACAAGCTGAATCGCAGGATCGGCGAGGAACTGGTGCGGGTGCTGTTGGACAGGGATGTTCAGAACGGCATGCCGGCACCGGATCTCCGGCTGGTGAAGCCAAGGCTGGTGGTGCCGGACGTGGTTACGATGAACGCGAAAAGGGGAATGCTGGAGGTCATATGATGAAACCATTGATTCAACGCCACATGCGCCTGGTGGTCGGTTTGTTGTTGGCGGAGGTCGTTCTTCACGTGCAGGAGAGCGCGGGATCAACGTCCAACATCTGGAGCGTTGCAACCACGGTCACGGGCCTTTGGAGTACGGCGTCGAATTGGACGCCGAACGCCGTCCCAAATGGCGTCGATGCGGCAGTCGTTGGCAATACGCCGAATTACGCCGCGAGTTGTACGATCCTGGACCAAGCGGCCACCGTCGGACTACTGACCGCAGGCGAAAACCGCGGCTCCTGGCTGATCCTGGCAACAAATGCCAATGTTCTGACCGTTCAGGCGGCTTCCGGTACGGCGATGCTCTACAGCGGCTACCGGGCGAATCTGACGGTGAACCCCAACATCGTGATGAACAGTTCTCTGCTGGTTTCGAACAAATCCGACACGGCCGTCTCCATCGTCCTGAACGGTGCGATCGGCGGCACGGGGGATCTTGCCATCGCGCCCAATGGCAACTATAACAGCAGCACGCCGCGCGAAACGGCATCGTTCAGCAACATCAACATGAGCGGCGCGATTTATGTTCGCGGATGGACCAACAACGACGTGCGGTTCTATGGGTCGATTGGCGCCAATGTAACCAAACTCGATCTCACCGCCAACGGCAGCAACTCCACGGTCACGCTGGCTTCGACCAATGCCTATGGTGGCGACACCGTCCTTCCGTGCGGAACATTGTTGCTCGGCAAGGCCACCTCGCTCAGCACGGGCATGCTGATTGTCAGCGGCGGCACGGTGCAGGCGACGGCCAACCTTTCGGGCATTAATGCCATCTCCAATGCGCTCCGGGCATGCGGCAATTTCACCGTCAGCGGCGCCAGCAACTTGGAGTTTGCCGGCAGCGTGGATCTCAACGGCGGTGCGCGACAGATTACCGTCTCCAGCACCGGCACGAACACCATTTCCGGGGTGCTCGGCGGCGCCGCCGGCAGCAAGTTCGTGAAAGCGGGCACGGGTGTTCAACTTCTCGCCCGGCCCAACACCTATCCGGCCGGCACAACTGTGCTCGGGGGTATGCTGAAACTGACCAACAACGCGACTCTCGGCTACGGGTCCGTCACCGTATCAGCCATCACCAACGCGGTCGTAAAACTAGATCTGTCGGGACTGACCAATGCCGTGGACGGTTATGTCTCCGCCATTGCCAAAATGGCCATGCTCACGTTGAATTCGACGAACATCCTGACCACCAACTACTACCCCAATGTGGCCTTTGGCGTCCGCGGCTTCACCAACCAGGTGGCCGCTCTCATTCTGGACGGCGTGAAGCAGTCCAACAATCTCTACACCTCGAACAATCTGCCGCTCTATATCACGGGCGCGGGCGCCATCCGGGTGACCGGCGCCGCGGCAGGGACGGCTGTGCTCATCTTCTAGCGCGGTTGCAGCACGCTGGGCGATTGGCGTGTGTCGTTGCTTACCTCTTCTTCTAGAGCCACGCCGCTGCGCCGGCGTGCAGGACCGAGGAAGCGCGGTGGCAGAGCGCCGCGAATACAGCAGGATCAAGCGGCCGGGAACCCGATGGAGCAGAAGATGAAACGCAATCGAACACCGACTTGCCGGCATGTGTTGTCCGCCGTCGCGTTGGCCGGCGCATGCCTGACTTCCTGCGCACAGACAGGCACGCCATCGGCCGTCAATGCCATCGTCATTGATCTGCCCGATGCGGCGCACGTCTCGCTGGCCATCGACGGCACCAACGGCGTGCGCGTGCGCACCCTGTGTGGAGATCTGCCGCTGCCGGCCGGACATCACGCCGTCGAATGGGACGGACGCGACGACAGTGGCAAACTGCTGCCTGCCGGCGCCTACCGGTGGGTCGGACTGCAGCGCGGCGAGATGCACGCCGTCTACCGCGGCAGCTTCCAGTACGGCGATCCGCCCTGGCTCTATGGCAAGACCGGCGGTTGGGCGGCGGACCACTGTTACGTGGCCGCGGTCGCCGCGGTCGGCGACCGCGTTCTGCTCGGATCGAGCGAAGCCGAGTGGGGCCATGGTCTGATCGCCAGCGACCTTGACGGACGCAAAGAGTGGGGCCTCCGCTGGCTGGACAAACGCGCCTGGGCCGGCGCCGATGCGTTGGCCACCGTCGGGGGGCGCGTCTATGCCAGCAGCTATCTGGGCGAGAACCTGGTATGGGAGGTCGATCCTGTCAGCGGCGCCAACACGATCGTCTTCGATGGCAAGGATCTGCCGCGGGAACAGCTCAATACCGAAGCCTGGGGCACCTATACCAACGTGCCGGCGCTGCGCGTCGTTGGCGGGCATGACACCAACAGCGGCGGCGAACTCTACGTCACTGACGTCTTCGGCAAGCAGCCGCGCACCTATGTGCTGGCCGTGACCACGGCCGGTGCGCGGTTGACCTATGCGCGTACACTGCCGGTGCGGCCGTTCGGTCTGGCCTGGCTTCCCGATGGGCGCTGCGTGGCGGCCATGGACACGAGCATCGACGTGCTCGACACGCAGACAGGCGCCTGCACGCCGCTGGTGCGCGAGGGGCTCTCCGCTCCCGCCGCGATTGCCGCAGACAAACAGGGGCGCATCTACGTTTCCGATCAGGGCGCTGACGGCCTGCATCGGTTCACGCGTGACGGCCAACTCGTCGGACACTACCTGCGACTCGGCGGCGCGCCGTCGCAGCAGGTCAAGATCTTCGACAGCGCCGGCAAACTGCTGCGCGCCATGGGGGCCAAGGGCGGGCAGGGGATTGGCAAGATCGACCCCGACTCCTTCTACCGCCCGGGCAGCCTGGCCGTCGACAGCCGCGGCCGGTTGTGGGTGACGGAGATGACCGCGTCGCCCAAGCGCGTCAGCGTCTGGGAAATCCCCGCCGATCCGTCCAGGAGTGCGCCGAAACTGGCGCATGAGTTCTTTGGCCCGACGCTTTACGGCGGCGGCGCGGCGATGATCGATCCGCAGCAGCCGTGGCGCATCATGGACACCAGCTACGGCGTGATCTTCGATGTCGATCTCTCCACGCACGCCTATCGGCCGGTCGAACTGCCGTGGCGGCCATACAACAGCTGGAAGGAGCACGCCTTCCGGCCGGACCTGCCCTTCATGGGCGAACCGGGGATTGTCTTCAACCTCGACGGACGGCGTTTCGCCGCGTGCCGTGGCGGCTATGGCAACGGCGCGGAGACCTGTTGGGAGCCATACCACTTCAATGCCACCGGCCCCGTGATGATCGGCGAGTATCGCGGTGCGTGCTTTGCGCCGCTGGCGGCTGTCGGCAACATCCGCATGTGGATGCGCGCCCGCGAACTGAACTGCCGGCGCGAAGAGCAATGGCTGCCGCCGGTGGTGCTCGAAGCCGCGCGGCGCCTGCCGGAGTGGCCGGCCTATGCGGCACAGATGAAGATGGACCCGCAGGCTGCCGACGTGCCACATGTGCCACATGCGCGCGGCTCGGCCGTCTGGATCGCCCATCCCTGGCCCGAGGCGATCAGCGGATTCCTGTGGACCGACGCCAACGGCGACGGTCGCATGCAGGCCGAGGAGATCGCCTTCCAAGCGCTGCCCGATGGTGACGAGGTCACGCTCGACAGCCAGCTCAATGTCTACCTCTCCACCAGCGGCCGCCTCAAGGGCGCCTACCGCCTGCCGCGTGAAGGCTTCAACGCCGTGGGCGCGCCGGTCTACCGTTGGGCGCACCTGGCGAAGATCACGGATGCGCCCATCAGCGTCAGCCAGGTGGGCGACGATGGCACGCTGCTGGCCCACGCGGCGCTCTACAATGCCGACGGCACGCGACGCTGGTCCTACCCGAGCAGCCCCAAGGCCACCCGCGAATTGGGCGCCGCCAAACAGGACGTGCTGACGCCCGGGCGCATCTACCGCGTCAACTCGCTGCGCGGGCTGGTCAAGGGCCCCGGCGAGCTGGGCGAGGTCTACATGCTCGGCAGCGTCGATGGCATGACCTACTTCCTGACGCGCCAGGACGGGCTCTTCATCGCGACCGTCTTCCGCCCCGCCGCCTTTGCCGAGGGATGGGACAGTATTCCGGAGGCCAGGCCGGGCATGCTGCTGGACGACTACTCGCTGCAGGAGGAGTGCTTCAACAACTCGTTCGCCCGCGCCGAAGCCAGCGGCCAGGGATTTGAGAAGGACCATTACTACATGCTCGGACTCGGGCGCTCCGCGGTCGTGGAGCTGACGGGGCTCGAAAGCGTCAAGCGCTTCAGCGGTGGTTCGCTACCGCTCGTTGCAGGCGCCGGGCTGTATGGTCGCGGCGAGTCGTTCGATCCCGCGGCCACCGCCGCGCGGCTGAAGGTCAAGGCGCCGCCGAAGGAGCCGCTGGCCGCACCGCACACGCTGGCGGGCACCGAGACATTTCGCGGCAAGCCGGCGACCTTCGCTTCGACTACGGTCTGGACCGCCTGGGACGCGCGCGGCCTGCACATGAAGTGGTCCGTGCTCAACGACAGGTCGCCCTTCGTCAACGGCGAGAAGGACTGGACCCGGCTCTTCTCGGGTGGCGACGCCTGCGACATCCAGCTCGATTCGCCGCGCCTGGGCAAGTGCCGGTTTGTCGTCGCCATGTCCGACGGGCAGCCGGTTGTCGTGCGCCTGCGTTACGATGGCAAGGAGACGGCATCAGCCGTCACTTACCGCTCCGGCATCGCCGAGACGCGTGTTCCGGCTGTCGAAAAGCTGGCGGCGCCCTGCCAGGTGCGCCGCGGCAAGCAGGATTATGTGTTGCAGGTGACCTTGCCGTGGGAGGCGCTGGGCATCGAGCCCAAGGCGGGGCTCAGGATTCCCTTTGAGCTCGGTGTCCTTTCCTCCGATGCCGGCGGCACGCGCACGGCGGCGCGCGAATATTGGGCCAGCGGCGAGAGCGGCATGGTCGCCGACCTGCCGACCGAGGCGCGCCTGACGTCGAACTGGGGGACACTGGAGATTCAATGACGGATCTTCATGCGATAAACGGCTGCGGTTTTGCTTGTGGATGGCAATGGGCCAGTCTCACACATACGCATGTGTGAGACTGGCCCATTGTGCCTGCCTGAGAAACGGAGCGTTGACTTTACTCGGCCCGGGTCCGAAATGCCCTGCGCTCAGAAAGCAATCACATGGTGCTGCGACCGCTCCTGCACGACGATCTCGCGCGGACCGGGAAGCTGCATGGTCCAGGTCCGGCCAGCCGCGCGCACGCCAACGCCGTCCGCGCGCCGCTCGAGTTCCAGCGCCGGAGCTGCGGCATCGCGTAGCGCGACGGCAGAGACGGCGAGGCAACCCTCCCCGCAATCGAACTCCGCGCATGTCGTTGCAAAACGGGCGGCGCGCGGATCGGACGGGGTGGAGGTCCAGAGCGTGAGGGCATCACCTGCACAGGGCAGCGCAGCCATGTCGAGCACGACGCCTTTGGAGGCGAAGGTTGCGCGGTTCCCGCTCACGGCTGCGTCCGTTTCGAAAAGCGGCACGTGGTAGCGTACGATGTTGCGCTCGGGAAGTTCCAGCGAATCGACGATCACGTAGAGACCCGCGGCAAGTTGGATCACGGTCCGCCAATGCTCGATCCGCGAGCGTAACGGCGCTGCCGGACGCGCATCCGGCATGCTCATCACCACCGGCGCATAGGCAACCGCCCAGGCCATCCCGTCGGGCGTCCGGTCGTGTGCGACGATCCAGCCGCGGTTGAACCGCCAGAGGTAACCCAGCGGCCGGACGCCGCGCGGCTCCCAGCGCGAATGACCCTGCGGCTCGAACTTGTCGGCGCTGCGCTGGGCGGCGTGACCGCAGGAGGCGTCGCTGATCCAGGCGCGCCCGCGCGCGTAGAGCTGCACCGAGCCATCATCGTGATGGTAATGCCCCCAGGCCGCGCCGCTGCGCAGGATTAGCAACTCCTCGCCGCCGCGCGCATCCCGCGTGCGAAAGAGGTATCCCAGCCCCTGCGCGTACGCGCTGGTCCAGGCCGGCGCGGCGGGCGCGGGCATGCACGCGCCCGATTCGGTTCCGCCCATCTCGCGGTGCAGCCATGCCAGGTTCGCCGCCAGCGCCGGCGCCCCATCGCGGAAGGCCGCGGCATAGTGCGCGAAGGTGTCGATGTAGGGCGAGGGCTGGCCCGTGGAAACCGGCAGGCAGGCATGGTCGCCCAGCGGCGCCAGGTACCGGAGCCCGTCGAAGAGCGCGTCGCGGGGCGTCACGAGAGTCAGGGCATATCGGGCGAGATTCTGCAGCTCCGGCAAGGCGAAGAGATCATCCACGCCGTCCGCACGCCGGCGGAGCAGCACGGGCAGGATGGTCTGCAGCACGTGCTGGTAGTACGTGTGGCTCTCCTCCCAGACACCGCTGTCGGGATAGACGTGATAGGCGAGCTGCCGCCTGAGCATGGCGGCGAAATGGGCGCGCCAGGCCGCCGCCATGGGATGCCGCGGGAAGAGCTGCGCCGCCGCGCCGCAGATGGCGTAGCAGTCGGTGTAGAAGTTCTGGTTGCACATGCCCGCGACGGTCGGCTCATAGGAGTCGCGATCTCCAACGGGCCGCATCGAGGCGTCGCCTGGATAGTAGTTTTCGCTGGCGTAGAGATAGGCCAGGCAGGCAAAGAGCGCGCGGCACTGGCTGCGCTCGGACGGCGACAGGACGGAGTCGCCGCGCCTCGCCAGGTTCTCGAAGTGGAACATCTCGGGCACAATGCGGCGACCGGAGACGGGGTTGGTGATGCCCGGACCGGAAACCAGCCAGAAGCCATGGGCGCGCGCCTTGAGATAGGCGAGCAGCGAGAGGGCTTGCGCGCGCGGTTCGCCTGCCGCGAGCCCGCAGTGCACGCCGAGAACCTCGGGATCTGGCCAGGCGATTGCATGCGGGGCAGCCGGTTCGACGGGCCACTCGAAGGTCATGCCGAGCATAGCCTGCAGCGGCATGATGCCGCGCTGCGAGTGGATCTTGCGCAGATGGTATTGCTGCAGCGTTCCCAACTCCGCCACGTCAGCCACGAAATGCCCGGCGCCGGATGGGAGATGGCGCGCGAAGGGGTCCGTGGTGGATAGCGCTTCATCCGGCACAAATCCCCAGCGTGCGCGCCCGGCGCAGGTGAGCGCAAAGCTGCGCCGTCCGCTCCCGAGCCATGACTCGACATGGAGATGCGGGACGCTTGTGCCGACGCCGCGTGCAGCGATCTTCTCAGGCGATGGATCCTCGTCGGCCTTGGACTCCGGCGGCAGGGCGCGCCGGCTCCCGGCGCCGGCCGCAGTCCAGCGGCGCGCCCAGAGCTCCATGTGGTTGAGCACGCCGCCTTGCCATGTTCCGCCCTCAAGCGTGACAAAGCCCGCCTCGTCGCCCTCGGCGAAGAGCAGGCCGAAGCCGTCAGAGAGGTCGAACAGCTGCGAACCTTGCGTCCAGGCGAAGAGCCGCGCGATGCGATTATCCATCGCGTAGTTGGGGAGGATCGGCAGGAATCCCTCGGTGCTGTTCAAGAGGCGGATGCGCCGGGGCAGGGCGGGCTCGCCGAAATCCCAGACCAGTTGGTCTTCCGGCTGGCAGTTGAACGCCTCGTCGAAGCGCGCAAAGTGCTGGCCGGCGTCCAACGTCACCGTGGCTTCGTACGCGTGTCCACCCTCGAACGCGGCCGTGAAACGCGCCGCGGCGCGCAGCGGTCCATCTTCCAACACATCCAGCGTCAGGTGCTCCATCTTCAGCGAGGTATCGAAGAAGGTGCGCCCGCGCCAGACGCCATCGTGAGTCCGAAAGCGTCTGACAGGTCCGGGCAGCGGCTGTCCGCCGGCCGGCGGCGCGGCTTCCAGTTCGATGGCCATCAGCCCGTTTTCAATCGTGGCGCTGGCAGCAGCCTGGACGAAACGCACGCCGCCGCCGTCCAAGGCGGGAAACGGCGCGTCACAGCAGGAGAGGCACAAGGTCTCGAACGGTCGCAGCTCGAGGAGCAGGAAGCAGTGGCCCGGTTGGCGCGCCGAGCGTTGCGCCGCGAAAAGCCGGCCAGAGGCACCATCGCGCAGTGCGAAGAGCCCGTCGCGCGGCGCCTGGAACGCGACCTCGATCACCTGGAGTTCATGGGCCAAGCCGCATGACTCGCGGATTTCGATCGACTGTCCGGCTTGATCTCTTCGCAGCGTCAACATGCGCCTGCTCATTTCTCGAAAGCGAATTCGACTTCGTTGGCCCAATGCTCAACCCAGTCCACTTGGAACGAACCGTTGCGCTTGGCCACCGAGCGCGCGCGGGAGAGTTCCATGCACGGCCCGCCCAGTGACCATCTGCGCCTCCGATGACGATGCTAGCGAGAGCATGGCGATTGCGGCGGACGTGATGAGGGAACGCGAAACCATGCAGGCTCCTGGGTTCTGAGTACATGGATTGTCGCCTTCGCCGGGCACTCGCGACAACCAAAAACGTGTCAGGCAGGCAACGGGCGGGTCAGTCACGTGGTGACGGCAGGCAGCGGGTCCCGCCCTGCTATCGACCTTCAGAAGCGCGGCGGTGGTAGGGCGTGCCGCTCTGCGGCCGCCGCATCCAGCGCGCCGGGATGATTGCATGCGGACGGCGGCGGAGCGCCGTTCCTACCTGTGTTGGCCCGTATGGAACCAACCGGGCGCGAAAGATGTTGTTTTCAAGCGGGGAGAATCGCGGTATTGCTTGACGGGCAAACACATGGAGGCAAACGATGATCCGGTTGGGCATTGTGGGCACGGGCGGCATGGCCAACAGCCATGCACAACAGTTTGGCAAGATCGCGGGCGTGCAGGTGACGGCATGCTGCGACGTGGTTGCCGAAAAGGCGCGCGAGTTTGCAGCGCGTCACGGCATCCCCTCCGTCTACAGCGACTATCGTGCCATGCTGGCGGCGGGGCAGTTGGATGGTGTGATCAACGTGACGCCCGATGTCACGCATGCCGAGATCGCCATCGCCGTGGCGCGCAAGGGACTCGCCATCCTCTCCGAGAAGCCGATGGCCACGTCGCTGGCGGAAGCCCGCCGCATGCTGACGGCCGTGTCGCGTGCCGGCGTGCCGAACATGATCAACTTCTCCTATCGCAACGCCTGCGCGCTCCAGGCCGCGGCGCGCGTTGTACGCGCGGGTCGTATCGGGCGCGTGATTCATGTTGAGGCCAGCTACCTGCAGAGCTGGCTGGTCAGCCGCGCCTGGGGCGACTGGCGCACCAAGGTGGGGATGACCTGGCGCCTCTCGACGCGGCATGGCAGCGCCGGCGTGCTGGGCGATCTCGGCTGCCACATCTACGATCTCGCCAGTTTCCTGTGCGGCGACATCGTGGAAATCGATTGTCGGCTGAAGACGTTTGACAAGGGCGCAGCACGCAACCGGATCGGCGAGTACGTGCTGGATGCGAATGACAGCTTCGCCGCCACCGTGGGCTTTCGCGATGGTGGCCTGGGTGTGATTCACTCCTCACGCTGGGCCACGGGGCACAATAACAGCCTGCGTGCGCGGGTCTACGGCGATCAGGGCGCGATCGAAGTCGATCTCGACCGCTCCTACGAGACGTATCGCATCTGCCGCGGCCGGGCCAACATCGATGCTGCACGCTGGGAAGAGGTCAAGTGCCGGCCCATGCCGAGCAACGCGGTGCGCTTCGTGCGCGCCATCCGCAGCGGCAAACCCGACGCCAGCGACTTCGCCAACGGCCTGAAGGTGCAGGCCTATCTCGACGCCAGCCAGCGCTCCAGCGCCGCGTGCCGGCCGATGGCGGTCCGCATGTAGCGGAGAGATATCCACCGCAAAGGATGCGAAGGTGCGCGAAGGGGAGAGGATTGTGGGATTTGGACCGGGCGTTCCGCGGGCGGGTGGCTGAACATGAGATTTGTCGCGCGGCCCGGCCGCAGAAGGAGTTCCCGCATGCCGTTCTGTAGAACCTCTGCCATCGCATCGTTCGCCCTCGCGGTGGCGACCACGGCCCCATCTGCGGCGCTGCCTTATGTCGTCGTCGGCACCGGTCAGGCGACATGCTACGACGCGGCAGCCGAGATTCCCTCGCCCCAACCGGGCCAGCCGTTCTACGGCCAGGACGCCCAGCACCCGGGAGTCGCAGCGGCTTACCGCGACCAAGGCGATGGCACGATTAGCGACCTCAACACGGGACTGATGTGGCAGCGTGATCCGGGGGCCAAGATGACTTACGATCAGGCCATTGCTGGCGCGCGTGCCTGCAGGATCGGCGGTCACGACGACTGGCGGCTGCCGACGATCAAGGAGCTCTATTCGCTGATCGACTTCCGCGGCTGCGACCCGCGGCCGGAGATGGACATCAGCGCCCGTGGGCTCCATCCGTTCATCAACACCAATTTCTTCCATTTTCAATATGGCAAGGCCAGCGACGGCGACCGGATCATCGACTCGCAATACGCCTCTGCCACGCTCTCTGTCGCTCCGTCGCCCGGGCCTGACGGGCGCCGGGTGTTCGGCGTGAACTTCGCTGATGGCCGTATCAAGGGGTATGGCCTGCGCCGGCCCGGCGGCGGCAGCGAGAAGACGTTCTATGTCATGTATGTCCGCGGCAATCCGGCGTACGGCAGGAACCAATTCAAGGATAACGGCGATGGCACGGTGACCGACACCGCCAGCGGCCTGATCTGGCAGCAGGCCGACAGCGGCAAGGGCATGGACTGGCCCAGCGCGCTGGCCTATGCCGCAGGGCTGAAGTTGGCCGGTCATGACGATTGGCGCCTGCCAAACGCCAAGGAGCTCCAAAGCATCGTCGACTACACGCGCGCGCCGGACAAGAGTGCGACCGCTGCCATCGATCCGGTTTTGCGCGCCACGGCGATCCGTAACGAAGCGGACCAGCCCGACTATCCCTGCTACTGGACCGCGACCAGCCACGTCTCGATGGATGGTCGGGCCGGCGCCGCCGTGTATCTCGCCTTTGGGCGCGCCATGGGGTACATGCGCGGGCATTGGATGGATGTGCACGGAGCCGGTGCGCAACGCAGCGATCCCAAGCAAGGGAATCCCGCCGACTACGCTCAGGGGCGGGGGCCGCAGGGAGACGCTGTGCGTATTCTCAACTACGTGCGCTGCGTGCGGATCGGCTCGCCCGGTGTGCAGATGGCGACAGCAGTTGCGCCCACGCCGGATCTCTCCAAAAACAATCAGGTCCTTCCAACGCCCGGGCCCTTCGTCAGGCACCTCGACCGCAACGGCGACGGCAAAGTCTCGCGCGACGAATTCGACGGGCCGAAGGACCAGTTCGACGTGCTGGACCGTAATCACGACGGCTTTCTGACAGAGGATGAGGCGCCGCCATTCCCGCCGCCGCGTCGCTGAAGGCTGTTGCGATGACGGTTCTGTCATCCAGAAGCGTGCATGGTGTCATCTTGGTCGCGTTATCTATGTGCAGAAGGGCCGGATTCCGGCCTGTAACCGCCACAGAAGGAAGACGCCATGAACGGCATGACGCGCTGGACACTCGGGCTGGTGTTGGCCGTTTCGCTGCAGACTTCCGCTCAGGAGGGTGCAACGCCGCCGCCAGGCGATCATCCGCCTCGTCGTCAGGAGACGCACGCTCACGGGCAATACTCGGTCGCGCAGGCGGTCTCGGACCGGGCGCAACTCAGCACCATCGCCTTCAGCGGGCTGGCCTTCATCACCGGCGACTTCGGTACCGCCACCTTCATGCCTCCCGGCAAGGTGTGCGACTTCTTCGGCTTCCAGTACATGCGCGACATCGACGCCGCGGGCAAGGGACACAATCCCATGTTTCTGACGCGTGTTGCCGGGGATGTGCTGCACATCCTGAACGATGCCCAGCGGCAACAGTTCGCCGACCTTGCCGCCGAACAGGCACCGCAGTTCGAGCAACTGGCAGTCAAACGCATGCCGCTGATCCAGGCGTTTCAGCGCGAACTGGAGGGCTCCATCCCGCCAGGCACGAGCGGTCTCAGCCGCGACGCTGTGACGAACTACGTCGGCACCGTCTTTGCAGACGATGCCGCACTCAGCCTCCGCCGCGCCGAGCTCTTCGGCCAGGTTGCGGCCTCGCTCACGGCCGAACAGAAGGCGTCCTTCGCCAAGATGAAGTTCGGCGACTTCAACACCTGGCCGGATCTGGATGAGCGCGATGCGCTCAAGCGCCCCAATCCGGGTATGTCGCGCTTCTTCACGGTGGCCTACATGACCTTCGCCAGCGAGTTTTTCAGTTGGTACGCCGGTTCGGTCGAGGCGGATACCTATTTCTGCCCGGAAAGGCACGGCACCTACTTCGGCAGCTTCTACATGAAGGACATGCCGGCCATGGGGAAACGCAACTTCGATATCAGCACCGCGGTCACCGGCGACAGCGGCGAATCGTTCCTCAAGCTGCTGTCGGCCGAGCAACGCGGCGCCATCACCTCGATCATCGAGCGGCAACGCAAGCTGTTGGCCGAGGTGGTCGAGGTGCGCCAGGCCATTTCCATCGAATTGCGCAAGATCCTAAAGGGCAGTCAGGCGGACAAGGCCAAGGTCCTGGCTCTGGGCCGGCGCTATGGCGAACTGGACGGCGAGATGTCCTGGATGTATGCCACGGCTTTTGCCCAGGTGGCCCGGACGTTGACGCCCGAGCAGCGTGCCGCCTGTGTGAAGCTGCGCAATCTCGATGGCT
>Ga0316226_1001509_pt1 | contig 24844 bp, 30 predicted proteins | sample TBH18017metaG_FD_206009 | JGI IMG/M metagenome (GOLD analysis project Ga0316226, IMG submission 206009) | Freshwater microbial communities from Trout Bog Lake, Wisconsin, USA - TBH18017 | ecosystem: Environmental > Aquatic > Freshwater > Lake > Hypolimnion/Profundal zone | place: USA: Wisconsin...
TTTATGGACCCGAACAAGCAGGTGGTTATTTTAACAAATATGATAAAAGACCACGAAAACATCAACTGGTTTACCCAATTCCCGGCTTGCGTGGCAAAATACGGACAGCCACCGGCTAATTAGTTATCCACAACTGACAAGGTTTGACAGGACTTTACAGGCGGATTATAATGTAAATATGAACAAAGAACAATTTTTATCAAAAGTTAAAAAAAGCAAAGATTGTTGGATTTGGCAAGGAGCAATTAGTGGTAGAGGATATGGAAATGTCACATTTGACGGGAGAACGACTGGAGCACACAGAGTATCATACATTTTATTCAAGGGTGAAATCGTCGGGACAAAAGACGTATGCCACACATGTGATAATCCGAGTTGCGTAAACCCTAAACATTTATTTTTGGGAACTCGAACAGATAACATGCACGATGCGATGAAAAAAGGACGAATAGCATGTGGAGAAAGATGCCCTCAACACATATTAAACGGAAACCAGGTAGAGAAAATACGCAAGATTTATGAAGCAGGTGGAAGAACTCAAAGATCAATCGCAAAACAATTCGGGGTCGACTATAGAAGAATTAATGACATAATAAAAAATAACAATTGGAAAATGAGCAACGAGAAAAAAGTAAAAATTGAATTAGATAAGTGGTATAATATGCAAGAAATAGTCCGGGAAAAAATGTTCCCATGGGCATTGTCATTCTGGTCAGTCAGAAGAATTGTAGATCAGGACAGAATAAACAGCAACATACTAAAGGCGAACATCACCGGAGACGGCAGAGCAAAAAAATATCATTTCAAAGGAGAAAATATAATTAAGTTTATCAAAGAGTTTGAGGCAGGAAAAATCAAACTATAAAACAAAAAAAATGGATGCAACACAATCAATAGCAAAATATTCAAGGGCGGTGCAGGCGATGAAAGCCCATCAGGAAGAAAACAAGCCGGTGTTTGACAGACACAAAGAGCTTATGATGCAAATATTAGATGCAGACAACGAACTGCGCGATGCAGTAGCCGAAAGCGGAGCCAGCATAAGTGACGACTTCACAGTAGTGACAGTCACACCGCAGACACAGACATTCGCAGACATCGTCGCCATAGACAAGCTAATAGCCGAGGGAAAAATCCCGGCAACATTAAGAGCCGAGATTGTAAAAACAGCCCAAAGGCCTCCGAGAATCACAGTCGGAGAAAAACACGTAAATAAATAACATGGAGGAAGAACTTTTGCAGAGTTTGCTAAACATTGACGACGACGAAGACTGGGACAACGATGACGACGAGGACGAAAACGAGGACGGCGACCCGATGGACGACGACTCGGGAGACGAGGACGACAGTATGGACGAACCGGCAGAATTTTGGGATGATAGACCCGATTCGTCAGGATTATAAATAATTTAATTTTTATCAAAAACATATGGCAGAGCAACCAAAAAGCACTCACATTGCGACGACGCCGAACAAGAAGCCGGCGACGCTAATTGAGCAACTAAAAAAAGACATGACCGGCGAATTAATGACGCAGGTCAAAAATTACTACGCCGGAAACAAAGAAGAAGCGATGCGCTTCATGACCTCGGCTGTAGAATACGTGCGAAGAACTCCAAAACTGCTCCAATGCGACAAGCCCTCTTTAATGATGGCTTTTTTGCAATCCGCGCAATTCAGATTTTTGCCGAGCGGAGTGTCGGGAGAAGCATACGTCATACCATACGGTAACCAGGCGAAATTCCAAATTGGATACCAGGGCGTGATAACCCTGCTTTACCGGACAGAAAAAGTCTCGACAATCAACGCACAGATTATTTATCAAAATGACACATTTGAATACGAGGAGGGACTGGAGCCGAAGCTAATCCACAAACCAGCATTGTTTGGAAAGCCCAAAGGAGAGGCAATCGGAGTTTATGCGGTCGCAACAATGAAAGACGGACACAGGATATTCAAGGTCATGGACAAAGAAGCGGTGATGGCGATTAAGAACTTAAGCAAGGCAAAAAACGTGGCAGACAGCCCGTGGAACAGCGACAAAGACCCGGAAAAATGGATGTGGAAGAAGTCGTGCCTGCTCCAATTATCAAAACTTTTGCCAAAAACACCGGACTTGCAGAAAGCCATCGAAAAGGATATGGACGGCGAGGGCATGGATAAAGGAGACCTGGACGCCGGCGGTCCGGCAGTCGGTGCCTCATACCACAACCCGAAAGATTTGGAAGCCGAAGAAGCGAAGATAAATGAGCAAGGGCAAAAAGCCGTAGACGACATCCCAATTATTAACGAAGACGAATATCCAAAATAAAATGGAAAGTTTAATTTTTAAAGATAGTCGAGGTGCAATCCGTGCAAAAGAACATTGGCTGGAGACAGGTCACAAAATGATAGAAACCGGAGAAACCAAAGACAATATGAAAGGCGACGAAAGAGATTATATTTATAGGTACAAATGTCAGGAGTGCGATTTTGGATCAGTGGGAGGGAAAAGAGTTCATTTGTGGAAATATTAAAAAAGGGGCGGAAACGCCCTTTTTAGTTATCCACTCATTGACAAGGGTTTGTAAGAAATGATAAGATTAAGATAATATAATTAATTTATCAAAACCACATGAAGAAAGAGCAACAACAGGCAGAGCCGAAGACGGCGCTCATGCCCGTGAACAGAATGAGCTACTCAGGACTGACGCAACTTTTGCGCAACCCTTTGATTTTCAAGCTCAAGTTTATACTCGGAGTTTACGATGGGAAAATCGGAGTCCAGGGAATGATAGGCAGAGCGTCGCACGAAGCCCTCAAAGTCTATTACGGACCCGTAACGCACCCGGAAATATGGGGCGAGCCAAGACCGCACGACGATGCGGTAGCAAACGCAATCGACGCCGGAGCCAAGTACCTCGAGGACTTTGAGGACTCATACATAAACTACGGCAAGACCGGAAGCAGAGAGCAACTGCTCAAAGGCTACCACCAGGCGATGCAATTTTATTTCAGCGAGGAGCCGGAATACAATGAGATTTTATTCTCAGAAGAAAAGCTGGAAGCTAACCTCGAAACCGTGGACGGAGACAAACTGCCATTGCCTGGCACTTTTATACCTGACATAGTCCACAAAAGAAAAGACGGCGGAGTGGAAATCATAGACACAAAATTCGTAAAGAGCTTCACAGATTACGAGACCGAAGACTACATAAAAATCATACAGGCACAATTCGGCTGGCACGTCTTGAAAGGACAGACAGACATTGTGGCCGACCGGATGATTTTCAGGGAAATAAAAACCACAGAAAACACGCGCGAGAACGCAGGCAAGCCACAAATAAGAGACTACGTTATACCATTTGCACACGAGCAATACAGGATTATTTTTTATAACTTATACAAAGACGTGGTGAGATTTTTGAGCAACCCGGACAGCATTTATTTGCCGAACTTGAGCGACCCATTTGACGGAGAACAGGCAGGACTTTTATACAGCCAAGGATTGCTGAACGCCGACATGAGCGACGTGGAAGTGATGCACAAAGTAAAAGACGTGCAACTCGTATCAAAGAAATTCATAGCCAGCAGACTCGACAAAGTGGAAAACCAATACTTGAATCCGGAAGAAAAAATCAAATTGAGGATGGCAGAGTTTGGCATACCAATCGAGCCGGTGGAAGTAAAGAAAGGAACCAGCGTAACGCAATACAGATTTAAAGTCTCCGCCGGAGTGAGAATGGGAGTCTTTGAAAAGCATAAAGCCGACATTGCCCGAGCCATTGAAGCCAAGACCGAAATCAGGATTTTGGCACCGATACCAGGAACATCGCTGGTTGGCATTGAGGTGGCAAACGACGAAAGGAAGACCGCATATTTGAGCAAGGAACACTTCAAAGCTGGGACATTGAGCCTGCCAATCGGCGTGGACGTCCATGGAGAAGCGCACCTGATGCCATTAGACGAAATGCCCCACCTTTTAATTGCCGGAAGCACAGGATCAGGCAAGAGCGTACTTTTACACTCAATGATTACCGCACTAACAAAGCAGATGCCGGCAGAGAAAATGGGACTGGTGCTGATAGACCCGAAGCGCGTGGAGCTGGTGGCATTTAAAACCGTAAAACAGTTGCTCGGCGGAAAAATTGTATACGAATACGAGGAAGCATTGACGATTTTGAAAGGATTATCGGACGAAATGGAGCGAAGATATAAGATTTTAGAACGCCACAAAGCGAGAAACATCGCCGAATACAACTACGACCAGGACACCGTAAACCCGAAATACAAGAACAAACTGCCCTACATTGTGGTGGTGATAGACGAATTCGCAGACTTAATATTGCAAGGAAAAGCCGTGGAACGCAGGAAAAAAAGCGCCAGCTCGCTGAAAAACATCGCAGCAAGGGCAAAGGTCGAGCAGACAGCACGAACAATGGCTAAGATGGGCATACCATACGACCCAAAGGTTGAGACCACAGACGAGGAACCGCCGGCAGACGAGATGATTGCCAGGTTAGCACAGATGGCACGTGCGGTGGGCATTCATTTGATTATAGCAACGCAGAGACCGAGCGTGGACGTGATAACAGGGTTGATTAAAGCGAATTTTGTTAGTAGAATAGCTATGACGACGGCAAGTGCGACAGACAGCAAAGTTATCCTGGGAGTAGAGGGAGCCGAAAAGCTGGCTGGTAAAGGTGACTTATTATTCATGACACCAGGGCAACCACTCGTACGTCTTCAGGGATTATTAAACAAATAACATGACGCAAAAAGTTGATTTAATAAATAAAAAATTCGGTAGGCTTACAGTTTTTGAGCCTGCCGAAAGTGGAAAGGATGGGCGAGCGAGATGGAAAACAGAGTGTGAGTGCGGAAAGATAATAATTGTTAGAGGTAAAAATCTATTAAGAGGGAACACAACAAGTTGCGGTTGCAGAAAAAAAGAGGGAACTCACACGACACATGGACTAAGCAAAGGAAAAAATCGAATTTACAACATATGGCTCGGAATGAAACAGAGATGCAATTACAAAAAAGCCATAAATTATAAAAATTACGGAGGTAGAGGAATCAAGGTTTGTGAACGATGGAAAAAGTTTGAGAATTTTTTTGAAGACATGGACAAATCATACAAAATTCATTTAAAAGAATTTGGAAAAATAAACACAAGCCTCGACCGAATAGACAACGAAAAAGGATACTCAAAAGAAAATTGTAAATGGTCGACAAAAACAGAGCAATATTTTAATAGCAGAAGCATAAAAAACTAAAATCATGAACAACGACCACTACCACCCATCAAAAATAAAACCGCTTGTGCAGATTATCGTCGACACGATAAAAAGGAATCCCGAGTTTTTAACAAACATTGATTATTTAATGGCACAGCTGGGCACGACAATCCCTGGACTTACGGACCCGAAGAAGTGCATAAATTGCGACGCAAGCATGGCAGAGTACATATTTAATTTTTCAATTTTGGATGCATTTCTTTTGCAGGCGATGGCCGAAAACGTGCGAGAAAAAATGAGCCAGGGCGTTCCATTTACCGAAGCCAACCGAATCCACGTCTCATCGCTTAAAAACACCACCAGCACCGTAATAGACCGCAAAACCATAGCATCAAAACAGGGTTTGATAGCGAAATACATGGTGGACAAGAAGCAGGTGCGCGGAACGTGGGTGATTACAACCGCAGGATGGGCAGCACTGCGCGGAGAGCCGGTCCAAGAATGGTGCAGAGTTTGGAGAGGTGCTATTTTGGAAAGAAGTGAAACAAAAACATCCATACCGCAGATTTTTTCAGGATACAAATCAAGGAACGCAATGACCGGAGGCAGGCACATGCCGACAATCCAGCGATACAACAAAGACGAGTGGGTAAACATCGCAGGATACCATCAGGGCAAGATTTTATAGGCTGAGCAACGAGTTAAAGAGACCGCCACCTGGCGGTTTTTTCTTACAAAAGTTATCCACAGATGATAAGATTTGACAAGGAATTATAACGGAATTATAATAAAGGAAATTAGATTAATTTTCTATTAATTATCAAAACCAAATGTGCAATAAAATTGCTGAAAAAACAAACGGAGCAGGAGCGTAGCCAAAAAAGCCGACCTGCTTTTTTAATTTATGCAAATCGAAGAATACAAAATCAGGATGCGTGAAAAGGTACGGCTTTATTGGAGTCAGGGAGACCCACCGAAACTGATAAGCTACCGATTTGCAATCGAGCAAAAATTAATCCGTGAGATTTGCAAAGACGTTGTTGTTATTGAGCCGAAGAAAAGAAAAAAGTGCATAATTTATTTATAAAAATGGAAACAGAAAATCAAAACCAGCTGGGACTTTTTAAAATTGTTATCCGCGATTTGCGCCAAAAAGACCAATTTAAAATTGACGACAAATACATCACCGGAGGATACGCAAGAGTCTGCGGAAAATATGCAACGGCAGTTTATACGTCACTTTGCCGATACGCAGAATTCAACAGCCAAAGAGCATGGCCTGCTCAGGAAAGAATCGCATACGAACACAACATCCCAGTAAAACAGGTCAGGCGAGGATTTAAAAAGCTGATGGACTTTAATATTATTATGGCGGAGACGAACAGGCGCAAAGGGAAATTCGACAATTATACGTACCTTTTAATAGACAAAACCCAGTGGAAAGCCATCACCATAGGTCAAAACAGACCTACGGTGAACCATAGGTCAAAAACCGCCGGCGGTAAATGGCCTACTAAGGATTACAAAGATTCAAGGATTACAAAATTATTATTAACTGGCGGAAAATCCGCCAGCGAGCAGAATGATATTGAATTATTGACCGGATACTTTTTATCGATAAAAAAAACACCGGACGAAAGACCGGCAAGACACTACGACGCAGCCGGACAGATTCTTACGCTTTGCAACAACAGCCTGGAAGACGCAATGGACAAAGTGGACATGGCAAAGCGGTGGGCGGATGGAAAGAAAATTGAATGGTGCCTGGATACAATCGTTAAAAGATTTTTGGAAATTAATATAAAATAAAAACATGAGCAACAAAATTATAATAAAAAAAGTAAAAACCGAGCAAGACAAAAAAGGAGCAGAGAGGCTGATTTTAGAAGCAGGATTTGAGCCGAGGAATGCGAATTGCAAGCAATGCAACAAAGAGCCACGCCAGGACGGATCGTCACGATGTAAAACTTGTGCGAATTTGTACAAGGAACAAAAATTCAACAATGCTCGCTTACAGCGAAAAATTGAAAACCAAAGGTCGGCAGAGAATATTCAAACAAATAAAAAACATGAGCAAAACAATGAAAATAAAAGCCAAGATAAAAAAGGTTAGCCGGGAAGACGGCAAGCCGGAAGCGATAATGCAGGTCTTAATCCCGATAAGCTCCAGCGCCGAAGTGCCGATGGGAATGGTAAACCTTACCATTGAAATTGCACAATTATCGATGCTGGAAGAAAAAAAACCTTTTCGTGGCAATAAAGGATAAAATTATGCCAACACAAAACGACGACGTATCAGCAGACCTCGACAACGAGGAAAACAACGATACATTCGAGCCAGGCGACATAGATGCCGACTCAGGAATGGTGCAAAATTAAAATTAATTAAATTAGAAAAAGGACAATCGACCGCAGAGCGGTCTGTTCTTCTTTAAAAAAACACAAAAACATGGACCCAATTCAATCAATGCCAGATATTTCAAGCCTTGCAGCAAACACATACACAAAAAGGCAATGGCTTAATTATTACAAAAACGTGTGGACAAGAAACTTAATGGCACGATGCATTGACGTGCAGACCGATACAACCTTGAAAGCCAAGAACCCCGAGGAAATGGTTCAGACCGACGACCAAAGAGCAGTGCCAGTAAAAGAGAGATTGGAAGTGAGAAAAATGCTCGTGCAGGACGCATTGGATTTAATAGCCGGAATCGATGCTTTGTTGGCAATTGAGGACGACAAGTTTGACGAGCAGGTTTTGAGCGCCGACGCTTTGAAAGTTGCACCCGACATGATTCCGCACGCAACCGGAGAAGCCTGCAAAACAGAAGACGACAAGGACGGCAGATACGAGCAAACCGCCCCAGGAAAAATGACCTGTATCCCAACCGGACAGACCGTGGAAGATTATTTGAAAGCAAAAGTCGAAGCTGACAAAAAACCAGTTGAAGAAAATAAGCAATAAAAATATGCATAGGCGGATGTTTGCGTGGGAAGTTCACCCCCTAACACAAGCATCCGTCCTGTGCATAAGTTCGGGTTTGATAACTTTTAATGGTGTGTTAAAATTAATAAAAAATATGAAAACACATCAAATGTCAAAAACGAGATTTTACAAGATTTGGAAAGGTATTATTTGCCGATGCAATAATAAAAATCATGTAAGATTTAAAGATTACGGAGGCAGAGGAATAAAAGTCTGCGAGCGGTGGCAAGAGTTTGAGAATTTTAGAGACGACATGCTATCAAAGTATAAAAACAATTTGAGCATTGACCGAATAGACAATAACGGAAATTACGAACTGAAAAATTGCAGATGGGCAACGGTAAAACAGCAAAATAAAAATAAGCGAATGAAAAAATTGTCTTTTGAAAAAGTAAAAGAAATCAGGCAACGATATAAAAAAGAGAGTGGGGTGATTTTAGCAAAAGAATATGGCGTGACGAAATCGGTCATATCTGAAATAGTAAATCACAAAAGAAATTATGCAAGAAAATGAATTAAAAGTAGAGCAGGTCGCAATCGGAGAATTAAAACCAGCAGAATATAATCCGAGGAAGTGGACAGATCAAGCAAGAAAAGGTTTGACCGATAGCCTTGAGGAATTTGGCATATTACAGCCGATTGTTGCCAACAGCAACCCCGAGCGAAAAGGAATCGTCATCGGCGGAAACTTTAAATTAGACATCGCCACAAAAAAAGGACTGAAAACCGTGCCGGTGGTATGGGTTAATTTGTCATTGGCAAAAGAAAAGGCTTTGAATTTGCGCCTGAACAAAAACCAGGGTGAATTTGACCTGGACTTATTGGCAGGGTTTGACCCGGCACTGTTGGCAGACGTGGGGTTTGACAGTAAGGAAATGGACAGAATATTCGGAGAAACCGACGAAGACGACTTTGACGGAGATAAAGAGGCAGAAGCGATTATTGTTCCAACCAGCAAGTACGGCGAGATTTACCAGCTGGGCAGGCATAGGTTAATGTGCGGAGATGCAAGCAAAGGAGAAGACGTCGCAAAACTCATGGGGGGGGGCTTGGCGGATTGCATCTGGACAGACCCTCCTTACAATGTCGGTTACTCAGATATGTCATACTCAAGAATCGGACGTGGAACAATAAAAAACGACGATATGTCAGAGATAGATTTTAGGAGTATGTTATTTCATTGGTTTCAAAACTACAAAGAATTTTCAAAGACCAACGTGGCTTTTTATTGTTGCTATGCATCTGCAAAACATCGGGAATTTGAAGACGCATTAAATCAGAATGGGTTTGAAGTAAGGACACAAATAATTTGGGCTAAATTAGTACCAAGCACAATGTGGGGAGATTACCGATGGAAACATGAGCCAATTTTTTATGCTGGAAAAAAAGGAATTAAGCCGGATTTTTTTGGTGATAGAAAACAATTTACCGAATGGAAAGAAGAACCCAGCGATGCCCAGCTTTTGAGCGAACTGAGGGCTATGGTAAAGAGAGACGAAGCCGGAGAAAGTACAGTCTGGCGCCTGCACCGGGAAATGAAGTACGACCACCCAACGCAGAAGCCGTTAAAACTTGTGAGCATTGCCATCCGCAACAGCTCGAAGCGAGACGACATAGTGCTGGATTTATTCGGCGGAAGTGGAAGCACGCTGATAGCAGCCGACCAGCTGAATAGGATTTGCTATTGTTGTGAGATTGACCCGAAATACGTGGATGTTATTATTAAACGCTGGGAAAAAGTCTCCGGCGAAAAAGCAATAAAATTATGATAATTTTATCGCTATCAGACTGCATCTCATACGCATTGATATTTGCCGGCATTGGATTTATGGGAGACTGGAGCTTTTGCCTCGCATGCGGAAGTGCAATGGTGGAAAGAATCAGAAAAAAATTAGAAAAAAAAGAATTGCCAGGAGACTAAAAAGTATGAAAAAAATCTGTGTAAATTGCCAAAAAGAATACGAGAGAAAAAATGCAAGGGAATATTGCCCCGAGTGTTCAAAATTAATAAAAATAGCATTGAGCCGAAAAAGAAATCATGAGTATGATTTGCGTAGAGGAAAGCAATTAAAAAGAGAGAAACACCAACAAAGACGAGCAATCGCAAGAGAAGAAAGTGCCAACAATGAAATTACCGAATATGATTCTACTCAAGGGCATGGAATTGTAGTGGTCGTGCCTTTTACAAGAGATTTTTCAAAAAATAAAATAATGGTTGCCAACGGTAGGATAATCAGACTGAAAAAAACAAACGACGCAATGGCTTTATTAAGAGATGAAATTGCAGAAATAAATCACAAATTCTACCAAGCAAAAATATGGCTGGATATTAATATTTTTCAGCCAGACCACATGGGGGACGCTTTAAATTATGTTGATACATTTGCAGACGCAATCCAAAATGCTATCGAAATAAATGACAGGTGGTATGCAATAAAAAATCTAAATTGGCAAATAGACAAAGCAAATCCGAGGTTAGTACTAAGAATATTACAAAATGCAAAAGAACATCACGCAATCTGTCAATTTTGCGGAACTGAGAAGCCATTCTCAGCATTTAACGAAGCGACACAAAAGAGATTAAATGCACAGATAGAAAATGGCGGTGGGAGGTCGGGACAGAAAATATGCTTAAATTGTAAGGCGATAAAAATACCAAGAGTAAAAACAGTAAAAATAACAAAATGACCGGCACAATGAACTGGGAAAACCTGCGACAATTTAGATGCCCTTATTGCGGACACGCCCTTGAAAAGGGTCCGGCCAGCATAAGATGCACGCATTGCCATTTTAGAATTGAGCCGGAGAGATTCAAAAGCATCGCAGAGAACAGGAGGCAGAACCCGACAAACAACATAAAAATAAAGTGGCAGAATTTAGTCAGCGGTTTATGCCCCATTTGCGGATCAATGCTTAGACCGAATGAAGAAAAAAAGCTGAGATTCCAAAAGTGCATAAACTACGACTGCACATTTAAGATTTCAGACAATAGGTACGGCGAAATATTAAACGACCCGAACCACGCAGCAAATATTTTTTATCAACAAGAACATGAAACCAACAACGCAAAATAAAATAGCATTCTGTCAGTATTGCCACGGCGTGCTGACACAATATCAGGACAATTTTTGCAATGAAGTCTGCGAGAAAACAAAAAAGCAATTTGAAGCAGAAAGACCAGGCGTAGCCAGGAAGCTGTGGGTTTATTTGAATAAAAACATGCTGGACTTGACTCAGAGCCAAAAAGTGGAGCCGTATCAATTTTCATACTTTTTTTATAGTGGACACGAACTCGTTGGCGTGGCACAGTTTGACACAGACGAGTTGGAGGGCATCGGAGACCACGAAACCAACGTGTACGACGCCTGGTGGCGCGAAATAGGGCGATTAAACACCAGCATCGAGCCACACAGACCACAAACTATGCGCAAGGATGGAATTTTGAGCTATTTGTGCGATGAACACGGAATCAGCACCGAGAAGAACGTGGCATGCGCAATCGGAGAGTTAACGGCTTACGAGGGGCATGAAAATCCATTGCAATTAATCAACAGCTTATAATTATGGGAAAAAGAATAAAAAAACAAGGACTCGGCGATAGGCGAGCAAAAAGAATCGCAGGAGATATCAGTAGGCATTTGAAGCCAGTCGAACCAAAATTGCGATACGCAAAAGACGAGAAGTGCATTGTTTGTGGACAACAAGCGGTCTGTTTCTGGCCTATTATAGACCCGGACATACCTGAGCATCCATATTGCAGACCGTGCGTGACTGAGGCACAATACAGAGTTTTGAGCAATATTCATAAAGATTAAAAAAACTGGTCTTTGCGACGGCCTCGCCCGTCAGCCCAGCACGCGCTACGCCACTGCGTACACTTAGACGGACTGACAAAAAATTAACGGCGCAAAGCGTAAGCGGACGTGTGGGGGAATTAGCCGGCCAGTACTAAAGTTTTAAAAACATGGAAATATTATCATTATTTGACGGAATTTCAATAGCCCAACAAGCATTAAAAAATCTCGGCGTCACGCCACGAAGATACTTCTCAAGCGAGGTAGACAAATATGCAATACAGATTACACAGAAAAACTTTCCTGATACAATTCAGATCGGTGACGTGCGAGATATCGCAAAGAATTTTAATCCGTTTTGGAAAGGCATAGATTTGCTTATTGGCGGAAGCCCATGCCAAGATTTATCAGTTGCCAAAAAAGACAGGAGGGGACTGGATGGGGAGAGAAGCGGTCTTTTTTGGGAATACGTAAGAATTTTAAAAACAGTAAAGCCAAAATATTTTGTATTAGAAAACGTTAATTCAATGCCGAAAGAGGCAAAGGATTTAATAACAAGGACACTGGGAGTAGAACCGATTATGATTAACGCTGCACTCGTATCGGCACAAAATCGAAAGAGACTATTCTGGACGAACATACCAAACGTGACACTTCCAGAAGACAGAGGAATTTTATTAAGAGATATTTTAGAAGAAGACAATGAAAACGTACGTGCATGCTCGTTGAGAGGTAGGTACATATTGAATGGAAAGAGAAAAGATATAAAAGGAGCCAAAACAACACAAAGGCTGGAAGTTGGAGGATTAAAAGCAAATACAGTCACAAGCGTAACAAAAGACAGCCTGGTATTTTTGGGAGGGATAGGGAAAAAGGACTGGGCAGGTGACGACAAACAATTATCGAGAAATTATCCGCAAGGTAACAGAGTGTACTCGCCAAACGGAAAGACGCCAACGCTATCGGCCAACGGGGGGGGGTTAGGAGCTAAAACAGGACTATACGAGATTCCGTTAAAAAGTAAAACAGTAAGAACTGCGAAAAAGGGCGGAGGAATACAGGATCGTCATAATTGGGAAAACATTAACGATATCAGAAAGTTGACACCGATTGAATGCGAGAGATTGCAGAGCCTGCCAGATAATTATACGGCAGGAGTAAGCAATACCCAAAGGTACAAAGCATGCGGGAATGGTTTTAATTGTGCAGTGATAGAACACATTTTGAAAAACATAATTTAAAAAAACCGAAATCTGGGGTATAATTGGGGTATGACAAACAAATTAAAACGCTGGACAAGCGAAGATAGAATCCATATAAAAATGTATTATGCCACGACTCCAGTGGCAGATTTAGCAAGGGAATTGAAGCGGACGGAAAAAGCGACCCGGACACAGATTGAGCGAATGGGGCTGAGCCTAAAAATGCTAAAGAGAAACGAACCAAAACCAAAAATCGTGAGAAAAAAATACAACGGATGGCATTTTGATTCAAACGGCAGGAAACAGATATCAGTGAAAGGCAGGGGAAGTATGGCAGAACATAGATACATAGTCGAGCAGTTAATTGGCAGGAGGCTAACCAGAGAGGAACAGGTACACCATATAAACTGCGATAAGACGGACAATCGACCAGGCAATTTATATTTATTCCAAAACATCAAATCGCATCAGATATCGCACCATTCGATTGAAAAAATAATAAAGCAGTTATTGGAAAACGGAACGGTGGAATTTAACAGGGACACAGGAAGTTACGAACTGAAAAAGGAGTAAAAATTAAGCTAAGACATTAACACTTCCAAAAGAGTGGTAGAATTAAAGAAACAACAGAGAGAATATGGCAGAAGACAAACAAAATCAAACTAATCAAAGTAAAGATAACCGCCAACGACTGCTTCCAAACAAAGCGAGTGTTTACGAGGAATTTATTTTGTGGAGTGCGATGCCACCAATGGAACAGAGAAGACTCGGAATCGAAACCCAAGAGCAATTCGGCGAATATTACAAAGTCAGCGGAGTGACAATGTGGAAATGGAAGCAACGCACGGAATTCCATCAAAGAAGAATGAAGCTGGTAAGAGACTGGGCGCACGACCGGACACCAGGAGTAATTCAATCAATTTACGCATCGTGCTTGAAAGGCAACAGCGACAGCCAGCGAATATGGCTTAAATATTTTGAGGGGTGGGTTGAAGAAACTAAAGTAGACCACACGCTAAAAGTCGAAATCACGCAAAACGACATACGCCACTTAATCGAGGCGTTGCCGGAAAAAGAAAAATTAGAATGCTATGGACACCTTAGACAAATCCTCGACATTGCGACCGCCGTCCGCAATTCTGGAAGACTTAACGACAGCACTGCCGGCTACAACGACGCTGAAGACGCTGTATTCACAGAGGCCGATAACGATGCACAAGACGTATCCGGCTCAGGAGCCAATGAACTGGCCGAAAGTTATCCGCACAGCATACGCGCAGATTTGGGCGACAACAGCAACAGGACAGCACCTGCATCCACGTATCATAATCAAAGCGCCGAGAGGTGGTGGTAAAAGCAAGTTGCTCGGAACCGTAGGATTTGATTTGTGGTATTTAAAAAGTCGAAAGGTTGTAAACATGGGCGGGTCCGCAGTCCAGGCAACGATTGTTTACAATTATTTCAAAGGATACACCGACATCCACGAAAGCATCGCATCGCAACACATAAAAGGCGTAGCCAAGGCTATCCAAACGATGGCCAACGACGGTGCGTATTTTAGTAGCGTGACCGCATCAACCAAACAGACCAGGGGCAAGCACCCAGACGTTTTGATTTCAGACGAAACCTGCGAAACCAGCGACGAGTTGGTACACTCAGCTTTGCCAATGGTAGACAGCTCGCAGAGTCCGCTGGTTGTTATGGCAAGCACGTTCCACAAAATATACGGCATATTTCAAGAGACGTGGGATGACGCAGATCAGCGCGGATATTTAAGAATCCAGTGGGACATCTTTGACGTTTGCAAACCATTCCCGGCGAACATTTGGGAAAGCGAACAATACAAAAACATTTCAGGTATTGATAAGCTAAAAAAATACGCCAAGGGCAGAACCGGAGACCCAGAGGGATGGGTTCCAATTGAAAACGTCATCCAGGCGTGGCGAGAAAAACCAACCGAGGACTGGTTTGAGGTTGAGTATTTGGGAAGCCGTCCATCGGCAGCCGGGCTTGTTTTAAAACCCGAGGACGTTGATCGGGCTGTCTTTGACGAGACACTTGACAAGAGTTATAATTACAAAAAGGGTGCAACTTGCATTCTCGGAATCGACTGGGGATTTTCAAGCATGACATCGGTCGTGGAATTAATGGCCTGCCGAGATTCAGTGGTTGCAGTCATTGACAACAACAATTTTCAACAAACTCCCAGCGACGATATTATAAAATGGGTTGTCCAAAAAGCTAAAGACCACGGTATAAGATTTATATATGCGGACAGCGCCGGAAAGTTCGAGAACGTAGCACTGCAGAACGCCCTCGCAAAAGAGGGAGTGGCATGTGCCGTTGTGGAGGTTGTTTTTTCAAAAGAAAAGTTCGGCACACCGGGCGTTGACGGAGCGATTGGAATGCTGGGTAATTTGCGCGCGCACTTCGAACAGGCTAAAATAAAAGTAGCAAAGAAGTTTCGTGACGCTTATTGGCAATACAAGCGATATCGCTATCAAGAGGGAACCGACAAACCCGAGAAGAAGATGGATCACATCCCCGACGCCACAATGTGCGCATTGCAACACTTTATGCTCGGGACATTTGCTCGGGCTATTCCAGTTCAGAACAACGCACAAGAATCTCAAAAGAAAAAATCAAGAGGCTACGACGCTGAGCCAGCAAAGCCAGCAGAAAAACCAATCACAGCCGGATTGCTCAAAAAACAATTTTGATATGAAAAAAGGTCACTCAAGTTCATACGGAATGCTCGGCAAAAAACACAGTGAAGCGACCAGGAGAAGAATGGCAGAAACTAAACGTGGAAATAAAAATGCGAAAGGTGCTGTCCGTTCTTTAGAGACGAGAATCAGAATAAGCGAGGGACATAAAGCAGAAAAATCTTACAGATGGAAAGGTGGTATAACATCGGTGAATGCACAAATAAGACAATCGCTTGAGTACAAATTATGGCGAAAAGCAGTCTTTGAAAGAGATAATTATACATGCATCTGGTGCAAACGCAAAGGAGGAAAATATCCAGGAAAAAAAAGAGTTATTTTAAACGCCGACCACATCAAACCATTTGCAGATTATCCAGAACTTCGCTTCGCAATAGATAACGGTCGCACGCTTTGCGAAGATTGTCATAGAACAACAGATACCTGGGGAGTAAACTCAAAAAAACAATTTTAATATTTTAAAAAATATGAAACACAGCGCATTCGATACAGACATGAGAATTGTAAGGGCAACCGAGCCAAACCCAGGGTCAATTTTGCCAGTTGACAACAGCCTTGAATCAGCAAATCAAAGAACGTTGCCTACAAGACCATTACAGGACTCATTCCCAAGAGCCGAACTCGGAGACTCCGGCACAAGATTGCTCCACGGTATAATCACCGAGGAATACAATCCGCAGTTGCAGGGAATCCAGGGAATAAGAATCTACGACGAAATGCGAAAATCAGACGGCACAGTCAGAGCCGCTGTTTTGGTATGCACATTGCCGATAAGACGCGCACAATGGTTTATAAACCCGGCAACAGACAGCGAGCAAGACAAACAGGTTGCAGAATTTTTGGAACACGCATTGTTTGACTGGATGGACATAAACTGGGACGACTTGGTAAGGCAGGCACTGCTCATGGTAGCGTTTGGGGTTATGGTATTTGAAAAAGTCTACGGCATAAAAAACGACCAGGGCAAGGACTGGGTGACGATTACAAAAATGGCACCACGTTTGCCAAAATCAATCCTGCAGTGGGAATTGCCCGACAGGACTTTTGGTATCCAGCAAATAAGGCAGGACGGAATCCTGGCAATGATACCAGGAAGCAAGTTGCTTGTTTTTTGCAACGAAAGAGAGGGAGACAACTGGTGGGGAACGTCAATGTTGCGTGCCGCTTACAAGCATTGGTATTACAAAAACAATTTTTATAAAATAGACGCCGTAGCATTTGAAAGGCAGGGAATCGGAGTGCCAAAGATTGTCATGCCCCAAGGTTACACCGAAAGCGACGAAAAAAAGGCACAGCAGGCAGCACAGAACCTACGCGCAAGCGAGTCGGCATTTTTGTTGTTGCCACACGGATACGAGGCAGAGTTCATGGACATGGGCGGAAGCAAAACAAGAGATCCGCACAACTCCATAAGCCACCACGATAAAGCAATCCTGCAGAGCGTGCTGGCGCAGTTTTTGGAATTGGGACAGGGCGGAAGCAATAGCGGAAGCCGGGCATTAAGCACAGACCACTCAGATTTATTCTTAAAAGCAGAAGAATCACTCGCCAACACATTGATAGGAGTTATCAATAAGGACTTAATCCCGGAACTCGTGGATTTGAATTTTAAAAATATAACAGTTTACCCGAAGTTAGACTACTCGGGAATTTCAAAGGTGGACATGGCAGCGTTATCGGTAGCATACGCAAGCCTTGTGACAGCAGGAGCTATAACCCCAACCGATGATGACCAGCAATATATCAGGGCGGCATTGGGATTGCCACCAAGAACCCAGGAAGACATCGACAAAGAAGCCGAAGACGAACCAAACACCGAGGAGCAATTAGACCACGCAGACATCGAAGACGACGGAGAACCTGCACCATCAGGACCGGCTAAGGACGGCACAGATGACGGAAAGGTGGACAATGCATCCGGAAAAGCCAAGAAACCAAAACAAACAACGGTACAAAACAAAAAAACAGACAAAGGTGCAAAGCAGATAAAAGAAAAAGCCCACGAACATAAACAAAGAATACCGCGCAAGTTTGACGACGGCAAAGGATTTATGTCATGGAGACCGCTGACATTTGCAGAGCAAAAAGTGAGCTGGAAAAACATCGAGGACAAAATGAACGATTTGGAAGCCAGCTTTAACGCAGACGCAAAAGAGCTTTTGAGCAACGCAAAGGACGATTTCATGGCAAAACTGCACGAAGCATTTGACAAAGGAGACACAAAAGCCATTGCGGATTTGGAATTGAAGTTTGTAAACGACTACAAAGCATTGCTAAAAGACACGATGACCCAAGCGTACGAGTATGGAAAAATAACCGTCAGCTCGGAAATGGGCATAACATATCCGCCAAACAACGCCGACACATTGGCAAATATCAGCTTAATGGCAAATACCGTCGCCGAAAAAACAGCCTCGGATTTGGAAGCCAAGGCAAAGGCGCTGGCAGTAAACCATTTAAACCAGGAGACCAGTGTATACAAAGCCACCGGAGACATCGACGAAACTCTTGACGACAGCATAGACAGCAGCGTGGACGCAACCTCGAGTCTTTTGGTAGGACAAAGCATGAACATGGGCAGAAACGACGTGTTCCAGCGCAATTCAGACGACATTCACGCACTGCAGAGGTCGGAAATCTTAGACGATAAAACCTGCGACTTTTGCCTGAGCATGGACGGACTGGTAGTGGACATCGGCTCAAAATGGGCAAGCACAGACGTCTTCCACAGCAGTTGCAGAGGAATATGGGTGGAGATTTTAAAAGACGAGCAGAATCCGCCGGAAATTACCGATGTGCCGGAAGAAATCGCCAAATACTGGGGCGGAACGCCGAACTCGTTGATTCAGCCAAGAAGCCCGATTGTAAGACCCGACAGCCCGGCAGCACAAGAAGCCCAGCGCCGAAAAGACGCCAAGAAAAAATAGGGACTTGACAACATTTGTTGACGAAAACAAACAGTGCTATAATTAATTAATAAGATATTAACATGGCAAAAAAAACTAACGCACAAATGACCGATTGTATCGCAAGCGAAATGAAAACGAAGGGATGCGACAAAGCAACAGCGATGAAAACGTGCGAAGCAAAATATAAAGAAAAAGCGAGTGATAAGTTTATAGGAGTCTTCCCGTTTCAATTTGACGAGGAAGCAGGTGAAACTGGAGTAGCGGAGATACCGGACACCATACACCTGATCCCAATCGGTCAATGGCAACACGACGCCTACGGTCCGATTACAATCACAGCTTCCGACATTAGGGAATTCGTTCAGAACTTTAATGCCGGCATCCGCAAGGGTGTTCCGATAACGGCAGGCCATGAGGGAATGATGGAACTGCCGGCAGTAGGGTGGATTCAAAAAGTAGAAGCAAGAGATGACGGTTTGTGGGGAACCGTAGCCTGGACAGAACTCGGCGAAGAAGCACTCGAAGACAGACAGTACAAGTTCTTCTCCCCAGAATTTTACAGGGACTACGAAGATCCGCAAGACCATCAAATCTACAGAAACGTTATAACCGGAGGCGCGCTGACAAAAGCTCCATATTTCAAAGAGCTTGAGGCAGTAGTCTTCTCAGAAAAAATTATTAAAAAGTTTAACGAAAAAACCATGACAATAGCAGAATTATTGGCAAAAAAAATGGAAGAATTATCCGACGAGGAAAAGACTTTCATTAAAGAACACGCTTCGGAATTAACCGAAGAACAAAAGACTGCCTACACTTCAATCATTGAAGAACCAAAGGCAGAAACAGAGGAAGAAAAAACAGCCAGGGAAGCAAAGGAAAAGGCAGACGCTGATGCAAAGGCAGCAGAAGAAGCCAAGGCAAAAGCTGACGCAGATGCGAAAGCAACTGCAGACGCAAACGTAGCCGCCGGATTAAACGCCGATGGCACAGCAAAAGTATCGGGATCTGAAAAAGTTCAGATTTCAATGTCAGAATTGACAGCATTGAGAGCCAAAGCAGACGCAGGCGCACAGGCATATGCAGAATTGCAAAAAGCAAAATTGGACTCAGCAGTATCAGCTTTAACATTTAGTGAGACCAACAAAGTCGGTAAGTTCCTCCCTAAGAGCAAAGACACCCTACGTGCTTTTATGGAGACTTTGAATGAAGCCCAAAAGACATCATTCACCGCACTTTTGGCAGAACTGCCTAAAGTAGAAATCTTCTCGGAAAAAGGCGTAGACACAAAAGCCGCCGAGGGAACTGCAGAAGCAGAAGTCGAAGCCAAGGTCAACAAAAAAATGTCAGAGAACAAGGATATGAAATATTCCGACGCTCTGAAGTTGGTAATGTCTGAAAATAAAGGGTTGGAAGAAAGATACGACTCAGAATTGCAGACAAAAGTAGTAGCATAATAATTAATTATCTAAATAAAAAACATGTCACAATCAATTAGAGATTTTGAGCGATCGTTCACAACAGGGTCAAGCACCTTGATTGCAAAACAATATCGCGTAGTAAAACAAGACACCAACGGAACTCTTATCTTAGCCTCAGCAAGCACAGATAAATTCGTCGGAGTTTTGCAGAACAAGCCAGCTGTAGGCGCAGCCGGATTAGTAAGGTTCATTGGAACCACAAAAGTAGTCGCAGGCGGAACAATCAACCCTGGCGATTTGGTAACAGCAGATTCAAACGGAGCAGTTGTTGCAACAACAACAACCAAAGACAGAGTGCTGGGAACAGCAATTTTGTCCGCCGCCGCAGCAGCCGGAGACATCATCGAAGTTTTGCTCCACATCAGCTACTTAGCAGCCTAAGCTAAGCCGAGAATAATATTAAAATAACAACACAAAAAAATGTTAGTTCAACAAGACGTAGTGGTAGACCCAGCATTGTCCAATGTGTCGATTAAATACACAAACGACACTTTCATTGCCGACCAAATCTTCCCAATGGTCAAAGTCGCCAAACAAACCGGGAAATATTACATTTACGATAAGGCCAACATGCGCATTGATAAGACCGCCCGAAGCGCAGGTTCAGGAGCCAACGAGATTGACTTCGGAGTAGCGCCAACAGGTACATTCGCTTGCGAAGACCACGCTTTGAAAGGATTCGTAGCAGACGAAGTACAGGATCAAGCGGATGCAGCCTTGAATCCATTGGTAGACGAAACAGAGACAGTCACAGAAAAATTATTGCTCGACAGGGAAAACAACCTCGCAGCAATATTGTCAAGCACAGCCGTGTTGACACAAAACACAACCTTGAGCGGAACAAGCCAATGGTCTGATTACTCAAACTCCGACCCAATCGGAGACATCAGAACAGCCAGGACGACAATCCATCAGAACACATTCAAAAAGCCAAACACAATAATCATGGGCAAGCAAGCCTTTGACATGTTGGCAGAACACCCTCAAATCATTGAAAGGGTAAAATACAGCCAATTAGGAATTTTAACCGAAGAATTACTCGCAAGAATATTCCAGGTTGAAAAAATCTTAGTTGGAGAAGCCGGAGCCAACACAGCAAATGAGGGACAGACAGATGCAATGTCCTACATTTGGGGAAAGAACGCAGTCGTCTGCTACATCGCCCCACAAGTGAGACTAAAACAAGTCACACTCGGCTACACCTTTACATATTCACAAAGAATTGTGAAACGATGGAGAGATGAAGACAGAGAGGGAACATACGTAAGAATCGGAAACGACAACTACGTACAGAAAGTAGTCGCCGCCGCCTGCGGTTACTTAATCGCAGCCTGCGTAGCCTAATATTAAAATAGCAAACCCAGGTATTCGGAATCCCCGAATACCTGGGAAACGGTGGATCGAATCCAACGTGACAGCTAAAAATAAAAACACAAAAACATGGCAAAAGAAGTCAAAATGTTAAAACAGGTCGCCCCGGAGTTTCAAATGAAGCGCGGAGCAATCAAAGCAGAATCCGGCTTAATCGTCGGAAAAATTGCGTCTGCAATCTTTGACACAGCGTCAAACGACAGCTCAGGAGTAAGCAACAAAACAATCGCCGCTCACGGATTGGGAGTATTCCTGCCAGTCGGAGCAATTGTAATAAGATCCTGGTATCAGGTAAAAACAACCTTTGCCTCAACAGCAGGAGGTTCAAACCTTGCTACAATCGCATTGAGCGTTGCATCAGCCGGAGATTTAGTCGCCGCAATTGCAATCGCAGACGGAACAACCCCATGGACAGCCGGCAACCACGGTTGCTTGCCAGGGTCATGGGCTGAAAGAACAGTAGCCGGAGACACCGCAGTATTAGACGCAGCATCAAGAGCCGGGAGCTTTATCGGAGCCTTGAGCGCCGAAAAAGAATTAACCGCAACTGTAGCAGTCGCAGCATTGACTGCCGGTAAGTTAATGCTCTTCGTCGAATACGTCCAAGGATTATAATTAAGAGATAAAAACAAATGAATTTTTTTCAAGTCATTTCAAATATCAGCCACAACGGAACAAAGTTCTCAATCGGACAAATCTTCCAGGCTGAGCTTGCAGAATTTGAACATTTAGTAAAAGCCGGTGCATTAAAAATAATCGAGGGAGTAGACTCGCTCGAGGAAGCACAAAACGCCGTTGAAGCAGGCAAACAAGCCGAATCCGAAAAGGCAGAAGAACCTGCCGAAGAAGCTGAAAACACCTGGGGTCCGAAAAAGGACGAAGTAAAAGCCCCAGAAACAGCCCCAGAAAACGCTTCGGACGCAAAAACGGACGAAGCCACAGATACCGCCGAAAAGCCACAGGCAGAGGCAAACGGAGCGGTAAACGCCCCATCGGAAACGGCTGACAAGCCAGCCGACGAGGGAGAGAAAGCAAAGGCTGACGACGCTGGCGATAATTTATAGCTTTTACACCATGGGCTTATTTGAGCCTATGGATGTGAAAATTATTAACAAACAAAAAACATGTTCTTCTTTACGAAAAAATCAAAGACCATAAACATCCAGGCGGAATCGGCAATTGCGGTAACGCCAGGCGTGACAACATTCGCCCCATCAACTCTTTTTATTGGAACGGGCGGAAACATAACCGTGACAACAGCCAACGGAGAGACCGGAGTTGTTTTTAAAAACCTTTCATCAGGCTCAATTTTGCCAGTGCTCGTGACCGCAGTAACCGCGGCAACAGCAACCGACATAGTAAGATTAAGCTAACAAAATGCAGAACCACATCGGCATTACAAACATAATCGGCGGAGACGACAGCGATGGAATCGTGCCACCTCATTTTTTAAATCTGCAGGATGAGTCAGATTTAACTTTACAAAGCGGAGATCCTATAACATTAAATTAAAAAAATTATGGCAACAAAATTACAAGATTTACCAGCCGCATCCTCCGTCGCAGACACAGACATAGCCTACGAAGTAGCGACGCCAGGAACAGCACCAACGGACAAAAAAGTCCCTTTTTCTGTTGTTAAAGCATACATTAAAGCCGACACAAACATTGCAGATGCTATTTCAAAAAAGCATTCGGCGGCAGGACAAATAAACCAAGCAACCCCGGCAGAAATATCCGCACTCACAGACAAGGCAACTCCAGTCGACGCAGATGTTATTTTGGCAGAAGACTCAGAAACGACTCCAACAGCTTTTGAAAAAATAAAAATCACCCTGGCACATTTAAAGTCATATTTAAAAACATATTTTGATACGCTTTACGCGCCAATCGGTGGAGGTGGAGGCGTGACATACTCTGTGCAAGATAAAACAGACGACTATCCAGTCGTCGTTGCGGATTTAGGAGTTGGAAGCACGCTGACAATGGACAATGCAAGCCCAAAGACATTCACATTGCCAACATTGTCCGCCGGAGATTTGGGAAAGCAGATAACCTTTGTTAAAAAAGGCGCTGGCAAGTTAACAATACAAGCAGGCACAGGTCAGAAGATAGCTGACAGCGGAGCCGCAGGCACGATTTATGATACGGAAGCTGGCGAAACGTACGCATCGATTACTTTAGTAGCAACAACCACAACGCAATGGAACATTGTGGGATTTGACGGAACGTGGACAACCACTGATCCGTTAGCATAAAAATTAAACAAAAAAATCTATGCCATCAACAAGAACACCAAAGTGCCAATTGCCAAAAACAGGATGGACTACGCCATATGATGGCGCAGGTTATGACGACGGAGGAATTCAAGCCGGGAGTAAAATCTCTCCGCGATTTATAGACAATGGAGACAATACGATAACCGACAGAGTCACAAATAGGCAATGGATAAAGCAACCCGAATTAATAATCCCAGACGGATTAAATGCCAACAATACAGGCGTGGCAAAAGGTTTATGGGCAGCCAATACATCATACTCTGCCGGAGACATTGCAGATAAGGCAAGCGATTACTCAGCATGGATTTGCTTAGTGGCACACACGATCATTAATCCACCATCATTTTTAACAGCAACGTCATACAGCACTGGCGATGTTGTTTTAGATGCAGCAGGAGACGGAACGTGGTATCAATGTGGAGCGAACGAAACATCAAACGCACCAACACTGGGAACAATAGCAGAAGATGTCTCAAATGGAGGATCATGGACACAAATCGCAACCGATGTAAATTCATTATTTGATTTTGATAGAACAGCACATCCATCATATTGGAGCCAGAGCATATGGGCAGGAGACGATGGCTCGGGTAATTTAGTGCCAGCACAAATGCAATGGAGTCCCGATGAAAATGGAACAGTGAGTGCAGTGGGAAGTTGCAGAGCATTAACCAAGTCAGGAAAGAGCGATTGGTACTTGCCGAACATAACGGAACTTTTGAGCATAGTGGATTACAGCACATATTTGCCAGCGATTAATGCGACATTCTTTCCAGGAACCAGAACAGATAATTATTACTGGACAAGCACCCCGGACGCCAGCTTCCCGTCCGGCGACGCCTGGGTCGTGGGCTTCAGCGCTGGCGGCACCGGCGGCTACG
>Ga0316226_1001513_pt1 | contig 24781 bp, 18 predicted proteins | sample TBH18017metaG_FD_206009 | JGI IMG/M metagenome (GOLD analysis project Ga0316226, IMG submission 206009) | Freshwater microbial communities from Trout Bog Lake, Wisconsin, USA - TBH18017 | ecosystem: Environmental > Aquatic > Freshwater > Lake > Hypolimnion/Profundal zone | place: USA: Wisconsin...
CCTGCTGCTCACGGTCGTGGGATTCGGCGGCACCCTGTGGCAGAACATCAGCTATTCCGAATGCATCGGCGTGAGCATCTGCACCCTGGTCGGCCTGGTCTTCCAGTTCACGCCCCTAGGCAGCATCCTGCGCTGGGGGCTGGTGCCCATCGCCATCCTGCTGGGCGGCACCATCGGCCAGGTTGTCGGCAACCTGATCTGGCGGTCCAGGCCGGACCTTCTGCCGGCCCTGTATTCCAAGTCCCAGTTCATCGGCCTGTTCTTCGGCAGCCTCGGCGCCATCGCCATGTACGTCAAGGAGCGCTACTGGGTGCTCGAGACCGAATTGAAGTCCCGGGAACTCCAGCGCCTCGAGGCCGAGAAACGCAGCATCGAGGCCCATCTCAAGATGCTGCAGGCGCAGGTCGAGCCGCATTTCCTGTTCAATTCCCTGGCCAACGTGGCCGGCCTGATCGAAGCGGATCCAGCCCTGGCCCGGCACCTGCTCGAGGACCTGATCCGCTACCTGCGCGCCAGCCTGAAGCGCACCCGGGCCGAAGGCGGCACCCTGGGCGACGAGCTGGATCTGCTCGAAGCCTACCTGGACATCTTCAAGATCCGCCTCGGTCCGCGGCTCGACTACAGTTTCGCGGTGCCGGACCGGCTGCGCGCCCTGGGCTTCCCGCCCATGCTGCTGCAGCCGCTGGTGGAGAACGCCATCCGGCACGGGATCGAACCGCGGATCGCCGGCGGACGCGTCGACATCGCCGCGGTCCGGCTCGACGGCGCGCTGGAACTGACCGTGCGCGACACCGGCGCCGGGTTCGCCGAGGCGATGGGCCATGGGCTCGGCCTGGAGAATGTCCGGGCCCGGCTGGCGGCCCTGTTCGGCGACGCCGGATCCCTGGCCATCGCCGAGCTGGCCGACGGCGGGGTGCTGGCCACCCTGAAGGTGCCGGTATGATCGCCCATCCCACCGCCCTGATCGCCGACGACGAACCGCATCTGGCGGCCCATCTGGCCCAGCGCCTGGCGGCCCTCTGGCCGGACCTGGAGATCGTCGCCAGCGCCGGCAACGGCGCCGAGGCCCTGGAGCGCATCGAGGCCCTCCGGCCGGACATCGCCTTTCTCGACATCCGCATGCCCGGGCTGTCCGGCCTGGAAGTGGCCAGCCGCCTTAGCGCGCCCTGCCGGCTGGTGTTCGTCACCGCCTACGACCAGTTCGCGGTGGAAGCCTTCGAACGCGAGGCCGTCGACTACCTTCTGAAACCGATCAACGACGGGCGCCTGGGCAAGACCGTCGCGCGCCTGCGCTCCAGCCTGGCGGCCGCGCCGCTGCCGCCGCCTGAGGCCCTGCTGGCCCAGCTGCGCGAGCTGATCGCCGCGGCGCCCGCGCCGGCCCCGGGGCCGCTGCGCTGGATCCGGGCCCAGGCGGGCCAGGTCATCCGCCTGGTGGGAGTGGACGAGATCTGCTACTTCCAGGCCAGCGAAAAATACACCACCGTCCATACCCGTGACGCCGAGCTGCTGATCCGCACCGCCATCAAGGAACTGGCCGACCAGCTGGACCCCGCGCAGTTCTGGCAGGTGCACCGGGGCACCCTGGTGAACGTGCGGCAGATCGCCGCCGCCAAGCGCGACGCCATGGGGCGCCTGACCCTGCACCTGAAGAACCGCCCCGAAACGCTGCCGGTGAGCCGCGCCTACGCGCACCTGTTCCACCAGATGTGAGCCGTCAACGGCGCTTGCGCTCCGGCCGGCTCAGCCGTTTGTAGGTGTCGGACTGGCTCCTCAGGCGGGGCCAGGACGGATCCAGGCCCCTCCGGAGCACGCCGCCGTCCGGGCCGAGCACGCGGCCCTTGGCGGTGTCATGGAGCTGCAGCTCCAGCCATTCGATCACCCGGGCGGCGATGAGCGGATCCGCCAGCGGAAAGGCGACCTCCACCCGGAAATCCAGGTTGCGCGGCACCAGATCGCCGGAGGCCAGCAGCGTCTCGGCTTCGCCGTCGTTGTGGAAGTGGTACACCCGCGCATGTTCCAGGAACCGGTCGATGATGGAGACGACGCGGATGCGCTCCGACAAGCCGGGCACCCCCGCGCGCAGGCAGCAGGAGCCCCGCACCAGCAGATCCACGGTCACGCCATCCTGGCTGGCCTCATAGAGCCGCTGGATCATGGCCGGATCCACCAGGGCGTTCATCTTGAGGATGATCCGGGCGGCTTTGCCGCTCCGGGCGTGCCCCCGCTCCCGGTCGATCCGGTCATAAAGCGTCTGGCGCAACATCTGGGGGGCGGTGATGAGCCGGTTCAGCCGGGGCAGCCGGGTATAGCCGGTCAGGAGGTTGAACAGATTGGACAGGTCCTCGCCGAACTCAGGGCTGGCCGTGAACAGCCCGAGGTCGCTGTATTCCCGCGACGTGCTCTCATTGTAGTTGCCCGTGGAGAAATGGCAGTAGCGGCGGATTTCGCCCTCCTGCCGGATGACCAGGCAGGCCTTGACGTGGGTCTTGAAGTTGGGCATGCCGTAGACCACATGGACGCCCGCCTTCTCCATGCGCCGGGCCCAGGCGATATTGGCTTCCTCGTCGAACCGGGCGCGCAGCTCCACGACGGCCGCCACCTGCTTGCCGCGTTCGGCGGCGCGCCCCAGCGCCACCGCGATCGGGCTGGTGGGGCTGACGCGGTACAGGGCCACCTTGATGCCCAGGACCTTGGGGTCGTCCGCCGCCTCGCGCACGAACCGCACCACGCTGTCGTCGAAACTCTGGTAGGGGTGCATGAGCAGGATGTCGTGCTTGGCGATGGCCTCGAAGATGCTCGTGTGGAGCTCGAGCTGGGACACCGGCACCGGCGGCCAGGCCGGCTCCTTGAGGCGGGGGAAATCGAGCTGGGTGTAGAGCTGCATCAGGTCGGAAAACGCGGCGAAGCCCCTGGTGGGGTAGAGATCCTCCGGGGCCAGCTCCAGTTCCTGGATGAGCGTTTCCAGCAGGGACGGGCTCAGGCCCTCCTCGTACTGCAGCCGCACCACCGCGCCCCGCCTCCGGCTGCGCAGGTTCTCCTCCACCAGCTTCATCAGGTCCTCACCGGGGTCCTCCTCCACCGGCAGATCGGAATCCCGGGTGACCCGCAGGGCATGGCAGTTGCGGATGACATAGCCCTGGAACACCTGCTCGATGTGCATCCGCACCACGTCCTCGAGCATCACGAAGGCATGTCTGCCCGGCAGCGAAGGAACCCGCAGGAAGCGCGGCGAGCCGAAGGTGGGCACGTGGATGACGGCCAGCCCCGAGACCGGAAGGTTCTCCCCCTCCAGGGAATCGGACGCCACCAGTTCGGCGATCAGCAGGAGGACCCGGTTGCCGAGCCGCGGGAACGGGTGCCCCGGGTCCACAGCCAAGGGCGTGATGAGGGGCAGCAGGCTGCTCTCGAAGTACTCCCGCGTGAAATCCCGCTGGACCTCGTCGAGCGCTTCCGGCCTGAGAATGAACACCCCTTCCCCATTCAGCAGCGGTTCGATGGCCTCGTGGAACACCCGGTGCTGGCGCGAGGCCAGATCATGGGTCCGGCCGGACAGCACTTCCAGCAGTTCGGTGGGAGTCCGGCCATCGGCGCCGGGCTGGGTGATCCCGGCGTCGATCTGCCGCCAGATGCCCGCCACCCGGACCATGAAGAACTCGTCCCAATTATTGGAAACGATGGCCAGGAACTTGACCCGCTCCAGCAGCGGCACCGTCGGATCTTCGGCCTCTTCCAGAACCCTCTCGTTGAAATCCAGCCAGCTCAGCTCTCGATTAAGGTAATTTTCCGGTTCGGGGTAGCCGTGGCTCATGGTGATGATGATCCCTCCAGTCCCGGCACAGCCTTGAAATCTCGGTGTAACTTCCATGTTCCCTGGGCGGTCAGGGCTTCAAGGCTTCCCGGTACGCTCCGGCCCAGCGGGCTTCCTGGGTCATCCGGATCTCCCTGGCCAAGGCCTGGAATTCCGCGAGGGAGGTCATGGTCAATTCCTTCACCTTGGTCTGGAGGTCAGGATCCAATTGGTAGATTTTCATCGGGCCAGCGAATTTGACGGCGCACATGGGGACTCCAAAGACTGCTCGGAAAGGATGGGGCATCGATGTCTCGATCCGCTGACATCGATGTAAAGATCCATGTCTCTCCGCGCCCAGCCCCCGTCTGCGCCAGTGACGGATCGGCAGTTTACGCCATGATTACACTGATAACACAGAAGCATGAGAGTATAATTCCGAGGTATATTCATGAACAAGAAAACCATTGCCCTCGTCGCCCATGACAACCGCAAGCAGGATCTCATCGAGTGGGTTTCCTGGAACCACACCATCCTGGCCGAGCACAAGCTGGTCTGCACCGGCACCACCGGACGCCTGGTGGAGGAGGCCCTGGCCCGCAAGTCGGCCGAGGCCGAGGAGCCCCTCACCATCCCGCCCATCCACAAGCTCAAGTCCGGCCCCCTGGGCGGCGACCAGCAGCTGGGGGCGATGATCAGCGAGGGGCAGATCGACGTGGTGATCTTCTTCTGGGACCCCATGGAACCGCACCCCCACGATGTGGACGTGAAGGCCCTCCTGCGCATCGCCGTGGTCTACAACATGCCCATCGCCTGCACCCGGAGCACGGCGGATTTCCTGATCTCCTCGCCGCTCATGAAAAAGCCCTACGATCCTGCGCCGACGGATTATTCGGCCTACATCCAGCGGGACCTGGGCAAGGACTGAACGCCCGCCTCAGAACCCCACATCCGCCAGCATCCGGTCCATGATGTCCACCGCCTGGTAGCGCAGGGCGGTGCCCAGGGCCTGGTGCTGGAACGCCTGGCGCCGGGCGGGCGGGGCCGCCAGGTGGGCCACGACCCGCTCGGCCATGTCCGCAGGGTCCTGGCAGACCAGGCCGTTGACCCCGTCCTGGATCAGGTCGGCGGGACCCTTGACCGGGTAGCACGCCACCGGCAGCGCGCAGCTGAGCGCCTCCAGCACCGCGCAGCCGAAGGTATCGAACCGGGACGGGAAGAGCAGCAGGCTGCTGGCCCTGAACCAGCGGGCCAGGGTCTCCCGGTCCACCCAGCCGGCGAAGTGGGCTTCGGGCGCCAGGGCGCGCAGCTTGGCCTCCGCCGGTCCCCGGCCGGCGAACACCAGCTGGGCCTCGGGCACCCGGACCCGGATCCGTTTCCAGGCTTCGATCACGTCCAGCACGCCCTTTTCCTCGGACAGGCGCCCGGCGAAGAGCAGGATGGGCCGCCCGGCAGCCACGCCGGGCATCGCCTCCGGACCGCCGCGGCCGGGGTGGTACTCCGGAGCCGCCCAGTGGGCGGTGAGGTGCAGCCGTTCCGCGGGGATCGCCATGGTCTCCCCGGCCAGCCATTCGCGGTGCTGGCGGTTGAGCACGAACAGCCCGTCCCATTGCCGGTAGAACCAGCGCAGCAGCCGGCGCACCCGGTCCAGTCCGCGCTGGTCGAGGCCGGAATTGTGGGCCAGGAACACCAGCCAGTCGGTATGGACGAAGAAGTGCGCCGGGATCTGCAGCGCGTGCTTGAGGAACAGCCCCACCCAGCCCATGGCGCCCTCGGTGGAGACGATCAGCCGGTCGTAGCCGCCGTCCTGGACCAGGCGCAGCACCTCCAGCAGGTCCGGAATGAGGTAGGCCTGTTCGCCGAACCCCGGCAGGGTGAAGGACTCCAGGGGGCGGACCACCTGGAGGTGCGGCTGCGGCTCCTGCTCGGCGTGGCAGATCAGGAAGTCCACCGGCAGATCCCGCCTGCGCACCTCGGTCAGCACCGACTGGAGGGCGCTGGAGACGCCGTTGGCGTCGAAGAAGGTGTCCGTGAGCCAGAGCACGCGCCGGGGATGGGCGGTGCCGCCGCAGGAACCGGCCAGGCCGTTCAGCAGCTCCCGCCCGCCGTGCAGGGTGTGGGTGGCCACGGCGGTGGCCCCGGCCAGGAACGTGGCCATGAGGCTCGGGAAGGTCAGGTCGTCCAGCAGGGAGGAGACCTGGAGGGCGCTCATGGACCGGGGCTTGGCCAGTTGCTCCAGGCCCAGGAGGGTGCGGAAATGGCTGGGGACCTCCAGGTGGTCCACCCAGTCGTCGAACTTGACCTTGCGCCCGCCCCCCTCCGCCTCCCACTGGGCGGCGATCGGGCCCAGGCCCTTGCGGGCGCGCTTGAGCATCAGGCGCATCATGCCGCGGAACATCTCCGGCAGGATGGCCTTGAGGGTCTCGGGCAGGGCTTCGGGGCGCTTGCGCCGGACCTTGGCGATGCGCTCGAGGTGGCCCAGGAAGGGGCGGTAGTCCTTGTTGACCGTCAGCCGGAGCAGGACCCCGGGCTTCTCCCCCTGCAGGCAGCCGTGCCAGGCTTTCAGGAAGCGCAAGGTGTAGCGGTGGCGCCGCAGTTCGGCCAGGCCGTTGGTGATGCCCAGGCACCAGAGCTTGTCGCTGGTGCTGCCCTTGTGCAGCAGCATCCGCAGCAGTCCAGGATCCTCGTAGTGGATGGCGGTCTGGGCCAGGTAGTCGAGGATGGCCACGGCCAGGTTGTCCTCGTCGGCGGGCCGGCCGAAGGGCGCCGAGCGCTTGGCCCGCAGGGCCTCCAGCGCCAGTTCCGACGGGCTGGCCCCCGCCGCCAGGCGCCGTTCCAGGCCGGGCACATGCAGCCAGGTGCCGGTCAGCCCCGCCAGCACGCCCATGTGGTCGTCCGAGCCGCCGGTGATGGCCTTGGTCCAGGGCTCGGCGCAGAACTCGGCGGGGTCCAGGTCGTGCTTGCGGGCATAGCCCTCCAGCCGGTCCCGGTCCAGGGACCGGACCCACTCCCAGGCCAGCAGGTTCTGCCAGGCCTCCCGCTGGCCGTTGCACACCTCGAAGCGCTCGAACAGGATGGCGAACTTCTCGAAGATCTCCGGCGGCGGCTGCCGGTTCCGGGCGTAGAAATAGAGCGGGTGCGGCTGCACCACCGGCAGGTCGTGGGCCCGGCAGTAGCGCATGAAGTCATAGACGTTCCGGCGCCGGCGCTCCAGTTCGGGCTCCTGTCCGGGGGTGAAGCCGTAGACCAGGATGTGGATCGAGACGTCGTATTCCGGGAAGACACAGGTCCATTCCGCGGCGCTGAGGGTGTCCACCCCCTGCTCCAGCAGTTCCCAGCAGGAGCGGGCATTGTTGTGGTTGGTGACGGTCCAGGCGGTCGCCCCGTGATGGTACAGGGTCTTGTGCAGCCTGCGCGGCTCCAGCCAGGTTTCCGGCAGGCGGAGGATGCGCCCCCACAATTCGTCGGTGACGTCCGAGTTCCGGTCGTGGCAATGCAGGTCGATGCGCAGGCGCTCGGTTTCCGGAAAGTCCGGCGCGCTCCCGTCAAGGAGGTCCCGCAGACGCCGGTGGACCACGCTGCGGAAGGACGGTGAGGGGAGGCTGGGAGGTCCTTGCACCCTTCCAGGTTTCCAGGACGGTGTCTCCTGGCGGTGATGCCCGGGTTGCGATTCAGTAAAAAGATGCCGGTTCCAGGACCAGCCGCCCGGTCTCCGGCAGCCACACCCCCGGCCCGCCCCAGGGTGTCTCGGCGGCTTCGAAGCCCGCGGTCCGCCAGCCATCGGGCAGCGCCAGCATCAGGGGCCAGGGCGCCTGGAAGGCCGTGCGGCGCCGTTCCCAGGTCAGCACGTGGCGGCCGCCGGCTGCCGGCACCAGGCTGAAGGTGATCCACCCGGCGGGGGTCGGCGCCTCGGTCAGGGCCAGGGGGCCGGCCGCCCACCAGGACTCCGGCGCATTGGGCAGCAGGAGGATGCGCCCGGTCTGCTCCCGGACCAGGGCGTGGCGCACCAGGGACAGCACCTCCGCGCAAGGCCAGCCGTGGTCCCCGTCGCCCATGCAGCCGCCGCCGGTGTGCGGGTGGATCGCCTCGGGCCAGGTCCAGGTGGGGCTGGCGTGGGCCAGGATCCCCGCCAGCAGCCCCAGCCAGCGCGGGTCGCCCAGGCACTGCATGGCCCGGGCCAGCTGGGCGGTCAGGTAGGCGTTGCCCCCGGTGTGGATGATGGGCTGGTAGAAGAGGCTGTCGCGCACCCAGTGGTCCACCAGGAACGCCACGTTGGCCCGGGCCCACGGGAGCGTTTCCGGGCCGAGCTCCAGGTCGAGCGGGCTCAGCGCCGCGAGGGTGCCGATGCAGGCCGCGTCGGGCTGGCGGTAGGGGGACGAGGGCAGCAGGCCGCCATGGCGGCTGGTGAGCCGGGCGATGTGCGCGCCCAGGTCCGCCCGGTAGGCCTCCGCCTCGCGGGCCAGCCATTCCGCCAGGCGCCGCGCCCCCGCGGGGGCCTCGTGCCAGAGCGTCAAGGCCAGGCGGAAGCGGTCGAGGCCCGCCAGGCACCAGAAGTTGTCCCAGAGGTAGTGGTCGTTGGGGCCGAAGTGTTCGGCCGAGAGGCCGGCCGGCAGCAGGCCGAAGCGCGGCGAGGCGGGGTCCCGTTCTTTGCCACGGGCCCGGGCGACCCAGCGGGCCCCCTGCCCCATGCCGCGCCAGTGGCGCGCCAGGACCTCGGGGGATCCGGTGGCGAGGGCGTGGCTGGCCCAGACGAACAGGGTCTGCCCGGTGCCGTCCCACTCCCCCGAATGGGAGCGGAAGTCCCCGCCGCGGGTCCGGGTGGCCATCCAGGCGGCTTCCTTGGCCGCGACCGCGCCGTGCCGGCCCCACAGGTCGTGGGCCAGGGCCAGGAACGCGCTGTCCCGGATCCAGTGATGGTTGTAGAAGAAGGCGCCCGGGGCGAAGTGGCTGCCGTTGTCGAAGACCGGCAGACGGTGCGCCAGGGCGGTCAGCAGGGTCAGCAGGTTCGGGTCCGCCAGCCGCAGCCCCAGCGGCACCGTGAGCGTTTCCCAGGCGGCGGCCTGGGCCTCGGCGGAGCCCGCCAGCCCTTCGGTGTCCAGGGTCTGCCTGCGCAGGCGCTGGTCATGCGCCGGTATGAGGGCGAAGGTCTCCAGGGTCCAGGTCTGGCCCGGCTCCAGGCGGAGATTCCAGCGGGCCGCGCCCGCCAGCCAGCCGCTGCGGGACCGGCCGCGCCGGACCGGCTCGGCGGGCGGCTGGTCCAGGAGCGGATCCACCCGGTCCTTGCCGAACCAGATGGAATCCGGTTCGACCGGCAGGAGCAGGGCGGCCTGGCGGTTGACGCTCCAGAACCGGTCGCGCAGCCTGCTGCGGAAAACCGGGCCCAGGCACAGGGCGTTGTACGGACGCAGCCCCAGGACGAACCCCAGTTCCACCGGCTCCGCCCCGTTCCAGGCGACGGTGTGGGTCCAGCGCACCCAGTCCCCGTCGCCGTGCCGGAAGGCCATGGCCTCGCTGTTCCAGGCGAGGGCGGCCGGGATCCGGTAGTCGGTGACCACCCGGTTCTGCCAGCCGTCGCGCAGGCGCTGCTCGACCTGGCCGGCCTCGAGCAGGGAGGGGATCCAGGTCCGGCCTTCCATTACCAGGGCGGGCATCCAGGACGGCCCGTAGGCCTTGGGCGTGAGCATGCCGCAGGGATCCACCATGGCCTTCCAGGGCATGCCCGCCAGGCCCAGGGCGGTCCAGTTGCGGTGGGTCAGGTTCACCGTGAGGACGTTCACCCCGGTGGGGATGAAGGACGCCGACTCCGGGCGCACCTGCTGTTCCGCCCACCAGGGCAGTGCCCAGGACGGGTGGGCCTGGAACGCGAAGGTGTTGGTAAGCCCGGTGAGGGCGATGGTCAGCCCCTGGTCAACCAGTTCCGGCGGGAAGAACACCGGCGACGGGCGCCCCTGGCCGGCCAAAGCGCGCAGGAACGGGTTCCAGTGGCCCCGCCCGAACAGTTTCAGTGCGAAAGCGAACAAGCGACTCCACATGGCGCCATGATCCCGGACGCGTGTGACTTCCCGGTACCCTGCAGGTTCCCCGGGTGTGAGGCAATAGTTACACCCTTTTCATTCCATCTTCATTCCCCTCTCAAAGCGCTGGGCTTTGCTGTAACGAGGAGAATTCCAATGAGATGGTTCGTCCCTGCTCTGACCTTGCTGACCCTCACGGCATGCTACCGGCCCGTGGCCGCCCCCCAGGCCCAGCCCACGGGGGCCGTGGCCAGGCCCGAAACGCCCCTGGTCGTCCAACCCGCACCGGCCGCGCTGGAGCAGAAGCTGCCCGACTACGCGCCTGACCCCTCCATCCCCAAGACCGGCTCCATCACCAGCATCGGCTCCGATTCCATGGATCCCCTGATGCAGCTCTGGTTCGATGATTTCCACGCCGCGCATCCCGGCATCACCTACAACCTCATCTCCAAAGGCTCGGCCACCGCGCCCAAGGCCCTGGTGGCCGGCACGACGCTGATGGGCCAGATGAGCCGCGAGATGAACGCCGCCGAAGTGGCCTCGTTCCAGGACAAGTTCGGCTACCCACCGACCCGGGTGGTGGTGGCCATGGACGCCCTGGCGGTCTATGTCAACGGCAACAACCCCATCGCCAAACTGGGCCTGGACCAGGTCGATGCCATCTTCTCCAAGGACCGCAAGGGCGGCTACGCCCGGTCGCTGGACACCTGGGGCGACCTGGGGCTGACCCTGGAATGGGCCACCCGCGCCATCCAGCCCTACGGCCGGGACGAGAACTCCGGAACCCGGGCGTTCTTCCAGGAGCACGTCCTGAGGCGGGGCGAGTACAAGCCCAACGTCAAATCCGTGGCCGACCAGTTCGCCCTCGTGGAAGCCGCCGCCATGGACGCCTCGGCCATCGCCTACGGTCCCGTCCAGCACTCGCTGCGGATGGTCAAGGCCGTGCCCATCGTCGATTTCAACGGCACCACCCCGATCCTGCCCACGGTGGAGAACATCCTCAACGGCAAGTATCCCCTGGCCCGCTTCCTGTACATCTACGCCAACGTCCGGCCGGGCCAGGCCGCCGATCCCCTGGTCAAGGAATTCTTCCGCTTCGTGCTCTCGCGCCAGGGCCAGTCGGACGTGGCCAATTTCGGGGCCATCCCGCTGCCGGCCGACCTGGCCAGCATCAACCTCGGCAAGGTCAAGTAGCCCAAGTGGACGGAGCCCAGGATGTCATCATCATCGGCGCCGGAGTCCTGGGCTGCGCCATCGCCTATCATTTGGCCGGAGCCGGGCTGAAGCCGCTGGTGATCGAACGGCGGGGCATCGCCCAGGCCGCCACCAGCAGAGCCGCCGGGCTGCTCACCCGGGCCCGCGCCAAATCCGGCCTGCTGGCCCTGGTCCGGCAGACCTACTTGGACCTGCGAACCCTGGAAGCGGAGCACGGGGAAGCCCTGGGCGTCCGCACCACCGGCAGCCTGTACGTGGGCGCGTCCGGACCGACCATGCGGGCCCACCGGGAGCTGATGGCCCTGGCCATGGCCCAGGGGGAAAAGGTGCTGCGGATCACGCCCCAGGAAGCCCGGGAGCTGGTCCAGTGGCTGCATCTGGAAGGTGATGAGGAGGTGTTCTTCATGCCCGAGGATGCCTTCGTCGATGGCTATGCGCTCGGTTCCGCCTACGCCCGGGCCGCCCGCTCGATGGGCGCCGGAATCCTCGAAGGCCAACCCGTGCTGGAAATCCTTACCGAACGGCAACGGGTGAGCGGGGTCCGGACCCCCCAGGGCCGCATTGCCAGCCCGGTCGTGGTGGATGCGGCCGGCGCCTGGGCGAATCTTTTGGCCCGGACCGCCGGCGCCGCCATTCCCATGGCCCCGGTGCGCAGCCAGTACTGGATCACCGCGCCCGACCGGAGCTTCTCCCCCCGGATGCCCTTCCTCATCCTGCCCGATGCCAAGGCCTATGCCCGTCCCGAAGGGGAGGGCCTGCTGTTCGGTTTCCGGGAAGCCCAGAGCGTGCACGCGGACCCGAGGGAGCTTCCGGAGGACCTGCAGGGGCATGTGGTCGCCGGGGACGCCACCGGCTGGGCCGGCCTGGAAGAAGGGGCTCCCCTGTTCCAGAGATTCCTGCCCCGGTTCGGGGACCTGGGAATCGCCCATTACATCGCGGGCTATTCCACCTACGTGCCCGACGGGATGCTCGCGGTGGGTCCGCTGCCTGGGCTTCCGGGGCTCTATTCCGGTTCCGGCTGCAGCGGCGGCGGGGTGGCCATGGCTGGAGGGGTGGGCAAGGCCCTGGCCCAGATGATCACCGCCAGCCGGCTGGAATTCGACATGGAACCGCACGACCCGGCGCGCTTCGGCACCTTCGATCCGTTCAGCGCCGAATGGGGCAGGCGCTGCGCCAGCGCGCGGTCCCACAAGACTTCCGGCTGAACGAACCGGGACCGTTCAGCGCCGAAAGGAGCAAAGATTTACCATTAAGGATTGAGTCTCGTTACAGTTTGTGTTTGAAATGAGAGACTTTCCCCTGCCCAAGGAGCGGCCATGGCCCCTTCGCATGCAAGACAACGTGGCACTGGATCCTGGGGCCCGGCTGCCGCGCTATGCCTAACTGTTCTGCTCGCCGGCTGCAACAAGGCCAGAACCGGGGCGCCGCAGGCCAGCGACGGTATGGCCAGGATCGACACAATCGTCGTGATCTACGGCGAGAACCGCTCCTTCGACAACCTCTTCGGGACCTTCCCGGGCGCCGACGGCATCAACGGCGCCATGCGGGCCCCCGCCAGCTACCTGCAGCTGGATCTGGACGGCAGAACACCGCTGGCCGCCCTGCCTCCGGTCTGGGGGCACACCACGGACCCGGTCTGGGGCAAGGTGGGCGGCCTGCCGAACCGCCCCTACCTGCTGTCCGCTCCGCCGGTGAACGCACCCAACGACATGGCCAGCCCCGACCTGGTGCACCGGTTCTACCAGGACCAGATGCAGATCAACGGTGGCGCGAACAACCTGTACGCCGCCTACTCCAACGAGGGCGGCCTGGTGATGGGCTACTACGACGGCTCTTCCCTGCCGGTGTTCCAGTTGGCCAGGCAGTTCACCCTGTGCGACAACTTCTTCATGGGCGCCTTCGGCGGGTCCTTCCTGAACCACCATTACCTCGTCGCCGCCGCGGCCCCATCCTATCCCGCCGCCGACCCGAGCCTGATCGCCGCCCTGGACGGCAGCGGCAACCTTGCCCTGGCTGCCAACTCCCCCGCCAGCGTCACCACCGGGAAGGTCATCTTCAAACTGGACGGCGCCGTGACTCCCGACTTCTACGCGGTGAACACGCTGCAGCCCCCCTACCAGCCCAGCGGCGTGCCCGCCGCCGGCCAGGACCGCCGCCTCGCCGGCGGGCCTACCGTACTGCCGCCCATCAAGGACCTCGCCACCATCGGCGATACCCTCAGCGCCAGGGGAATCGACTGGAAGTGGTACGCCGGGCTGTGGAACGCCGCCCTGCAGGACGGTTTGAACGCCACCAGCAGCCACGACCACAAGGTCATCTACAGCGAGGTTCCCGGCCGGCCCGACTTTGAGGCGCACCACCAGCCGTTCAACTACTACGCCCGGTTCGACCCCACCACTGCCGCCGGAGCCGCCGAACGCGCCGCCCACCTCAAGGACTTCGACGCGGACATGCTCCCCGACATCGCCAACGGCACGCTGCCCCCGGTGAGCTTCTACAAGCCCGAGGGCGACCTCAACTACCACCCCGGCTATGCCGACGTCGCCAGTTCCGACGCCGCCCTGGCCGGGCTGGTCGCCAGACTCCAGGCCAGCCCGCAGTGGCCCCACATGGCCATCATCATCACCTACGATGAGAACGGCGGCTTCTGGGATCACGTGGCGCCCCCGAAAGGCGACCGCTGGGGCCCCGGCACCCGGGTGCCGACCATCATCATCTCGCCGTACGCCAGGAAGGGCTTCGTCGACCGCACGCCGTACGACACCACCTCGATCCTGAAATTCATCACCCGCCGCTTCAATCTGACGCCGTTGCCCGGGGTCCGGGCCGGCGCCGGGGACCTCACCAACGCCTTCGACTTCACCAGACCTTGAAACCTCGCCGACATTCCTGCCGGGCAGATTTATTGAATTTCAGACTCATTCTCTTTTGACCGGCTGCTTTCCGCCTGCTATAGTCGGCCTGTTGTCTCCCCAAGTCAGGAGTTTGAAAATGAGCGCCCCAATGGACCCCGAACTTCCCTCGCTCCAGGCAGCCGCGCACTCCCTGAAATCACCCGCGGCCGTTCGCGCCAACCGGGAACTGAAGGACCACGCCACGCAGGTCCCCGGCCAGAACCGGCACTCGGATCGCGTCCTCGCCTTCCTCCGGAAGAATCCCGGCCGGGTGGAGTGGTTCCAGTAAGGCTGGCCGGACCTTGAAGGGACTGTTCACCTCGTGGTGACGGATACCCCCTGGAAGTCGATGGAGGAGAAATCCTCGCGGATATCCTCGCCCAGACCCCGGGCCATGTCGTCCTCTTCGTCGAAATGCCAGAGGAGCCTGATGGCGCAGCCCTTTTCCGCCGCCTGATTCAGCATCTGGAAGATCCGCTGGAAGGCTTTGGCGCTGGCACTGTTGTAGTAGGTGATGTGCATTTCCACCCGGAGCAGGGATAACTGGCCGCTTTCCAGTACCGACCGGATCTTTTCAAGAACCGGTGCATAGAAGGAAAGCACATGCTCGGGGTACGATTCCCCGCGCATGCTCAGGACGCCCAGGCGCAGATCCAGGCGGACTTCGGGGGTGAGGTCGGTGGCGGGAAGATGGTATTCCGTCATGGTTGCTCCTGATAAAGAAGGCATTGAATAATGCATATTTCTCAGTTGCTTCAAGGCGATTTCCTGACCTCCAGCGCCAGGAGGTTCAGCCCCCTCCTGTTCCGGAGTCTCCGGGCGCGCCTGCAACCGGCGGTCAGCTGGAACCGCCGACGGCAGGAGCCACCGGTCAAGGTATCGGTGGCGGGCCTGAGCCGGAGTTCCACCTCCAGGGCCTTCCGGCCCTCGATCTCCTGCGCCAGACGGGCATTGAGGAGACGAAGGTACCGGGCCTGCTCCTCCATCAGCCTGGATTTCTTCTTCAGTTCCACACTAGCCAGGCGCAACTGCTCCTGTTGCAGGTTCCCGGCGCGCATCAGCCGCTTCTGTTCGCGCGCGCTCTGCTGGAAAGCCAGGATCAGCTCCCGGGCCATGGCGCGCAATCCATCAACATCCTCAAAGGGATTGTCGAGGTAATGCGCAGCCTTACGGATAATCCTCGCCTCCTGATCGAAGGGATCCAAATCCTGGTCATAGCCGATCGAGTTTGAAGTGGGCATGCTCAACCTCCGTGAAGAAGTCCGCGCCAAATAGGGATTAACAGGTCATTCACGGTGTGCTCCTGGTCAAATGAGAACTTTCAAGCAAAAAACATGTTTGTGTCGAAAAAACTCCCTATTTTGTATCAATACCTTCTTCATCTATTTGCATCAATTTTTTCAAGGAACCCCAGGGTAAAAATTCAGCCAATCTTTGATGAAACCCTAGAATAAGAATATGATCACGTGCTGATTTCTATCGGCCTTGACCCGGAAATGGTCTGAAGCGAGCATTGGCGTAATCTCCATGAGCGCAGGGGATAAGACAAAGCGCGATCTGCCGAAGCCCAGAATATGGGCCCGGAGGGCCCAGCAGTCGGTAGGCAAAAGATGTTGAGTGGAGGCTTGTGCCACCGACCACCCCTTGCACGGACAATATAAAGTTCTCGAATGACGGCCCTATTCCCTGGTCGATAAATTTCGGGTTTGTTTGGAGGACTCGGGGAAAGTCGTCATGCGACGCGGGCAGGGTATCTGCCTCGCCTTGGCGGCGAAGGCTGGCGAGGTGAGTATGCTGGTGGACCGTCCGGTTGCGCAGAGACCGTTAACCTGCCGGGGGCGCAAGCCTGAGATCAAGGCCGAGGCGCGCGCTTGGCCTCGAAGGCCGAACTGAAGGCCCGAATCTTGCGCCCCCTCCAAGACCTCAACGCCGACCCGGTTGTATTCCGGTCGCGCTACAAGCTCGAACAAGAGACCGTTTCTCAATCGTATCTCTTCTTTTATCAGCTTTTATCCCAATACTGTCGGTACAGCTATTGACAATTTCAGCCAAGTGCCTATTTTCTCAAGAAGAGGCGGCTATGGCTCGTACGGTGGCGAAGCTTTCAGAGGGGTGCCGGATAACCGACTACATCAGCTTGGGTGTGGTCGCCAAGGTGTTCCCTCGAGACCTGGTTGAAGACGTTCTGAAACGAACGGGAAGAACCAGTGCCAGACAGCGTGACCTGCCGGCTCATGTGGCCATGTACTACGTCATCGCCATGACCTTCTACATGGAGGTTTCCTATCGTGAGGTGCTGCGTTGCCTGCTGGAAGGGATTCAATGGCTCAAAGGCTTGAAGGTCGAGCCCAAGGTGGCGGTGAGATCCAGTATTTCTCAGGCGCGCATACGTCTAGGCTGGGAGCCTGTCCGGCAACTCCATGACGAGGTTGTCCATCCCATTGCGACCAAGGAAACCAAGGGGGCCTGGTTTCGCCAATGGCAGGTGGTGAGCCTGGATGGCAGCACCCTTGACGTTCCTGATGAAGCTGAAAATGGAGCGGCCTTTGGCAGGCAGGCGGGCCGCAGAGGGGAAAGCGCGTTCCCGACCATACGATTCCTATCCCTGGTGGAGAATGGCACCCACGTTCTCTTTGGCAGCAGGATGGGGCCCTATGCAACCGGTGAACTCACCCTGGCCGAGGAGGTTGTTCCGCTTTTGAAGCCCGGGATGCTCTGTCTCGCGGATCGGGGTTTTTACGGTTTCCGCCTGTGGGGGTTGGCCAAAGCGACAGGGGCGGAACTCGTTTGGCGCATCAAGAAAGTGATGGTCCTTCCGCGCGAAACCGAACTGAAGGACGGTAGTTACCTGAGCAGGATCTATGAATCCCAGAATGAACAGAAGCAGAAGAAGAACGGAGTTGTCGTCCGCGTTGTGGACTACACCATAGTTGGCCTCCAAGAGGCGGAGCCGATCTATCGGTTGATCACGACCATCCTTGACCCGGACCAGGCTACCGCAGAGGAACTGGCCGCCTTGTACCATGAACGCTGGGAGATAGAGACGGCCTTTGACGAACTGAAGACTCACCTTCGAACGGGTCGGATCACCCTACGGAGCAAAACGCCTGACCTCATTCGACAGGAATTTTACGGCCTGATGATGGCGCACTTTGCCATCCGAGGATTGATGCACGAGGCTGCTCTCATGGCTGATGTGGATCCGGATCGCCTATCTTTCATTCACGCGGTACGGGTCATCCGTCGGAAAATGGCGCGAATTGCGTCTCTCCCCCCCTCGGGACTTGCCCGCCTTCCACGAAAGCGTGTTGCTGGAACTCCTGAATGAGAGGGTGAGCCCACGCCGCTCCCGAAGCAATCACCGCGGCATCAAGCGGCAAGCAAGCCATTGGCCCAAGGTGAAACGCGAAAAGGGGAAGACCCAATACACATTGGGAACCATTGTTATTGCGAAGGAGTTGTGGGTCCGGCCAAGCAAGGCTGTGGGTTAACCGGACAGTATTGCCGTTCATCGGCGTTCATCCCCGTCTAAACTTTCTCCGGGTGTGTCGGCAGGTATGAAAGGGGAGAGCGTGTCATGCCCATCCAGGATCCCCTCACCGGGCTGATCATCAGTCGTTGCTTCCGGGTGCCCACTGAGTTGGGCTCTGGAGAATGCGTTCGCCTTCGAGTCACTTTGTACGGGTTTCCCCGGACATACGGAAGAGAAGCCCGTGTTCAAATTCATTATTGCCCGCCTTGAGAATCCAAAGTGCTGAAACGTCAAAACCGACAGGAGATCCAATGATTCCCCCAAAAAGAGATCCTTGCAGGAAAGAGTTGGTGACGGGTCAGTCCCCGTCATGTTCAAAAAACCCGCACTGTCCATGTGCGTGGCCCGGACTCAGCACATAATTCACCCAAAATTTATTATCCCAAATAAAAAGGAATATTTATGAACTATTTCAAAGCAATACCTATGGTCCTGGTATCCTGCCTCGCGGCAAGTGCCCAGACCTTCACCCCCGCCCAGGCGGAAAATGTCGTGAAGCGCGCCATCGTTTATGCCAACCAGAATGGCATGGACCAACTGATCCTCCAGACTCGGCTCCCGCACGGGATTTTTCATGTGGGAACGGGCAGCGAGTTATATCTCATTGTCTTGGACGACAACGGGATCTTGCGGGCCAACGGCTATAAGCCCGAGCTGGTCGGGACCGATCGCCTGGCGGTCAAGGACGCGGATGGCAAGTTCTACATGCGCGAGGTGCTCAAAATGGCGAAGACCAAGGGGACCGGGTGGGTGGACTACAAGTTCTCCAACCCGCTCACCCAGAAGGTGGAGGGGAAGACCACCTACGTCGAACGCTATCAAAATTACGCGATTTGCTGCGGGATCTATAAATAACACCGGTCCCCACCTCAAGCTGGCGGCCTACAGGCTAGGGTTTCAGATCCCCGAGCGGATCCGCCAGCAAGGTGAAGTCGGGAATGTATTTCCTGCCGTCTTCCAGCCTGACCCCCAGACTCTGCGCCAGGGCCGCGCCGCCGTCGCCGGGGGCGGCCATGCGGAAGGCCCAGGCCTGGCGGTCCCGGGTGCAAGGATCTGACACCACCGGCACGTCCGGACGCTGCAGGCTGGCCAGCCCCTGGTTGAACGAAGCGCGGCCGTGGGGCACGTAGGCGATCAGCGGGCCCGCCAGCAGCACCCCGACCATGAGCCAGAACAGCCGGGACGGGCCCCTCGGCGCGGCGGCCTCGCGATCCTGCTCCCGGGGCAGGTTCCACAGCGGCGTCCGCTTCTCCTGGGCCTCCGGAGAGACCTCCAGCAGGCCCATCTCCAGCAGGTCGGCGATCATCTTGTAGGTGTCCAGCTCGTCGTAGCGGCTGACCTGCAGCACGTTCTGGATGCTGGAAGGCTCGTTGAAATAGGTAAGGGTCGTCTCCTGCTCGTGGCTGAGCCCGGACTTGGGCTGCATCGCGCCGCCGTCCAGCACGCTGGACAGGTCCTGGTCGAGGTCGAGCTGCAGGATCTTGCCGGCCGCGGTCTTGGCCAGGGGCAGCCGGGTGTCGGGCAGGCGGCGCTGCACTTCGGGCCACTCGTCCATGATCCGGGCAGCTTCCATGAGGACCGTATCCACGGGGATGGGCGGGAAGTTCTCCCGGTCCAGGTCCATGGGCAGGATGGAATCGAACCGGTAGTCGCCCTCCACCCAGCGGAAGGTCCGGTTGATGATGGACATGGCCTGGTTGAACAGGGCGTCCTGGAGGTCCTGGGGGGTCACCCGGCCCGACTCCAGCAGCAAGGTCCCCATCCGTTTCAGGGTCTGCCGCTGGTGCTGGATCATGGCCATCAGCTCTTCGCCGGAGAGCCGCCCCAGGCGGACCAGCAGGGCTCCCACCCGGTCTTCCATGGGCACCTGGTTGGAGTCGCTGCCGACGATCTCACCCTGGTCGAAGAAGATCTTCACGAACTCCTGGCCGCGCGAAAGCACCAGGGTGCCGCTCTTGCCCTGGGTCTTGATCATGTTGAACAGGGAAAAGAGATCGAAATCCCGCAGGGAACCCTCGAGCGCCATCCGCCACCTCCCTTCAGGCCCGCCGCGGCAGGAGTTTCAGCCACGACCGGAAACACACCATGGCCAGCAGCACCAGGCCCACCGGCAGCCAGGTGGAGGCCGGATCGGCGAGGATCTCGCCGGGGTAGCGGACGGTGCGCCCCGTGACCAGCACGAGCCCGAGAGCGAAGGAGAAAAAGCCGAACTCCACGCACCCGGCCCGGGTGTCGCCGATGAAGCAGCGGTCGGCGCCCGGCAGGAACACCAGGAACAGCCGGTGCAGCACCCGCTGGGATTTCTGGTAGGCGGCCACTTCATCCACCTTGCGCTTGCGGCTGCCGCCGTGCAGTCCGTCCTTGAGCACGAACAGGTGGTGACACTTGGAGCAGACGAAATTGTCCGGGCTGTCCGTGGTGTGGAACGGATCCCCGCACCGGGTGCACTGGGAGGGGTGCGCCTGGTTGACGCTCGCCCGCAGCCGCAGCAGGATGGCCAAGGCGGCCAGCAGCGGCAGCAGGAAGTTGAGCAGCAACGGCAAATCCTCCTTGCCCAGGCCGGCCCTCCGGGCCGGGCCCGATCCGGCCAGGAGGGCGCGGATCCGGGCAGGGGTATCCGGCATGGGCATGGCGAAGGTGCGCTGCTCCTTGCGGGCATGGTTGGCCACCACCATCCGGCTGTAGCTGTCCGGAGCGGCGCGGCTGGCGTCATCCTGCTTGGAGGTGCCCATGGGGCTGTCCATCTGCTTGAAGGCCACCACGCTCTGGTTCAGCAGGATTTCCGCGGCGCCGGGGGCCAGGGTCAGGGCCTCGTCGAAGCAGGCCTTGGCGCCACCCAGGTCGCCTTGCTGGAACCGGGCCACGCCGAGGTTGTTCAGCACCTCGGAGTGGTTCGGGTGGCCGGGTTCCAGGGCCTTGAAGGTGGCCTCGGCCTGGGGCCACTCCTGGAGCTGGAGCTGGCGCCAGCCCTTGAGGAAGATCCGGTCTTCCGGGGCCAGCGCCGCCCACACCAGGTTGTCCACCGGCACCGGCTGGGGCTGCATCTGCATGGCCACGATGCTGCCGCTGGGCTGACCGGCGGCCCGCGGCTCCATGAGCGCCAGGGCCGGGTGCAGCAACTGCAGGAGCACCACCAGGAAGCTGACCCGGAGTTCCATGGGCATGAGGAACGGGACCAGCAGCCAGAGCCAAAGCATGGCCGCCACGCTGGGGTCCAGGCCGAAGATCACCGGACAGCAGACGAAGAAGGCGCCCAGCAGGGCCGCCACATGGCTGTTCAGGCCCCAGCGCCGCAGGGGTTCCTCCCACAGGTAGCGGAACACCCGGCGGTAGCGCGTGGCCATGGCCAGGGCCCAGCCCCAGAGCATCAGGGTGGCCATGAGCCGCAGCCAGGCGATGTGCTGGACCGCCCACAGCCAGCGGTGGACCGGGTGGGTCAGGCGCAGGCGGCTCAATTCCAGGACCTCGGCCAGGCTCCACAGGTAGCCGTGCAGCCCCTGCTCGCGCATGAGAACCACCTTCGTGCCCAGCAGGGTCGGGTCCAAGGGAGCCCACCTGTCCATGGTCTGGACCACCCGCAGGCCCAGGGCCGGACGCCCCTCCTCGCCCAGCTGCCGGGCGAACACCGCCATGGCGTCCACCAGCGGCAGCACGTCCAGGGTGCCGTAGGTCCGGCGCAGCAGTTCCACCTCCTGGACCGCCGCCTGGATGGCGACCGGGTCGCCGGAGCGGAAGGCGGTCTTGAGGTGCTCGGCGCGGAAGCTCAGGGCCACCGCCGGGGCCAACTCGGCCGGCGGGGGCGGCGCGGCCGACCAGAGGCCGCAGGTGGCGACCGCCGCCAGCACGACCATCCGGACCAGCGCCAGGAGACGCCGGAGCCCAGCGGACGCAGGGTCCACGCCGGGACTGACCCGCCATGGGACCGCAGCAATCATGTTGCCTCCGTTCGTTTCCCGAAGACTATCATAAATTTCCGTATGAATGGAGGTGGCGGCCCGGGTTCCCGTGCCGCGCCTGGCGATGTTGTCGGAAAGCCGGACATGGTAGGCTTTCCTGGGGACGCGCAGGCGTTTCCCGGATCTCGAAATATTATTTACTATCTATACAGAAGGGCAACCATGTCGGCAGAGAGACTTCCGGTGGCTTCGGGGCCAAGGGCGCGGGTCCACCGACCGGCCACCGTCGTGGTCCATGGGGATTGTAAAATATTCATTGGGGGCGGCGCCCCCATCGCGGTCCAGTCGATGACCAACACCGACACCGCGGACGTGGCGGCGACCACCAGCCAGGTCAGGGACCTGGCCCTGGCCGGGTCCGAGCTGGTGCGCGTCACCGTCAACACCCCGGCCGCCGCCGCCGCGGTGCCGCTCATCCGCGAGCGGCTCGACGCCATCGGCGTGGAGGTCCCGCTGATCGGGGACTTCCATTACAACGGCCACAAGCTGCTGAACGACTTCTCCGCATGCGCCCAGGCCCTGTCGAAGTACCGGATCAATCCGGGCAACGTGGGCCAGGGGGACAAGCACGACAGCCAGTTCGCCAGGATCGTCGAAGCGGCCTGCCGCTACGGCAAGCCGGTGCGCATCGGGGTCAACTGGGGCAGCCTCGACCAGGAGCTGCTGGCCCGGATCATGGACGAGAACAGCCGGCGCCCCGCCCCCTGGAGCGCCCAGGCGGTGATGTACGAAGCCCTGGTCAGTTCGGCCCTGGACAGCGCCCGGCAGGCGGAGGCCATCGGTCTGGCCGCTGACCGCATCATATTGTCCTGCAAGGTCTCCGGGGTCCAGGATCTGATCGCCGTGTACCGGGAGCTGGCCCGCCGCTGCCGCTATCCCCTGCACCTGGGCCTGACCGAGGCGGGCATGGGCAGCAAGGGCATCGTCGCCTCCACCGCGGCCCTGTCGGTGCTGCTGCAGGAGGGCATCGGCGACACGATCCGGGTCTCGCTCACCCCCGAACCGGGCGGCGACCGCACCCGGGAGGTCCTGGTCGCCCAGGAGATCCTGCAGACCATGGGGTTCCGCAAGTTCGCGCCGATGGTGGTGGCCTGCCCCGGCTGCGGCCGGACCACCTCGACCGTGTTCCAGCAGCTCGCCGACCGGATCCAGGCCTACCTGCGCGAGCAGATGCCGGTCTGGAAGGCGCAGTATCCCGGGGTGGAGGGGATGAACGTCGCGGTGATGGGCTGCATCGTCAACGGCCCGGGCGAATCCAAGCACGCCAACATCGGCATCAGCCTGCCCGGCAGCGGGGAGACGCCCGCCGCGCCGGTGTTCGTGGACGGCGTGAAGACCGTCACCCTGCGCGGCGAGCAGATCGCCGAGGAATTCCAGGCCATCGTACTGGACTACATCAAGACCCACTACGGCGAAAAATCGGCGGTCTAGCGTGCGCATCGCGGTGCTTTCGGACATCCACGGCAACCTGCCGGCCCTGGAGGCCGTGCTGGGCGACCTGGGGGACCGGGGGGTGGACGCCGTGGTCAATCTGGGCGACAGCCTGTCCGGTCCGCTGCTGCCCCTGGAGACCGCGCGCTTCCTCATGGCCCGGGACTGGCTGACCATCGCCGGCAACCACGAGCGCCAGGTGCTCACTCAGGGCCCCGGCCAATGGGGCGCCTCCGACGCCTACACCCACGCCCAGCTGTCGCCCCGGGAGCTGGCCTGGATCGGCGCCCAGCCGCCCACCGCCCGGTTCACCCAGGACGTGCTGCTGTGCCACGGCACGCCGGACAGCGACCTGGACTCCCTGCTGGAAACCCTGGAGCCGGCCGGGATCAGGGCCGCCAGCGCCGGGGAGGTGGACGCCCGGCTGGGCCAGGTCCGGGCCCCGGTGGTGCTCTGCGGCCACACCCATGTGCCGCGCGCGGTGCGTTCGGGCGCGGGCCAGCTGATCGTCAACCCGGGCAGCGTCGGCCTGCCCGCGCTCGAGACCACCTACCCCTTCAAGCTGATCGTGGAGAACGGCTCGCCCGACGCCCGCTACGCGATCATCGAACAGCGCTCCGGCGGCTGGAGCGCCGCGCTGATCAGCGTCCCCTACGACCACCGCGCGATGGCCGAACTGGCCAACGCCCACGGACGGCCGGACTGGGCGGTCGCGCTGCGTTCGGGCTACATGGCCTAGACACTCCTAAAGGTCAATGCAGGGGAATCCGCAGCAGCACGGCGGTGCCTTCGCCTTCGTTGGCGATGGTGATCTCGCCATGGTAGACGGCCAGCAGCTGCTTGCACCCGGCCAGCCCTTCGCCCGGACTGCGGGCGCCGATCACCACCTGCTGGTGCAGCTCCGAGAACGGCTCGAAGGCCTGGGCCAGCTCGCTGGGCAGCACCGGACCGCCCTCGTCGCGCAACTCCAGCAGGAAGTCTTCGCCTTCCCGCCAGGAGTGCATGGCCAGGGTGGGGCTGGGGGTCGGCCCGCCCAGGGCGTGGCGCAGCAGGTTGAGCAGGGCCGCGGCGAAGTCGCCGTAGACCCCGTGGATCAGCGGGGTGGACGCCGAGAGGTCCAGGGTCACGGCCACCTGGGCCGGGATGATCCCCTCCACCTGCAGCAGGCCCAGTTCCTGCTGGACCAGGTCGTGCAGGTCCAGCCATTCGGGGATCGCCGGGCCGCCCCTGCCGACCCGGCGCAGCAGGGCCTTGAGCAGGCTGTCGATGCGGAACACGGCTTCGCGGATTTCGGCCAGGGCCCGGGGCTGGCCTTCGGCCAGCGCGGCCCGGTTCATGGCCGCTCCGGGCACCATCAGGTCGTCCAGCAGCTGGCTTTGCCGGTGCAGGCTGGCGACCGGCGCCTCGAGCCGTTGGACGATCTTGAAGATGAGGTCGCCCAGCATTTCCTGGCGGTCCCGGCGGTTGAGCACCTCCCGGGCGTTCTGCAGGTCCTGGTAGGCCGCTTCGATCTTTTCGTAGCTCGAGGCCAGGGCCCGGGTGCTGTTGTTGAGGGTGGCGATCAGTTCGGCGTTCTCCAGGCTCACCAGGGCGATGCTCGCGTGCAGGCTGATCATTTCCAGCTCCGCGGGCAGCAGCCGCTGGTCCGCGGGACGGGTGATGATCCAGAAGCCGAACACTTCGGGGTCGGTCTGGTGGTCGCGCAGCACCAGCATGCAGGCCTCGGAGCCCGGGGACCAGAAGCCCAGCCCCAGGCCCTCGTCCCACAGCCGGTCGCTCCGCAGGCTCTCGCCCCGGAGGGTGCCGCCCGGCGGCAGGGCCCGGGCCCGCAGCAGGAAGGGATGGTCCAGGGGCAGCACCGGGGTCTCCTCGAAGCCGGTGCCGTTCCAGCGCAGCCCCTCGAAGTAGCCGCCGCTGGGGTGGATCCGGTAGGCCCAGAGCCCGGTGGCCCT
>Ga0316226_1001516_pt1 | contig 24726 bp, 21 predicted proteins | sample TBH18017metaG_FD_206009 | JGI IMG/M metagenome (GOLD analysis project Ga0316226, IMG submission 206009) | Freshwater microbial communities from Trout Bog Lake, Wisconsin, USA - TBH18017 | ecosystem: Environmental > Aquatic > Freshwater > Lake > Hypolimnion/Profundal zone | place: USA: Wisconsin...
GGCATTGCGGCAGAATCCCATGACCGAGACATTTCTGGAACCGATCAGCCCGTTGCAGATACCGCGCGATGGATTGGAGGCGGTGATCGAATATGTGCGGTGCGGCCAGCCTGTGAGCGTCGGCCCGATGTCCATGACCTCCGGGACGGCGCCTGGAACGCTGGCCGGGACACTGGCGCAGGAGAACGCGGAAATTCTGGCGGGAGTGGTGATCACGCAGGTCCTCGGACCGGGCACTCCCATGATGTATGGCGGCATTCCGCATATCATGGACCCGCGCACCAGCATCTGCTCGTTCGGTTCGCCGGAGCAAGGCTTGATGGCCGTGGCCATGGTGCAGATGGGCAAGTTTTACGGGTTCCCGGTGTATATCAACGTCGGGTTGAGCGATGCCAAAACGCTTGACGCGCAAGCCGGCATTGAAAAGGGGTCCACCTTGATGCTCGGCGCGCTGGCGGGGGCGGACACCTTTGGCCATGCCGGCATTTGCGGCACGGACCACGGCGCGTCGTTGGAATGGCTCGCGGCGGATGACGAAACGATGTCCTACGTCAAGCGAATCGCGCGCGGGTTTGAAGTCACGCCGGAAAAACTGGCCGTGGACGTGGTCAACGCCGTGGGTCCCGCCGGCAACTATCTGGCGGAGGATCATACCGTGACCCATTACCGCCAGGAACTTTGGATGCCCGACGCGACCTGGACGCGCGAGGCTTACGCGACCTGGGAAACCGGCGGACGCCGCACGATGGAGGATCGCCTCCGGGCGCGCGTGAAGGACATCCTCGCCAATCACAAAGTCGAGCCGCTGGACGACGCCCTGGCCCGCGAACTGGATCGCATCGCCGCGGCAGCCAAACGGGAGTTGGGGGAATAATTCCACGCTCAGGGAAAAGAAGCAACACCCCTGCTTGGAATCGCGGCCGCGGCTTGCTAGGCTTTCTTCCGTCATGGAACGATCGTTTCCTTTTCGCAATTACCGCCCGCCGCCGCCGGCCCCGACGGCCCGGCAAAAAGTCCTGGCGCAATGGCGCGGGTGGGATTGGTCCGCGGAGGAAAAAGCCCGCCGGCCTTCCGCCCGGTCCGCGGAAGAAATCATGCCCGGCGTGCTGACGGGGTTGCGCCTGGACCGGAGACAGGCGGAAGCGGAGATTCTCAGGGTTTGGAGTCATCAGATTGATCCCAACATTGCCGCGCACGCCCGGCCCACGGGGCTGCGCAAGGGCACGCTTTTTGTCACCGTGGACAGCAACGTGTGGCTGGACGAAATCGTGCGCTACCGACGCCGGGAGATTCTGGAACGGCTGCAAAACAGTTTCGGGCGCGATCTGGTGGCCCGCATTTCATTTCGCTGCGGGTAAACTTCAAATCACTGCGGAGCGGCGGGAGTTTCGGCGGGCGGGGTTTCGGCGGCGCTGGAATTCGTCATGCCGAGCTTGGTGCGAAGATAATTGCGGTAATAGGAGTCAAGCATGTTGGATTTCGGGTCGAGCAATTCGTCCAGGACACGCTGCTGTATCTCCCCAAGCGGCTTCAATTCCAGGCGTTCCTTGGAGGCTGGCCCGATTTTTTTGTGATAATGATTCCAGACATCCCTCGCCAACTGCGCGTAGTTTCTGGCTTCGTCGTCGTTGTCGCTGAGCAGACATTGGAACTCGGACATGAGCATTCCCCTCAGGTTGTCCGTGACCCGGTTCATGTCCGTTTCGCCGTTGTCCATGGCGACGGTTTCGATGACGAAGTCTTCGAGCGAGATATTCGCCTGCCTGAGAATGAAGGCGTTGGCGTAGGTTTTCTTCAGGTAGTCAAACCAAAAGGCGGCCTGTTTAAACCGCCCGTTAATGTAAAGAAGCGGGATGGCCTCCTTGAGAAAATTCTTGTGGGCGTTTTGGAAGTTCAAGTTCGGCTGCTCGGCGATCATTTTTTCGTAGGCGGCGTTGATCTTGGGCACCAAATCCAGATTGGGCCAGAGCATGAAGTTCCGCTCCGTCACGTTGGTCACCGAGGGCGACAACGCTCCGCCGCGGAAGCAGTCCATCCGCAGGCTTTGAAAAATGGAACGGCGCAAGGTGTCGGCATCGGCGGCGTTGGGCTTGGCGTGCTGGCGGAACAACTCGGCCCAATAGATGGCGTGGGCGTCGGGCAGCCGCCAGTCAAACGGGCCGTATTCCTCATCCACCTTTTGCATGATTTCGGGGTTCAACTTGTAAACGTCGCGCAGTATTCGCGCCCGCTCTTTCTCGGCGGGTGTTTTCGGATGTTCGAGAGCCTGAAAATCAGGATGGCCGCCCGTCACGTTTTGCATCTCCTGCGCCCATCGCAGTTTGTAGCGCATGTGGGCGTCGTCCAGGTTTTGCCCCATTTTATGCTGAAACAGCCAGGAGAGTTCCCGGTAAAGCAACGCCGCGTCCGGGTTGAGCGGAATGCCGCGGTCGCGGAGCAATTCAATCCCCCGCTCAAGCCAGCGCCAGCGGTCTTCCGGGTTTTTGAACTTGACGGAGATGTTGTAGGCCATGTTCCACGCCTGCTCTGTCCAGACCTGGGTGAAATGGGGTTCCAAGGCCGTGATCCAATCGGCCAGTTGCTCCATTTCGTAAAACTTCTCCTGATCCTGCAGGTCGGTGGCCCGCATCCAGAGCGCGTTGGCGATCAGTCCGCGGAAGCTCCCCAGCGCCACGGTTGTGAAGGCGAGCATCGGCGGCGCGTTCTTCAACGGCGGCAGCCGCGTCAGGCCGCGCTGATCGCGGTCCTGGTTGAGCCGGTTCTGCAGTTGCGACGAGACGCAAAACAGAAGCACGGCCAACCCTGCCAGCGCTATTTTGTAGATTCGGGACTTTGTCATCCAGACGCGGTCATGGTACGCTGATTTGACATCCTGACAATGACTTTATTCAAGGGTGAATGAAAGAAAGGGGCTTGCTGAAATGCCCGGCATGGCCCACTATCCACTGTCGGTACTGCCAAAGTCTGTACTCAAATATGAATAAAACACCAGTTTCTGTCGCTGTTACCGGCGCCGCCGGCGCCATCGGTTATTCCATCCTGTTTCGCATCGCCCGGGGCGAGTTGTTCGGCCCCGATCAACCCATCAACCTGACCTTGGTGGATATTCCCGCGGCTTTGCCCGCCCTGGAAGGCGTCATGATGGAACTGGAAGACTGCGCCTCGCCCGCCCTGCAAAAACTCTCGGCGACGGCGGACTTGGACGAGGGGTTCCGCGGCGTTCAATGGGCCTTGCTGGTCGGCAGCGTCTCGCGCAAACCGGGCATGGAACGCAAAGACCTTTTGGCCATCAACGGCAAAATCTTCACCGGCCAGGGCCAGGCCCTGCAAAAAAACGCCGCCAAGGACGTCCGCATCCTGGTTGTCGGCAACCCCTGCAACACCAATTGCCTCATCGCCAGGCACAACGCGCCCGACATTCCGTCCGACCGCTGGCTGGCCATGACGCGCCTGGACGAAAACCGCTCGAAGGCGCAACTGGCCAGGAAGGCCGGTGTCGCCATCGCCTCCGTTTCCAACCTGGGGGTTTGGGGCAACCACAGCCCGACGATGTTTCCCGATTTTTACCACGCCAAAATCAACGGACAACCGGCCACGACCGCCATCCAGGACGAAAACTGGCTCAAGACCGATTTCGTCACGACCGTCGCGCAACGCGGGACTTCCGTTCTCAACGCCCGGAAAGCCGGCAGCGCGGCCAGCGCCGCCAACGCCGCCATTGACACCGTTCACTCCGTTCTGCGGCCCACGCCCGCCGGGGATTGGCACAGCGTGTGCGTGGTCTCCGACGGCAGTTATGGAATCGAAGCCGGGCTGATCTGTTCCTTCCCCGTCCGCGGCGACGGACGGAAGCTGCAAATCGTGCAAGGCTTGGAACTGAATGAATTCGCCAAAGCCAAAATCAACGCCTCCGTCAATGAATTGAAGGGCGAGAAGACGATGGCCGCGGAATTGGGTTTGGTGAAATAAACATATTTTAGAGGGTTTGACTCATGGGAATGTTTGCGGTCTAACAACATGGCCGTGGTCAAGCGCATCCAAATCCGGGCTTTCAGCAACGCGATTGCGCGGGAATTTCGCCCGCGCAAGATCGTTCTCTTCGGTTCCTACGCCTACGGCAAACCCACCGGGGACTCCGATGTGGATGTGCTCGTGATCATGCCGTTCAACCGTGAGCGGGGCCGCAAATCGCTCGAAATCCGCCAGCGCATCCCGGCTGATTTTCCTCTTGACCTCATCGTCCGGACGCCGGAATTCATCGCCCGGCGGCTGGAATGGGGCGATTGTTTCATCCGGGAGATTCTGGACAAGGGAGACGTTCTCTATGAAGCCTCTGACCCGGGAGTGGGTGGAAAAAGCTGGGGGCGATTTTCAGGTCGCTGCCCAGATCATGCGCCGGCGCAAGCAGCGCGTCTATGACGCGGCCTGTTTTCATGCCCAGCAAGCGGTGGAGAAATACTTCAAGGCGCGCCTGTGAGAGGCGGGGGTGGCCTTTCCCAAAACGCACGATCCGGCGGCTTTGCTGAAGTTGTTGCTGCCGCTGGAATCTCTGTGGTCTGTTTTCCTCCCGCAGTCGCACCTGCTCGCGGATTACGCGGTGGATTTCAGATACCCCGGCGACACGGCGACTTTGGCCGAGGCCCGGCTGGCTCTCAAAGACTGCAAGAGCATTCGGCGCGAGGTTCGGTCAAGTCTCGGTTTGCCGGTTTGAACGCGCGGTTGTCAGCGTAAGCTTAAAAACTTGTTCTCCCGTTTGACGCTGCCTGACGGCAGGAACTTTCTTCCCGGCAGCATCGAGCTTTTGATTGGTGCTGTCTAACTGATGCGGTCGAATTCGAGACCGAACCTTGTCTGCAGTTGGCGAGCTTGGTGAATCTCAACATCCGCAAACGCTCCCCTTGCCAACCGTCCAATAGCTTTCTTTGGTTCCTCGACATTTTTGGTGGAATGGCAGGCTGGCGCAGAACCACCCTGTGCGAATCGTTCTTCCTGGCTTGGCGGAAAAATGGAGCGCGTCTGGAATCTTCCTTGTCAAAAAAGAGACACCCCTTTTGCAAGATCGAATTTCATATTTTCATGGACAATGGAAAAACAGGATGGTAAAATTGAAACACCCCAACTGAAAGCCGCAGTTGGGGTGTTTCAATTTTTGGTTGCTCCCAACCTCCAAGACTCGGGCAACTTTTTGAACATCTTTAGTTCAGCCTTCCGGCTGCGGCAGGCAGGGCTTGTGTTATTTTGCCGACATCGCTTGAAATGGAGATCGTCCGCGACGCTCGACTAACGGCGGGAAGCCAATTCAAAAGGGCTAAATCACGCTATCGCCAAATTACGCATGGCAGAACTGCTCAGACGCGGCGCAGGGTGACATCCCCATCTCCATAGTCGGCCCCGCCAGTGTCTTCACTGTCCTCAACTTTCCAGGTGCAGGTCTTTTTGGAAGTGGCTTCCTGGATCATTGTCTCAAGCGAATATTCCCATGCGGCGAAGATCCGGGCGGCTTGTCCGTCTCCTCGCGTCCGGAGAAGTTGGGTGATGATTGCCTCCCTGTTTTCTCGAAGCGCATGTTGAAGAATTTTGGCCTCGGCTAAAATGGTTCGGGCGTTATCCGCTCCCGAGGAATTCGTGAGCCGGGAAAACCAGCTTCGTGTTCCTTCCGAAACCGGGCACAACCGGGCCGCCGCGTCAAGAAGTCGGGCCCAGCTCGGCAACATCTCGTCTTCGAACCAGATGATTTTCAGATTCTCGTGGGCATCACGCATTCGGCGTGGCATTAAATTCCGGCAGCCCATTACTGAACCTCCAGGAACGACACGGCGCCTTGCGCCCGCGCCACGGTTCCCTCGCATTGCGCGGGTATCAGGCAGAATTGGCCGGCGCCCATCTCCACCGTCTCGCCCGCTCCTTCAACGCGCAACGCGCCTTGCACCACGCCCAGAATCCGCATCCGCCCCGGCGGCCAGGCGAGTTGATCGCCCCCGGCCCATTGCCGGAGACAAACCGTGAACAAGGCGTCTTGCACGAGCGGACGAACCGTGCCCGGACGGTCCGCATGGACGGTTCGCGGCAGCAACGCCGGCTCAAAATCCCCAAAGTCCATGCTTGCCAGCGATTGCGGCACGTGCAACTCCCTCGGCTTGCCGTCGCGGTCCAGCCGGTTCCAGTCAAAGACGCGATAGGTCGTGTCCGAATTCTGCTGAATCTCGAAGATCACCGTCCCCGCCCCAAGGGCATGGATGCGGCCGCTGGGCAGAAACATCGCGTCGCCTTCCCGGACGGCGATGCGGTGGAAGCATTCGGCGACGGTTTGGGAGGCCAGTTTCCGCTCAAATTCGGCGCGGGTGACGCCCTTCTTCAAACCCGCGAATATCTCCGCCCCCGGCTTCGCCCGCGTCACCAGCCACATCTCCGTTTTGGGCTCGCCGCCCAGCCTGGCGGCCGCGGCGGCGGGGGGATGGACCTGCAGGGAGAGTGTGTCCTGGGCGTCAATAATTTTGATCAGCAGCGGAAAGCGCGCCGGGACGGGGTCGCGCGGCCCGATCAAGGCGGCGGGGGATTGCTCCATCAGCCGGCGCAGCGTTCCGCCGCGCAACGGCCCGTTGGCGACGACGCTTTCATCGCCGGGCCGGTCGCTGATCTCCCAAGATTCACCCGCGCGGATGCCCGGAGGCAAGGACTTGCCGTAAAGCGTCTCCAAGTTGCGTCCGCCCCAAATTCTTTCCTTGAGGATGGGTTGGAATGTCAGCGGATAAAGTTTCACCATGATGAGAGAGCGGCGATTACGCGTTATTACGCCGGGATGGGAGCGGGCGAGCCGTTGGCGGACGGTTCCCCGTTTTCCAGGCCGGCGGTTGTTTTCTGGGCTTCGATGAACCGCCCGTGGGCGCGGAATTTTTGGTAGCGCGTTTTCAAACGGTCAGTGACGGAGTTTTTTTTCAAGTCGTCCAAATTCGCGAGCAAGGCCGCCTTGAGGGTTTCGGCCATCGCCGGCAAATTGTTGTGCGCGCCGCCCAGAGGCTCCGGCACGATCTCATCCACCAGTCCCAATTCGCGCAAATCCCCCGCGGTGATGCGCAGGGCCGCGGCCGCTTTGGACGCCGCGGCGCGGTCTTTCCACAAGATGGCGGCGCAGCCTTCCGGGCTGATGACCGAGTAGTACGCGTTTTCCAAAATCAACACGCGGTCGGCGATGCCAATGCCCAACGCGCCGCCGGAGCCGCCTTCGCCGATGACCGCGGCGATAATCGGGACTTCCAGGAGCATCATCTCGCGCAAATTGACGGCGATGGCTTCGGCCACGTGGCGTTCCTCCGCGCCGATGCCGGGATAAGCGCCCGGCGTGTCAATAAGCGAGATGACCGGCAGGCCAAACCTGTCGGCCATTTTTACCAGGCGGAGGGCTTTGCGATAGCCTTCCGGCAGGGCGGAACCGAAATTGCGTTTGATATTCTCCTTGGTGTCCCGCCCCTTTTGGGTGCCGATGAGCATGACCTTATGCTCCCCAAGTCTGGCAAACCCGCCGATCAAGGCCGGGTCGTCCGCGAACAAGCGGTCCCCGTGCAGTTCGGAAAAATCGGTGAATGCCAATTCGGCGTAGTTCAGGGCGAACGGACGTTTGGGGTGGCGGGCGATCTTGACGCGGTCCCAGGGGCTGAGGTGGGCGAAGATGTGCCGCCTGGTTTCCTCGATTTTCTTTTCGATGAGCGCGACTTCCTCTTCCAGGGAGACACTCAGGGAGTGTTCTTCAGGATGTTTCCTGAGGTCATCCAGCTTGCGTTGCAACTCCAGAATCGGCTTTTCAAAATCAAGCTGATATTTCATCGCCGGAAAGTTTAAGTTCCCCGGCCCGGTGAGGCAATGGCGAAAATCGGCAATGTCGTGTTGCCTTTGCCGGGCCATCCGGCGTATCGTTTCCGGCGATGAAACGATCCTGCGTTAGGCTTGGTTTGGCGCTGCTGCTTCTGGTGGCGCTGCCATTTCGCGCCCCCGCGCCTCTGATCTATCGGGCGGGCGAGGGATGGACATACGAAATGCCCGGCGCCAAGGGCGATTGGCGCAAGCTCCGCGCCAGGGATCAGTTGGAGGTGGCGCAGCAGGCGTTCGACCAGAAAAAATTCAAGCTTTCCCTCAAGGCCGCCAAACGCGTCATCGCCGTCTGGCCTCTTTCCGATTACGCCCCCAAGGCCCAATACCTCATCGGACGCTGTTATGAAGCGCGGAAACAGGATGAATACGCCTTCAACGCCTACCAGACATTGCTTGACAAATATCCCAAGGCCGCCGATTCCAAGGACGTGCAGCACCGGCAATTCGTCATTGCCTTGCGATTTCTGCACGGCCAATGGTTCAAACTCTGGGGCTATATTCCCTTCTTCCCCTCGATGGACAAGACGTCCGACATGTTCGCCAAAATTGTCCGCTACGGCCCTTATGGCGACCTGGGGCCGGCCTCGCAAATGAACATCGGGGCGGCCCGGGAGAAAGAAAAAGATTATCCGCTGGCGGTCAAGGCTTATGAATTGGCGGCGGACCGTTACAACGAACAGCCGGTCATCGCGGCGGAGGCGCTTTACAAAGCCGCCCTGGCTTACAACAAGCAGGCCCGCAAAGCCGATTACGATCAAAGCGTGGCAGGCCAGGCCATCTCGGCTTTCACCGATTTCATGGCCCTCTATCCCAACGACCCCCGCGTCGCGGACGCCCAACGCATCATCACCCAGTTGAAATCGGTGGAGGCGCTGGGCAATTTCAAGGTGGCGCAGTATTACGAGAAACAAAAGCAGTGGGCCGGGGCGCTGGTCTATTACAACGAGGTGCTGATCAAGAACCCCAGTTTGCCGCTGGCCTCCCAGGCGCGCCAGCGCATCGAAATCCTGGCCAGGCGCGTCGCGCAACGGACGCAGCCCGCGCCGCCAAAATAGGAGGAAAATGCGCCCCCTGTTGTTGTTTCTATTGGCGGCCTTTCTCGGAGGCTGCGCGGGCTACACGCTGGGCCCCACCAACGGCCTTCCCGCCGGCAGCCGCTCGGTCGTGGTCAGCTCTTTCATCAACAAGACCAAGGAACCGCGCATCACCGAGTACCTGGCCGCGTCCATGCGCCGCCAATTGCAGCAAGACGGCTCCTTCCGCCTGGAAACTTCCGGCCGCGGCGATATTCGGATCACGGGCGAAATCATCCGCTTCGACCGCGGCGGCTTGTCCTATCAAACAAACGACGTGCTGACCCCGCAGGAATACACCCTCGGCCTGACGGCCCGCGTCGTGGCCGTCAATGTCAACACCGGCAAGACCAACCTGAACAGGGATGTGTCCGGCCGAACCTACATCCGCATCGGCAACGATCAGAGCAGCGCCGAGCGCCAGGCCATTCCCCTGCTGGCCGACGACCTCGCCCGCAACGCCGTTTCCCTCCTGGTGGACGGCGATTGGTGACTAAACAAAATGGTAGTTGTAGGGTTTGCGCATCCGCCGGGCGAGCCGCTTGTCAGCGTCCTTCGCCCCTTCGCCGGTGAATTTTTCGCGCGCCGGGTCCCACTCCAGCCTCCGCCCCAGACGCAGCGCCAGCACTCCCAAATGGCAGACTGAGACGGCGCGATGGCCCGCTTCAACGTCCGCCACCGGCGGCTTGCGGGAGCGGATGCAGTCAAAGAAATTTCCCATGTGATCGTCGCTGGCGCATAGGCGCGTCGCGCCCGCGGGCAGGGGCGTTGAAAGCAGCGCTTCGTCGCTGGCCTTGATTTCATCGCGGTTGACCCAAATCCAGCCGTTGGTTCCCTGGAACTTGATGCCGTTGCGCTGGCCATTCTTATTGACAACGGCGCCCGAAAGGGAATCATCGCGCGTGGTCTTGATGGTCTGCCGGACTCCGTTGGAATAAGTCAAAGCCACCTCATACTCGCTGAAGGCGGTGAAGCCGCCGGGAATGGGCTGGACGGAAGGCGCGCCTTCAATCGTCACCGGGCCGGGCAGGCCCAGCGCCCACAGCGCGATGTCGTTGTGGTGCGCGCCCCAGTCAGTCATCGTTCCTCCGGAATAATCATACCAGTAACGAAACGATCCATGGCAGCGTTGCGGCACGTAATCCACCTTCGGCGCCTGGCCGAGCCAGAAATCCCAATCCAACCCGGCCGGCACAGGCTGGGAGGAGAATGGACCGCCCCGCGGGCCGGCGGGCAGCCAGACGGTGATTTCCCGGAGCAGGCCCAGACGCTGGTTGCGCGCCAGCTCGCAAGCCAGACGGAAATGAGCGTCGCTCCGTTGCTGCGATCCTGTCTGGAAAACGATTTTGTTTTCGCGCGCCGCCTTCACGACGCGGCGTCCCTCGTCAATGGTCAGCGTCAGCGGCTTTTCACCATAAACATCCTTCCCCGCCCTGGCCGCCGCGAGATTGACCAGCGTGTGCCAATGGTCGGGCGTGGCGTTCAGGATGACATGGATGTCGTCGCGCTCCATGATTTTGCGCGCATCCTTGTAAATGGCGGGCGTCTTCGCGCCATCGGCGAATTCCCTGGCGGCGGCGGCGGCGCGCCCGGCATCCACGTCGCAGACGGCGACGATGTCCCCGAAAGCTTTGGCGTCGGAAGCGATGGTTTGGCCCCGGCCGCCGCAACCAATCAGGGCGATGGCGGGCCGGTCATTGAGGCTTCGGGGGCGGGCCGGCGCGGCCAGGGCGAGGTCGCGATCCATGAACCAGACCGGCAGGCCCGCGGCCGCGCCAGCCAGGGAACAACGCTTGAGAAAAGAACGGCGCGAAATGGAAGAACTTTTAATTCTCATAATTAAAAAAATGATTGCATTCCAGCGCTGTTTTTGCCAAGAACAACTTACGCGTGTGGTTCGCGCCAAAGCCGTTCCTGTGGGTGCGCCTTATGCGTTGCAGCGCCATAAACCGAAAAACCGTGTCAAATTATGAAATTTCGATTCACCCATGTTCTGGATGCGCGGCACGCGCTCGCGGCCGCCGCCCTGTCTCTCCTTCTCGCCGGCTCCGTCCATGCCGGTCTCACCCTGCAAATGAACCTCATCCATAATTCAGGTGGGGGGGAAGTTTATACCTTCGCGCCCAATCTCTATCTGAATGGCAACGGCGGCGATTCCACGCCCATCACCTACGATCAGATCTATTCGCCCCACACGAATTTCACGGGAGGCGTCGGCACGGGTTCGCTGAACAATCGCGACACCTACCCCGACTTCAAATCCCTGATGCAAGTCGTCACCAACGGCGTCTGGCAATTGATCTTGAACGTCGGCGATCCCAGCCAGCACGTCTACACCTTCACCATCAAATCCACCCTGGCCAACAACCCGTATGTTGACGCCGTGGTGGATTATCCGCCGGACGGCGCCAATGGGCTTGTCCCGTTGCCCACTTTCTCCTGGCATGGCCCCATTAATACAACTTTTCTTGAGGCGTATGTGTATGGCGGCCCCTCCAATGTTTTTCAATACGTCTTGCCCAGTATGCTCAGCACCAGCGCCACCCTGCCCCCGGCCCTGGCGGAAGGGTATTATAACTTTAACATCTATTACGAGGCTAATGTGTCCGGGTGGATCACGGCCTCCGTTCCGAAGGACGGCTCCGGCAATGCCCCTCCCAACTTGAATTCCCTCGCGCTGTTTGACAGCGGCAGCGGGGCCGCCTTCTCTGTCGGCATCGCCGCGCCCATCAGCACCAACGTCTCCAGCGGCCATACCAATATGGCCCATTACACCTTCGACGACAGCGGAAACCTTGACGCGGATTCGTCTGGAAACGGAAACGACCTCAACGACGTTTGGTGGGGACCCCGGCATTCGTTCAGCACCAATGCCGAAACGGGCGGAGGCGCGGTCCAGTTCGTCGGCACCAGCGACATGTACACCCCCGACTACAATCCATCCTTGTCCTCCTGGACAAACACACTGGCCGGCAGCTTCTCCGTTTCGGTCTGGATCAACACGACCAACACGGTGGGCGACGACGACGGCGACCTTGGCGATCTTTCCTGTGACAGCCGGCAAGACGTCATCCAAGCCGATACTGGCGGGCCGGGCGTGATACCAGTCGCCCTGACAGGCAGCAAAGTCGCATTCTTGACCCTGGACGCCGACGGCAACGCCGACACCCTCCATTCCCAACAAAGCGTCACCACAGGCCAATATGTCCATATCGTCTCGACCCGCGATCAAACAACCGGCGAAAAACGCATTTACATCAACGGCCAACTCGACAGCTCCACCAATGCCAGCACCGAGCTTCTGGCCGGTGAAACCTCCTGCAACATTGGCGGCGAATGGGGCTGCGCCGGTTACATTGGATTGGTGGATGACGCCCAAATTTACTCCGGCGTATTGAAGGCGGCCGATGTCAGCAACCTCTTCGCAAACCCAGGCACGACGATCTCAAACGTCGCGGGCAGCAGCTACAGCTCCGATGCGCTCGGCGCCGCGTTGAACAGCACCAATCTGGCCTGGACCGTCCTCGGTGACGCCCCGTGGTTTGTCGAATCCACCAATTCCAACGATGGCGTGTCCGCCGCGCAAAGCGGAAGTCTGCTTGACAGTCAATCCTCCATCCTGCAAACCACCGTCATCGGCCCCGGCATCCTGACGTTCTACTGGGAATGCATGGCGAATGACGACTCGTTTAACCTCGAATTTGACATAGACGGCAATGATTATGATGCCATCAGCTGGAATAATTCATGGACGCAGGAACCCGAAGTCAGCATCCCCTCCGGCATCCATGTCCTGTCCTGGAACGCCAACACCTTCAACGACACCGGCTCATCCCCCGCCGACGCCGGCTGGGTGGATCAGGTCGTCTTTACGCCCACCTACGCGGCCCCCTCGGCGGCGTCGCTGGAAAATCAAGCGCGCGTGGGGACAAATTTTCAGTTCTCATTCTATGCGCAGTTAAACCACACCAATTTCGTCCAATACACCACCAATCTGGCCAATCCCAGTTGGGTGCCTTACAGCACCATTATCGGCGATGGAACCGTGAAAACGATTGACGTGCCGATCAACAGCCCAAAGCAATTATTCTTCCGGGTTGGGACGCAATAAGGCGGCGGTAATAAATAAGGTTGCAAGATGCCGCCGGCATTTTGACGTCCAGCGAGGCGTGAACGAGGCGCATATCCCGGCGATCTGGAACGAGAGAACAACAAAGCTGGGCGGCAACAGAACAAGGCGGGTTGCTGCCTTTATTTGTTTATTCAAGGCGCGCTGGATGACGTTTGAAAATTCGCCGGGAACAAAGAGTTTGCTAAAACCATGAATTGACCCAAAATCACCTGTAATTTGTGCTGCACGCCAAAACTTTAAGCCGACCGAAAGCGCAGTCGTTCGCAGATTTCAAGTCGGAGGGCGCCAACTGGGTCACGCTGGCGACGGGTGAATATTACCCGGACATTCTCAAGGACGCATGCGAACTTTACAAACCGGTTCTGGTCCTGTTCGGGCAGTTGCTGAAAACTTCCGAATCATCCACCCGCCTGTTCCTGCAAATCGCCGAACAGACCGACGGCTGGATGCGCATTCAACTCGCCCGCGTGTTCCGCAAGTACGTCAGCCCGGAAACGCCCGTCGAAATGCTCAAGAAGAAAACCCAGGCGGAGCAGATATGCCGGGAATTTGGAAAAGGCTTCCGTCCGATTCAAAAGGTGCAGCCGGCGTTTGCAACGCGACCGATTCCAGATGAGGCGCTTTGTGCCGTGCTGTGGGAATATAAAGATCGCGGAAAAAAAGGTTATAACCTGACGGAACGGTTTTTTTCGCTGTTCCGCTCCTCGTTTCCAGATCTGGTCGTCAAAGGGCCGGAACGGGCCGGCAGAGATATTTTGATGGGCGAGGTGTTCGCCAAATACCCCAACCCCGGCCGTCCGGTTGATTTCGTCGTCTGTGACAAAACCGCCAGGGAAGTTCTGGCCATCGGCCTGGCGCGTTATGATTCGGATCGGAGCGGCGCGCAGGAGGATGATCGGACGGGTGGATATAACCATTGCGCCACTGAAATCCTGGATTACGCGAAAAAACGGCGGTTGCGGACGAAGGTTATTTTCATCAACGACGGACCCGGTCTGCTGCTTGGTTCCATGTGGGATGATTACGCGAAACTCGAAAACAGCCGGCCGGGAAAAATCCTTGTTGCCACGCTCCGCATGGTGTCCGAGCGCATCACGCGGGAGTGGCTCTTGTCGTAAGGAGATTCGCCATGGCCACTGGAATTCCCCGGACAAAATGGCAGGGCGCAGAGCGCCGTGTTCACACCAACGGCTTGACCTCTGGAAATACCGACGTGCATTTGAGTTACGAAGGAAAGAAATCCAAACGGGAAATTCTTGGCGCGCCGCCGGCGAAGTGCCGTCAACTCTGGCCGGAGCACGACAGCCAGGCAACCCCCAACCGGCTTTACTACGGTGATAATCTGCCCGTTCTTGCGGCGCTGATGCGCGATCCCGCGGTTTGCGGGCATCTCCGACTTGTCTATATTGACCCGCCTTACGCGACCAAGAGCGTCTTTCAATCGCGCAGCCAGGCGGACGCCTACACGGATTTGCTGGAAGGCGCGCACTACCTTGAATTTCTGCGGGAGCGCCTGATTCTCCTCCGGGAACTGCTCGCGGATGACGGCTCAATTTACATCCATCTCGACGAGAACATGGCTTTCCTCGTCAAGGCTGTCATGGACGAAGTGTTTGGCCGCGCCAATTTTCGGAACTGGATTACGCGAAAAAAGTGCAATCCGAAAAACTACACGCGAAAAACCTACGGCAATGTCGCCGACTACATCCTCTTTTACACCAAGACGGACAACTACGTCTGGCATCGTCCCGTTGATCCGTGGACGGAGGAGCGCGCCGCGAAGGAATATCAGTATGCCGAACCGGGCACCGGCCGGCGTTACAAAAAAGTGCCTGTTCACGCTCCGGGCATCCGCAACGGTGAAACCGGAAAGCCCTGGCGCGGGGTGAACCCGCCGCCCGGCAAGCACTGGCAATACCCCCCGCGCGCGCTCGACGAAATGGACGCGCGCGGAGAAATCTACTGGTCGCCCACTGGCAATCCCCGCCGGAAAATCTATTTCGACCAGAGCGAGGGCGTGCCGGTGCAGGACATCTGGCTGGAATACCGGGACGCGCACAACCAGAACATTGAGGTTTCCGGTTATCCAACGGAGAAAAACCCGGCAATCCTCGCGCGGATCATTGAAGCCTCATCCAATCCGGGAGACATCGTGCTTGATTGTTTTTCCGGTTCCGGCACGACCTTGAGCGCGGCCTCGAACAAAAGGCGGCGTTGGATTGGCGTGGATATCCACTTGCGCCTGAGCGCATAAACCCCGAAAAAGAATGTTTTTTTCCAAAAACGACCCCCCATTTATGCGGAAACATGCTGGCGCTTGCGCTTTTATCAATTTTACGAAAAAACCGTCAAAATCGGCCTTCCAGCCCGCCATTCGAGGTCGTCCAGGCAGTCCAACTTGCATCTCCCTGGCCCGCCGCGCCGGGGCCGCCGTGTGGTTTAAAGATGTTGTCAGAAGGAAGTGCGAAATTGCGCTTTGCCCCCCGTCCGTTTATGTTGGCGGCGTGAGTGAATTTCTGGCTGTTCTCCTGGGCGCGGCCGTGGCCGCCAACGCGCCGCAGGCCGCGAGCAACACGGTTGCTGAAAAAACCGGCATTTCCATCCCGGCCGCCAATACCAATGACCCGGCCGAAAAGGAATATCACGCGGTTGTGCTCGATGACGACGCCGCCGAGAAGGAAGTGCTGGGCTGGATGGACAGCGCCGACGCCTTCGCCAAGGCGGGCGGCAGCGCATCCCGAACGACGCTCAACATGAAAGTCCAGCAGCGGCTGGATGGGATTAAAAAGGAGTACGAGGATTTCATCGAACGGCATCCCGGCCACGTCAACGCGCGGCTGGCGTTTGGCAGTTTTCTCAACGACAACGGGGACGAGGAGGGGGCCTTCGCGCAATGGGAGGCCGCCCGCAAATTGGCGCCAGCCAATCCGGCGGCATGGGACAACCTGGGCAATTACTACGGCCACCGGGGCCCGGTCACCAACGCCTTCGAGTATTACGGCAAAGCCATTGAGTTGAACCCGTCCGAGCCGGTTTATTACCACAATCTGGCCGCGACGGTTTACATGTTCCGCAAAGACGCCGCCGAGTATTACCATCTGAATGAACAACAGGTCTTCGACAAGGCGCTGGCGCTCTACCGGCAGGCCATCAAACTGGCCCCCGATGATTTTGTCCTGTTCACCGATTACGCCGAGTCGTTCTACGGGACCAATCCGCCGCGCTGGAAAGACGGCCTGGAGGCGTGGACGGAGGCGTTGAAGATCGCGCGTGACGACGTGGAGCGGGAGGGGGTCTTCCTTCATCTGGCGCGCATCCATCTGAAGCTCGGCCATTACGAGCAGGCCCGGGCGAATCTGGACAACATCACCAACGCCAACTACGCCGTGTTAAAAAAACGCCTCACGAGCAACCTGAACGCGGCTCTGGCCGGAACCAACGCGCCGCCCCCAGCCGCTGGAAAATGACCGCGCCGCCATCCTTTTTCTCACCGGCCCGCCGAAACGCAGTCCATGACATGAACATTTGCCGCCGCAAAAGCATTGCCAAAGCGCGGGAGGCGGTTTTAGGATTTCCACAACGCGTTGACTGACTCATGGCGGAATACAAAGTTCAATTTGAAGTGTTCGAGGGGCCGCTGGATTTGCTCCTTTACCTGATCAAAAAGGAGGAAGTGGATATTTATGAGGTCAATTTAACCCGGCTGGCGACCCAGTTCATCGAACACGTTGAGTTGATGCGGATGCTCGACCTGGATGTCGCCGGGGAGTTCCTCGTCATGGCCTCGACCTTGATGTACATCAAGAGCCGGGAATTGCTGCCCAAGGATCAACAGGTGGAAAATGTTGAGGAGGACGAGGGGGAGGACCCGCGCTGGGAATTGATCCGCCAACTGGTTGAGTACAAGAAATTCAAGGACGCCGCCGCGCAATTGCAGACGCGCGAATGGCAGCAGGAAAACACCTTTCCCCACCTGCCCGCCCGCCCGGAAACGCCGGCGCCGCCAGCCGCGCCCCATTCCGAAGCGTCCATTTTCGACCTCATCAATGCCGTCGCCGAAGTTCTCAAACGGGTGGGCCAACGGGAGAATTCGCGCGAAATCTTTGAGGACAAATGGTCCGTGAGCGAAAAGATAGAATTCCTGCTCAAGACGATAACGGAGAGGGGCGCGCTGAAATTCTCGGAATTGTTCAGCGACGCCGCCAGCCGCGCCGAAGTGGTCTGCACCTTTCTGGCGCTGTTGGAACTCATCCGGCTCAAGCAACTGGTTTGCCTGCAAGCCGCCGATTTTGGGGAAATTGAAATCACCCGCGCGCCGGAGCCATCCCCCGCCCCAGCCGCCGCGCCCAGCCAAACGAACGCAGCCTGATGGAACTCAAATTTATATTGGAAGCCCTGTTATTCTCGGCCCAAAAGCCGCTCAACCCAAAGGAATTGCGCGAGCTGCTGGCCGCCGCCGCCGAGCACGGCGATCAGGCCAAGCCCTTCAAAAAGACCAAAGAGGACGCCATCGTCGCGGCATTGGAGGAACTGCAAAAGGATCACCAGGACGCCCAACGCAGTTACCGCCTGCTCTGCGTCGCCGGCGCCTGGCAATTCGCCAGCCAGCCGGAATTCGCCCCCTGGATCATCGCGCTGGTCGGCGCCAAGACGCGTCCGTCCCGCCTTTCCCAGCCGGCGTTGGAGACTCTGGCCATCATCGCTTACCGCCAGCCCCTCACTCGGTCGGAAATCGAGCAAATCCGCGGCGTGGCGGTGGATGGCGTGATGCAAACCCTGCTGGAGCGCGGACTGGTCGAACAGGAGGGCCGGGCGGAAGTGATCGGGCGTCCGATGACTTACGGCACCACCAACGCGTTTCTGGAGTATTTCGGACTGCGCAGCCTGGAGGAATTGCCGGCCGCCGATGAATTGCGGCGCATTCCCGTCACGAAGCCTGAACAACTATTGACAGCGGACCCCGGCCTGGCCACCGTCCCGCCGGAACAACTCGCGCTGGCGGAGGTGGAATCGCCCGAAGGCAAGCCCCCGCCCGACGCGCCCCCGCCCGAATCCCCGCCGCCCGCATGAGCATCCCCGGCCATCGCAACGCCATTGACAAGCTGGACGCGCGCATCATCCAGTTGCTCAACGAGCGCACGCGGCACGTCCTGCAGATCGGCGCGATCAAGATCAAATCCGGCGAGGCCATTTACGTCCCGCATCGCGAGCGGGTTGTCTTGCGGCGCATCGCCAAACTCAACCAAGGCCCGATCAAGGAGGAATCGCTGCGGGCCATTTACCGGGAGATCATGTCCAGCGCCTTGTCGCTGGAAAAGACGATGACCATCGCCTACCTGGGGCCGGAGGCGACCTTCACGCACCAGGCCGCCGTGCAACGGTTCGGGTCGAGCCTGCGCTACGCGGCGCAGAAAACCATCGCGGACATTTTCACCGAGGTCGGCAAGAACCGGGCCGATTACGGGGTGGTGCCGGTGGAGAACTCGACGGAGGGGGTGGTGACGCACACGCTGGATATGTTTATTGACAGCAATTTGCGCATCGTCGCGCAAATCATCCTGCCCATCCAGTTCTGCCTGGCCGGGGAAGCCCGGCTCAAAAACGTGCAGCGCCTCTACGGCCATCCCCAGGCGCTGGCCCAATGCCGGGTGTGGCTCCAGCGCAACATGCCCAGGGCGGAAATCCTGGAAACCTCCTCCAACGCCCGCTCCGCTGAATTGGCCGCGCAGGCGGACAAGACGCTGCGCGGCAAAACCGCCGCCATCACCGGCTTGCTGGCGGCCGAGAAATACAACCTCAAAATCATCGAGCGCAACATCCAGGATTTCACCGAAAACGCCACCCGCTTCCTGGTCCTGGGCCGCCAATGCGGTCCGGCCACCGGACACGACCGCACCAGCCTCATGTTCAGCATCGCGGACAAGGCGGGGGCGCTCTATCACGCGCTGGCGCCCTTCCGCCGTTACAAGCTGAACATGACCAAGATCGAGTCCCGCCCCAGCAAGCGCAAGGCGTGGGAGTATTTCTTTTTTGTTGACTGCGACGGCCATTACACCGACCCCAAAGTCGCCAAAGCCATTGCCGGCCTGGAGGATGCCTGCAATTTCGTCAAGGTGCTCGGGTCCTATCCGGACGGAGATTGAGCCGTGAACACGCCCGGATACCGCGTTCGGCGGGCGACCACCGACGATCTGGAACAGTTGACGGCCTTGTGGACCACGGCGGCCATGCCGGCGGCGGAGTTGGAAAAACAGTTCACCGATTTCCAGGTGGCCGAAGACGAGGCGGGCCTCATCGCCGGCGCCATCGCTTTGCAAGTGGCGGAGAGCGATGGACACATTCACTCCGAAGCCTTTGCCGATTTTGCCCTGAGCGACACCTTGCGGCCGCTGCTGTGGGAACGGCTGCAAACGGCGGCGCGCCATCGCGGTTTGTTCCGGCTTTGGACGGCGGAAACCGCGCCCTTCTGGAAAAGGGACGCCGGTTTTTCCACCGCAACGGGCCAGCCGCCGGAAACCTTCGGCCCGGCGCGCGGCTCATGGCTCACCTTGCGGCTCAAGGACGAAGGCGCCGACCCGAATTTGCTCGAAGCTCAATTCAGCCTGTTTCGGGACGCCGAAAAAGCCCGGCGCGAAAAAATGCTGCAATGGGCCTCCGCGCTAAAAACGGTTGGAACCGTGATCGCGCTCCTCCTGTTTGTCTTTGCGATGGGAGTCCTGTTCTGGGTCTTCCGCCATCGAACCAGATAACCGGCCTTTTCGATCCTCCATCGTCGGATTGTTTTACACATTAAGGACTTTCGCCGCATGGCTTGAGGACGGAATTCCATCCCGTTGCGGCGCAATGAATTATACAAAACAAGAAAGCCTGGGGCATCGGTAAGACTGAGATGGACAACCATTATTAGTCGGAATTCTTGTCACTCCGGCCTGAAACGCCCCAAAGCGCGTTTCATTCTAACAAGTTTCAGCGCAATCAGTTATGAACAGCCGTCTAATAAAAATCCGTTATGGCATGAATCTTTCTTATGAAAAAGCGGAAACGGCCTTGGGAACAAGCCGTGGCGAATTTTAATTTTTCCGGCGGCGGTAACGCCCCGGTGGATTGAGCGCCCTTGAAAACCATGAAACGCCCGCGCAAGCGCGGGCGTTTTTTTCGCGCTTGACGCCGCCCGCGTCCTTTGGCTAAGTGCATGTACGAGGTCGAAACGGTGAATGTCACAATTCTGATTTTCCCACTCTGCATCTGGCTGATGGCCGGGTTTTGCTGTCCCCCGGCTTGCGCGCAGGCAGTCACCGCCCGCAGTTATTCGGGGCAGTTCACCGCCCGGCAACTTCAGGGAACGGCGCCGTTGCCTTCTCCATCGAAACTCATTCAAACGCCCATCGCCGGAAGTTGGGCTTATTTATTGCCGTCGAGCGCGACTCGTGCGTTGGGCAACAACGACGAAGTAACCCTGGAGCCATCCATGCTGGTAGTTTCGTGCGAACGGCTCAAACGTTTGCTGCTGGATGAACTTGGACTGGCCGACCGATGGCAGGGACGGATTGATCTGACGATCAACCCGGCGTTGGCGGAGGATAAAGGCCCTCAGTTGACAGCGGTCATGCGTCCGAAAGGATGGACTTACGAACTGAATTTGCCCCGCCGAGCGAAGGAAGAAATCCTGATGCGCTCGTTGATCCAGACCCTGTTGCTCGAAATCGCCAACCGCCAGGCCGGCGTTCAATCGGCCCAAATCCCCCTCTGGCTGGTCGAAGGCATCAGCGCCGATTTGCAGGCCAATAATTTTCCGACCTTTATTGTTCAGCCCGGCCAGAACTGGTCCTCCGATGTCGTTTGGAACAAGGGATCGCCATCGGTGCCGCGGGAATTGCTCGAACACCCGGCGCTGACTTTCCAACAATTAAGCTGGCCCCAGGCGTCCGACCTGGCCCCGGAAGGATTGCCGTTGTATCGCAGTTGCGCGCAGCTTTTTCTGGAGGAATTGCTGCGGCTGGACGATGGCAGGGCCTGCCTTCGTTCCATGATAGGTCAGTTGCCGGAACACTGGAATTGGCAGACGGCGTTTTTGCGGGCCTTTCATTCCCATTTCGACCAACTGCTGGACGTGGAGAAATGGTGGAGCCTGGGCTATATCGCTTACGTCAGGGGCTGCAAGGTGGAAACGTGGTCCGCCGCCGAGTGCCGGAAGAAGTTGCAAAGCAGCCTGGATGTTCCCGTGGAAGTGCATTTTAACGCCGGCCAGATGCCGGTGGAGGCCAAAATCACGTTGCAGGAAGCCATCCGGCAATGGGCGCCCCAGGATGCTCATGACGCGATACGGCGGGCCATCGCCGGATTGAAATTTCTGGCTCCGCGGGCCGCGCCGGAATTGCGCCCGCTGGTGGAACTTTACCTGAAAACACTGGTGGATTATCTCAACGCCTGCCAGACAGCCGGGCTGGAGCGGCAGTTGGGAATGCGCGGCCCCTCCCTTCTCGGCGGGGTCAAAGCGAATGTCATCAAACAATTGAACGCGCTGGACCGGCAGCGCCAGGCAATATGGCCCGGCGCCGTTTCCACCAACATCCCCCCATGGAACGCCGTCGGACAGCCGGAGGCCGAGTCCGCGAACGGCAGCCAACGTTAAGGCTGGGCCGGCGAGGAGGCAGGCGCGGGAGGCGCGGCCGGGGCCATTGCGGGCGGGGCCGCTGGCGCGGGGGCTGCTCCGGCCGGACGTTTCACTGCCCGTTGCGGCGGCGGCGGCGCGGGCATGGTTTTCAGGATCGCGCTCAATTCCTGAATGGTCTTGTCACACGCTTCAATGGCGGAATCTTTGTGGCCGTCGAAGTCGTCTTGAGAATGCTGCAACTCCGCTTTGACCATCCGCAAATCGGCCAGAGCGTGTGAGAACAATGGCCGCGCCGTGCGTTTGGGAGGCATGGGCTTCGGTCCCGGCGGCGGCATGTTGGACGCGGACGATGCGACCGGGGCGGGCGCCGGAGCGGGCGCGGGAGCGTCGTTTTGCGCCAGTGAGTTGTTAAGGCAGAATGCCAGAACCATCGCGGTTCCGGCTGAGACAAACATATTTCTTTTCATATTGATTGTTCCAGCATCACTGGATTTCTTCCCACGCTAACCCCCCGCTCTACCTTGGTAAAGTGGAAAAAAACCGTTCACTTTGAACCTTGAACTCCGGCCTCGAAACTCTAACGTCATCCCTGATATAGACAAAGATGACGACGGCAAACGTCCCATTAAAAAGAAATGCCAGTTCCGGCCAATCTTGAGCGTCTTTACGATGAGCACGCGCAGGCCCTTTTTGCCTTCGCGCTCAATCTCCTCCGCCACGAGGCCGACACGCGCGACATCCTCCAGGAATTATTCGTCAAAGTGGCGCGCAATCCCCGCTTGCTGGAAGGCGTCCAAGACCCGCGCGGTTTCCTGCTTCGCCTGGCCCATAACTTGGCGATTGACCTGATGCGCCGCCGCACCGCACGGGACCGGAATGAGCAATGGGCGGCGGAGAACGCCTCACTCTTCGCCCCCGCGGACGACCCGGATGAAAAGGTTTTCGCCGGCACACTGGCCGAAGCCCTGGGCGAATTGCCGCCGGAGCAACGCGCGGTGGTCCATTTGAAACTCTGGGAAAGGCTGTCCTTCGAGCAAATCGCCGCCGTTCTGGACATCTCCCCCAACACCGCCGCCAGCCGTTATCGCTACGCGATAGACAAATTGCGCGCCCGGCTGCGTCCCATTTATGACGAGATCCAATGAACTCAGGTTTTGAAAAGCGATTGCAAGAGTTGCCGATGCGCGAAATTCCCGGCCAATGGAAGGCTCAAATTGTGGCTGTCGCGCAACCCCAACCCGCCTGGTGGCGCGAGTGGCTCTGGCCCTGTCCGCGAGCCTGGGCTGGATTGGCGGCGGCGTGGCTGGTCATTTTGGGGATGAATCTGGCTGCGGGGAAAAATCCATCCCGGCCCGGCACAGCGACGCTGGCTTTTTCACGCCAGGAACTGCTGGAGTTGAGACAACAGCAACAAATGCTGGCAAAACTCATTTCTCCGGGGGAGGCTGCTGAAACGGAACCACCCAGGCAAGTTCCCGCGCCCCGCAGCGAGCGGCGCATAACCGTGATCGCCATTTGAGATTATGAGCGAGCCTGAAAAAAGCATTTGGACGCGCCATCATTCGCTGCCGCATCCCCCGCGCTGGATTTTTTCGCTCTTCAACCTGCGAAGGCTCCGGCGGTGTTTCTTTTGTCTGTTGTTCTGTCTGGCTTGTCTGGCAACCATGATCGCCCTTTTTTACGCCGAAGAAGACTTGCGCGGCAAACGTGCCTGGGAAAGTTACATGCGCCAATCCAAAGCAAAGGGAATCGAGCTTGACTGGCGCGCCTACATTCCGCCCCCTGTGCCGGATGATCAGAATTTTGCCATAACCCCTCCATTCGAGGGGATGTTTGATTATGAATGGACGACGAATAATGTCCGTTGGCGAGATAGCAATATCTGGTCGCGGTTGGATTTGATAAACATCATCTCCTCCGGGCCAACGAAGAACCTTGGCGATTGGGTTCATGGTCGTCCACTGGATATCAAGCAATGGCAGGCTTATTTTCGGAGCGCCAAATTCCCTGAAACAAACCATTGGCCTGTTCGGGGCGAGCCGCAGGAACCTGCCAAGGATGTTCTGGCCGCGTTGAGCAAGCTTGATCCGGATCTGGCGGCGCTTCGCCAAGCCAGCGCCCGCCCGCAATCACGTTTCCCGATCCATTACGATGAGCAGCCCAAAGCCCTGCTTGTCCATTTGGGATTTTTGCGTAATATCTCGCGGGTTTTGCAACTCCGCGCCGTTGCAGAGTTGGAATCAGGGAGCCATCAACAGGCCTTCGCCGACGCCAATCTGGCTTTCTATTGCGCCGATGCCATCAAGTCTGACGCCTGCATGATTTCACAGATCGTGCGCTGCCATATCATCGAAGGCGGCCTCCAACCGATCTGGGAAGGCCTGGGCGCGCACCACTGGTCCGAGGATCAACTCAAGGAATTTGAGCGCAATTTTTCAAAAACGGACCTGCTCTCGCAGTATGACCAATCGTTCAAGTCGGACATGGCCTTCACTTGCGCCTGGATCGAATCCCTGGCCGATGATCCGTCCACTTTTTCCATGGTGTCAGGCGGGCCATCCGTCACCGGCGCCATGGAGGCAGCGATGGACGCCAACCTCCTGCCCCGCGGCTGGTTTTATCAAAACGAACTTTCCGCAGCCCGGTTTTTCAACGAAAATTTTTTGGCGGACGTCTCTCCGCAAACCCAGCGAGTCTATCCAGGCCTGAGCCGGACGAATTCGGAGCTTTTCGACAAGCTCCCTTGCACACTATACAGTTTTGCTTTCAAACATCTTGGCAGCGTTGTTTCACCGCAGGGATTCGTCCACACCCAGACGGAAATCAATCTGGCCCTGGTGGCGTGCGCCTTGGAACGCCACCGGCTTGCGCGCGGCCATTTTCCTGAAACCCTTGATGCGCTGGCGCCGGAGTTCCTGGAAAAGTTGCCGCGCGACATCATCAACGGCGAACCCTTGAAGTATCGCCTCACCAGCGCCGGAAGATTCGTCCTCTACTCGGTCGGTTGGAATGAAAAGGACGACGGTGGAACTTACCCCGGT
>Ga0316226_1001517_pt1 | contig 24712 bp, 19 predicted proteins | sample TBH18017metaG_FD_206009 | JGI IMG/M metagenome (GOLD analysis project Ga0316226, IMG submission 206009) | Freshwater microbial communities from Trout Bog Lake, Wisconsin, USA - TBH18017 | ecosystem: Environmental > Aquatic > Freshwater > Lake > Hypolimnion/Profundal zone | place: USA: Wisconsin...
GGCGCTGACGAATGGACCAATGCCCGGATCGCCTCCGGCATCGGCTTGAGCGTGCGCGTCATCAGCGACTACCTCAACCCGGACGGCAACAAATACGACGGCGACACCAAGCGGATCGAAGGCAAGCTGCGCGAATGGCTGCGCGACATCCGCCTCACGCTCGACACCAGCATCACCAGTTTCATCTGCGACGTCTCGAAGCAGATCGAAACCGCCGTCGAGGAAATCCGCACCGCCAAGCGCATCGGCGTCATCATCGGGCCGCCCGGGATCGGCAAGTCGCGCGGCATTGACCTCTATTGTTCCACGCACGAGCTGGCCATCGCGTTCACCACTTCGTCCTGGCATCGCAACACCAACAGCTTTGCCAACTGCCTGCTGGAGGCGGCCGACGTGACGCAGTCCAAGCGCGGCCTGCGCGACTTTGAAAGCTTCGTGGAGAAGACCATGGGCATGACGCGCCCCATCCTGGTGGACGACGCGCACAAGCTCACGCGCGGCGCGTTGCAGCTCGCCTACGATTACCGCGACACGACCGGCGCACCCATCGCCCTGTTCGGCGACGAGCGCCTGATCCTGAAGCTGAAGGACGACGCCCAGCGGCTGCGCCGCACCGGCATCGTGACGCGGCTGAAAATCAAGGACGCCACGCCGCTCATCAACCACCACATCGCGTCGCTCATCCCGGATGCGAATGGCGAGACGGAATCCCTGCGGAAACTTTGCGCGCAGATCGTCGCCAAGCCCGGGCACTTCGGCAGCCTGCAAATGGAGCTGGCGCTGGCCGTGCGCTTGAAAAAGGGAATGCCGGACTGGAGCTGGTCCGAGGCCGTGAAGCACGCGCACCAGAAGCTGATCCGCGACTACGAGTTTAACTGACCGGTAAACCAACATTAACGGATGGCAAAATGAAAATAAACCAGCCGAAGCCACGCTTCATTAGACATGGGGACGCGCAAATCCGCCGTCGATCACACCTTGTGGAAATCCCATGGGTTGAGACGAGCGGCCATCCCGCATCGCCATACGAATACAATAACGGAGTCCACGCGGCGATTCATTCAATTCTCGCTGGAATGCAGTGCGCGAAAAAAAAGGATGTGCGCTACTGGCTGGAAACAGCCAAACGCCAACTCGATGATGCAGTGGCCTCAATCAAAAAGCCTCGCGCGAAGGTGCCACCGACCGGAGGTGCCGCATGAGCCGCCTCTCTAAACTCGCGCCGAAGGCCGGCACCACGGATTTCTTTCTCCTCTGCGCCAAGGCCGCGCTCGCCGAGGCGCGCGATAAGCATCCGTCGCCGCTCGCAGATTACAACCACCTGATGGGCGTCCTGGACGAGGAGATCGCGGAGGTGCGCGCGGAATGCTACCGCAAGCGCGTCCGCACCGAGGCCGTCCAAGCCGAACTCTTGCAGGTCATCGCCGTCTGCCTGCGCGGCCTCGAAGATTTAACTCTGAAATCATAACCATCAACACATCACAAAATAAAACTATGACGACCGAAGAAAAACTGAAAGTGGCGCAACGGGCAATTTGCACGACGCTCAAACGGATTGGGAAGGACAAGGACGTGGCCTACAAGCTTGGGCCGGGATCGCAAACCTTCGACGAACTGACGGCGGCATTCTCCGAACTGACCGGCCAGCCGTTGGAAAAAATCCGCAACGACGTTTCCCCTGGCTCGGCGGATTTTCCGCACATGACCGCCAAGGAAGTCCTGGAAGAACTCTGCTAACCATCAACATCAACACATCAAGAAACAAAGATATGATCGCACCAATGGAACAAATCGCCGGCCGTCAAGTGACGCTCGCGCAAATCGAAACGGGCTGTGAACGCTACGAGCGCGAGAGCGCCGGGCTGGAGCAGCTCATCACCGACCTCGAGGCCGACCTCGAAGCCGTCAAGCAAAAGCACCTGCGCGGCATTAAGCGCCAGGCCAGCGTCGTCGCCAACCAGCAGGCGGAACTTCACAGCCTGGTCGAGGCCGCGCCCGGCCTGTTCAAAACGCCGCGCACCATCACCGTCCACGGCGTCAAGGTCGGTTACACCTTGAGCAGCGGGAAGCTCGAGTTCGACGACGAGGAAACCGTCATCGCGCTCATCAAGCGTTTCCGCAAGGACGACGCCGACACCCTGATCCGCAAGACCGAGGCGGTGAACAAGGATGCGCTGCGCACACTGACCGCTGTCGAACTGGCGAAGCTCGGCTGCAAGATCGTGGACGCGGGCGACGTGGTCGTGCTGAAGCGCGTGGCCGGCGACGTGGAAAAACTAATCAACAAACTCATCACCAAGCTCGTCGAGGCGATGGTGGACGGCGAATAAACCTCAACTCCAACACTCCAAAATTATGGGCAAAGAAAAATCAAAATTAGTGAAGGGCTACAAAGCCTTCAAGTCGGACTTCACCTGCTACAACGACCACAAATACGAGGTCGGAAAAACCTACCAGCACAAGGGCGCGGTGGAATTATGCAAAAGCGGTTTCCACTTCTGTGTGTTTCCACTGGCCGTCCTCGGCTACTACGACCTGATCGGCACGCGCTTCGCGGAAGTCGAAAGCGACGACGTGCGTGGCGACGATGGCGACAAGTCCGTCGCCGGCAACATCACCATCAAAAAGGAAATTAGCTTCGGGGACATGATCAAGGCACAGATCAGCCTGGTGTTTTCTTTTTGCTTCACGAAGGAGGGCAAGCCGACTGCGGATTCCAAAGAGACAGTGAGCAGCGAACGCAATGCCCAGCTCGCGTCGTCCGGTTACGGTGCCAAGCTCGCGTCGTCCGGTGACGGTGCCAAGCTCGCGTCGTCCGGTTACGGTGCCCAGCTCGCGTCGTCCGGTTACGGTGCCCAGCTCGCGTCGTCCGGTGACGGTGCCCAGCTCGCGTCGTCCGGTGACGGTGCCAAGCTCGCGTCGTCCGGTGACGGTGCCCAGCTCGCGTCGTCCGGTGACGGTGCCCAGCTCGCGTCGTCCGGTTACGGTGCCAAGCTCGTCGCGGAAGGAAAAAACTCCGTGGTCGCGGCCATCGGAGTTGAAAATCGCGCCTCCGGCGCGGTGGGAAGCTGGCTCACGCTGGCCGAATGGCAATACACCGGCAGCCGTTACGAAGTCATCTGCGTCAAGACCGAGCAGGTTGACGGCAAACGCATCAAGGCCAACGTCGCCTACAAGCTGGTGAAAGGAGAGTTCGTTGCCGCATGAACTTCACTCCCGACATGAATGACGGCCACACGCTGTTTGTCTTCGGCAGCAATGAGGCCGGCCTGCACGGCGGTGGCGCGGCGCGTGAGGCGCATATTTATTGGGGCGCACAAATCGGCCAGGGATTCGGCGAGGCGGGTTTTTCGTTTGCGATCCCGACGATGGACTGGCGGCTTCAGGCGCTGCCGTTAAGCGTGATTGAACACTACGTTAAACGGTTCCTCGCCTTCGTCGAAATTCACCCGACCACGCGGTTCCTGGTCACGGCCATCGGCACCGGCATCTGCGGTTACAGCGCGGCGGAAATCGCGCCCATGTTCAAAGACGCGCCGAACAACTGCGTGTTGCCGGACGGCTGGAGAAAATGAACTGCACCGCTTCATGTCGGAAAATGAAAGCAGCCGCCTCGCGGCGATCCACGTCCTCGTGTTTCAATTCGGCGGGGTCGCGGGTGCGATCCGCCGGATTGTTCACGGCTGGCCGGGACGTTTCTCCAGCGTGCAAATCAGCATCGCGCTCCAGCGAAGATGTCCGCTGCTCGCCGCCAACCAACATCAGGTCGCGGACTGCCTCGACCTCATGGAACGCCAGCGCCTGATCAAAGTCGTCATCCACAAACACACCAAGATTTATGAACGCACGAAAAAAGCCAAAGCAGCTCGTTTACAATTTCAAGCGCCGGTTCGTGACCGACGTGGAGACCGGCGCGAAAACCTCCACCATCCGGCTGTTCGAGAAAACCACGCCGCCAGACAAGGGCGACCGGCTGAAGCTGTTCACCGGGATGCGCACCAAGGATTGCCGGAAGCTCAAGGAACCTTCCTGTTCCGACTGCCAGCCAATCTCGATCTCGGAAAAAGAAATTCTCCTGGGCAAGCGCCGGCTCACTCACGCCGAGGAGAAACAGTTGGCCACGGCTGACGGCTTCGACAGCGCCGCTCATCTGCGCGTGTTCTTTATTCAAACCTACGGCCTGCCGCTGCCGGGCAACCCGCATTGGGTGAGCTGGAAATAATTATGAAAGACCGTCGCGCCCATCAAAAAGACTATCGCGCACGCCGCAGCGCCGCGTTCAAGGCGGCGGGGCTGCGCTGCGATGGCAAGCCGCTCGCGCCGGTCAAGCCGTGCGGCTGCCACACGCAATGCTGTCTCAAATGCGCGAAGCCGGGAAACAAGCTGCATATTCAGCCGGCCGTGGTCGCGGCGATGTATGCGGATTACAACCGTGGCCTTTCCTTCGCGGAGGTCGGGCGATTGTATCCGCTGGCGAATGGCAAGCGGCGGCAGCACGGCGAGATCGGCAACATTTTCCGGCGGCGCGGCCTGAAAGTTCGCCCGTTGAAATCCCGCGCGCCCAAGCTCGGCTTCGGCGTGCGCATCCCGGAGCCGACCGAAAAAGAAATCCGGGCGCTGATTGCCGGCCTCGACCGGCTGCGCGTTCCCGCCGAAATAAAAATCCACTGGCGCAAATGGTCGCTGGCGAAACGCCTGGAGTTTGTGAAAAAGCTGCGCGTGAAATTTCCCTCCACGCGGCCGTCCACGCCATTCTCCAAAAACGTCGAGCCGTTCCGGTATGGCGAGCCGCACGTCCATGAGATCGCCGCCCGGATGAACGTGGGGCGCAACTCCCACACCAAGGTCATCGCCCTGAAGCCGGGCAGCGAGGGCGTGATCTGGGACGGGCAGATTTTCTTCTGGGCGGGCGACTATTATTTTCGCGGCACGGGCTGGCGACCCGGCGGTGCCAGCCGTTCCCCGCTGGGGCAGGCCGTCTGGGAAAAACATCATCGCCGGCCGGTGCCGGAAAAACACACCGTCATCCAGCTCGACGGGAACAAGAATAATTTCGACCCCAAGAACCTCGGACTGCGCTCGATGGCGGACTGCGCTCGGATGAACTGTTGGCACAAGCACCGCGACAAGCATCCCGGCATCGCGCAGCGCATTGCCAACAAGGCGTGGGAAACCAAGAACCAGAAAAAACTTTCATCCCAGCGCACCCTGCTGGCCGATCTGCTCGAACCAAAAACTGAAACCGGCCTGCTGGCCACATTGCAAAGGAGAAAATATGAGACCGCTTGAACTGCCCAGCGCAGACACCATTAAAAAATTCGCCAGACCCGGTGCGCCGGAAAACACGCGCACCGCCGCGCCGGTCGAGAAGAATGGCAAGCCGCTCGCGGCCGAGGGCGCATTCCGTTCGCAGTGGACGGACATCACGCCGCTGATGGCGAAGACGTGGCTGAAAAATAATTTCCGCAACCGGCCGGTGGCCGAGGACGTGGTCGCCGCCTACGCGCGTGACATGGTCAACGGCGTGTGGCAGGCCACGCACCAGGGCATCGCCTTCAACGACCGCGACGAGCTGATTGACGGGCAGCACCGGCTGCTGGCCATCGTGAAAGCCGGCAAGACCATCCGCATGATGGTGACGTTCGGGCTGCCGGCCAAGATCGCGGGCAGCGAGATGACGGTGATGGACTGCGTGGATCGCGGCCGCACGCGCACCGTGGCCGACCAGCTCAAGATTCAGCACGGCCTGAAAAACGGCACACAGATCGCGCAACTAGCCAGCGGCATCGCCGGCCTCTGCCACGAGCGCGTGCGCCGGCTGTCGGTCGGGCAGACGCTGGACATTTACCGCGAGTTCAAGGTGCCGATGGATTTCATCATCGCCAACCGGAGCAAAGACGCCGGCCTGAAATCCGCCGGGGTGCTGGCGGCGTTCGTGTTCGTGATGCGGACTGACGAGGCATGGGAGGATTGCCGGGGTGACATCGCGCAGATGTTCCGGGCGCTGAACACCGGCGATGGGTTGGAGAAATTTCCGGTGGTAAAACTGCTGCGCGATTTCCTGACGGGCAAGGATTCCGCCATGCTCATCCAGTCGCTGAACCGGGGCATCGCGGAACTGGCGGTGCAGGTGCTGTTCCTTGAAACCAAAAAAGAGAAGGTGGCCACGCTGAAGTATTCCCTCGACGGCGTGAACCACTTTCGCGCCCGGCAGCCGGCGCGCGTGGCGAAGGTCGCCGCGATGTTCAAGCTGCCTACGGTTGAGCCGGTGGCGGGAGCAAAACCCGCAGCACCTAGGACGCCGGCTCAACCAGTGGCGACCAAGGTGCAGAGCCACATTTGCGGCTGCGGCAAGCCCGCCACGGTGCATTCGCGGTTTGGGTGGTGCTGTGTTCGCTGCCACATGATTGAAAGCCGCCAATGACCCCTCGCCAACGCATCGCTCTTCAGGCCGACTGGTGGCCGGCCGCGTGCCGCGCACAGGGCTGGAAAACCGGCGACCGCGATCTCCGGCTGCGCGTCTGCGCATGGGCGGTCAGTCTGGAGAATCCCACGCAGCTCTCGCTGCTCGACGCCATCAATTCCGACCGCACCCCGGTGCGCGAGCTGGAGTCCACCAATGACCTCGACAACAAGGCCGACGTGGATCGCGTCAAGGCGTGCCTGGGGATGCTCGCCGATAGCGTGAAATTGACCGGCGAAGTCGGCCAGCCGCAGTTCGGCAGCGCCCGCCGGAAACGCGACGTGATCAGGTCGTCGCTGAAATGCCTCGCGCTCTACCACCCGGCCCCGCGCAAGCTGCTCGCCAAGCTGGTCGGCGATATGTTTGAACGCTATCGCAGCGCCGGCCAGAAACCGCTCACGATCCGGGATTTGACCGACGACGTTCAAATCTACATTGACCGCAAGACCTGGCTGCCGAAGGAAGGCCCAAGCCAGCTCGAACGGCTCGTGATGCGGTTCGCGCAAATCGTCAACGATGCGCGGAATAAAAATGTGCTGATGCCGGCCTACGCCAAGCTGCAAGGCCAGGTGCCGCTCACGATCCACGAGATGAAGTGGACTGCCGGCGTGTTCTGCGATTGCAAGTATTGCTGCGACCTCCGCGCCCGTGGCCGCGCGCCCATCGTCCCGCCCTTGCCAGTGGTTGAAAACTGGTCTGACTTTGACCCCGAACTCGAACCTGCCAACGCGGCCGATTGCGAGCTGGGCAACATCCAAACGGAGGAACCTGATCAACCGTTCTAAACCAAAACAAATGTGGCCCGCCCGTGCTGATAACACGAGCGAGCCGCGACAACAACAGAGGAGTCATATTCCTATGTCGAAGCCGAGCAAAAAAAATAACCTGCCGGACTTTTCCGGCCAATCAAAAATTATGTTCTACACCGAAGGCAACCCAGCCGCCTTGCTGCTCGAAAACAAGGCCGGCCAGCGCGCCACGTCGGGGATGAATTTCCCGACCGCCGAGGCCGCGCTCGGCTGGTGTCGCCAGAGCGGCGTGATGCTGGTGTATTGCCCCGTCAATCTGTCCGCCAATTGATTATGAACGAACTCATCACCACGTCGCAGGCCGTGCAGCTTTCCGGCCATATTCAAACCGGCCTGATTCTCGACCGCGCGCAGGTCAAAAAACTGCTACGCCAGCTTGAGAAATTCGGCGCTGAAGTTGTCGGCGGTGATATGATCCAAGCCCAGCTTCGCGGCATCCTTGACCGGCGCGATTGGATCACCATCAGCATCGCGGCGGCAAGCCCAGCTTCCGCTCGCGCGGGCGGCGTGCATATTGGCATCGTCCGGTCTAAATCCGTCCCCACAAAAACGCGGCTGTCACCCATGCAAAAATGGCAGCGCAAAAACGGCCTCGACCGGCGCTCTGAATGAAGCCGCGCAAATTCAACCAACTGAAACAGCCGACGCCGAAGGAAGTGACCGACGCGTGCCTGGAGTTTTTGCGGCGGAAATTTTATTCCTTCCCCGGCGGCGACCGGGCATTTTTCCAGCAGCGCCGAGACCTTTTGCGGCGGGTTGTTTTGTGGCCGGCCTCGTGGCTAAATAACAAGGGCGTCACGATCCACGGCGACGCCTACCGGGAAATCTTCATGAAGGTATTCATGCAGGCTGCCGCCCACGTCGAATCGAAGATCAAATATCCGCCCGCCTATCTCGCCCAAGTCATCCAGAGCCACTTCAAAATTCATGGTGAGGACTATTACGAAGAAGCCAAGGCCACGCGCAACCAGGTGGATCATGTGATGATGATGGCCGGCCATCTCGCCAAGCAGGCCGCTCCCGCCGCCGATCCGGTTCGTGAGCTGGCTTCGGCCCGTCAGATTCTGGCCAGCGGCACGCCCAAAAAAGCGGCCGGAAAATCGCCGGTTAAATCGCAATTAACATTGTTCGGTTGAGCCATGGAAAATATATCAAAGCGATTCCAATCAGCCGGTTTTTGGCAATTTATTCTCAAAGTGGCCGTTTCCGGCTCTATCCTTCGTAAGTCATTGATTTTCGGCCTTCTTCGTCAAACTTCGGCCTAATTCGCCCTGATAATTTCGGCTGCGGAGATTCAGGGTGAAAATGGTGCGCGTCCCGGTCATTTTTTCCAACATTGCTGGATGGCAGCGACCGCAGCGGCTCTGCCGTTATTTGACGCTGAGCCGTTCGAGGGCTGAGGTCAACATCTGTGGCTTGCGCCTTCGGTGGCTGCAAGACAATGGATATCGCACTTTTGCGATGCTCTGCCCAATTCTGCCCCAGCCGATGGATCAGTTCTTGGCGAAGGTCGAGCAGCTGATCCGCCCGGGGAAATGCGAGCATGTCTGGGGGGAGGTCATCAACGTGCGCGGTCAATCGATGCAGAAAACCCTTGCTGGTCTCCAGGGTGCTGGTCTGCATCAGGCTGCCGCCGAGTTGAGCGCCGTCAGCGGCGAGGGAAGCAAGCCGGCATGGGAGACATACGCACGCGAAACATTCCAAGCATTGGGGAAAATTATTCCGCGAAACGCAACCGAGCCAAAGCTGCGCTTCCTGCAATACGTCACCAAAAGCAGCGCGGGATGGTGGGAGCAACAAGTCGCCAACGGTGCCGTGGTGTTGAAAAAAACACCGAAGGCGAAAACTGAGAAGTAAAAAATAAACCTGACTGAAAAAACGGGGGAGAGGCTCAATGCCTCTCCCCCCAACTTTTTTTAACGGAACCCAGAGCATGGTAATTACCACTCACGCTGCTCCATCTCAGCCACGCGCGTCAGTCACCGTCCCCACAAATTCCTCACCATCTCCCGCTGCGGCGTGAACGGGCACTTGGCCTTCGGCGTGATGTGCGCGGCATCCCGGTTCCGCAAGGCCAACTGCGCCCCTGTCATCAGCACATTTTTGCCAAGCTGCTCCCGCAACTGATCAGCCGCCGAATCCAAGGCGCCCCAGCATTCCGCGTCCGTCGCGCCCCAGAGCGTCGGCTGCGTGTCCAGCCGTTCCAGATTGAACATGGCGATGCGGATCTGCCGCACCGGCCTAAAAGCATCACCCATGATTTCCCGGAACATCGCCTCCAGCGTCGTGTTGATGGCCGAGTTCAGGAACTGCGGATGCTGGTAGCGATGGCTGGTGCCGACCTCGGTAAGATCATTGAACCGGACGGATTGCCAACACTGTCCACCAAATCAAGGCAAGGCCGCTTGATATTGCTGGTTCAAGCGAAGAGCTCCAATAAAATCGGGTGGCGGTGCCACCCTTAGCACCGCCACCCACCCCAACCGGAACCCAATCCGGTCTTTGCGACGGCAAACCCATGCCGTCACGAAGATTCATCAGCAACTCACGGATAGACCAGCTTGTAGTAAGCGTTGGTGACGCCAGCCTTGATGATCGTGATGTTCGTCGTCGTGATCGTCGCCGTGCCCGGCACCGTGCCCCAGTCGCTGATATTCCCGCTCACGCCCTTGTTCAGGTTGTTCGTCTGCACCAGCAAACGATACCCCAGGTGATCCGCCGGCCAGCTCAACACCAGCGAGTTCCCGCTCACGCTGTTTGTCAATTTCGGCACGCTCTGGCTCGGTTGCAACAGCTCGTTCACCGTATAGACATTCGTCCGCGACAGATCCTGCGACACCACCTGCACCGCCAGCACATTCGCCGGCGAACTCAGGCTCATCGTGTTCGTCACGCTCGCCACCCCGTTCGTCAGCGGGATGCTGTAGCTGCCGCCGGTGTTGAAGCTCAACGCCAGCGTCGCCGTCCCGTCCGCGCTCGTCGCCGTCACCGTCACGTTGGTCGCCGGATATGTGTTCGTCGCCGTGTAGCTCGTCGTGCCGGAATTAAACGTCTGGCTCAATGCCCCCGGCGAGATGCTCAAGCCGGACAGCAGCGCGTTCGTGCTGGCAAGGATTGTCACCGTCCCGCTCCCGCCGCCCACGCAGCCCGTCGTCCCGTCCGTCACCGTCACCGTGTAAGTGGTGTTTGTGCTCGGCGACACCGTGATGGTCTGCGATGTCGCGCCGCCCGGGCTCCACAGGTAAGTCGGGCTGCTCGCGGCGTTCGTCGCCGTCAAGGTCGCCGTGCCGCCCGCGTAGATGTTCGTCGAGTTGACCGTCACCACCGGCACTGGATTAACAGTAATCGTCCCGCTGCCGCTGTTCGCACAGCCGGTCGTCCCATCGGTCACTGTCACGGTGTAAATCGTCGTCGAACTTGGCGTCACCGTGATGCTCGCCGTCGTCGCCCCGCCGGGGCTCCAGGAATAGGTCGGGCTGCTCGCGCTCGTCGTCGCCGTCAGCAGTGTCGCCACCGCCCCGCAGTTCGTCACCGAGTTCACGCTCACTGTCGGCGGGGCCGTCAGCGTCGCCGCCACCACATAGTCGTTGGTGACCGACAAGTCCTGCGACACCACCTGCACCGTCACGGTGTTCGCCCCCGTCACCAGCGTCAGCGGCGCGCTCGCCAGCCCGTTCGTCAGCGCTCCCTGCGACACGCCGTTCAAATACAGCGTGTTTGTCGCCGTCACATCCGCGCTGGTCACGGTCACCGTCAACGGATTGCCCGAACACGTGTTCGTCGCCGTGTAGTTCAACGTCCCCGTCGCAAAGGACGGATACAGCGTGCCCGCCGGCGTCAGCGCCAGGCTCGTCAGACCTGCGTTGCTGCTCGCCGCCCGCGTCACTGTCACAAAGTAGTTGCTCACCGTCAGGCCGTCCTGCGCCGTCACCCGCACTTGGATGTTGTTCGCCGAGCCCACCACCAGCGGCAGCGACGCCACCAGCAGCGAACCCGCGTTCGTCGCCTGCGGCGTCCCGTTCAGGAACAGCACGTTCGTCGCAGACGCCGACGTGTTCGTCACCGTCACCGTCACCAGGCTGTTCGCGTTCGCTTCACCCGCCGTGTAGTTCGTCACGCCGGAACTGAAGGCCGGCGACAAGGCTCCCGCCGGGCTCAACTCCAAGAACGACAGGCTCGCGTCGGAACTGACACCCGAGCCCAGCTGCGTCAACGCCACCACATAGGTGTTTGTCACCGACAAATCTTGCGACACCACCTGCACCGTCACGTTGGTTGACCCGACATTCAAGGTCAGCGGGCTGCTGGCGAGGCCGTTGGTCAACTGTCCCTGTGAATTGCCGCCCAACAACAGCGTGTTCGTCGCCGTCGCATCCACATTGGTCACCAGCACCGTCACCGGGCCGGCACCAAAGACGTTCGTCGCGTAGTAGATGCCCAAGTTGTTGGTCGTGAAGGCGGACGGGTAGAAGGTCAGCGCTCCCGCGCCATTGCTGATTACCAGGTTCGCCAACTGCGCGTTTGTGCTGGCGGCTCCAGCCGTCACCAGCAAGCTGCCCGTTCCGCTGATATATCCGGAGCTAGAACTGGTGTTGTAAACGCCCCCGGGTTGGGACACTCCACCGAATATCAGGTCGGTAACGGCATTGGTCACTGCAAAGTCCAATTTCAACATTGCGCCGCTGGCGACATTTACGGTTGAATTTGTAGCCAGTGTGGCTTGGGCGATTTCAAGCGTCCCGTCCGAGACGGTCGTGTTGCCGGTGTAAGTGTTGGCGCCGGAAAGCGCCAACGTCCCCGCTCCCGTCTTGGTTAGCGAGTAACCCGAGCCACCGTCACCAATCGCCCCGCCAACCGTTAGCGTGTTTGCACTGACTGTCACCTGCCGGTTGCCGCCCAGCGTCACCGCCCCGCTGCCCAGACCCAGGTTCGTGGTTCCGGCAAAGGCAAAGTCACCGTTCCATTGGTAGGTCGGCGAGTTGGCCACCGTCAACGCCGCGCCCGACGTGTTGTCCAGCGTGCCGCCGTTGATCGTCAGGCCGTAGCCGGCGAACCCGCTGATTGCGGTGTTAAAGTTGAGGTTCATCGTGCCGCTGTTGAGCGTCGTGTTGGTCAGGTAATACCCCGGTCCTGTCAGCGTCACCGCGCCGCTGCCGCTCATGACCAGCGTGGCAAAACTGGTGGGATTCACGCCATAAAATGCACCCAGCTTGTAATTCCCGGCGCCGTTCAGCGTCAGGGTGTAGTTCTGAAGCTGGAGGTTGTTCAGGACGGTCAACGTCCGGCCGGAGCCGACGTTGAATGATTCGTTGTTGTTAATATAGGTTCGAAATGAACCGAGCACCAGATCATCCGAGGCTGCGGACATGTCGATGGCCACACCGCCGATGCCATTCAGAAACAGGCTGTAGGTGTTATTGTAATTCGTGATGGTGATGGGCACGCCGGTCGGAGCCACATTCGACGCGATGAGGATGCCGCCCCAGGTGACGTAGTTCTGAATCGCGTTGGTCAGGTTGGTGGCCGTGTAGGTGCCGCTCCAGGTCGCCCATTGCGAACCACTGGGCGCGACGCCCAAAAGCCAGCTGGAGCCTTGATCCAAGGCGACAGCGTTGTCCGCCTTCACGATGCCGGGCAGCGGACCCAGCGGACCCACCGTCAGAATCAGTGCTCCGAATTGAACCGACACCGTTGCCGCCGCCGCCGCGCCGCTGCCATTAACCGTCAGCGTTCCCGGACTGCCGGTGACGGTGCCACCACCCGGGGCAATCAACACATAATAGCCCTCGGGGAGCGTGCTGGTCGTGGTTACGGTGACCGGTGCGCCGTTCAGGTTCAACGAGCCGGCCGTCCCCGCCTTCAGGGGCGCGGTTAATCCACCGCCGTAGGCTGTGAAGACAAGCCCGCCAGCGGAAAGCGTCAGGCCTTTGCTTGAACCCATCGTGATGGTTCCCGTGGTGTTCGCGCCGGTGGCGGTAGCTTTAAGCGTCTGGCCAGCGCCGAGCGCCAAGGCCGTGGTCAGACCCGACACATCCAGCGTCGCGCCGCTCGCGACTGTAATATTACTGCTGGCAATGGAGCCGCTGCCGCTCAACGCCAGCGTGCCGGCCGAGATGGTGGTGTTGCCTGTGTAGGTGTTCGCCGCCGTCAGCGTCAACTTGCCCGCTCCCGCCTTGGTCAGTGAGTAGGTGTTGCCACCGTCACCAATTCCGCCGTCCACCGTCAGTGTGTTGGTATTGACCGTCACCTGCCGGTTGCCGCCCAGCGTCACCACCCCGCTGCCCAGATCCAAGCTCGCTGACCCCACAAAGGTAAAGTCGCCATTCCATACGTTGGTGGGTGACTGCAAAATTGTCATCGCGCTCCCGGAGGTATTGTCAATTGAACCGCCGTTGATGGTCAGGGTGGAATTGACGGCCCCACTATACGCAAAGGCGTGCTTGAGATCCAAAGTCCCGCTGTTGAGCGTCGTGAACAGACTATTATTCGGCCCAACCAAGGTCAACGAACCTGTGCCGCTCATCACCAGAGCGCCAGCGCCAGAGCTGTAAAATCGTTCGGTCGCTCCCTTGATGTAGTTGCCGGCCCCGTTCAGCGTCAAGGTGTAGGTGCCAATCCCAACAACCTGGTCGAGGGTCAGCGTCCGGCTGGCGGCAACCGTGAACGAAACATTGTTGTTGATATTGACATAACGTGAGCCCAGGAAGAGGTCGTCGGTTGCGGCGGACATGTCAATGGCCACCCCGCCAATGCCGTTCAGATTCAGGCTGTGGTTGCCGGCATCATTGGTAATGGCAATGGGCACGCCGGTTGGAGCCACATTCGACGAGATAAGAATGCCGCCCCAGGTGACGCTGGCCTGAAACGAATTGGTCAGGTTGGTGGCCGCGTAGGTGCCGTCCCAGGCCGCCCAATCCGAACCGCCGGGCGCGACGCTCAAAAGCCAGCTGGAGCTTTGATTCAAGGCGATGGCGTTGTCCGCCTTCACGATGCCGGGCAGCGGTCCAAGCGAACCCACCGTCAAAATCAGCGCCCCGTATTGAACCGACACGGTGGCCGCCGCCGCCGTGCTGCTGCCATTGACCGTCAGCGTTCCCGGACTGCCAGTGACGATGCCACCACCCGGGGCAATCAACACATAATAGCCCTCGGGGAGCGTGCTGGTCGTGGTGACGGTGATCGGCGCGCCGTTCAGGTTCAACGAACCGGCTCCACCCGCTGTCAACGGCGCGGTTAACCCGCCGCCGTAAGCCGTGAAGACCAGACCGCCAGTAGAAAGTGTCAGGCCTTTGCTTGAACCCATCGTGATGGTTCCGGTGGTGTTCGTGCCAGTGGCGCTGGCATTAAGCGTCTGGCCGGAGCCGAGCGCCAACGCCGTGGTCACACCCGAAACGTCCAGCGTCGCACCGCTCGCGACCGTAATGTTGCTGCTGGAAATCGAACCGCTGCCGCTCAAGGCCAGTGTGCCGGCCGAGACGGTCGTGTTGCCCGTGTAGGTGTTCGCGGCCGTCAGCGTCAACTTACCCGCTCCCGCCTTGGTCAGCGAGTAAGCATACCCGCCATCACCGATCGCCCCGCCTAGAGTGAGTGTGTTCGCACTGACCGTCACCTGTCGGTTGCCGCCCAGCGTGACCGCGCCGGTGCCGTAGTTGAGGCTGTAGGTGCCGTTGAAGACTAAGTCTCCGTTCAGATTCAGGGCTGGAGCCTGGCCTTGCGAGATTCCATTGACGGTGCTGTCCAGCGCGCCGCCATTAATCGTCAAAGCTTGTGCGGTATTACCACAAAGCGCGAAGTTGTGGTTGACATTGAGCGTGCCGCTGTTCAACACGAAGTTTTTGAGATAGTTCGGGCCGCTTAATGTCAACGCGCCCGTGCCGCTCATGACCACGTTAGTGCCGGTGCCTCCAAAGATTCGCCCCGATATTACCACATTACCAGCATTGGTAATAGTTTCCGTGATGTTGTTGCCCACGCTGGAATCATTACTAATAAACAAGCTGCGGCCACTGGCAACCGAGAACAATTGGTTGCTGGCAACCGTCAACAGGGTGCTCGCCACACCCGACCCGATGGTGAGGTCCACCGTGGCGGACGACAGGTCAATGCCCACTCCGCCCACTCCATTTAGCGTCAGAGTGGAGCCGCTAGTGATGTTGACCGCGGCGCTGGGGTTGCTGATTTGAATGCCTCCCCAAGTGACGTTACCCCCCAAAGCATTGGTGCAATTGGCCGGGGTAGCGACTGTGCTGTTCCAGACGGCCCATTGTGAAGTGCTGGGCGCGGTTCCCGAAACCCAACTACTGCCGTTATTGAGGGAGTTGTTATTGTCCGCCTTGACTTGGAGTGTGGCGGCCACGGTAAGCACCAGCTTGCCGGAAGTTACCGCCAAGGAGGCAATCGTGTTCGCCCCGAGACCGCTGCCATTGACCGTCAGCGTGCCGGGTGTGCCAATGACGGTTCCCGAAGAAGCCGTATCAATCAGCGTGTAGGTGTTAGCCGTCAACGCGGTCGTCGTCGTGACTGTGACCGGCGCGCCATTCAGGTTCATGGTGCCGGCGGCTCCCGATGCCGTCAACGGGGCGGTGCTGCCGCCGCCGAAGGCCGTGAAGACCAGCCCGCCAGCGGACAAGGTCAAACCTTTCGAGCTGCCGCCAGTGATGGTTCCCGTCGTGTTCGCGCCGGTGGCGGTGGCATTCAGCGTCTGGCCGGAGCCGAGCGCCAAGGCCGTGGTCAAGCCGCTCACATTGAACGTGCCACCGCTGCCGATCGTAATGTTCGGACTGTTGGAGATGGAACCGCTCCCACTCAGCGCCAGTGTGCCGGCGGAAACGATGGTGTTGCCGGAATAGGTGTTCGCGCCGGAAAGCGTCAGGTTGCCCGCGCCCGCCTTGGTCAGCGAGTAGCTGTGGCCACCGTCACCAATCGCACCGCCCACGGTGAGGGTATTGGTGCAGGTCACCTGCCGGTTGCCGCCCAGCGTCACCGCGCCACCGCCAAGGTTCAAGGTTCCCGTGCCGGCAAAAATGAAATCACCATTCCAAAAATAGATTGGCGGATTGGCCGTAAGCCCAATTGCGCCCCCCGACGTGTTGTCAATCGTTCCACCGTTGATGGTCATGGTCGAATTTGCATTGCCATTGATGCAAAAATTCTGGTTCATGTTGAACGTGCCCGCGTTGAGCACGAAATTGGTGTTGTAGTTTGGCACGGTGATAGTCACTGCGCCCCCGCCTTGCTTGATCAGAGTGCCCGGCCCGGTCAGCGCGCCCCCTGGGGAGGACAAGACATAGTTGCCGCCACCGTCCAGCGTCAGTGTTTTGCCACCGGTATTCCCCACATATAATCCGCCGCTGATGGTCAGGGTGCGCCCGGCCTGGTTAGTGAAATAGCTTGATGAATTGTAAGTCTGAATGGTGAATCCCGAACCAATGGTGAGATCCACGGTGGCCGCCGACATGTCAATGTCCGCCCCGTTGACTCCAATCAACCGCCACCAGGCACCGGAAGTGCCGGTAATGCTCACCGGCACACCACCACTGGGGCTTTTAATTTGGATCTGCCCCACGTTTATGGCGGGGCCTACCACAGTGTTGGTGCAATTGGCGGCGCTCAACGTGCCGTCCCAGATCGCCCGGTCGCCCGACCCCGGCACCGCGTTGCCCACCCAACTGTTGGTTTGCTCAAGTGAGACGTTGTTATCCGCCTTGGTCTGATCAGCGGCCCGGGCGGTTCCGGCGGATAAAATTGCCAATCCGGTGACGACGGCTAAACATAAACACTGACTCACGTGTTGTTTTTTCATAATCAATTCAAGTTTTTTATTGGGTGGATTCTTAAACAATCTAGTTCAAAGCCAACTTCCGGTCTATTCGGCAAATGCCTAATAGCCGCCGTCCGTCGCCCGGTTCAAGCTGCGGCATTGCCCGCAATAAAAATTTTAGCTACCGTTGCCCTGATGACCAACATTGACGAGTTGTTGTCCCGGCTCCGGCATGCCCGCATGGTGCTAATCCGGCTGGCTTGCGGCTTGGTTGTGCTGGTCGCGCCGGGGATTTCCACAATGCGGGCCGAGGAATTTCACGTGCAGAACTGGCGGCGGGAAGACGGCCTGCCGGACGGGCAGATTACGGCCTTGGAACAAACGGCGGACGGCTACTTGTGGATCGGCACCGCCAAGGGTCTGGCGCGGTTTGACGGCATCCGGTTCAAGGTTTTCAAGGCGGGTGAAACTCCGGGCTTTACCGACTCGCGGATTTCCAGTCTGACCACTGATCATCAGGGCACGCTTTGGGTGGGGTTGCTCGACGGCAACATCGTCCGGCGCGGGGAAGACGGGTTTGTGGAAATGCAGCCGGCCGTGCCGTTGAAACTTCGCCCCAATCAGAATCCCATTCCCGACACCTGGTTGTGGAATCGTCGCATGGCGATGATTGAAGAGGCCGAAGGCACGCCGCGCAACGACGTGCAGCGTTTTGCGGATCGCCGGGCCCAACTGACCACGGATGGCGAAGGTTCGGTTTGGTGGCACGTTTCCGGTTTGAGCCTGATGCGCTTCAAGGCCGGCCAATGGAACGTGTTCACCGCCAGCAACGGTGTGCCGGCGGACACCCTTCGTCAAGTGGCCTGCGACCACGAGGGCCGCGTCTGGTTTGAAGCCAATGGCAAACTGCAGCCATATAATTCCGGCAACCAAAATTCGCCTGCGGCGACCGTAACCTTGCACGGCCAATGGGCGGTGTTAACCCCGGCCAGCGCGGGCGGGTTGTGGGTGGCGGAACCGCGCAGTTCGTGGTTGCAGGAAGGCGGACGGGTGTTGCGGCTGGCCGCCGGCCAATGGCACGATGAATTATCCCTGAAGCCACCGTCACCGCGTCCGGCTAGCAGTGTCATCACCTGCCTGCTGGAAGATCACACCGGACGGCTTTGGTGCGGCACCGCCTCGGGCGGCATTTTTTTTTCCAATGACCACGGCGAGTGGCAGCGGCTGCGCCCCCAAAATTCGTTCTCGCAGGGTTACATTTCCTGCCTGTTTGAAGATCGTCAGGGCAACCTCTGGGTCGGCACGGTCGGCGACGGACTTTACCGCGTCACCGCGCAACCGGCCAAGATGCTCACCCTGCCGCCACCTTATGAGAACGCTGAAATCAATACGACTTGCGTGACCCGGGACGGGGCCATTTGGATGGGCACCGGCGGCAGCGGCGCCATCCGGTTTGATGGCACGAATTTTTCGTCTTTTGGCCCGGGCGAGGGACTCGCCAACCAACATGTCTGCGCCCTGTTTGAGGATTCCCGCACCAATCTTTGGGCGGGCACTTCCGGCGGTTTGTTCCGCTGGGAAGCGGGACGCTTCGTGGCGATGGCCGGACCGCCGGAAATGTCGGTTTGGGTGAAAGCGCTTTTTGAGGATCACCGGGGCCGTTTGTGGATTGGCACGCTCAGCGGGCTTATATGTTATGACCACGGCCGGTTCGAGGCTTTTCACCTGCGCCGGGATAAAGGCTATTGCGACATCCGCTGCCTGGCCGAGGATTCGTCCGGTAACCTTTGGGTTGGCACCATTGGACAGGGACTATTCTGCCTTCCCGGCGGGCTAGCGGATAAAATCCAGCAGGTGCAGACCTGTCCAGTTTTGGATGTCCGCGCCTTGTATTACAGCAAGGAGGGCATGCTCTGGATCGGTGGCTGGGGCGGCGGACTTTTCTGGATGGAAAACGGACTTTTCTTTAATGTCACCACGGAGGATGGTTTGCCGAGCGATCGGATTCAATCCATCATGGCCGATGCCACCGGCCGAATGTGGTTGAGCACCGACAACGGCCTGATTGGCCTCACGCCGTCAGAAGTCCAAAACTACCGCCGTGGAATAAGCCCGCCGCTCCTGTGCCGGCACATTTCCATGGCGGAGGGACTGGCCAATGGCGGTTGCTCCGGTTCCGGCCAACCGGTTGCCGCACACACTGCCGACGGCCGGCTTTGGTTTCCTAACTACGAGGGCGTTGCGGTGCTTGACCCGCAAAAAATCGCCAGCCGACAGTTGCCGTTGAAAGCCATGGTCGAGGCGGTGTTCGCCGACGGCAAGGAACTCTCGCCCGCCGCCGTCGGCAAGTGGCAGGTTTCTTCCGGCGTGCGCCGGTTTGAATTTGATTACACGGCGCCAAACCTCGCATCCCAACCCAATTTGCACTTCCGGCACAAGCTGGAGGGGATGGATAAAGACTGGGTGGACGCGGGCGAACAACGCGCCGCTTACTACAGCCAGTTGCCGCCCGGCAATTATCAGTTTCGGGTCATGGTGGGGGGCGCCGACAATAAATGGTATTCCGCCGACCGGGTGATCCACCTCAACGTCATGCCGCGTTTCTGGGAACGCCGCTGGCTCCAATTGCTCGCCAGCGCCTTGCTGGTGGCGGTTTTAGGCGGCAGCTTCGGCTGGAGCCAACGACGCAAATACCGGTTGCGCGTGGAACGCCTGCAAATGCAGAACGCCATGGAGAATGAACGCCGCCGCATCGCGCGGGATCTCCATGACGAATTCGGCTCCCGCCTGAGCGGAATTGCCCTGCAAGGCGAGGCGGCCACCCAGACCGGCCAGATTTCACCCACCGCCTATTCAGACATCGTGGCCATGACCCGCCGCGTTCGCGGGTTGATCGGCGCGCTGGATGAAGTGGTCTGGGCCACCAATCCGGCCAACGATTCCCTCGCGAATGTCGTCGCCTACTTGAGCGACTACACCGAGGACTTCCTGTCACCCACCGCCATCCATTGCCGGCTGGAAGTTCCAGCGACCTCGGAACTGCCCGCCATCACCCTAACTGCCCAGACTCGACACAATCTGCTGTTGGCGACCAAGGAGGCGCTCAACAACAGCATCCGCCACGCCCAGGCACAAACCATCTGGCTAAAAATCCGAATCGAAGCGGATTGGCTGGTTTTGGAGATCGTGGACGATGGCAAAGGATTTGATTTAGCACAAACGCGATCCAGAGGAAACGGCCTCTTGAATTTTTCAAGCCGGATGGAACTCATCCACGGAAAGGCTGAGATCCAAACACAAACCGGCCAGGGAACAACCATCAGACTTAAGATTCCACTGGGGGATACAGCCATTACCAAATAAATAAACAACAATCTTATGAAAATCAAAGTTGGCATCGTTGAAGACGACCGCGCCGCCCGGGAGAACTGGGTCAAGATCTTGAATGCCCACCCAAAACTGACCTGTGTGGCCGCCTGCGCCACCGGGGAAGAGGCGCTGAAGCTTTTGCCCGGCTGCCGGCCGGACGTGGTTCTGATGGACATCAATCTGCCCGGCATGACCGGCATACAATGCACCGCCCGGATCAAGGAGGCCTTGCCCAACACGTTGATTTTGATGGTGACCGCGTTTTCCAACAACGACTATATCTTCGAGGCGCTGCAGGCAGGAGCCAGCGGTTATCTTTTGAAAAGCAAGTCCTCCGAGGAAGTCGTTCACTCCATCCTCGACGTGATGGAAGGCGGCGCGCCGATGACCGGGCAAATCGCCCGCCGGGTGATTGAGGTGTTTCGCAAACCAGCCCACCAAGGGCTGGCCGAGGCGGAACTTACCACGCGGGAAAACGAAATTTTGCAATGGGTTGCCAAGGGGCTGTCAAACAAAGAGATTGCCGCCAAGATTGACACCACGGTTTATACCGTCAGAAAACACGTCGAGCATATCTACGAAAAACTCCACGTTCACTGCCGGACGGAGGCGGCGGCAAAATACTTGGGCGGCGCTGACAAGGCCGCCCATCAAACCGCCACCTGAAAACTACTACCCCCCGTAAATGAATTCCCCGCGATGATTCATTCGCGCAATCCAGGATGAGCCAGATCATTGTTTCGCCTGAGTGCGCAACCAGAATGCATTGCTGGGGATGATTGCTTTTGGGAGCCCAGGGCCACTCCAGGAAAAATCCAACCGTGGCGGGACGGAATTCCAATGCGCGTAATATAACCGGAACGCATGTAGTCCCGCCTGCAGCCGGATGTTGCCGCTTATTTCCTTGCCGCCGGAGTAGCCGTAATCGGCATCAAGAACCGTCATGTCATGGATCCGGAGCAGCGCTCCGGTGTCCGCCGTCAGATAAAAAGTATAATCGCCATCCTGCGGAACTTTTAGATACCCGTTAAATAACATGCCGCCATCGCGGTCGCCGACGTTCTTTTCCAAGCGTGCTTGGTTGGCCGTGCCGCTGGCCACTGGCTTCAGGATTTCAAAATCCGGCACCCAGGGAAAAGTTCCCTCGTAAGTATTCCATTCCACGCCAGGAACGACCGCGCCCGGCGGCGAGGCGGGAACCAGCTGCCGGTCATACGGACGCGGCGCATTGCTGTCGGGCCGGCGCACTTGGCGAACCAAGGTTTCCATTTTCCGCTCCAAGTCCGGCATTCTTGATGCCAAATTATCCTTTTCCTTCGGATCAACGGTGACTTGGTAGATTTCAAAAGGATCGTCGGGCGATTTGATGTCGTAGCGCAAGCCGACATAATCGCCAAAGCGGATGGCCTGCATTTGATTGCGCAGGCGGCCACGGTTGCCGGGTGTGAAATCAATGTAGGCGGGCGTTTTGCCATTGTTATAGTATTCCACATACACATAGCCGCGATCCCGCTGGACGCCCTGTCCGGTGAGTTCGGGCAGCAGCGATACCCCATCCGTCCGCGCGGGCGCGGCAACGCCGGCAGCTTCTGCAAACGTGGCCAGCCAATCATAGGAAATACTCGGTCGGGTGACGATTTTTCCTGCGGGAATGTGTCCCGGCCAGCGCGCCAGCGTGGCCATGCGGATACCGCCTTCCAAGCAGTCCCGCTTGATGCCGTCAAACGGGCCGAAGCTCTCAAAGAAATTCGCCTCCAGCGGTTCGTTTGGAATATAGGATTCTATGCTCGGCCCATTGTCGGAGGTGAACACGACCATTGTGTCATTATCAATGTGCAAATCTTGCAGTAGCTTTTTAATGTCGCCCACGGCATCGTCAATCCGGCGCGTAGCCGTGGCATACCGTTTGTAAACATCCGGCCAAGGCACTTCCGGCGTGGCGGAGTTCTTGTCATGGTCATAAGTGGCATCCCGGTATTCGGGATAAATCCAGGAATCAATATTTCCCGAAGCGGTGTTAATCATGTGGCCGGACGCGCCCAACCATTGCAAGCCACCGGTGAGACCGCCGCCCGCCGGATACTCTTGCGTGGGCAATTCCTGAACCGCGTGCGGCGTGTCGTAGGCCAGATACATGAAGAATGGCTGGTCAGAGTTAGTGTGCTCATGGCTCACAATCCATTGCTTCGCCCAGGCAGTCCATAAATCAGCAGTGTAACACTTGTCTAAGGTGGGTGTGATATCATTGTTTCCATCCCATGTCTGTTTGGGAATTTGCCCTTTAGAATAAACGGCTTCCTTGGGATAATGTTCGTGGCCGTCTTCGTGTCGGGCGTAACCAAAAAACGAGTCAAAGCCGCGTTTGGTTGGATAAGCCGGCCAGGTGACGGGGTTTGTTTGACCCGGATCATTGCCCTGCAATCCCCATTTACCGACGGCGACAGTAGCATAGCCAGCCTGTTTGAGCACCGTGGCCAGTGTGTGGTTGTTCTCCAAAGCCTTGTCAAACTGGTTGTCGCGCACGTTGGCGTGGCCTTGGCTGACGCCCAGCAAAATGGACGCTCGGGATGGAGCGCAAACGGGCGCGGCACAATAATGGCTTCGCAATTGCACACCTTCGGCGGCAAACTGATCCAACTTCGGAGTCAATTCCCACGGCTTGCTGCGGTTGTTCGCCTGCTTGCGACTGTTTTGGAATAGGATACCCAAGTCGCCGTAGCCGAGGTCATCCGTGAGGATAAATATGATATTTGGCCGCTTTAGACTGACATCGGAAACCAGCACGGCCGGCAAAGAAAGCGGGAGCAAACACAAGGGCAGCAGGCTGCAAACCAGTCTTTGTATCATGGATGTGACAGCCGGTAAAAGACCGTGGGGTTGGTCGGACTAAGAGTGACGGTATAAGGCGGCACTGCCCCGGTCACGTTGAACCAATTGGTTGTCAGTCCCGTGCCGAGATTGTTGGTTTGAATCTGAAGCTGCCAGAGCTGGTTGGCCGGCCAGTTCAAGACCAACTGCCCCCCGCCGACCGAATAAGTGATGATCCTATTAGCCGCCGCTGCCAGGTTCGTGGCCAAAAGGCCAATGTCAGTTGGAGCCAAGGCTTGATTATAAATTCGCACGTCGTCAATGGATCCGTTCAAAAACTGGCTGGGCGCAGCGCCGGGCATGGCGCCAATCCCCAAGGCACCGGAACCGTTGGCAGCTTGCGCCCACCCACTGACCAAAAGCAGGCCATCCGAATAGAGTTTCCGGGTGCCGCCAGTGCCGTCCTGCACGGCAGCGAGCAGATGCCACTGGCCAACGTCCGCCGTGACTGAACTAACGATGTCTGTGGCGCCGAAGAAAGCCCACTGATTGGCGGCAGTAATGCCCAAACCATACCACGCGCCGGCGGTGGGATCGGTTTCCACGATGGTGCTCCGCGCGTTCGGCAGATTCTTCAGTTTCACCCACGCCGAGAGTGTAAAGCTCTGGGTGCTGGTGAACTGAAAACCTGGAATGTTGGTGAGGTTCACGTATTGGTTGACGCCATTGAACGACAAGGCGGCGACACCCTCAATGCCGGTGACATAAGCCGGGCCGTTGATGGCGACGCCATTGGCCGTGCCGACCGTGTCCAGCGTATTGTTTTCAAACCGCCATTCATGCGTCGGGGACGGTTTATTGATGACCCAGGGCGTGCCGCTCACTTTGACACGCGTTGCCATCCAGGCATTCGGCGAATTGGTCGCCGTCACCGAAAACGTGTTCGCTCCATTAACCGCCGTCAGGTTGGCACCCGTCACGGGCAGGCTGGACTTAAAGTTCCAGTTTTGATCATAGATTTGCGCGCTGGAGCCGCCGTTGTAGGTCAGATAGTTGTTATAGGGAATCGTGCCGACCACGGCCGCGCTGTTGCCGTTGAGCGTCAGGACGGGATTGACGAGGCCGGTGGCCTGATCTTCCTTCATGGCCTTGATGTCACTGACCGAGATACCGGGTGTCACCCCGTTGGGCACATACCTTAAAGACAGCCCTAACGAGGTCGCATTGGCATAATTAAAGGTGTCGGCAGTGCCGGAAAAACCGGTGTCCGTGGAATTTGCAAGATCCGCGCGATACCACACCGCCTCGCCGTTGGGAATCTCAATGGTTTGCGTGCCGGAAAAATTCACCTTCAGCGCATAGTCGCGGCCCCCGATGTGAAAAGCCAGCACGGAGCCGCTATTGTCGCCATTCACGGTAATGGCCACCCCGCGGCTCGCGCTCAGGTTGTAAGGGGAACTTAAACCCGCCGCCGAAGGTGACCAACTGTAAGCGTTGGTGGCG
>Ga0316226_1001525_pt1 | contig 24574 bp, 24 predicted proteins | sample TBH18017metaG_FD_206009 | JGI IMG/M metagenome (GOLD analysis project Ga0316226, IMG submission 206009) | Freshwater microbial communities from Trout Bog Lake, Wisconsin, USA - TBH18017 | ecosystem: Environmental > Aquatic > Freshwater > Lake > Hypolimnion/Profundal zone | place: USA: Wisconsin...
TATTTGACCAGGATCAACGATCCGCCGCCGCGCATGCTGATGCGATAATATTTACGGTCCGAACCGCCCTTCTCAAGCGGTTCGATGCGAATGTTGTCCCGGAGAAACTGGGGGAAACGGACGGCGGTTTGTTCGAGGAGGAAATCGGCCAGCATAAAAAAGGGGAATTGGAGAATCAGAAATCCGCATCGTGCAGGGTGCCGCCGGCGCTCTGGCCGTCGGTGACGATGCATCGGTGCAGGACGCTATCCTTAGCGATTCTCGTGCCGTCCCACAAAACAGAATCGTGCAATCGCGCTCCGTTTCCGACTTCCGCTCCCGGTCCGACGAACGTAGCTCCCGTTATCTGGACGCCGTCGCCAATTCGTGCGCTCGGGTCGATCCAGGTCGCCGACGGATCGGCCGCCCGCAGCGCCCGGTGGACTTCCAAGTATTGTTCCCGCGTCCCGAGATCCCACCAATCGCCCGCGTCCACGACAATCGCGCCCGGTGCAACCCCCGCTTGAATCATCTCCAGGAAAGTCGCCACCACCGAAAGCTTTGCCGGCGGCAGGCGGCGAAAGAACGCGGGGCTGACGACGTAGATGCCTGTAAACAGATGCGTGCCCGCCGCCCGGCCCAGGCGATTCCCGATATCCAGAACGCGCCCGGTATCCGGATCGAAGGCGATTTGCAAGGGACCGCCGCCGCTGCGAAGCGCCAACGTGACTTCGTTGCCGGCGGCGAAATGGCGTTCGATGGCGGGTTGCAGGGGCAGAGTCGAGAGGATGTCGCCGTTGTAGACGATGAACGGTTCGTCCCCGAGCAAGTCCTCCACGTTCTTGATACCACCGCCGGTCTCCAGCAAGACGGGTTCGTGTCGGAAGTGCAGCGGCGTGGCTCCGTAGACGTCTTCCGGGAAGAAGCGCGCGTAGACTTCGGCCCGGTGGTGGGTATTGACGACGATCCGTTCGACGCCCGCGGCGATGAGCCGGTCGAATGCATGGGTAATCAGCGGTTTCCCCGCGACGGGCACGAGCGGTTTGGGGCGCGACTCGGTCAGGCGTTTGAGCCGCGTTCCGAGCCCGGCGCCCAGAACGAACGCCCAGGTCACGCGGGTTGCAAGCGGCTTTGCGCCGGGGCTGGCGGGAATCGGTTCCACAGCCTGTTCGTTTAGCAGAGGGACGCGTAAGGGTCAAACGCCGGGTGCCGGGCTGTTTACGCTAATTTTTGCCGTCAGTCCCGAAACCCCTGTACTATGAAAGTGTTGAGAAGCGTTATTTCGTTGACCGCCGGGCTTGCGCTGCTGGCGCTGCCGGCGACCAGCCAGGCTCGCGGCGGAGCCGCTGGCGGACACCCGGGCGGCGGTTTTGGCGGGCATCCCGGCGGAGGTTTTGGTGGGCATCCCGGCGGAGGTTTTGGCGGGCATCCGATGGGAGGCTTCGGTGGACATCCCATGGGAGGCGGGTTTGCCGCAAGACCGGGGTTCGGTGGAAGGGGGTTCGCCGGACGCCCGCCTGCGGTCGGGGAATTTGGAGGGTGGCATCGCGGATACGGCCGCCGTGGAAACGTCTATATCGCCGGCGGTTACCCGTGGTATGGCGGTTACTATGACTGGCCGTATTATTACGGGGATTATCCCTATAACTGGGATTATTCCTATGGGGAACCGGGTGTGGTTTACGGAACGCCGTATGTCGAACGCCGGGTCACGGTATACACGCACGGGGGCGGCATTGCCGAAGTGCAGCGAATGCTGAAACACGAGGGATTCTACACCGGCTCCATCGACGGGATTATCGGTCCGGAAACCCGCGCCGCGATCCGCGCTTTCCAGGCGTCCCACGGCCTGCGGGTGACCGGTCGCATCGACGCTTCGTTGATGCACTCGCTAAGGTAGCTGCCCGCCTCTTGTGTGTCAGAGACGGACTCGGACTTTCACTGGTTGGATTGATGGTTTCATCAACGTACGGAGCGCACCGTCCCGGGTGCTCGCCGAGGCGTCCCGCCTCGGCGAACGTTGTGCGTGGAGTGCGGCAGTCCTGTCTTTCCATTACCCACAAAAACGGAAGCCGAACATCCAATAGAGATCGCACTCTCACAATTTGAAATTCAAATCGTTTTCCTCAACCAAACCCCCGCCTGCGGCGGCGAAGTCCACCGGGATTGGCGCGGTGAATTCCATCCACTGGCCGGTGCGCGGATGCGCGATGCCGAGCTTCCAGGAGTGCAGCATTTGCCGGGGGAACTCGTCGCGTTTGCCGTAGAGGGGATCGCCCAGGAGCGGGTGGCCCAGGTGCTTGAGATGGACGCGAATCTGGTGGGTGCGCCCGGTGTGCAACGTGCATTCCACCAGGCTGGCTTTGTTCGCTCCCTTGAACCCGGACATTTCCCGCACGACCCGGTACGCGGTCTTCGACGGGCGCCCCTTGCCGGCTTCGACCACCGCCATTTTCTTACGGTGGACCGGGTGCCGTCCGATCTCCGTCTCGATCACCCCGGTTTTTTTGGCAAAATGCCCGGCGGCCAGCGCGAGGTAAATCTTTAGCACTTTGCGCATGGCGAACTGTCGGGAAAGGAATTGATGCGCGGCGTCGTTCTTGGCGATTACCATGCAACCGCTGGTTTCCTTGTCCAGTCGGTGGACAATGCCCGGGCGTTGCTCGCCGCCGATGCCCGAGAGGGACTTGCAGCAGTGCAGCAGCGCGTTGACCACCGTGCCGGTCTGGTTCCCCGCCGCCGGATGCACCACCATCCCCGCGGGCTTGTCCAGCACGGCCAGGTCGTCGTCCTCAAAGAGCAGGTCCAGCGGAATCGCTTCGGCGAGCGTCCCGCTGAGCGGGACCGGCGCGGGCTCGACGACGGCGATCTGCTGCCCCTGGCGCAGTTTCTCCCCCGGTTTGGCCGGTTTCGCATCCAGCAGGATGTGCCCCTCCTTGATCAGCGCCTGGATGCGCGAGCGGGAGAGATGCGGCAGGTCCTGGGCCAGAAACTGGTCCAGGCGGCTACCCGCGGCGTGGGTCGGCACGACAATTTCGGGCATGATCTTTAAGTTGCGAACAGCAGACTAATCGTTGAAAGTGAACGGCTCAATCCTGAATTGTCATCCCCCCTTTAACACCATGTCCTCCGAAGTGGAACCCATCCTGCACCAGTGTTCGAACTGCTCGGTCATGCTCGACGTGTCCGAACAAGAACCCTTCGCCTTGATCAACTGTCCGAGTTGCGACGTCGCCATGCGCGTGCGCAAGCAGTTCAATAACTTCGAGCTGGTCGAAGTGATCGCTTCCGGCGGCATGGGCACCGTTTACAAGGCGCGCGACGTGAACCTCAACCGCATCGTGGCCCTCAAGTTGCTGCGCAAAGAATTCAGCGCCGACCAGGAATACATCGAGAAGCTGGAGACCGAAGCCAAGATCACCGCCTCGGTCAATCACCCCCACGTGGTGAAGGTGTTTTCGTTCGGGTCGGACTGGGGGCAGTATTACATCGCCATGGAGCTGGTGGACAAGGGGTCGCTGGACGACCTGATGAATCTCCAGGGGCGCATCGCCGAAGTGCAGGTGCTCGAAATCGGCGTCCAGGCCGCCATGGGCTTGCGCGCCGCTTTTCAGGCGGGGCTGGTTCACCGCGACGTCAAGCCGGGCAACATCCTCTTCGCCGACGCCCATACCGCCAAGATCGTGGACTTCGGTCTGGCGATTCCCATGGAACAGGCGCAGGAGGAGATCGGCGGAGACATTTGGGGCACGCCCTATTATGTCGCGCCCGAAAAGCTCAATCACGAGCCGGAAGATTTTCGAAGCGACATCTACAGCCTCGGAGGAACCCTCTTCCATGCCCTGGCCGGCCGGCCGCCTTTCGAAGCGGAGAACGCCTCGCTGGTGGCGCTCAAGCATCTGAAGAATCAGGCCGTCAGCCTGCAGGCGTTTGCGCCGGACATCTCCAGCCCCACCTCTTACGTCATCAACCGGACGCTGGCCAAGAACCCGGACGAACGCTACCAGTCCTACGACGAGCTGATCGAGCACCTCGAATACGCCCGTTCCCAACTGTTGGAGAACAGCGGCAAACGCCAGGAAAAAGTGCGGGTGGTCGTCGAGGGCGCCGAACAGCAGGAGGCCTTCGGTTACATCAATATCGCCATTATTGGGTTCGTTCTGGTCATCGGGCTGCTGTTTTTCCTTTTCAGGGACACCATTCTCAACCGGCGGCTCAGTGTGCAAGAGCTGGAGGAGCGGCGGTCGGCCCAGGGGGCGGGCGCTGTCGAACAGGCCCTCATCGATGCGCGCAAAAATCTGATCGCCGGAAAGACCGATGCCGCTTTGGCTGCGCTGAAAGAGATTGCGAACCGGCCGAACCTGCAACAACCCGCCAAGAACTGGGCAACGCTGACGCTTGGAATCGGCCAATACCTCGGCAATCATGCCTCCGATGCGCACGGCACCTTCGACCGCCTGCGCAACGACGGCATGTATTCCTTTGCGGAGCGCGATTCCAAGCTCACAAGCTTTTTCACCACGGTGGGCCGCGCCATCACGGAGGACAAGCCGATCGATCCGAACCTCGGCAAGCAGTATGCGACGCCGGCGTTCGAGCCCCTTGCGATTTTGGCTTTCGCGCTGAAGGACTGGCAGATGGGCCGTTTTGAGGATGCCGCATCGCTCTTCCAGGATTTTGTGTCGAGTGAACCGACCGGCTCCTGGAGTTGGATCGCGGACTTCAAGGCGATGGCGAAACCGTATCAGGAAGATTACGCCGTTTTCTCCGAGCTGCCCGGCAAAATTAAGAATGCCAAGGGCGCTGCCGACCAGGCCGCGCTGATCCCGCAGATCGATGCAATCAAAGCGAAGCTGCACATGCCGGGCAAGCTGCCCGAACAGATCGAAACTTACCGGCGGATCTTCAAGTTCTCCGCCGGTTTTTCTTCAGGCCGCTCCAGAATAGCGGGATGGACGAGCAAGGATATCGGGGAGATTGGCTTGCCGGGGGACGTCGATTTTGTCAAAGGAGCCTACAGAGTCGACGCGGGAGGCACAGATATTTGGGGCAGCGAGGATAGTTTCTTTTACGTCTGCCGGCAAATGACCGGCGATGGGGCGGTCATCGGACGGGTGTTTTCGCTGTCTGCGGACGATCGGGGCGCAAAGGTCGGAGTGATGATGCGCGAGACGCTCAATTCGAAATCCCGCCATGTTTCCACCGTTGCTTATAACGGTGGGAACGCCCGGTGCCTGCTGCGGTCCACGACAGAAGGGGTAAGTTCTGAGCCGGGAAAGCCCTTGAGTTGCAAACGGCCTGTGTGGCTGAAGCTGGTTCGGTCCGGGGATAACTTCTCGAGTTTCGCTTCCAAGGACGGCGTCACCTGGGAGGCCCTCAAAGAGGCGACGATCCCGATGAACAGCGTCATCTATGTCGGAATGGCGTTCACCGCCCACAATAAGAACAGCACAGTCAAGGCGGCGCTCGACAACGTGACCGTCACCACCGGCGGCGACACGCATTGACGCCCGCCATGACCGAAGCCCATCCGCCGTGCGCACGCTGAAAGCTTCCCTGGTTTGCGGCGCGCTGGCGGCCAGCATCGCCGGGTTCCTCATGACCCTGGGAGCTTTTGTTCCCTGGGAAACCGCGCTTTTTGGGCAGGCCGCTCATTTTTCCCTGCCGGCGAAGTGGGCCGGCGCGGCGCTGCTCGGGTTCGGGCTGGCGTGGACGACCGTCGATATTGACTCGACGGCCCTGCAACTCGTCGTCGCCGCAGCGGCGCTTTTGGAGACTGCGAGCCTTGCGTGGCTCTTGAACTCCTTCGGGACGGCGTGGTCTCCGTTTGCCGCGCTTGCCGCCGGGGTTCTCGCCACATTCTTTGGAGCAACCTATAACCGCAGCCCCAACGGTCGGCGCAAGCGCCTGGTGCGGGAGCTGTTCGGCGGACGGGTTTCCGCGACGACCGAGCGCCTGCTGGTGGAGTCCCGCCAGCCGCTCAATCTCTGCGGCGAACGAGTCGAAGCCAGCGTGCTCATCTGCCAGATATTCAACCATCAACTGCTGGCCGAAACGCTGCCGCCGGCGCAGTACGTCGCACTGACCAACTTCTTTTTGCAAGCCGGCGCCGAGACTCTGATGGACGCGGGCGGCACCCTCGACGCCTGCAACGAGCAGCAGTTGCGGGCCCTCTTCGGCGCCCCGCTGGCGAACGAGGATCACGCCGCGCAGGCCTGCGAAGCCGCGTGCCGCCTGGGTCAGCGCTTGGAGGCGGTCTGCCGCGAGTGCATCGAGAAATGGAATGCCGCGCCGGATTACCGGATCGCCATCAACTCGGGCGAACTGATCGCCGCAGCTTACGGCGCGGGCAGTGCCGCCGGCTACAGCATCGCGGGCGAACCGCTGGAATTCTGCCGACGCCTCTGCCTGGCCAACCGCCTCTACGGTTCCCGCATGCTGCTCGGGCCGCGGGTGTTTGCGCTCGCCGCCAGGTCGGTGGAAGTGCGCCCGATGGAATTGATTCGCCTGCCCGAGCGCCAGGCGCCCGAAGAAATCTACGAACTGCTTGCCCCCAAGGACGCGCTCACCGCCATCGACGCCGAACGCCGCGACCTCTTTTGGAAAGGCGTGATTCTCTTCCGGGAACGCCGCTGGGACGAAGCGGGCGCGTATTTCCAAACCGCGCTCCACGGCGCCGCCTGCGAAGACGCCCCCGTGCGCTTTTATCTGGACCGCATCGCCCAGGCCCGAGCCGGAGAGCACGCGCTCGACTGGGATTCCACGCGGTTGTGAGGCTACCCCGTCACCTCGGCGCAGGTGGCGGCGAAGGCGCGCGCCATGGAGGCGCTGCTGAATCGCTCGCGCACGATATTCATGCCGCGCCGGCCCAGTTCGGCCAGGTGGATGCGGTTGGCAAAAGCTTCCTCGATCGCCACTGCCAGGGCCTGCGGATCGTCCGACTTGCAGATGAAGCCACCGCCGGTGACCTCGACCAGCTCCGCGAACGCTCCGCTGGCGGGTTGCACCACCGGGATGGCCGAAGCCCACGCTTCGAGCAGGTAGAGCCCGAAAGCTTCGTTGTGGGCCGGCACGCAAAACAGCGAGAGGTCATGCAGGAACGCCTGCTTTTCGGTCCGGCTGGGGTTCGGCAGAAATTGCACGGCGTTGGCGCAATCGGCCCGGCGCAACCGCAGCCGCAGCCGGTCGACGAAAGGCCGGTCTTCGGGTGTCTGGTTGCCGGCGACTCTGAGACTGACATGGGGGATGCGGTTCCGCTGTTTGAGAAGGATGAACGCTTCCACCAGCAAATCGAGTCCCTTGCCGGGATGCATCCGCGCCAGATAGCCGATGACGGGCGGGGCGCCGGTCGACGGGGCCGCCGGAACATAGCCCTCGAGGTTGATCCCGTTATAGACGACCTTGATGCGGTCCTGCCCAACGTGAAGGCGTTGAGAGATCGCCTGCCGGTAATAGCGGCTCACGGCGATGAACCGCGTGACGTCGTCCGCCCGTTCCCGCAGAGCGTCCCAGCAGCGGTTGGCATCGGGAAGCGCGTCGATGAACGCTTCCTCGCCTTGCAGGGAACAGACGACGGGGATGTTCAGCGCTTCCCGAATCCGCCGCGCCATGCCGATGAGCAGCAGATTGGAGAGGCTCACCACGTCGGGCCGGTTCTCGGGTTGCCGAAGCCACTCGACAATTTTCTCGACTTCCTTGGCCTGCTTTCCGTTCTCGCCCAGCACCATGGAAAGCGTGATTTCGCCAAGCGCCCGGGCGCTCGTCATATTCGAGCGGGCCGCCGCCAGCTTGAGCAGGTCGGGCGCGTCGAACCAGCGATCCACCCAGGCGGGCGTTGACCGGAAAAACGCCGATTTCTGCTGGAGAAACACGTTGATGCCGCCAAAGAAGCGCACGTTCCCATCGACCACACTCTTTTCGTCGACAAAATGAGGCAGGTAAAGGGGGATCAGGGTGGCGTCGTGGCCCTGCTGGCGCAGGGCGGTCACCAGGGCGTTGTCACGCAGGCAGGTGCCGCAGTAGAAATTGCCGGTGCCCGGCGTGATCTGGACAATGCGCAGCGGTTTTGTCTCGATTGAAATCAGCGGCCTGGTGTCCGACTTGACGGCTTCCACGCTCTTGAAATGCACTTCGCTCAAGTCTCTGAGCTCTTGGGCGGCGCGTTCCGGAGTCAGATCGCGCTGGGCCTCGGCGAGCATCTCGTAGCCGACCATGAATTTCTTCACCGAAGCCGAACGCAGCAGCGGCGGAAAGAAGTGCGCGTGCAATTGCCAGTGCGGCGAGGCCGGTCCCGCCGTGGGCGAGCCGTGCCATCCCATCGAATAGGGGAACGACGTTTGAAATCGATTGTCGTACCGCGTGAGGAACCGCTTGAGGACATCCGCAAGGGCTGCGCGCTCGGAATCGGTCAGGTCGGGCAGGTGAGCGACGTGGCGTTTTGGCAGCAGCAGCGTTTCGTACGGCCAAGTCGCCCAGTAAGGAACCAAAACCGCCCAGTGTTCATTTTCCAGCACGACCCGCTCGCCGCTTTCCAGTTCCAGCTTGAGATAATCCAGCAGCAGGGGCGAACCGTTCGCCTCCCAATGCGCAAGCTGGCGTCGGTCTTCCTTCGCGGGCTCGTTGGGAAGAAAATCCCCGCACCAGATCTGACCGTGGGGATGGGGATTCGAACATCCCATGATTTCGCCCTTGTTTTCGAAGAGCTGCACCCAGCGGTGCTTTGCGCCCAGTTCCTCCATCTGCGCCGCCCACAGGTCCACCACTTTGCGGATGCCTTCCACCGGCATTTCCGGCAGCGTCAGATCGTGTCGCGGCGAAAAACAGATCACCCGGCAGGCACCCGCCACCGGTTCGCTCTGCAACAAGCCGGACGAAGCCCCCTCCTCGCCGCGCTCCGGAAGGATGGCCGGAAAATCATTGTCGAAAACAAAGGTGTCGGTGTACTGGGGATTGATCTCGCCGTTTTGGCGGGTATTGCCGGCGCACAAGAGGCATTTCGGATCGTGGGCCGGGCGCTTCTCTACCGATGGCGTTTCCTGTTTTCCAAGCCATGGACGGCGGGTCCGGTGCGGGGAAACCAGAATCCAGTCCCCGGTGAGGGCGTTAAGGCGACGATGTGGATGTTCGATTGTTTGAGCCATCGTGAAAAATGTAAAAGCTCTTTTTGCGCCAGTTCGGGCGACATTTCGAGAAGATTCGTTCGCGGTATCCGGGCACGGGCAAAACCCAAGAGTTGACGTGCGAGCTCGAACAGGTTCTCTTTTCCTGACACGAGGGAAGCCCCCGAGGGGTCCCAACTGCTTTTCATGCACGAGATTTCCATCATGCAGGGTGCCCTGCAATTGGCCGAAGAAAACGCCCGTAAAGCGGGCGGTACGGAGATTCGTGTGATCCGGCTTCGTGTCGGGCTTTTCTCCGGCGTGGTTCCGGAGGCGCTGGAATTTGCCTTTGACGTCCTCAGGCAGGACACCATGGCCGGAAACGCCACGCTGGAAATCGAACGGATGCCCGGCGTGTTTCAGTGCTCGGGCTGCGGGAGCGAAACGCGCTTGCACGCGGTCCGCTTCGAATGCGAGAAATGCGGTGGAATGCTGACTCTGCGGGACGGCGGAGGCGACCTTGAACTTACTCAACTGGAGGTAATCTGATATGTGCGAGAATTGCGGCTGCGGCCACGTCGAAGCGTTTAAAGTAATCCCGATGCAGGACCCACCCGAGTCCCACAGCCATCCGCACGAGCATGGGGGGCATGTTCATTCGCACGACCACCCGCACGACCACCCGCACGATCACGGTCATACTCACACTGTGCCGGTGCATCTCCCGCTGCTGGCGAAGAACGACCGGCTGGCCGAGCGCAACCGCGGTTACCTTGCCGCCAAGGGGATTTTTGCCGTCAACGTCGTTTCCTCGCCCGGCTCGGGCAAGACCGCGTTCCTGGCCCGCACCCTCGAAATGATCGCCGGCAAGATTCCCGCGGCGGTGATCGTGGGCGACCTGGAAACCGCCAACGATGCCGCCCGACTCCGGGACAAGGGCGCGCCGGTGATTCAGGTCACCACCGGGACCGTTTGCCACCTCGACGCGGAGATGATCGCCCACGGAATGGAACACCTCGACCTGAACGGGAAACGGCTGCTCATCGTGGAAAACGTCGGGAATCTCGTGTGCCCGGCGTCCTACGATCTGGGCGAAGCGATGCGCGTGGTGCTGATCTCCGTCACCGAGGGCGAAGACAAGCCGCTGAAGTATCCGCCCATCTTCCGCAACGCGCAGGTGGTTATTGTCAGCAAGACCGACTTGCTGGCCGCCACCGGGTTCGACCTCGCCGCCGTCCGGAGAAACATCCAGGCGGTCGCTCCCGGCACCACGATTCTGGAAGTTTCCGCGAGAACCGGGGATGGAATGGGGGCGTGGGTCTCGCTGCTTTCGCAAAAAACCGGTTCTTGTTGAATTCCGCCACGCTTGCCGCTAGAACCTGCTCAAAACTATGGGACGCCAATGGTTACACGCCAAACGCGCCGTGGCTTCGCTCAAGAAAAGCGCGGCCACCGGCAAACTCGTCAAAGAAATCATGGTCGCCGCCAAAATGGGCGGTCCCGACCCGGACGGCAACGCGCGCCTTTTTGCGGCGATTGAAAAGGCGCGCCGGGAGAGCGTCTCTCGCGATGCCATCGAACGAGCCGTCAAGAAGGGCGCGGGGATCGGCGACGAAAAGCTCGTCTTGGAGCACGTCGTCTTTGAGGGATACGCCCCGCACAAGGTGCCGGTCATCGTCGAGGTCATGACCGACAACAACAACCGCACCGCTCCGGAGATGCGCGTGCTCTTCAAGCGCGGCCAGCTCGGCACACCGGGCAGCAACAAGTTTCTTTTCGACAGCGTGGGGATCATCGAAGCGCACCGCCCTGGAACCGGGGTGGACATCGAGGAAGCGGCCATCGAAGCGGGCGCCAACGAGGTCGAATCGCTTTCGCACGAGCAAAACGACGACATTCCCGCCGACGCCACCGGAGCGCGCTTCCTGGTGGACCGGACAGCCTTGCATACGGCATCGCAATGGCTCTCCAAGAACGGCTGGACTGTGGTCACGAGCGAACTCGGATACATTGCGAAGAATTTCCCGGAGCTAACCGAGGAGCAACGCGCCGAGGTGGGCGAATTCCTCCAGGCGCTGGATGACCACGACGATGTCTCGCGCGTCTGGGCGGCGCTGAAGTAGCGGTTCGCAGTGGGCGAAAACGCTACGTTAACGCGCACCGAGTGAGATGCTCGTTCCCAGGCTCCTGCCTGGAAACGCGGTTGTCTTCGAGGCTCCAGCCTTAGACCTCCTGACCTCTTCTGGAAAGAACGGCCGGATTGAAGAATCCAAATGAGCCCAACTCCGGCACGGTCCGAAATGGATGCCTCAAAACGGCAAAGGAGGAGGCTCGTGGACTGCGGTGAAGTGCCCTTTCCATTACCCACAAGTTTGCAAATCGAACGCAGGAGCGAGAACGGAGCCCCGAACGTTGTCATCCTGAGCCTGCGAAGAGCCTGTCCTGAGTCTGTCGAAGGAATCTCACGAGGCGATCGCGACGTTCGTTTCAGTCGGCACGTAATCGGGACGGACGGCTCATCGGGCGGCGCTGTCAGCTTCGAGAACGGTGAATAGTGACATAACGCCGACTGGCCTGCTGTGAGATTCCTTCGACAGACTCAGGACAGGCTCTTCGCAAGCTCAGGATGACAAATAATATGGGCCGCTCCGGTTTCCGTGCTCGGCTTCCAGTTTGTGGTTAATGGAAAGGGCACTTCACCGCATTCCACGAGCCTCCTCTGCCGTTTTGGGGTCATCCATTTCGGACCGCGCCGGCGTTGGGCTCATTTTCATTCTTCAACCCGTGCCGTTCTTTCCAGAAGAGGTCGGGATTTCTGAGGCTGGAGCCTGGGAACGAGCATCTCACTCGGCGGACGCCGACTGTTTGGAGGAGGTAATTCTCATCGACTTACTTGGAAGTCTTCTTGGGCTGCCGTCCTCGCGCTCGTTGGCACAGTTTTCGAAGCAGCGCGCTTTGGGTTCATTTAAAATACGCCTTCAACACCGCCTCTTCCCCCGGCGTCGGGGCCATTTTCCAGACCGCCTCCCCGCCGGTGCCGCCCGACGTCGCAGCACCTCCGGCTGTCGGACCGGGAAGCGCCTTCAGATCGATCTTCGGCTCGCCGGCGGTCACCTTCACAATGTCGCCCAGATCCGCGTGCAACAGGTCTTCACTCTTGAGCGCCTGATCCTGTCCCGGTTGCAACGCCGTGGGATCCTGCCGCAACCCCAGAGGCGCGGTCGATCCGCCGCCGCCAGGCTGGTTCGGCTGATCCTGCTTGGCGTCGAGTCGGTCGTCGCACTTTATGTTGCCGAGCGCACTTCCGAGCGATCCCAGCGCCATCTGGCATGCCGCCCCGTGCTGGCCGAGCTTCTTTTGCAGCGCCTGGATTTGCCCCTTCGAAAGCGAACACTTTGCGCTGTCGCATTGCTTCATCGCCGCCAGGTCCGCCTTATTGAGCGGCAACGCGCCGGATTGCATTCCCTTCAACGCTTCGTTCCACATCGCCACTTTTTCTGCCCGAACCGGCGCGATGCCCTCGTTGGCAGTTCCGGCATGGGCAAGGGCCTGGCTGGCCGAGTTTAGATTTCGCTCCAGCGACGCCACCGCGTGACTCGTTTCCTCCTGAAGCGCCGCTCCCGCTTCCAGGCTGCTTTGGGAATACCATGTATCGGCGGCCTGCCGTCGCAACGCCTCCAGCTTCTGCTCGATGGCGGCCAGGGCGTCGGGATCGGCCACCTCGTTGCGCTTGAGCGCCTCCACCGCCGCCTCCACCTGCGACCACGCCACCGGCGCCTCCGTCTTGACCGGGCCCCCGGTGCTTCCGGGCGAAATCGGCAGCCAGAGGGCGGCGATTGCGAAAGCGGCTCCCAACGCCGGCGGAACGGCGAGCCTGTCCCATCGCCAGCGAAACCCGCCGTTCGCGCCGGGCAGAGGCGAAGGCCACGGCCCCACGCCCGCCGCCGCGCTGATCAAACGGCTGTGAAGCCCGAGCACCAAGTCCAAACGCACCAACGCGTCTTCATGCGTAAACCGCCGCCGGCGCATCCGCCAGAAAGCGAATCCCGCAATCAGCGCCACCGCCGCTCCGGCGACCCACAAAAAAGGCCGGGTGTTCCAGCCGGCCCGGCGCGCGATGAGCAGCAGGCAACCGGCTGTCAGTGCCCAGCCCGCCGCCGCCGGGGCAACGAACTCAAGCCAGCGCGCCGCGTTGACTTGTGCGACCACCCGCTTCGCTCTTGCCTGCCAGAACTGGTTCATCGTTCAGCACACTGGGGCGGCGCCGGAAACGATCACATTCCCTGGCGCGCCAGTTCGTTCTCCAGCAGGATTCGGAAATCGGCGAGGTCCTCCTTCGAGGGACGGTACCCCGGTTTGGGCGGCACCAGGCCGAACCGTCCCGCTTGATCCAGATACCACTCCGCGGTAACGCCGTCGCTGAAGGTGACCGAACCGCTGACGAGCGATCCCGGTCGCATGATCTGGTCCATCCTGAGCCGGACCTGACCGGGCCCCGCCGGTTCCGCGGCGTCCGGCGCTTCGGGAGCGACGCCGGGTTGCGCCGGCAAAGCGGCGTCCCCGCCGGCTTGCGCGGGCGCGGGTTGAACGGTCTCTTGCGGGACCAGCTTCAAATCGTCCACCAGGAAGCGCGCCTCCATGTAGGTAAGGCGGATTCCAAACTCTTCGGCCAAGCGTTGTTGGACTTGGGAAAGCTTTGCGCCCTCGGTAATCCAAGCGCTCACCGCCCGTTTTTGTTCGTCGGTCAATTGCATGCCGATGACTTTGAGAAAAAAACCGGTGAAATCCAGCAGTTTCATCGAAAGCGGCGGGTAAATCGCCTTTTGCGGCCCTCGTCCGGGGGGCAAGCTTGCGCCTCGCGGATGGCACGGAGCGCCATCCCCACCGTCCTCTTGGCCCGTAGCGCAGTCATCCAACCATTTTCCCGAGACCCGGCGAAACTCTTTACGAGAAGCCTTTTGATTCCGCGGCGAATGAGACGCTCGGCTCCAGTGTCCTTCTGAGGCGCGGGGCGGAGGGTTGGCTCGGGCGTTATGAAACTGAGCGAAAAGTCGGCCAGGGACCGAAATATCCGCGCGCTGGAGGGCCTTCTGGGACTGATCACGGGATCGCGTCCGGCTGCGGTGGTTGTTGCGGCGCATCCCGATGACGAAACGATTGGAGCCGGCGCTCATCTGCACCGGTTCGAGCGGTTATCGATCGTTGAGGTAACCGACGGTTCGCCGGTTCGCCTGGCCAACGGATTCGCCAGCCGCCACGCATACGCCGCCGCCCGCCATCGCGAACTGCTGGCGGCGCTGCACACGGGCGGGGTGCCTCCCGAACGGCTTGTGGAACTGGGGATTGTCGATCAGGAGGCGTCCCTCGATCTCTCCGGCCTGACCCGCCTGATTTTGCGCCAGCTCTGGAATCTTCAGCCCGACGCCGTTCTCACCCATCCCTACGAGGGCGGCCACCCCGACCATGACGCCTGTGCGTTTGCCGTTCAGGAGGCGTGCGGGATCATGGAACGCGCCCACCTCAATCCGCCCGCGCGCATCGAGATGGCCGGTTACCACGCGCGGTCCGGCGAGCCGGGCACCGGAATGGCCGCCGGCGTGTTTTTGCCGGCGCCGGGCTGTTACGAGGCGGCGATCCTGCTCGACCCCGAGAGACGGGCGCTCAAACGCCACATGTTCGCCTGTTTCCGGACTCAGCAGGCCATGCTGGCGAACTTTCCGACTGAGGTGGAGCGTTTCCGGACGGCTCCGCGGTACGATTTCACGCTTCCACCGCATCCGGGGGAGCTTTTTTACGAGCGGTTCGACTGGGGCATCTCCGGCCGGCGCTGGCGCGAACTGGCCGGCGGCGCGCTCCGGGAGTTGGAGCCGGTGGCCGAACCGTAAATGTGCGAAACGCGACTGCCTCCAGTGCTGAATTCATCCAGCCTGCTTTGACAACAGCACCCGGCGCAAGTCGTCGGTCCGATTCAACCATCCGCGCAGAAACTTGCGCAGAACCGGGCGCGCCGTGACCAGCCTGCGGTACCATGCTTCCTGATCGTCGAGAAAAGCGGCGGCAGTGCCGGAGAGCTCAAGGAGCTTCCGCGCCCGCCCCGCGCCGCAATTGACGCAACAGTTGAAAAACACCTCGGACAGCGGCGAGGCCATCGACTCACACCCGTTCTTTCGCCAGTAGTCGCTCCAGTAAATCTCAATCGCTCCATCCCGGGTAAGATTGCGGATGTCCACCGAAGGGTGCGAACGCTTGTCGATTCCGTATTTGGTTTCGCCGCCAGGATCGTCCGGATCGTTGTCGTAACCGCCCTCCCACTTCAGGACGAACGGAATAAAATCAAGAAATCGCTTCGTCATCGAAATGCTTGGGAGCAAAGCTCCGTTGTGTGGTTTCCTGGTTTACCGTGACGCTCGATTCGCTGCGGCGGTCCTCCCCGACGAACTGGCTTTGGGAGCCGTGCCGCCAGTCAACAAAGCTCTGCCCGGTCACCAGGCTGCCGCAGATGGCGCCCAGAAACACCACTGCCATATTGCCGATCGACACAATCGTCTGCGCTTTGTCCGCCGGCGCGGCCAGCACCGCGCAAAGCGCCGTCGCGTAAACAAACATCACGCATCCGGTGCCGAGAACGGCTGCTGTCCACTTCCGCGAGGCGGCGTGCCCGGTCAGCCTGTGCCGCAGGCCGGGCGCCGCAACGTTTAATTCATTGCTAGTTATCATGTTCAGGCGATGCGGACCAGCGCGAGCAGCGGACGGCGAAACGTCCAGACGCTCAGGGCCACCGACAAGATGCCGAGCTTCCACGCTGCGGCCCGCCAAAAGGCCTCCCGGTTTTCGGCGGCGCTTCTGGCGGCTTGCGTCCGGCTCAGTTCCGCGCCGATGGCATTGACGCGTTGTTGGAGTTGATCGAGGCGCGAGCCGGAATCCTCCAGAGCGGCAGTGGCGGCGCTCAATTCCACCTCGGTGGAGTCCAGCGCGTCTTGGGTCGTATTCAGCGCGGTGCGAAGCACAACGACGTTCGCGCGTTGCCCGGGCGGCGCGGCGGCGGCAACACGCTCGGCGGCGCGGGACGCGTCTTGCAGCGCGGCTTGCGCACGCGCCACGTTGCCGGTCGCTTTTCGCGTGCAAGCCTGGGCCGATTCCACCGCCGTTTGAACCGCGGTTACCGTCGGCGTAGTTGACGCGGGACGCGTCACGGCGCATCCGGCGAGAAATAGCGCAAGGGCTGGGATGGCTGGGATGATTTTCATTTGTGAACGATTGCGAGCCCCAGGAGCGTGGCGAGCACCACGGTCATGACAATTCCCACGCCGCCGTATACCAACCGTTGGATCGGCGAAAACTCCGCCTGCGTTACAAAGCGCGTTTCCGCCACCCGCTCGAACTTGTCGAAGCGGCTGATGAGATGTTCGATGCGCTCCGTCAGAACGCTGATCTTTTCCGAATCTTCCGTGCTCATAGCTCAGACAGGTTTGGGGTGGTCCCGCTTTACTTTAAGGCAGGCCGCGCAGTAGGCCTGAACTTGCGCCTGGCCCGCGGCCCGCAGGGTCGGGTCGTCCGATGATGCCTTGGCGGTCCCGTCCAGGTAATCGGCTGCCGGCGGATACGCGTTCTCCCGGCGCTTGAGCACCAGGCGCAAGGCGCGCAGTTTGTCGAGGTTTGCTTGGTCCATAAGTCTAGTTGGAGAAGAGCTCCGTCAAGATGGCTTGATCAGCGCCATCGCAGACGCCGTCACCGTTGAAATCCCCGGCCGGCATTCCGTAAGAAAAATAGCTGTCCATCAATCCAAGTGAATTGGAAGTAAGGGCGCCTTCGAGCGCGAGGTCTCCGTTCCAGGTCGCCAGTCCGATGATGCAAGGCAGCACGTTTCCGCCGGTCGTGACCAGTTGTATAAGGTCCGCGTTGTCGGCCCACATGATTGCAAAAACGGGGTAGTGGTTTGTGGCGGTAGTGAACGCGGAGAAGCCCGGTGGCAACGCGTACTGTGGGTTTGTCCCGCGGGAGGCAGCCATCTTTTGGGCCAGCAACGCATCCCCGGCGCCATCGACGGTTGGGTCGTAGCAAAAATAGCGTTTTTGCCACAGGGGCCAGATGTCCGGCACCGGCGGATTGAGCCGTGTATCGTCGCCCTTGACCACCTCCTGCAGTGACGCATTCCCAGTCGCCGCGACATTGAACAAAGCGGAGGTTCTGAGGCCGAGGACCGCGCGCTGGCCGGCAGTGTCGGCAGCCGTCAACAGGGCGTGCCCCGCCGCGCTCAGGCTGCTGAGCCGCAGGTAGTCGGGCGGCGGCGTGACCACGCCCGTGCCGGAGGTTAGCGCGGTCAGCGAATATGTGGCGCTATCGTTTGGAACCGTCACCGACAGCGCGTCGGTGTTGCCCGCGATTCCCGAGAAGCGCACCGAATAGCGGCCCGGAAGCAACGCGACACTCCCCAGACCCTGCCCATCCAATCGCACCGAACGCGCGCCGGAAACCGTCAACGCCGCCCCGTCCACGTAGGGAGTATCGAGGGGATTGAAAATAACGTCGCACCCCGCCGCCACGCCAAAGACATCACGCAAATTGATTGCAACCGTGCTCATGAATGCCACCGTGCAAAGCGGCGGCGCCAATCGCAAGAGCACGCCGAGCCGATCGCGCAAAAAGACCTTGTCTTCCAGGCTGACAAGTGTTCTCCGATTTCGTAGGCTTGGCGGCGCATGAATTCTCTGCTCTCGAACAAGCCGATCCCTTCCGCTGAACGCCTGATCTTTGCCCTCGATGTCGCCGGGCCTGACGAAGCCCGGGCGCTGGTTACCGATTTGGGCGATGCGGTGCGCTTTTACAAGATCGGCCTCGAACTGTTCATGGCGGGCGGCTACTTCGAACTGCTCGATTGGCTGGCGGCCATGGGCAAGAAAACCTTCGTGGACCTGAAGTTCTTCGATGTGCCCGAGACCGTGAAGCGCGCTGTCGCCGCATTAAAAGGGCGCCCGGTGGAGTTTGCCACTGTCCATGGGAACCAGGGGATCATGGAAGCGGCGGTGGCGGCGGGCAGCGGGGTGAAAATTCTAGCCGTGACGGTTCTTACGAGCCTGGACCGGGGCGACCTCGCCGACCTGGGCTTTGCCTGCGACACGGCGGATTTGGTCCTCTCTCGCGCCCGCCGCGCCCTTGAAGCGGGGTGCGCGGGCGTGATTTCGTCCGGCCTCGAAGCGGCGCGCCTGCGGGAGCACCTCGGAGACCGGTTGCTGATCGTTTCCCCCGGTATTCGCCCGGTGGACAACGCCACCGTCGACGACCAGAAGCGGATTGTCACGCCGCGCGCCGCGTTCGAATCCGGCGCGGACTACATTGTCGTGGGACGCCCGATCCGGAACGCGCCCGATCCGCGCGCGAAAGCGCTGGAGATTCAACAGGAGATCGCCGCGGTTTTCTGCCCGCACGAATAGCTCGCGATTCGATGGTCGGAAAGTTCGCGCCGGCAGGACGCCAGCGCCACCACGCGAGACGCGTGCGCTCCCCGGAGCCCCACTGCCATTAAGTTAAGCTTGGAGGCTCTCGTAACGCGCGCTCGTTCCCAGGCTGGAGCCTGGGAACGAGACCGCGAAAAGTTCGCGCCGGCAGGACGCCAGCGCCACCACGCGAGACGCGTGCGCTCCACGGAGCCCCCGGCCCGAGCACTGTCTGAAATTCCAAAGATTTTCGGCTAGAGTTCCGACATGAGGCTTTTCGTCGCCATTCATCCGGACGCCGCGGCGCTGGCCTGGCTCGCGGCCACACGCGAGCGGCTCCGCGAAGCTCTGTCGCCGTGGGAGCGCGAATTGCGATGGGTCGCGCCGGCTTCGATGCACGTGACCCTTTCCTTCATAGGAGAGCTTGCGGATCCCTCGCCTGTCATTCAGGCACTGGAGGCGTGCCGGTGTGGGTCGATGGAGTTAAGCGTAGGCGGCATCGGCGTCTTCCCCAATCCGCGCCGGCCCGCGGTGCTCTGGACGGGAGTGAGTGCGGAGGGCGACTCCATGGCGGCGTTGCTGCGATTGCAAACAGAGGTGGCGCAGGCACTTCTGCCTTTCGTCGCGCCGGAGCGCCGGGCGTTTTCCCCGCATTTGACGCTGGCGCGCATCAAGGCCGGAAGGGACATGCGACCGGCCCGCCATGCGCAATTGGGGCATGCCATCGGTCTGCTTGCCTCGCAATGGAAGGACGCGCCGGTCCTGTGGCGGGTGGAGCGCTTCTTCCTCATGCAAAGCCGGCTCGACGCCGTCGGTGCGCAACACACGGTGGTGCGAGAGTTTTAAATGACTGGTGTTTTGTTGGGGACAAGATCGCAGCGGATATTGCCGCCCGTTGGCGCCCTAAAAAACCGATAAATAGCCAGCAGCAAAACACCAGGCGTTTAAGAAACACTACACCGGCCGATCTATCGCTTGTTTCAAGATTCCGCTCGACTCCCGGCCCGGTCGGCGGGATTGTCTTGCCGTGCGAATTTCCCGCAAATCCGAGTACGCTATTCGCTCGCTGGTCGCCATGGCGCGTCATCAGCGCTCATGGAGCATCCAGGAGCTTTCCGCACAGGAAAACATTCCGATTAAGTTCCTCGAACAAATTCTGCTCGCCCTGCGCCACGCCGGCTATCTATCCGCCAAGCGCGGAGTCGGTGGCGGCTACACTTTGCGCCGGCGCCCGGCTGAGATTAGCGTCGGGGATGTGATTCGCGCAATGGACGGTCCCATCGCGCCGGTTCCGTGCGCCGCGGCGAGTCCGACCGAAAGCTGCACCTGTCCGGATCCGCGCGCCTGTCCGCTGCGTTTGTTGATGGTCGATGTCCGTGTGCAGATCTCGGCGATACTCGATACGAAGACGATCGACGACTTGGCCAGGATGGTGCCGGAGAATTCGCTGGTTTTCGACATTTAGCTACGGTTTTCCATGCCCTCTCCCCGTCGTCCTGTTGCCGACTGCTGCAAGCTGTTGCTGATCGCCCTGCTTTTCTTTGGATGCGGGACGTGGTCGCTCCCGCTCATCGACCGCGATGAGCCGCGGTTTGCCGAAGCTTCGCGGGAAATGCGGCAGAACGGCGATTACATCGTGCCGTTTTTCAACCACGCCTACCGCTTCGACAAGCCGCCGCTGATTTACTGGGCGCAGGTGGCGGCGTTCAACGTGTTTGGGGAGAGCGATTTCGCCGTGCGGCTGCCGAGTGTCGTGGCCGGGGCGCTCACGGTGCTGGTCGTGTACGGCTTTGCCTTGAGCCTGTACGGCTGCGAAACCGCCTGGCTTTCGGCGTTGGTGGCGCTGACGTGTCTTCAGATTTTCGAGCACTCCAAAGCCGCTGTCGCGGACATGCCGATGGTGCTTTTCTTCACCCTGGCGGTTTGGGCGGGATGGCAGCTCATCGACGGAATCCAGCGTCGACCGGGGAGGGGAACGGACTGGCCTTGGTGGTGGATTTTCTATCTCGCGCTGGCTTTGGGCTTTTTGGCGAAGGGGCCGGTTGCCTGGCTCCCGCTGGCCGCGGTCTGGTGGTTTGCCGCGGCCCGACGGGGGGAGGGAGTCGCGCGTCGGTTCCGGTTTGGCCTCGGCGGAATTGTCGTCCTGGCGGTTGTCGGCGCATGGGGCGTTCCCGCGCTGCTCCAAACGCACGGGGCGTTTTTTGCGGTGGGGATCGGCAAGCAGGTGGTGGCCCGTTCGCTGACGACGATGGAGGGGCACGGCTTCGGCGGGTGGATGGGATCGCTGTTGCTATTGCCGATGTATTTTGTGACCGTCTTCCTGAGCTTTTTCCCATGGTCGATTCGCCTGCCCTGGCTGGTGCGCCGTCTCCGAAAGGGCGCAGGGGAGCCGCGGTCCGGCAAACGCTGGGCGTGGTTTTGCCGCGGGGGCGCGCTCGCCGACGACACCTTCTACCTTCTAGCCGGCGTCCTGGTGGTTTTCGGCGTTTTCACCCTGGTTCGCACGAAGCTGCCGCACTACACGCTGCCCGCGCTGCCGCTGCTTGCAATCCTGTTTGCGCGCGAGCTGCGGGTGGAAGCGGAAAGCCATGGGGGCGCAAGGTCGATCGACCCGGAACGCTGGGCTGCGACGACGATCATCGTGGGGACGGCGATCGCTCTGCTGGTTTTTCCGTTGCTGCCCCGCTTTGTTCCCAGTCGCAATCTCGTGGACCAGAGCCGGTCGGTTCTGACTCCGCAAATGGAATTTGCCTCGGCTGGTTATGAGGAACCGAGCCTGGTTTGGTATGCCCGCAACCGGGTTCGGGGCTGGTATTCACCGATGTCCGCCGGCGAACTGCCCGCGTTTATGGCGCGCAAAGGGCCGCGTTTTTGCGTCGCCCCAGCCGGGACGATCGAGCCGCAACCGGGCTGGCTGGTGTTTCAAACGCGAGGGTTCAACCAGGTGCATTGGGAGGCAACCGGGCTGGAGTTGGTTGTGAAGCCGGACTAATCGGGCGTGGGATTGCGATGGGATTTCCGATAAACGCGCCAGCGTCTTGGAGCAAAGGCGGTTTTGCCTTTCCATTACGCACAAATCCGAAGCCGAGCAGGGAGACCAAAGCGGTTCTCATTATTTGTCATCCTGAGCTTGCGAAGGATCTTGCGCCACACCAGCCGGCGCCATGCCACCATTCACCGTTCTCGAGGCTGAATGGAAACAGAGGACTGCCGCACATGCTCCAAGACGCTGGCGCGACTGCCGAAGCCCCACCCGTTCTCGCCTGTGTCACAATGCGCGGCAACGAAGGAAGCAACAGACGTTCAAGAAATGACAAGGCAGGTCTAGCACTGGGCAGCTCCTGCCGATAGAAAAAATACGCTCGTCTAATAGTGGTTCGGTTTTTCTTTCACCCCCGGCCCGTCGAGCATGTAGAACTATGAATATTCACGAGTATCAAGCGCGCGAGCTGTTCGAGAAATTCGGCGTTGCAGCGCCGCGCGGTAAGGTTGCAAGAACACCCGACGAGGCGGAGGCCATCGCCCGCGAGTTGGGCACGGACAAGATCGTCATCAAGGCGCAAATCCACGCCGGAGGGCGCGGCAAAGGCTCCTTCACCAACGGCTTCAAGGGCGGCGTGCATCTGTGCGCCACCCCGGCCGGCATCCGGGAGATCGCCGGAAAGATGCTGGGCCAGACGCTGGTGACGCACCAGACCGGCCCCGCCGGACGCGTTGTCAACCAGGTGTTCGTCGCGGAAGCGAAGGGCATCAAGAAGGAACTCTACGTGGCGATTTTGCTGGATCGCGCGACCTCCCGCCCGGTGGTCATCGCGAGCACCGAGGGCGGCATGGACATCGAAGCCGTTGCCGAGCACACCCCGGAGAAGATCTTCCGCGAGTCGGTGAATCCGCTGCTGGGCTTGCAGGCTTATCAAACCCGCAAACTGGCTGCCGCGCTGGGCCTCACCGGCAAACAGGCCGCCGCCGGTGCGAAGCTGATCGGCTCCCTCTACAAGCTTTTCATGGCGAGCGACTGTTCGCTCGTGGAGGTCAACCCGCTCGTGGTAACCCCGGAGGGCGACGTGATGGCTCTGGACGCCAAGTTCAACTTTGACGACAACGCCCTGTACCGGCAGCCGGAAGTCGTCGCCATGCGGGACACCGCGGAGGAAGACCCGCGCGAAGTGGAGGCCTCCAAGTTCGGCCTCAACTACATCGGCCTCGACGGCAACATCGCTTGCTTGGTGAACGGCGCCGGCCTCGCCATGGCGACCATGGACATCATCCAGTTCTACGGCGGCATGCCCGCCAACTTCCTCGACGTCGGCGGCGGCGCGACCAAGGAACAGGTGGCGGCGGCCTTCAAGATCATCCTGGCCGACCCCAAGGTGGAAGGCATCCTGGTGAACATTTTCGGTGGCATCATGCGCTGCGACATCATCGCCGAAGGCATTCTCGCCGCGGTGAAGGAGACGCACTTGCAGATCCCGCTGGTGGTGCGCCTGGAAGGTTCCAACGTGGAAATCGGCAAGCAAATCATCCGGGACAGCGGCCTGGCGGTCATCAGCGCCGACTCGCTCGCCGAGGGCGCGGAAAAAGTCGTGGCGGCCACCAAATCCAAGGCAGCCTGAACCCGAAGCATTCACTTAATTAGATAAACGCAATTTATGGCTATTCTCGTTACACCAGAAACACGGGTTCTCGTTCAAGGGATCACCGGCAGCTTCGGCGCGCGGCACACCCAGCTCTCGCTCGACTACGGCACGCAGATCGTCGCCGGGGTCACTCCGGGCAAGGGCGGACAGGTATTTGAAGGCGGCGTGCCCATTTTCGACACCGTCGAACAGGCGGCCCGCGAAACCGGCGCCACCGCGTCGGCGATTTTCGTTCCGCCTCCATTCGCGGCGGATGCGATTCTCGAAGGGATCGACGCCGGCCTGGAGCTGGTCGTCTGCATCACCGAAGGCATCCCCGTCAACGACATGGTGAAGGTCAAGGCGGCGATGCAGGGGTGCAAGACGCGGCTGATCGGCCCGAACTGCCCCGGCCTCGTGACGCCCGGCACCGGCAAGGATTCGTACGGCGGCTGCCGCATCGGCATCGCTCCCGGCTACATTCATCGCAAGGGCAACGTGGGGGTGGTGTCGCGCAGCGGCACTTTGACCTACGAAGCCGTGTGGCAGCTTACCACCCGCGGTTACGGCCAGAGCACCTGCGTCGGCATCGGCGGCGACCCGGTCAACGGCACGTCGCACCTCGACGTGATCAAGATGTTCAACGACGATCCTGAAACCGAAGCGATCATCATGATCGGCGAAATCGGCGGCACCGCCGAAGAAGAAGCCGCGGCCTGGATCAAGGCGAACTGCAAGAAGCCGGTTGCCGGATTCATCGCCGGCGCCACCGCGCCTCCCGGACGCCGCATGGGCCACGCCGGCGCGATTGTCTCCGGCGGCAAGGGGACCGCGGCCGCGAAGATTGCCGCGTTTCAGGAAGCCGGCATCGCAGTGGCCTCCACGCCGTCGGTAATGGCGGACACCCTGATCGCACACATCAAGGCGCTAAAGGGCTAAGGCTCCGTTCGAAAGCCCAGGCGGCTTCACGCCAAGTCTGTTTGCATAACCCCGGAGGCAACTCCGGGGTTATTTTTTGCGCGATGTGGGACAAAACCCGCTCCGAATCGCGTTGGAATTTCCGAGGAGGAGCGCGCCAACGTCATGGAGTGTGGCAGGCCTGTCTGCGCTGGACGCCTCGCAATCGGAAGTCCTTGGGCCGTTGCCCTAGTCGCCTTGTCCCACGAGTATCTTCGCTTCTATCCGACGGGGGCAACTCAAACCCGGTGGGCGTGGGGCGTCCGACACGGCCCCGAACGCTGTCATCCTGAGACTTGCAGGTGGCCAAGGCGCGGCGTTGATTGTTGGGCATGAACCTGCGTCGCGCCAGCTTCCGGGGAGCGCACGCGCCCTCGCGTGTGGCCTTTGGCGCCCTCGCCAAAGGCATCTTCGCGGCTGATCGCGTCGGAATGCGAGTTCCGGGGAGCGCACCCGTCCCGGGTGCTGGCCGAGGCGTCCCGCCTCGGCG
>Ga0316226_1001532_pt1 | contig 24427 bp, 19 predicted proteins | sample TBH18017metaG_FD_206009 | JGI IMG/M metagenome (GOLD analysis project Ga0316226, IMG submission 206009) | Freshwater microbial communities from Trout Bog Lake, Wisconsin, USA - TBH18017 | ecosystem: Environmental > Aquatic > Freshwater > Lake > Hypolimnion/Profundal zone | place: USA: Wisconsin...
ATTCGCCCCCCTGCATTCCTAGATTGAACCCCTGATTTATTTCCCCGCCCCCCGCAACTTCATTTTTATCAGTGGGTACTTTTGCAAAAAATATGCAAAAAGACCTCGTATTGCAGAAAATATGCAATAAAAAATTCTGCAAAAAGAGGTATACATGAGTCTTGGGGCGGGGCGGTGAATAAAAACCCGGATTATTTCCGGTTCATGACATCCATCTGTTTCTGTATGGTTTCGTCGTGGATGGCTTCGAGGAGGCGCAGCACGAACTCACGGTTGAGACCGAGGCGGATGCCGTGTTCAAGGCGGTCGCGGATGATCTTGTTCCAGCGTTTGAGCTGGAGAATGGTGATGCGGTTTTCCTTCTTATAACGCCCGATCTCCTCCACCACGTTCATCCGCCTTGCCAGGATATCAATCAGCTCTTCATCCAGTTTGTCAATCTCGCTTCGAAGTCCTTCGAGCTTGGTTTTAAATGCGGGAGAGCCGGTTTCCTGGCGGATAACCAGGGATTTCAGCAGCTTCCCGAGGCGTTCAGGAGTGATCTGCTGACGTTTATCGGTGAGGGCATCTTCGGGACGGTAATGGGTCTCAATCATCAGCCCTGTCATTTCCAGGTCCATTGCTTTCTGGGCTGTGGGCAGAAGGAGTTCGCGGCTGCCGCAGATATGGCTGGGATCGTTAAGTACAGGCATCTTCGGGTACATGCACATGAGTTCAATGGGGATCTCCCACATCGGGGCATTACGGTAGGGGCTGCGGGTAAAGAAAGAAAAACCGCGGTGAACTGCAACGAGTTTATTAAGGCCCATCTGGTTAAACCGTTCGATGGCCCCTGTCCAGGTCTGTAGGTCGGGGTTCAGGGGATTCTTGATCATCAGCGGGATGTCGTGGCCCTGGAGGGCTTCGCCTATCTCCTGTATCGAGAAAGGATTGACTACGGTTCGCGCGCCAATCCACAGTATATCTATATCATGCTCAAGCGCTTCCCTGACATGCCTCGGTGAAGCGACTTCCACCGTAAGTAAAAGACCGGTATCCTGCCTTACTTTTTGCAGCCACTTTAGTCCTTTTTTCCCGACGCCTTCAAAGGAAGAAGGCCTTGTGCGGGGTTTCCATATGCCTGCACGAAAAACTTTGACCTGGGGGATCTTCACGAGTTCAGCAGCAGTTGCCCTTACCTGTTTCTCGCTCTCGGCGCTGCAAGGACCGGAAACCACCAGCGGCCGGCTGTCAAAGGGCAGCCAGGATTTAAGCGGGGTGATATGTAAAGGAGGAGTCATTGCGCGCAGAGTTGCGGCAAAGGTACGAAAGCCTGCTTTATTCGAACAGCTTTTTATGGCATTCGGTACAGAAGTAGGTCTTCCAGTTATCCTTCACATCCACAGGGTGCTGGAACTGCAGGGTTTTGTCGAAGCTTGAGTAAGCAATATTTCCTGTGGGGCCCTGGGCAACGATGGAGTGGCAAAGGTCGCAGTCCTTGGAAATGAACTTGCCGTCAGTCGACTTATGCTTGTCGGAATGGCAGCGGAAACAGCCGTTGCTCTCGAGGTGGCCGATATGGTTCAGGTAAGACGAGGCTTCAATCTTCATTGAGGGGAAGGTATTATTATTGTATGCCTGCTGGATGGCCGCGATGGCTTTGTCAATATCTTTTTTTCGGCTTGCAAGAACATCCTTCAGTGTATCAGAATAGAAGGCAAGAATGGTTGACTTGATGGTCATCATCGCGGTGTCCTCATTGGTGAAAGGATTCTTGAGGGCTTCCATTGCCGCTTTCTTGATATAAGGGATATCCTTGGGGATATCACCTGCAACCATTGCATTGTCAACATAGAACGGGGCCGAGCGATACAAGTGGGAGGGGCGGTTGTGGCAGTCCATGCAATCCATGGTGCGGACAGGCAAAGTGTCAAGGGCTTTTTTGTCGAGCTTGTTCTCCTCATCCTCGAAAATCCTTACCTCGCCGGTTTTCAGGTTGGTGTAGCGAACCCAGGGAATGGACTCGCGGTCTTTTGTGCTGGCAACGTATTCAATCTTGAAATTCTGGTTGATATGCCAGTGGATTCCTTCCGTAAGTCCCAGAGCGCTCTGCTGGGGTCCGATCTTCATCACCATGGAGATGTTCCATTCGGTACTGGCTTTGTTGGTGAGGTATCCCTGCTGTATACGTAAGGTCCGTGAATAAAATTTCTGGGGCCAGTGGCAGCGTTCGCAGGTTTCCCTTGCAGGACGAAGGCTTGCGATAGGAGTAGGGATCGGCCTTGGATATTTGTTGAATAATACCGAATAAACCTGGTACAAGCCCGAAAGCTTTGATTTCACATACCAGCTGGCGCCTTGTCCGACGTGGCATTCCACGCAGGTGACCCTGGCGTGGGGCGAATGGCTGTAAGTTGTGAACTCGGGGTTCATTACCTTATGGCAGAGTTTTCCGCAGAATTCGATGGACTCAGTGTAATGAAACGCCTGGTAACTTCCAACGGCAGATACCATCAGGAATACGAAAGTGATGAGGGAGATCCTGATGACGCTGTTACGCTGTTTCCTGATGTTCATGTTCAGGACCGGCCAGCGGAGGGTCGGGTCGACTTCCTCGTATTTCCTGCGGAAGGATACCAGCATGCCAATGGGGATGAGGATGAGGCCCAGGACCAGGAATGCAGGCAGGACGATGTATAGGTAAACGCCAAGGTAAGTATTGGTGTCCCGAGAAAGGAAAGAGAAGATCAGGACGATTATCATTAAAAGGAGGCTGTTTATGGCCAGGATTATACCGGTGATACTCAGCCAATTATAAATAGATTTAGGAATCTTCATAGGTGAATGGTTTGATTTTGTTTCGTCACCCCAAAGGTAAAAATATTTCCGGTTTCTGCTAATAATTTAACAGAAGAATTTCACGCTGAACCCTGACTAATCCGTTTTCAGTTTCACGATTCACGGTTCACGATTCACGGTTCACGATTTTCTGTAACTTTGCAAAAAAATCAACAATAATGGAGCATTTGCGAAGGAATAAGGTCTGCGACCTGCTGAAATCTGCGGAATACGGGAAAGAAGTACTGGTAAAAGGCTGGGTGAGGACCCGGCGCGGGAACAAGAATGTGCAGTTTATTGCGCTGAACGACGGCAGCATCATCCATAGTATACAGGTCGTGATCGAGATGGCAAACTTTAGCGAGGAAACGCTGAAACCGGTAACCACCGGCTCATGCATCGCAGTTAAAGGGACCCTCGTCGAATCAAAAGGGCAGGGACAAGCCGTCGAGATCCTGGGTAGGGAAATAGAGGTTTACGGCACCGCCGATCCCGAAACATATCCTTTGCAGAAGAAAGGCCATTCCCTGGAATTCCTCAGGGAGATCGCCCACCTCCGCCCGCGTACCAACACCTTCGGCGCCGTGCTTCGGATCCGTCACGCCATGGCATTTGCCATCCACAAGTATTATAATGATAACGGTTTTTTCTACCTGCATTCTCCAATCATTACCGGCAGCGATGCAGAAGGTGCAGGAGCCATGTTCAGGGTTTCAATCCTCGACCCCAAAAATCCGCCCTTGAAACAAGACGGGCATGTTGATTTCTCCCAGGATTTCTTCGGCAAGGAAACCAATTTAACCGTCTCCGGTCAGCTTGAAGGCGAACTTGGGGCAATGGCGCTTTCACTGGTTTACACTTTCGGGCCTACCTTCAGGGCCGAGAATTCAAACACCCCACGCCACCTTGCCGAGTTCTGGATGATAGAACCGGAGATGGCCTTCTATGATATCAATGATAATATGGACCTGGCGGAAGACTTCCTGAAATACCTGATGCAGTACGCCCTTGATCATTGCATGGATGACCTTGAGTTCCTGAACAAGATGTACGACAATGAACTGATCGACAGGCTTAAGCAGGTGATAGCAAATAAATTTGAAAGGCTTACATACACCGAAGCCGTTGATATCCTGATGGCATCCGGACAGAAATGGGAGTTCCCGGTTTCCTGGGGCACCGACCTGCAGAGCGAGCATGAACGTTATCTGGTCGAAAAGCATTTTGGAAAGCCCGTGATCCTTACCGATTACCCAAAGGATATCAAGGCATTTTACATGAAACAGAATGATGACGGCAAAACCGTTCGCGGCATGGATGTGCTTTTTCCTAAGATCGGGGAGATCATCGGAGGTTCACAGCGTGAGGAAAGCCTCGAAGCCCTCACCCGCCGTATCCGCGAGATGAACATCCCCGAAAAAGATGTATGGTGGTACCTCGACACCCGCAGGTTCGGAACTGCCCCTCATTCGGGCTTCGGACTTGGCTTTGAAAGGCTCATACTCTTTGTTACCGGCATGTCGAACATCCGCGACGTGATTCCTTTCCCACGCACTCCCAAGAACGCTGAGTTCTGATCGGGCCGGGATCATACAAGGATGTGATTGTATTTTTTAAATTTTGAGTACATTTGTACCTCATTCAGGAATACTAAAGACAGAGAAGAATGCCGGACAAGAAGCTAAAGATCAATAAAATAGACTTAGACTCCCTTGCAAATACACCGGTTATTACCATCGACAGTTCAGCAGATTGCTCCCTTGAAATGATTTCTGAAGTCATCATAGAGCATGTATCCGTTACCGATCTCAAAGGTAAAGTCATACACGAATCCGAAATCAAAGGGAACAAATTCGTGTTCATTTATCCTGCCAAAAGCAAGGAAATCCTATTGCTGAAGATCCGCAGGCAGAAACATAAGGATGAATCACAAATCCTGATTTTGTAGCAGGATACCGGGTTTTCCCGTAATTTATCACTTGGTATTTTGAAAAGACCTGGGAGCAGTATCCAATTCCGGATAATCATACGATTTCGGAATCAATAATCAACTTCCAGATAATCATATCATTGCAAGTCTGATTGGAATAACCTATATCCGTAATGCTACGGATATCTCCGTATACTGATATGATGTAAAAAACACATAATCAGATAAATACAATCGTGGCACGCTTATTGTTTATATAATCATGTTTCTGAGATAAAATCAGGAAACACAAATCTAAAATTATATGAATAGTCCAAATTAAAAAAATATATGAAAAGAATAAGTTTATTATTTGCAACTCTGATCGTCATTATGATGGTGATTGAGAGTTGTAATAAAAATGCATCCCCTCAACCACAAACAAATCAGACTTTAGATGTGAGTTTTAATGTCAATTCCGTTCTGCAGGGTGGTGGTGCGAAATCTGCACTTTCTGATACTATTAAATGTACGGATGGTGTAAAAGCAACCTATGTTATGTACAAGATGGATAATGGTGCGATGACCACAATTCCTGTATTCTATGTAGGCAATATACCCTGGACAAACACTATCAAGTTAACTGCCGGAGTACATTCATTACAGGAGTTTATTGTATACTCTGATAACAATACGCCGAACAATACTGCAGATGACGTTGTGCTGATGGCGGCTCCCCACGCAGGCAGCGTTTTCGCAGGATACGTAACAACACCGCTTAACCAGAATTTTACGGTTGCAGTTGATCAGAAAAATGCCGTAAAGATTGACGTGGTATGTTTTCAGCCAAGCTATTTCCTTAAATACGGGTTTGTCTATTTCCACCTGAATCAACTCGAGATCCGCCAGCAATGGTTCTTTGGTGACTTCTGTATAAAGGATAAGTCGGAATATGCAGGTTCACATTACGCTTTACAACCCGGCTGGACAGGAACCGGATACGGTGACGTTCCCGCTATTTTCAAAGTGGAAGTTTGGAGAGAGGGAGTCCTGCAAAACACTTTTTCAAACGATGATGCAACCGATCATTATGGCGACAAGGTTTCGGTAACATATGGTGACTATGCCGAACAAACAGATCATTTTACGTTCAAGCTTTATATCCTTGTTCGCCAGGGGACCTCGTTCAATTTTGTCCTTTTTAACAATTGGACATTTGCAGATATCAGCACTATCACCCCGGGCTCTGACAATGTGGTTGATTTCATACTTGGAAGCTGTTATGATCCCTTGCATCCGCCGCAGCTTATTCTGCCCCCGTATATGAATTTACCGGCCCATGCTACCTTTACCATTACAGGTGCTTATGCACCCGGCAGTTTGGGGGCATATGTGGATGCTACCCTTGCAAACATACTTCCAAACGGAAGTTATAATTTAAACAATGGGGTATATCCTTCGAACTGTGCTGATCACCAGACAAATATCACTGTGGGCACACCTTATAACATGGATGTATACTCGTCTCTTTATCCAAACCTGCTCCCGTTATTTGTTCAGGACCAGGTAGGTAAATGGGCAAAGATAAATTGGATATTCAACCACAGAGATTGGTATCCGAATTTAACATGGTATGAACTTCAGCAAGCGGTTTGGTTATTTGATAACGTCGCCTGGGATGGCACTGCCGATGGCGGAGTTCCTGCTTTAAATAATCCGGCCTATCTTACCAGGGCATCTCAGATAAAGGCAGATGCTGACCAATACGGAGTAAACTTTGTACCACCTCCGGGAGGTTATGCAGCTATTGTCTTTGTTCCGACAGGCACGTCGCCAAACGCACCGACTGCTGCTATACAGACGATGTTTATACAGATTGACCCATGATAATTTAATTTAACAGGCATAAATTCAAAGAGGCTGCGGGAAACTGCGGCCTCTTTTCGTTCTACTCATTATCCTTTGTAAAGACAGGTAGAATGATAGTAAATGTTGTGCCCTGTCCCGGGATGCTGTTGATGTCAATAAAACCCTTATAGTTTTCAATGATCCCTAAGACTGTCGAAAGGCCCAGCCCGGTTCCTTGCCCCGCTTTCTTGGTTGTAAAGAAAGGCTCAAAGACCCTGCTTTGTATTTCCTCAGTCATACCTGCCCCATGATCGTTAATCTGCAGCAAGGCCCATTCTCCGTAATAGGTTTTGAACTTGAGTATTGGGTTTTCAACCCGGGTTAAACTAATATTGATACGGCCTTTAAATTCCAATGCATATACTGCGTTATTAATAAGATTCATCAATATCTGCTGTATACTTGTAGCATCACAAAGAACTTCGCCCACCTCATATAAATGTTCAGAGATAGTGACATCAAGCGGCAATATTGCCCTGATAAATGCCAGTGATTCCCTGATCAGCTGCTCAAAAGGCTGGGCGGTCAGTTCAATATCTGTTTCCCTGGTATAGGTTAGAATGGTATTTACCAGGTCTTTGCCGTGGAGTACCGCACGATTCACTTCCCTGGCATTCCGCGACATCAGTTCATCGGAGCCTGATTCCATCATTAATAACTCGGAGTAGATCTGAATGATTTGAAGAATGTTGTTGAAATCATGTGCGACACCGCTTGCCAATGTGCCAATTGCCTGCATCTTTTCGGCCTGTCTCAACTCTTTTTCCAGCTGGACTTCGATGGTTATATCGCGTTTCAGGGTAATATAATGGCAGATCTCCCCCTTCTCATTGAACACCGGGGAAATAACCATCCTTTCCTCTATCAGGGATCCATCCTTCCTCTTGTTGACGATCTTTCCACGCCAGGTATTACCGGAACCAACCTGGCTGAACATGTTCTCATAGAATTGCAAGGGATGATTACCGCTTTTAAAAATCCTTGGGTTCTTACCTAAGACTTCATCTTTACTAAATCCCATAAGGGACAGGTATGCAGGATTGACATATTCTATTTTCCCACCTGAATCTGTTATCATTACCCCATCGGCAAGATTATCGACAGCTCTCCATAGAAGTTCCCTGTGCTCCCGGGCATTGATGCGATCAGTTATGTCGAATACAATCCAATAGATATAATTTTTCGCATTTACGGTCATCTCTCCGGTAAAAACCTCGACATCTGCAATCCGGCCGTTTAACACAAGATGTTTTGAGATGAATGAGGGAATCCCGGCATCCATTCCGGCATTGCAGCGTGTTGGGGGCTCCTCGGGGGAAGTGATGATAATGTCACGGAAATTAAATCTCGTTACAGCATCTGTGGTGAATCCGTAAAGCTCACATGCTGCATTGTTAGCGTCGATGATGTCACCGGTTCCCTGGTCAAACAGCAACATGGCTGTTTTGTTTTCATGGAAGAAACTGCTGAACACCTGTTCGCTCCTGACACTTTTATTATTGGTCACCACATTTTTCTTTATACAATTTCAATTCGACAACTTGAATTTTTTAAGCCTCCTGTCGAGGGACTGCCATGAAATATTTAATAGTTTGGCCGCTTTATTCTTATTGTTGCTTGTCACATCCAGGGCCTGGATGATAATTTGTTTCTCGGCCTCATCGAGGTTATAATTATTTCCCGGTCTATTAACAGGGATTTCCATCACCTGGGGCCGGGAGGCGATAATCTGGAAATATTCCTTTTTAAGAACCGATGTTTCAGTGAGTATAACGGCACGTTCAACCATATTTTTAAGCTCCCTCACATTGCCCGGGAAGGAATACCCCAGAAGTAAATCATAAAGATCCTCGTCAACCCGGCTGATCTTTTTATTCAGTGTGGTTGCGAAATAATTGAGGAAGTTCTCGAAAAGGATCAGTATGTCTTCCTTTCGTTCCCTAAGCGGAGGAACATGGATCACGAAGGTATTTAACCGGTAGAAAAGATCTTCACGGAATTTTTTTTCCGCTATAAGTTTTTCAATATCCTGGTTCGTTGCGGCAATAACCCTGACATTTACAGGGATCCCCTTGTGTGAACCCACCTTAGTAATACGCCTTTCTTCAAGAACCCGTAACAATTTAGGCTGAAGTGCATAGGGAAGATCGCCGATTTCATCGAGAAATATGGTTCCATTGTTGGCTGCCTCGAAAAGGCCGGATTTGTTTTTCATGGCGCCGGTGAACGCTCCCTGAGTATAACCGAAAAATTCGCTTTCAAAGAGGGACTCTGTAATTGCTGAACAGTTTACAGGGCAGAATATTTCGTTTTGACGACGGCTAAGGAAGTGAATGCCCTTCGCAATCAGTTCCTTACCTGTTCCGCTTTCTCCCGTGATCAGCACCGAAGTGCTGTCTGTCTCAGCAACCCTTTTCATCAGGTCGAGGACTTTTTTAAGGCCAGGACTTGTCCCAAAGATATTATTCCTGCTCTCCTGGTTTTGACTGCTGATTATCGTATTGTATTTCAGCTCAATATCCATTAACTTCCGGTTAAGGTCATGATACCGTTGGGTATTCTCAATCGCCCGCTGCACTTCGGCAAGGGTCAGGGGTTTCTGAAAAAAATCAATGGCTCCGTTACGCATTGCTGCGATAACGCTCTTCATCTCACCGTAACCCGAAATCATGATAACTTCGGTTTCGGGATTTATTGCCTTGATTTTTTTCAATGCATCGAGGCCATCCATCTCAGGAAGGCGGATATCCAGCAATACGATATCAATATTGTTGTTTTCCATGATGGCAAACGCCTCTGACGGAAGACCGGTTTGAAAAGTATTAAAAGACCGTTTATTAAGGAATTGGGACAATCCTGAACGAATTTTCTCCTCGTCGTCCACAATGAGGATATTCATCGCCTCTGAGCCGGGTTTCTCCATTTGAGTAATAATTATAATGGAATGGATAAAAGGTAAAAATAATAAAAATATTTTAATATGTGTCTTTAAAGTTTAAATCTGTCCAAAATTCATTTAGAAATCCGATTAACCATAAACCGAATCATGAATAACCTGAAAAAAGCCATTCCCGATAGCCCTTTTAACTACATTTAAAAAGTAGAAGTAGTAAAAAAGGTATAAAAAAAGGTATTTTATTATGCCTTTTCAGCATATATTCTGTATATTTGCAGAAAATAGCCTGGTATGAGGTTTGAGTTTTACAAAGAAAAGAGTATATCCAATAAAAGTAAACATGGTATCGATTTTTATCAGGCTCAGAAGTTATGGGAAGATCCGGATCGGATCACAGTACCGGCTAGGACCACAGGAGAGAAGCGATTTATTATTATAGCCATGATCAGTGAAGAATATTGGTCAGCAATTTATACGTTAAGAGGTGAAATTATCAGAATAATATCTGTCAGAAAATCGAGACAAAATGAAAAAAACATTTATAAAAGCTGAAGAGCTTGACGAAAAGTTCGATTTGGGTGAGGACATCATAGAAAACCTGGATCTCGAAAACGCTGAACGGCCCGGATTAAAACAAAGACGCGTCAGTGTTGATTTTCCTGATTGGATGGTAAAAGAACTTGACCGGGAAGCCGGAAGGCTCGGCATTACCCGTCAGTCTGTAATTAAATACTGGATCGCAGAGAAACTTCAAAAGGCAGTAGCATAAACACATTTCCGGACATCCCCTTTTTCCAAAGGCGCTTCCCCTCAAATTTATGGCGTAAATCTCCCCCGCCCCAGGCAACCATTTTGATATTCAGGGTTATCTTTACAGGATGATATTTTCGAGGAGGGATACTTCAGCAAAGAACCCCGTGAGGGATTCCATTGGTGCATTGTACGATAAACATGCTCCATGGCTGCTTGCAGTATGCCTTCGATATACGGGAAACCGTGAGGATGCCGAAGATGTGCTGCACGATGGCTTTATGAAGATTATCCGCAGTATCGAAAGTTACAGGGATAAGCAGACCGGCAGTCTTGAAGCCTGGATGCGAAGGATCATGGTGAATACTGCCCTGAATTACATCAGGGATCATAAAAAGGATCCGCTCCTTACCGGGCTGGATCCCGTCCTGGAAATTGTGAGTGACACGGATGATCATGATGATTACGGTGGATGGGATCTCAGCAGGGAACAGCTCATGGAGCTGGTTTGCGAACTTCCGGCCGGGTACCGCACGGTTTTCAACCTGTATGTGATGGAGGATTACTCGCATAAGGAAATAGGGGAATTATTAGGCATCTCCGAAAACACATCCAAATCACAGTTATCAAAAGCAAGAACTTTTTTAAAGAAACGCCTCTTGGAATATCAAAAAGTAATTAATTATGCAAAAGCAGAATCCAATAGATGACCTCTTCCGCCGTGGGTTGGCGGATTACCGGGTCAGTCCTTCGGATGAACGAAAGGAGGAGTTCATCAGGGAGGTTACCGGTAAACAGGGGAAACGGCCATGGGCAGGCTGGTGGTTCATCGCAGGAACAGTCCTGATGCTTGCAGTAGCGGGGACCGCCCTGCTATTGAGCAAGGGAACTGTAACAGGTGAAAGGGGAGAGGCAACAGCTTCAAAAGTTACCCCAGCACCTGCATCCGGCGAAACCAATATTGCCGGATTAACCACCTCCAGTGTAAAAACATCCCCGACAGCAGTCCTGACCCATGCTGCAAGCCATAACTCTTCCATGGTATTGACTGCATCCCGAACCCCCAAAATCAAAAGTGAGAAGCCGGCGGCTGACTTGCATGAAACCACCGTAGGTTCAGTTCCACCTGCGGAGCCATCCGCAGTGATAAAAGTAAATGAATCAACCAATGCAAAGCTTACAAAGACCGATGAGAAAATAAGTACTCCTGAGAATCCTGTCATTGCCGAGACAGTGGCACCGCCGCCTGCAGAACCAAAGACTGAGCCTGCCGTGAAACCTGCCGAACCAACGCAGCAACCGGACACCCGGAGCGAAGAAAAAGCGCCGGCTTCCAAAGGGAACAGCCATCCGCAGAAAAACTGGAACATAAGCACCGGCGTTTATTATACACCCGAATGGATGTTCAATACCCTGAACGGGGATAAATATGTGAATAATATGGGAGTTGAAGGCACGTTCCATTTAGGGAATTATTCGGTGAGGACCGGCCTTGGGCTCAGCATTACCAATGGCTGGCATGAGGTGCTGGTTCAGTCGAACCCTTACCTTGGGGCATACAAAGCGCTGGACTCCATTACGTTTAGCTGGAGCAAGGACGGGACAAAGCTGAATCCCACTTATTATATGACAGGTACCAATGTTTATGACACGGCCAGGGAGTATACATACTCTTACGTTCAGAAACGCTATACCTATCTGCAGGTGCCGCTGATGCTCGGGTATGACTTCTGGAAAAATAACTGGCTGAGACTGGGAGTAAGGGCCGGCGCGGTGATGTCGTTGCTGCTGAATACGGAGAACCTTACCACGACCTATGATCCGGGGAAGGACAGGATCGTTTCCATTAATAATGTGACTCCCGATAGGATTCAGCTGAACTGGCAGGCGATCGGAGGGATCAATGCTTCTATCGGGTGGTCCAGGAGGTTCAGTATTGAGCTTGAGCCTGAGATAAGGTATTATTTTAATTCGGTGTACGAATCATCGGAAATAACCACCAAGCCCTGGAGCATTGGCGTGAGGGCTGCATTCCTGATAAAATTTTAAAATCACAACCTCAGGCAACTTTTCGTTAAACCCGGGTTATATTAACAGAAGCTTCAAAAATGCGATTCAAAAACAACTTAAAATCTGCCCCAATGAAAAAACTTTTTCTTTTACTGATGATGTGGTTAGCAGCAGCCGGGATGACGGCCAACGCCGACCAGCTCCATGTGTCGGGATATGTCACCGACAGCGCCAACGGAAACGCACTTGTACAATATCCTGTCCATATCGACATCGATTCGGCTACGGGCGGGTTTGTTATTCACCATACTGTATTTACCAACGCCAACGGCTTTTATGTTGATACCGTTTTTTTCAACGGAGCCGCACTCACCGGCGTTGTCACAGTATCTGTTTGGGATTGCAGGCAGATCCTGCATATGGAAAATTTTTACTTTCACCCCGGGAACCTGAACTTCACCCATAATTTCGCCATCTGCTACGGTACGCCCCCGCCCCCCTGCCATGCCGATTTTTATCCGACTGCAGGACCACCTCCGCCGGATCCTCTGAACATTCACTTCGTCAACACCTCGGTAGGAGTTAACGGACCCTGGAGCTGGTCATTCGGCGACGGAACAGGATCCACGCTCTTCGACCCGGTGCACCTTTTCGCTGTCCCAGGCCTCTACCATATCACCCTCATGATGGGTGACAGCACGAGCGGCTGCTTCGATATAAAATCCCATGATATCCAGGTCGGTGACTCCACCGGCGGATGCCATGCCCAGTTCACCTGGACCTGCGATTCAAACAGCATGATGAAGACCTTTCATTTCATTGACCAGTCGACACCGGCACCGGTACTATGGTTATGGGATTTCGGAGATTCCGCAGCCGGGGGGAATAACATTTCAACCCTGCAGAACCCCACCCATATCTTTACTGCGGATGGCATATACCATGTATGCCTCACAATGGCTTCCAATTCACCCCAGTGCTCAGCGACCGAATGCCATGAAATTCACGTGGGGAACCCTCCGCCACCCCCATGCAACAGCTGGTTCACGCATATGAACAACTGGCTGCATGTTAATTTTGAAGGCCATATGTCGGGCAACGTACCCGCAACCTATACCTGGGCTTTCGGTGACGGGACGGCCGATACCGGCAAGAATGTACAGCATGATTATGCGGCTTCCGGGAATTATGAAGTACACCTCACCACCGTAACCCTTGATACCAACCACTGCACTTTCACCAGCATGCAGCATATCCAGGTCGGCGACAGCACAGGGCTGCACCAGTTGTACGGACAGGTGTTTGCCGGTAATTTCCCGGTACTGCACGGACTGGCCATGATCTTTTCGGATGACACCATCCCCGGAGGCATGCCGTTCTTTGCAATGTCGCCCCTGGACTCAGCGGGAGTGTACTATTTCCCCTATGTCCCCAATGGTCAATTCATCATCTGGGCCCTGCCGTTTGATTCTTTAGGCGGATATCTGCCTACCTTCTATCAGCATGCCTTGTTCTGGGAACAGGCTACGAAGATCACACTCGGTAATCCTCAGAATCCTTACAATATCAACCTGATCCATGCTACCAATGGTCCGACCGGTTCCGGAGGCATCAATGGGCATGTTAACATACAGGGCCTGAAATCAGCAACCCCCAACCAGATCGCCATGTTGCTCACCGACGAACAGGGCAACGTAATAGGCTTCCGCAGGGTGAGTTCAAGCGGCACCTTTGATTTCAGCAACATGGCCTACGGCACCTATTTCCTGAAGCCTGAGCTCGCCAACACCCCCAGTGACCTTGTGAAGGTCGTCCTGAGTGCAACCAATCCCGTGGCAGTGGTAAATATGACTTACAACGGTACAAGTATCCTTGGAGTTGGCGAAGTATCAGCCGTGGAAAGCTTTACGGCTTATCCAAATCCTGCAAAAGATGCGCTGAACCTGGATATTAAAATGGTGAGCTCTGCAAATGCAACCATTGAGATCTACAGCTTCACCGGTCAGAAGGTGCTGAACCGGGACCTCAGCCTTACCAAAGGTGTGAACACCATAAGCCTGGATATGAGCCTGATGAATTCAGGATTATATACACTGCGGATCACATCCACCGAAGGCATCAGGATAGTCCAGAAAATTGTCAAAGAATAGCGTTCTTTTATTTCCTGATTCATATTAGCAAAGCTACGGCGGCCCGGATTTCCGGGCCGCCGTAGTGTTATGCATGATAAAAATGATCAGTTATGGAACAAATAATAGCCTCCCGCACCGGAGCGGATCATTCCATGGAAAGTCAGTTTAACCCCTGCATCAAACAGAACCTGGTATTGAGCGGCTGTTCTTATAAACGCCGGAGGGTCATAACGTTGGGCAAAAGCATTGACGAACCTGAACCGGCTCACCGGAAAGATATCCTCAAGGATGATCAGTTTCCCTGAAGGCATTATAATCCTTTCAATTTCCTTTATTAAGTATGCGGATGTAGGATCGTCGATATTATGAAATATACCCATCAGAAAGACCGCATCCATACTTTGATCCCCGAAATCAAGATCAATAGATTTATGGATTTTGAAGATACCCCTGAAATGTTTTTTCGCATAATCGATATTTGCCGGGCTGGTGTCAATCCCGTAAAACTCCTGCTGACTGAAGCATTTCGAAAAGTAACCGCTTCCGCAGGCGATCTGAAGCACCTTCGCTCCCGGCTGCAAACCCTTCAAATGCTGCCTGATCGCAAGCTTTTCCCTGTAAAAATTTATTCTTCCCGTTTTACGGAAGAACAGGAATAATCCCGGTTTTGAAGCCATCCAGTAGAGCAGGCGATGCAGCATGATACAAAGATAGTTTTTTCAACTTAGTACCGGGTTCTTTGCGACAATGCAGCGGTCCCGGGGAATCGGGGACCGGCAAACATCATTTTCACAGTTGGGAAGGATTGCATTATTTATGCAATAGACCCCCCTATTGCATAATTTATGCAATAAAACCCGGGACTAAAAGCGCAATGCCTTCATTCATCGGATAAGATTAATATTCCTAACGAAATCAGTACCTTTGCCCGGTAAAAATAAACCATGACGGAAGACCGCCCCTGGTATGCTGTATATACCAAATCAAGGTATGAAAAGAAGCTGGCTGAAAAGCTGAAGGAGAAAGGGATAGAAGCCTATGTTCCTTTAAAAAAAGTAGTACGGCAGTGGAGCGACAGGAAAAAGCTGGTAGCCGAACCACTGATCAGATCCTATTGTTTTGTAAGGCCCCAACCAGGACCCAGGCAGTATGATGAGGTGCTTGACACCCCCGGGGCAGTCCGTTTTGTCTGGTTTTCAGGAAAACCAGCTCCCATCCCCAACAAACAGATCGATATACTTAGAGTCGTTACCGGGGCTGATGTTGATGTTGATGTTTTACCAGGCACGCTTATTAAGGGAACCATGGTAAGAGTAACTGCCGGACCCCTGGCGGGAATTTTCGGGGAGTTAGTCGAGATTGCAGGACGACATCGTGTCCAAATAAAGATCGATCACTTGGACCAGGTGCTTACAATTTCAATTTCACCGCTGTTAATCGAGCCATATAAAAATCTATCCTCCGCCAAATAGTTCATAGGATTCTATTCTTTTTCTAAGTCAGAGACTGGTTAAATTTCATTTAGAAATGCGATTAACCATTAACCGAATCATGGATAAATGGATAAATGCCGCACCAGATTCGGGCAATCTTTCATAATCTTTGGACATTCTTCGATGAAAAGAAAGCCAGGCAAACGTTCGTTCTAGAATCCACCGTTTGGGCAACACTTTAAACGTATGTTCTTCTGTTCGTTTAACAATTTCCAAGCTCCATTGAAATTGAATTTGTACCCATTCAATCAATTCACCCAAATAACCACCATCGGCAAAGATTTTCACAATGCCATTGAGATACTTATCCTTCAGCGACCGCATTACTGTTCTTGCTCCAACACTGTCATGTATATTGGCAGCATGAATAACGATTATCATCACCAACCCCAATGTATCGACAACAATATGACGCTTTCTTCCTTTGATTTTTTTACCACCGTCATATCCGACATCCCCTTCACAAAGATTACAAGCCTTCACGCTTTGGCTGTCAATTATCCCAACCGATGGGGTAGGTTTTTTACCAATTTCTGTTCTGATTCTTTCTACAAGAACATCGTGCGTTTTTTCTATCAAACCATCTCTCTTCCATTTGCGGACGTAATAATAAACAGACTCCCATGGAGCGTATTCTTTAGGTAACATTCTCCACTGAACTCCACTTTTTACAAGGTAAAACAGTGCATTCATAATTTCATGAAGAGGATATTTTCTCTTCCTCTGGCTAGGATCAACTATTTTTTCAATAACTTGCCACTGGCTTTCGGTCAAATCGGTTGGATAGGTTTTCATGGTTGTTTGTTTTTTAGAGCATTACAAACAGAAGAAAACTATCTATCGGTTTACGAAGGCCTTTTTCCTTTTTATTCACATTCAATTGTTAATCAGTACAATAATAAATTATCCCTTAATTTTTAAACAGATTCTAAGGGTTTTATATTTAAAACAAATATCCAACTCCACCGTAAAATCCATAATCGCCGTCTTTTTTATCAATTGCCTTCCCAAAATCAATTGAAATAATAAAATTCTGATTCATTGCAAGCCTTATTCCGCATCTCAAAGAAATATGCGGAATCTTGGGGCCAGTGAAGAAGTATTGATTCAGGTTAACTGATGATGGAATGCCTTCGATGTCAAATTTAGTTTTATAAAGTACCATTCCAATATCAAGAAAAACATTAGCCCCAAAATAAAAATACTGTTTCAACAATTAGAAATAGAATGCTTTCCACTTTAATTCACTGTTTAAATATGCCATCCCGTTATTGACCTCCCTATTCCTCTGTATTCCCCGGATAGTAATAGCCCCTCCAAGTCCTTCCAATGTTGTTGAATGTGAAAATGAGGTTATCGGTACTGATTGCATATAAAACGGAATATTACCTGTAATCATACCCTGATAACCAATTCGATAAGCAAATAATAGCTTGTTCTTGAGCAAAGTGAAATATTGCCTGTTGATAATATCAATATTAAAATTAATCCGGCCCTTCTTCCAATCATGATATTTATGTAAAATCTGTCATTCAAAAATAAATGAAGACGTATCAATTTTTAATATACTATTTGTATTATTGATAATATTGTATATATTTGTTAGGCTTATTATGCTTGTCATGATTATTGTAACTACAACAATGACTTTTACTGGGGACTTAGGGAAGCGAAATTTAATTTGCATTGGAGTTGGACAATTCATTATGAATTTAATGATCGTAAAATGTTCAAAAACATTATTTTAAATAATACATCTTTTTGGTTTTTATCCTTTTTTAAATTTAGGAAAACCATATCTTTTTTTTATGTTTTTCCCGGGCTGCTATCCCCTTTCCCTTTCTGAAAGAAAAAGTATTCTGTAACGTATGTAATACAAATGCAATGGTATACTGATATGAAACCTTTTCCAGTTTTATCCCTTGCTTTTCTTCCTTTTTTACTTGCAGTTCAGCCTTGTTTTTCACAATCCGATAAAAATCAGCCAATTGAAACCGCCATTTCTTCAGATAGTATTCTTGAGACAGACTACGTTACCAGGACAATTAAAATTCCCTGTGTTGTTAATCTTACTGATGGCGTGGTAGAATGGGTTTTAAGTTTTCAGGGGTTCAGGGGGTATGAATCCTTCCTTCAGACCTCAGTAAACCCTAATGATCTTAATCTAAGTTTAATTGGTCTTGGATACAAGAAAATTTGTGCTTACAGGATCTCCGATCAGGACCTGGCTAAAAAAATAAAGGCAAAAAAGTCTGCATTCAGGCAATTAAAACTGTTCTTATCATGGAACGATTCGTCAGGATTTCACACACTACCGATGGAATCCTTTTTCAAAGAAGTTCAAACTAATAAAAAGCCCGAAAATATTTCCTGGTATTTTAACAGTTTACCCTTTGTTGTTGACAGGGTCAAAGCCAGGCAAATTCCCCTGGTTTCAAAAACACACAGGAATATAAATTATTCGGTAATAGAAATGAATTCATTATATCTTTTTGATTACTATGTACTTGTCATGGATAAAGAAATTGTTCCGCTAAAAGGAACGAAAGCTACTCTGATAATTAATAAATTTGATAATTAAATAAAATCGCAAATAATGAAACAAGTTTACTTCCTTCTTATTTTTCTGCTCATTTGTTCCAATGCACGTTCATCTGCCGGTAAACCGATTCTGGTAATGAACCCACAAATAGATATATCAGATGCCCGTGATATCAGGATCGCAGCATCTAATGGCTTGAAATGGCTTATTTCAAAGCAGGATTCAGCAGGATCATGGTGCGGGGACCCTGCTATAACCGGCCTTGTCCTTTCAGGCTTCCTGCGGGTTAATCCATCTGAAAATATTAAGAATACGGTAATTAAAAAGGGATTCGACTTCACCTTGAAATTTGTTCACACCGACGGAAGTATTTTTAAAATACCCGGTTTGCAGAACTATACGACTTCAATTGTTCTAAGGACTTTAAAAGATTCTAAAGATCCGCAGTATTCACAAATCATAAAAAATGCCGAAAAGTATTTGTTGGGTATCCAGTTCAACGAAACCAATGGCTATGTACCCGATAGTGTACAGTATGGCGGAATAGGTTATGGCACCCTGAAGCCTGGAGCAAGACCTGACCTTTCAAACCTGCAACTTACATTGTATGGACTCAATGAAGAAAAGAAAAAGGAGGTGGAAAAGCCCCATTCGAAAGAGGAGAAGCAAATCCTAGAAGCCAAAAAGCAATTTTATTCCAGAGTCCGGACTTATTTAGAGCGCTGTCAGAATCTTAAAACAAGCAATCCCAAATATGCAGCTTTTGATGATGGAGGATTTATGTATTATCCTGGTAACAGTAAAGCGGGAAATTCCAAATCATATGGCTCCATGACCTATGCAGGCATTCTGAGCATGATTTATTCTGATATAGACAAAGCCGATCCCAAGGTTCATGCAGCTCACGAGTGGATAAGGAAAAATTATTCAGTCACTGAAAACCCGGGCATGCAGGCCCAGGGCCTGTTCTATTATTATCATACAATGGCCAAGGCATTAACCCTTTATGGGGAAGCTGAGATCATTGATACAATGAATGTTAAGCATAATTGGGCATCAGAATTAGCTAATCAGTTTCTTAAACTGCAGAAAACCGAAGGGTACTGGGTAAATGAACAAAGCAAACGATGGTATGAAGATAATAACATCCTGGTTACCGCATATATGGTCCTTTCCATTGAAGAGATCCTTTCCGGTCCGGGAAAAACCGAATTAATAGAATTGAACTAATAGTTTAGCAAAAAATGTACAGGATAACCCTGAGGGTTATATTGTTTATACTGTTTTTCCCCTTCCTCAATGCCAGCGGGCAATTGGTAGTAACAACCATGCCTTCAAATGAGGTTAATATTGTTGAAGGCAACGCAATTTTAAATCAACCTATTGATATTTGGGGAAGTGCTTACGGGGGGACCCCGCCATATACTTATCATCTTCTCGTTAATGGTGCGGAGATTTCAACCGGCAGTACAAGTAATGGTTATTATATAGGGATAAACTATGCATTTGTTTGTGCCGGCAAATCGACTGTTACACTCAATGTAACTGATGCATTGGGCGTTACTGCATCCAACAGTTCCAGGATACAGGTTTACGATGACCCGCAGGATGTGATAAAAATAAACATGCGTATTGAAAAGGGGATGCTTTTCCTCTACAAGAACCGTTTGACTTATGGAACAAATATGGTTTACTGGTATGCCAGTAACGACGGTGGCGATAACAGCGATATGTATACCTGTGGCGCTACTGCTTCCTCAATTCTTGCCTTTGAGGAGTTTGGGCATTTTGCCTATAATCCGATTACTACTGATCCGTATGCGTACCTGGTTGAAAATGGATTGAGATGGATAGTCTCAAGATATTCAGGTCAGCTTACCATTACAAATTCTCCTACGGGTGCAGACAGTTTCACAGGATCAGGTGGACCTCTGACCGCGGGTTCAGGCAGTGGCAAGGGGTCGTACATGATTAATATTTATCACCCTGTTTATGCAAATGCGTTTGCATTAATGGCACTTATTATGTCACAACCCGATACAGTTGCAGCGTATAATAAAATAGTTGATGCCGGTTATTTCCAGGGTTGGAGGCTGTTGAATGTCATCAAAGATGCCCTTGACCTGATCTACTGGTGCCAGGGAGATGATGCGACAAACAACAGGGGAGCATGGACCTATACATTTGATCAGAACGCACACTCATTTGATTATTTCCATGACGGCTCAGCCCAGCAATGGCCTTCACTGGTAATGCGGTACTCTAAAGAACGATGGGGGATGTCTTTTCCATCCTGGGTTATAGCCAACGCAGAAAACGAATATAACAATTATTTGACGCCCAGTTCAGGAGGGGTTGGTTATAAAACATCTTCAGACTATCCAAACAGCGGCAAAACAGGTGGTAAAATATCCGCTTATAAACTATTCGGGAAATCAGCCAGTGATTCAAAAGTTCAGGCTGCAATACAGTATATCTCAAATTATTATTTTAATTATGCAGGAGAGGCTTCAGGCCAGGCTGTGAACGGAGGCTGGGCTGGAAATTTTTACCATATGTATGCCGTGAAGAAAGGATTGCAGGCTTATGGTATACAAACATTGCTGAATAATCATGACTGGTACCATGATATGGTGGCTTGGCTTACAGGCCAGGAAATCGGCACATTACCCTCCGGGTTCCCGACAGGAGGCCCTTCACCCCTGACAGTTAATAATGCCTATGGTCAATTATCAGATGGATCCTGGAGGGAAAATACATGGATTAAAGATGCCCCTCTCGCAACAGCTCATGCCTTATTGATACTTGCACGATCAGTTACCGAATTGCCCCCGGTTGCCATCATTTCCAACTCTGATTCCATTCCTGTATGTGATTCTATCAGGCTTGATGGTTCAGATTCATATCATATGGATTTGTCAAAAACCATTGTAAGATGGGATTGGGATATTGACAGCAGCGGATGTTATAATGATCTTCATGGGAAAAGGCCAACGGTCCCGAAAAATAAATTTTCAAGTCCCGGAAAATATAAAATAGGGTTGAAGGTTACCGACAATAACATTCCTCCAAAATCCAATATCATAACATCTTATATCACTGTTGTTTCCGGTGATGTCCCTCCCGTTGCAGTTCCCATCCCTTTCCCACGTGAGAGTTATAACGGGAAAATCGGGAACGCAATACCCCTTGACGGCTCCAAATCGTATGATCCTAATGGTGTTTCACCTCTAAGTTATGAATGGTTTGCCGGATGCGGAGCGATCAGTAATCTTTCCATAGCTCAGCCTTACTTCAATTCTATGCCTGAAGCTTACAACGGTTATGTAGGGCTAAAAGTTACAAATTCGCTTCCCAGCAGGACGAAATATGTGAGGGTAATTTATTCAAATGACAATATCTCTGTCCTTAACCTGACCGCTGATTACGCTTGCGGAACCGATTCTGTCAGTATTGCAGCAACCTTTCAGAATAATTTTTTATCAACCCAGGACTTCCAGGACGTTTTAATTTCTTTCTATGATGCGGATCCCAGGACTACAGGAAACATCATAGGATCTCAATACCATGTTAACCTGGACAGGGGAGTCCCACTCACTATAAATTGTAAGGTCCATTATACTCCTGATCTTGAGAAAATATTCGTGCATCTGGATGATAACGGACTGATTGATGAATGGGATGAAGATGATAATATCAAGAGTGCGGCGATATCCAGGCCAACACATACAGATTATGATACAATCTGTGAAAATTCATCAAAGAATTTTTGTGTCGTTTGTAATGATGATACCCTGCACTATCAGGTCAGCCTTCTCGGTGTTGTTCAGCCTAAGCACGGAACGGCAACAATTTCCGGAGCATTTAATATAGGCTACACTCCATCATTAAATTACCTTGGAAATGATACATTAAAGTATATTGTTTCGGTTAAGAATAAACTGACAGGCAATTTATTATGTAATGATTCCTGCTATGCTTATATTAACATCCTGCAATCTCCGGGCTCTCATTTTACATATGGTGCAATACCCGATTGTCCATATTTCCCGATACCGTTTACCGATGGTTCTACCACCGCAGGATGCTCTAATCCTCTTCTTTCCTGGTGGTGGAATTTTGGAGACCCTGCATCAGGGGCCAATAATATTTCAATTCTGAGAAATCCGACACATTCTTTTTCATCCCCGGGAACTTATACTGTAAGGCTTGCTGTTACAAATCAGTTTCATTGTTCTGATACAAGCACAATGACCGTGATTATCCCTAATACTTTGCCTCATGCCATTGATTCGGTTGAATCTCTTGTATGTTCAAATACCCCGGCCCGTTTTTTCAGTAAATCAACCGTTCCTGCCAACAGCACAATTACCAGCTGGGAATGGAAATTCGGCGACGGCAGTGTTATTACCACTACTATTCCTCCGGGCGATGTGATTCATACCTATCAGAGTTCAGGGTATTATACGGTTCGTCTTAAGATTACAACAAACATAGGATGCCAGGATTCAACATGGAGCACTGTATTTGCTCAGGCTTCACCAACTGCTGATTATTCGTTCGTCAACAGATGTATATACGACACTATTCAATTTTCGGATAACTCAGTACCCGGTGCCGGGAATAGTATAGTCTCATACCTGTGGAATTTTGATGAAACCGGTTCTCCTTTTAATATTTCCACCCTGAAGAATCCAAAACATCGGTTCTTAACACAGCGAAGCTACAATGTAAGGCTGATCGTTGTCAACTCTGTTTTTTGCGAGGATACAGTGTTTAAGACGGTCACTCCCAATCCACAGCCAAAGATCAATTTCAGCACGGAATTGGGGAATGTTCCTTTTCAGATACTGTTTCATGATTCAACAGATCCATTGCAAAACGTAGGCAATAATCTTTTCTGGACGTTCGGTGACGGAACAAATGCCGCATATATTCATGATCCCGTGCATATTTACCTCGGGCCCGGCACATATCCTGCAACATGCACTGTGATCGACATGGCGACAGATTGCCAGAATATTGCTGAGAATCCTGTTGTTGTACCGGCACCCCCCTCGGCTGTTTTTACTGCAAACCCGCCCATGCAATGCCAATCCCAGATCATCCTGTTCGTTCCGGGCCCACCGGGAGGAATGATCAATAATGAAGACTGGAATTTTGGTGACGGAACACCTGTCGTTCACTTTGTGTTCCCCAATACCCCTGCATCTCCGACGCATATTTATAACCTCCAGGGTCCTTACCATGTAACCAGGACAATAAATGCAGGCACTTATTATGAAGACCATTATGACATCTGGGTCAATATTTACCCGGCCCCCACGGCCAACTTCATCTGGTTCAGCGACCCGGCGCATCTGCATCAGGGGCAGGCCTGCGACGGCCAGGATGTGTATTTCCAGGATCTGTCCCATGCCAACAGCACGCCTGCGGGAATAATTAACCGATGGTTCTGGAACTTTGATGATCCTATGTCGGGGCAGAACGATACTTCCAGCCTGAAAAATCCAAAGCACACTTTCCTGACCCACAAAACCACCTTCAACGTAACCCTGCAAGCCTGGGAAAACCTGGAAGACTGTCCGAGCCCGGTGGTGACGATCCCGGTTCATATCAACACCCCGATCCCGGTGGAGTTCTCGTACAACAACAATGTGTGTTTGGACCATACGGTGAATTTCACAACGGATGGCATCACCCTGCCCCCGGCCAATTTCACCTGGCTGTGGGATTTCGGCGACGGGAGCAATTCCACGGTCCCGGGGAGCATCTCCCATTTGTTTCCCTCGGTCAATAATTACACGGTGACCCTGACCTTGACCGATACCAACGGCTGTACGAAATCGATCCAGCATGTGGTGAGCATCATCCCCCAGCCGGTGGCCAATTTCAGCTTTACCTCGCCCACCTGCTTTGGATCGGCGATCCAGTTTACCGACCTCTCGCTGGTTCCTTTGCCGTACAACG
>Ga0316226_1001534_pt1 | contig 24417 bp, 19 predicted proteins | sample TBH18017metaG_FD_206009 | JGI IMG/M metagenome (GOLD analysis project Ga0316226, IMG submission 206009) | Freshwater microbial communities from Trout Bog Lake, Wisconsin, USA - TBH18017 | ecosystem: Environmental > Aquatic > Freshwater > Lake > Hypolimnion/Profundal zone | place: USA: Wisconsin...
CGGCACAACGTGGTGCCTCAGTTTGCCAGCATTCTGGTGATGGCCATTCTGGCGGTACTGTGCAACAGCAACGACTGGGATGAGGTGGTGGAGTCCCGCAGTTCCCTGAGAAGATGAATCAGGCATTTCTATTGGCGGCAGTTGATCTTGGCATAACTCCCTATCCGCGTGTAGCCGTGTCCGTGTCCATTTTCTCTCGCTTCTTGCCTTTCTTCCGTTTCCCATTTACCGGTTGCCCGCCGGCCGTCGCTGCGGTACAAGTTCATGCCGTGGAGACCTTTACGAGAATTCTGGCTGCCTTGGCGCTGGTCGCATGCAATGGTTACTTTGTGGCGACGGAGTTTTGCGCGGTTACAGCGCGTACCTCGCGGCTGCGCGAATTGGCGGCGGTCCATCCGCTGGCCGGATTGGGGCTTCGTATCAAGAAAAACCTGGTCCTCTATCTCTCGGCGACGCAGCTTGGCGTGACCATCGCCAGCCTGGGATTGGGGGCCATCATGACGCCGGCAATCGGGGGACTGATCATCCCGGTGCTAAAGCTGCTGCACATTGAAGCCCAGCAGCAGATCATCGCCTTCGCGATTTCCTTCGCGATAGGCATGTCGCTGCACATCGTCATCGGGGAACAGCTTCCCAAGAACTGGGCCATCCGCAACAGCGACTGGCTCTTTCCATATCTGGTCCTGCCGTTGGTTCTGTTCACCTATGGTCTCTATCCGTTGATTTTTTTGCTTAGCGCCGTCACTAACGCCCTGTTGAAGCTGACCGGAGTGAAGTTCGATGCCTCGCGGCACGGAGTACCGCACACCGCTGACGAACTGCGCTCGCTAGTGGGCGAGGCCATCCGGCACGGGAGCTTCAAGGGCAATGAGTCTATTCTGGCCCGCAGTTTCGATTTTGGAAATCGCAAAGTCCGCCAAATAATGACGCCGCGTACCGAAGTGGATTACCTGCGGCTTGATCAGCCGGTGGGCCAGGTGCTCAAGACCGTTCAGAACAGCGCCTACACGCGCTTGCCGTTGTGCGATGGCGACATCGACCATGTGGTGGGGCTGGTACACATGAAGGACCTGTTCAACCACCTCAAGCTGATCTCCGGCCGCCTCCGCTTTAGCGACCAGACGACGCCCGAAGGCGAAGTCATGGCGGTGGTGGATGGACTTCCCGGTTCGGCGGTTCATGTCATTGGCTCAGGCGACATCGATCTGCGTCAGATCAAACGCGACGTAATCTTCGTTCCGGAGTTGGCGTTGGTGCCGCAGTTGCTCCGACAGTTCCAGGGGACGCATATTCACATGGCTATCGTGGTTGATGAATACGGCGCTACCCTGGGGATCGTGACCCTTGAGGACGTGATCGAGGAAATAGTCGGCGAGATCGAGGACGAGTTCGATACCGGCGTTTCGCAGCGGTTCGTAAAGGAGGGGGAACAGTATCGGGCCAGCGGCCTGCTGCCCATGCACGAATTGCTCCAGCGTCTGGGCGTTGCCGATGCCGCAGGCCTGCAAATGGGGAACGTGGATACGCTGGGCGGATATATCGTGCAAAAACTTGGAAGATGGCCGCGCCCCGGGGACGAGGTCGCGCTGGCCGGCTACACTTTGCGCGTGCAGACTGTCCTCCAGAAACGACGCGCCGGGCAAGTGCTCATCCTCTTGCCCAAGATGAGCGACGCTGGCGAAGGACGATAGAGGGGTGGGCATTATGGCCCAGTTGGGCTAGTGCCGTAAGAACTGGAGGCCGGCAATGGGAAGCGCCTCTGTTCGCCCGCAATTCCGTGGGGAAGCGGGGATCGGCCTGTTGGTCAGGGACGTTCGGGGGCCAAAGAATCTTGGTTGTCGTCTTGATCGTCACGTGGCATCGCTGGGAGATGGGTGCGGTTCAGGGTGTGCATGGCGAATATAATACAGCAGAAGATGATGGCGACGGCGCCAGCTGTGACCATGGCGTAGAGGGGACGGGCGTCCCTGGTGCTGATGACTTTGGCTTCGGTCTGCACCACTGGATAGACGATCAAGGCCAATGCATGCCGCTGCTGGGCCAGATTCCTCTCCTGAGTCTCCACCTGTTTCTCAAGCAGTTCCCGGTTGCTGACGTTGTTTCGTTCCTGATCATCGGGTTTTGGCGGGGCGCCGGCCGGCGCAGTGACTGGCAGTGTGGTTGATGCATCCGCGGAGTTTCCCAATGCCTGCGGGGTCCCCAGCGCTTCCAGATCGCGCTTGGACCGCTCCAGTTGCCGTGTGTTGACCTCGACGTCCTGCTGAAGCTTCCCGGCCTGCACGCGCAGATCGATGTTCGCGTCCACCATGGCGTCCATCACGGCTTGCACTCGCAATTGGTCGAGGATGTCGTCGCCTTCATAGGCCACTCTCAGACGGCCCCTTTCGCCATCGCTGAGCCACTGGAACTGCAGGCCGCCGATCCTGGCGAATTCAGCGGAGTCGCCCAGAAAGCCCGATGATTCTTCGGGTTTGCGCCCGCGGAAAATATTGTCAGCCGCGGCGCGCAGATTGTCGGTCGCGAACTTGTTGTTTTGTTCTTGCTGGAATCGTTCCCAGGCGTCCTGGGTGAGGGCCCCGGCGTTTTGATACCGGAGCACGCCTTCGGTGAAGACATGCCGTTTAACCAGTGCCCAGGTGATGGCCAAGGCCAGGGCCATGCAGATCAGCATGGCTGCGAGAAGAGCCACCAGGGGTATCTTGTGCCGGCGCGTGGCTGGAGCCGGTTCGATGGCCGGCGGTGTCGGGAGCGTCTGCGGCAATGCGACCACCCGCGAGGCCAGCGGTTCCATCAGCTGGCGCTGGACCTTTGCATGTGAGCCGAATGGCGCGGCCTCCTCCTGTGACCGGCGCTCTTGATTGGCGGTTTGTTGAATAGGTGGAATAATCGGTCCGGCGGGTTTCCGTGGTCTGGGGCTGCCGCCGATGGCAGTGCGCTTAGCGACCGAGCCTCGCGAAGGATTTGTCGATGGGTCCTGTGCAAAAGTATGGGAGAAGACATCGGTGGCCTGAATGCCGGCGCTCAAGGCCGGGAGGGCGGCGCCGAATGCGGCGCCAGCGCGTCCGGCCGGCATTTCCAAATCGCTGACCAATCCTTTTACGCTGAAGGGACTCTGTCGCGATCTGCTTGGTCCAGCGCCTGGGCTCTTTGGCGGCGTGCGCAGTGGTCTGGTCAGCGGCACCGCCGGCATCCCCACTTGGCGCAACATTTGCTTCGAGCGTGCCAATTCTTCGTCCGGCGTCAATTCCTTGCCCGATTCGTTATCGAGAGCGGTTCTGGGTTCAGACGGCTGGAGGTCATCCAACTTCACGCGATCGTATGGCCCCGGAGCGGTGCTGGCCGGTCCGGCTGAAGACAGGGTGCTGGCGTCGGGAGGTTCTCCATCGTCAAAATTTACCTGAACGCGGCCAAACGTGGGAGGCAACGCCGGCAACTCGTCGAGTTGAAGCGGCATTCCGCCCAGGAAACTGCCCTGATCGGCCCCCATCTCGAAAATGGGAATCGATGGAATCGATATTAGAGGCGGTTCCAGCGGCAACAGGGGAATGGCAGGGGCGATTGCCAATTGCGGTTCCGGCGGCACCGTAGCGGAAGGTGCGGTGGCCGACGGTCGCTGCCCGGGCGGCGTCAGAACCTGGCCAGTTGGGAAAAGCGGCTCTGGCTGGGACGAAATGACCTGCGGGCTGTTGATCGAGTTGGTGTCGGTTACCGGTGCTGCAAACTGGGGAAATTCATCCTCGGGTGGCAACTCTGGCAAATCCGCGAATTCTAATGTACTGCTTTCACTACTGAAGGCCGGCGGTGGCAGGTAGATTTCCGAAGCCGGTTCATCATCTTCAAGGATTGGACCTGCGGTTCCGGAAAACTCTTCCACGATGCGTCCCAAAGTGCTGTCGCTCAGGGCTGCGGTTTCTGGGATGGCGTTCGCGTCATCCAGGTTGCGTCTGTCGTCGCCAGCCGGCACTTCGGCAGCCACCGTGTCTTGGTTTATGGCGCTGGCTTCAGCTGGTGGTTCAACGACCGCGGCATCGCCCATGGCCAGAGCGGACTCGCTGGTCGGCTCCGTTGATTCGATGACTTCCGTGTCCGCAGCCATCAGATCGGCTGGAGAGGGGCCATCCAGAGCCTTCTGAGTTGGTTCGTCGATATGGGCGGACATTGGCGTTTCCTGAGCCGGGTCAGTATGGTGCGGTTGAGGTTGGTTCGGTTCTGGATTCACAATTTGCAGCCCATCAGGAACTGGCAGTGACACGGCTGATTCACTGTTCGTCAAAATGGCATAACCGACCCCGACAGTCAAGGCCGGGGGGAGTTCCGCTCTCGTTTCTGATTTAGGGGGGCGGGTTATGATGCTGACGTTATCATCACCGCCGACCGGTGTCGCCCTCGACCGATTCTGTTTGGATCGCGTGTCGGTTGCTACCGTTTCGCTTGATGGCGAGGGATCCTGGGCTGGAGGCGTGACGGCATTGATCTTGGTCCTGTAAGTCGGCCAGGTGCGCTGCAACTCTATTTGGTGAATCTTAGCCGCCAGGTTGACCAGTTCGATGGCCTCTTCGACGGTTTGGCAAACTGTTCCGCTGGCCTCCTCGTTCTCCGTCGGCAGATCCAGCAACGGAGGCTCGTTCATTACGATCAAGGTTGGCGCCGAGGATGCTTCGACCAGGTCACTTGTCGCGACCAACTTGCCCTCAATGATTTCCGCCTCTTGAGTCGAAGGCTGGGGCGCGTCAATGGCCGCCGCCACCGCCCGCCAAACTGAAGCCTCGACTTGATGCTCCAACCTTGGTTCAAACCACTCGCCCTCAACCACTGGTGGCTTGGGCATCTCGATGACGGGAGTGACGGATTCGATCACCGCTTCTCGCTGGACAACGGATGGGTCGGTTTGTGGCCGGGGCGTGGGCTGGCTCAAATCGTCGGGGACGACGGGCGACTGTTGAATATCAATGATCGGGGTGACAAGCTCGATTGCCGTTCTCGACTCGGCAATGGCGCCTTGGGTTTCCGGTTCTGGCGCGGTCTCGTCTCGAGTGCTTTCGACGCCTGACGGTTCTTCAGGTTCGATTATCGCGGTGGCAAACTCGCTTAATACTTCCACATGGGCAACAGGAACTTCGAGTGGTCCAGACAGTTGCTCGACCCCATCGTTATCGATGCCTTGTGGTTCCTCGGGTTTGATGATTGCGGTGGCTGGTTCAACCGCCACTTCCGATGTGGTAACTGGCGCTTCGTCTCTGGTCTGTAGCGCTGGCTCCACGCAATCGTTGGCAACGATTGGAGGCTCTCGGATTTCAAATTTTTGAGTGGCGGGCGCGATTTCTATTTGTGCTTGGGGAATGGGTATCTCGCATTGTGGTTCCTGAATTGACAGTTCTGGTTGGGGGTGTGGTGCCGGTTCAGGGCCATCAACTTCCGACCCTGGGTGTGATTCCTCCGGTGGTTCGGGCGGTCGTGGCGCGTCCCTTTGCGACCGCTCATTCTCGTTAAGTGACACTTCCGCAGCGCGGACGTCTTGTCTTTGTTGCGGAAGGGCAGCGGTCGCAGGTCTTTCTGTTTTGCCAGGTGCAATCTGCTCTGCCAGGTCCTGCACAGCCGAAGCGGCCGTGCTACTGTTGGCGGAGGCTTTAAGGAGGTCGTCCAGGTTGTCGAGCGGATCGGTGGTTTCCAGAGGCGGTGCGGCTGGACTTGCCAGGTAGCGGATGGACGTGTTGCCGATGCGCAGTTCGTCGCCGAAGCATAGTTCAGCTTGACGCTTCAACTCGCCATTGACCAAGGTCCCGTTGCGCGAGCCAAGGTCGCGGACATAGCGCCTGCCGTTGAGGGCGAAAATAACGCAGTGGGAGGTCGAGACGCTCTCCTCTGCCAGGGGAATATCGCTGGTGGAGCGGCGGCCGATGAGGACTACTCGCGACGCGATGGGGATGGTTGCCTCCGCGCCTGCGACTTTGAGTTCGGCCTGGGGTGGTTGATCGAATGAGCCCTGGTCCGGCGCCTGGGATGCGGCTTGGAACCTGAAGGCGAAGGAACCGACCTTGATGATGTCGCCATCGTCCAGGTCTGCTTCGTTGACGGCCCGTCCGTTGATGTAGACGCCGGTGCGGCTGGCAAGGTCGCGGACATAGACGTTGACGTTGTCGCTGACCAGGATGGCATGAGCTTTGCTTATGGAGCGCGACAGAAGGCGCAGATGAGCGTTTTGTCTGGTTCCGATCAAGGTGGCCAGGCGTGTGATGGCGATGGCCGGCTTGCCCGCGTGATGGCCCAGTGGCAGCAGCATGGGACGGGAAGGTGTCCGAGTTTTAGGGTTAGTGGTCGGAGCCATGGCGGTCTTCATAGCACGCGTCCAGAAACGTCGGTTCGCCGACGGCCGGCGTTTTCCTTTCATCTGTCAGGGCATACGCCAGAGGCGGCTTGGCGCGAACGGGCAAAGAGCAACCGCCAAGGCTGAGTCCGCTTGTATGTGATCGAACATGAGCCGGCAGTTGCGACTGTGGGGCGATGGACGGAAGGCTAAAACACAAAGGCACACAAAGAAGAATAGGACAGTCAACTACGAATTTCGCGGATGGCACGAATAAGGCATGATTGACGCAAGTTGGGCGGGATTGATGGCCTATAAGGCGTTAATGTCGCCGCTCCCGCCGTCGCGAGGATTGCCGCGGTTGCTCTTAGCGGGCCATGTCATGATTTTATCGAAGGTCTCCATAGTTGGCTGATCATTGGAATTGTGCCCCGGGTTGGCTGGGGATAATATGAATGCCACCGGGATAAGGAGATGTCTATGCTTGATGCGGCAAAAAGCCTGATTGACGAAGTGCTACAGGCTCATGGAGGACGGGATCTTTGGATCGGCGTTGACCGTCTGGTGGTCGAGGTGTCGATAAACGGATTTCTCTTCACTGCCAAGATGCGGCGGGCGTTGAAGCATGTCATTATCGAGGCATCGGCGTTGGATCCTTCTTTGGTGTTCCGCGATTATCCCGCCGTCGGCCAGAGAAGCGAACTGATCGGGGACGCTGAAGTACGCATCCTGGGCTCTGACGGCAGCACTCTCCAGGGTCGTTCCGAGCCGCGCGAGGCGTTCCATGGGCTGCGCCGGATCTTCCGCTGGGACGACCTCGATTTCGCATATTTCGGGGGATATGCCATGTGGAACTACCTGGTCACGCCTTTTATCTTTTTGCGTGAAGGCTTTACATTTGAGCATCTTGGACAGCGGGAGACTCCTGCGGGAACATTCACCTGTCTGCGGGCGACATTTCCCCAGGACATTCCCACTCACAACCGCGTACAGATTTTCTATTTTGACGCCAGCCGGTTGCTGCGCCGGGTGGATTACACGGCCGAGGTGGTGGGGGGCTGGGCCCATGCCGCGCATTTCTGTGATGAGTACAGGGATTTTTCTGGGCTCAAGTTCCCCACCCGGCGCAGAGTGCTGCCCACTATGTTCAAACGTGTCATCGGCCTGCCGACCATCGTGGCCATAGATATCCATGATGTCCGGGTACGTCGAAGGTGATTAAGCCATGCATCTTGGGATTATCAGCGACACGCACGGGCAGGTGGAAGCAATGGCGGCCGCCGTGCGTCTTCTACGGGCGGCCGGGGCCCAATACTTCATTCATTGCGGAGACGTGGGAGGGCCGGGCATTCTCGATTGTCTGGCGGGGCTTGAAGCGGCCTTTGTCTGGGGCAATACCGATGGAGATCGGAAGGATCTTCAGTCCCATGCCCGCATAGTGGCAGTGCAGTGTATGGGGGCGTTTGCAGAACTGAAGCTGGACGGGAAGGATATCGCCGTGCTGCATGGTGATGACCACCGGCGGTTTGCGGCGGCGGTCGAAGGCCAGCGGTTCGATTATCTGTTTTGCGGTCACACGCATGCCTGTGCTGATTGGCGCCAGGGGCGCACGCGGATCGTCAATCCCGGGGCGCTGCACCGGGCGGCCCGGAAGACGGTGGCGTTGTTGGATACCAGAGTGGATGAATTGCGGTTGTTGGTGGTGGGCGGGACAGATTTTTCGGTGGCGATGTAAACGGCGGTAAATAAAGAGGTTGCTGTCAGTAGCAGCGAACATTGACAATGCCAATGTCGCGCGAACAGGAGCGATTCATGAATAAATGTTTCGTCCGGACCCGGAGATTTACCATCAATAATTTTGCTGGCGTTCTTGCCGTGGTATTGCTGTCAACCCTCGGTGTCCGTGCCGCGGACTGGAATGAATGGCGCGGCCCCGGTCGTGATGGATGTGTAGCCGACAGTCCGCCGCTCATGGATGCGTGGCCGGCTCAGGGATTGAACAAAGTCTGGCAGAGCGAGGAAAAAATCCCCAGCGATCGTGCCGGCGGGTTCGGCAGCGTTGTTGTGGCAGGTGGCAAGGTCTTCTGCATTTATGCGCCTGTTCGCGTGGAAAAACTCACAACACGAACCTTGAACGAAGAACGGCTGCGTTCGTTAGGTTGGACGGATAAAAAAATTCCAGATGATCTTCAGGCCATTTCCGAGGCCGCACGCCTTTCGCCGGAGCGTCAGGCGCTCAAGGATCCCAAGGAATTGCAGACCTGGGTCAAGGCGTGGACCGGAACCAACCTCACGGCCGATGTGAATAAACAATTTGGTTCGTTTGTGGCCGACCGTTTGACAAAAGGCGGCGACGCATTGTCTTTGGCTATCCTCGAAAAACTGGAAGCCATCAAAAACAAGGAATTTGCGAATCAGTTTGAATTGGACCAATGGCTTGATACCGCCGCTATTCAGGGCGATGCGCGGAAAAAAGTTCTGGCCGCCATTCCGGTTGAAATTAACATCCGCGACAATGTGACCATCTGTCTGGATGCCGCCACCGGCAAGACCGTCTGGAAAAAAATCCTGCCCGGCGGCAGTGGCGAATTCGGCACAGGCAGCACGCCATGCGTGGTAAATGGCAAGTGCTATGGCTTTGGCAACGGCCGGAGTATTTTCTGCATCGATGCCACGGCGGGCGATATCGTCTGGTGCGTGGAAGCGGGCAAGCCGGCGGAAAAATCCTGTTCTTTCATTGTTGAGGACGGCGTAGCCGTGGCGCCTATTGATCCGCTCACCGGCTTCGACGCCCAAAGCGGCAAGGTGCTCTGGACCAATGCGGTCGTGGGCGGCTCGTGGTCGTCGCCGGTCCGGTGGAAGAGCGAAGGCAAGACGGTGCTGATTGTGCGCGGCAGCGGAAAAGTCCTTTGTTTTGAGCCCCAAACAGGCGCCGCGTTGTGGACTTGCAATGACAACGGCAGCGGCCCCAATAGCGGCGCAACCCCGGCCATTGCCGGCGACCGCATGGTGCTGGCAGGAAGCGATATAAAAACGTACAAGCTCTCGTTGCAAAAAGCCGAACTGCTGGGAACCGCAGCCGTCCCGGTGGATTATTCCTGCGGACCGACCGTCTTCAAGGGCCATGCCTATGTCTGGGGGCGCAGCGGCGGGTACTGCGTCAGCCTGGACACCGGCACGCTTGTGTGGTCCGACAAAGAACTTACCGCGTGCTCCTATAGCGCGGCGGTTTGCGCCGATGGCAAGATGTTCATCAACGGCAACGCCGTCAAACCCACCGGCTATGGCGACGGTTCGGTGTCCATGTTCCTGCCCTCGCCGGAAAAAGGCAAACTGCTCGGGCAGGCCTTTGTTCACCAGGTTCTTTGCACCACGCCCGCGATTGCCGACGGCCGCATCTATTGCCGCCTGGTTGACGCCATCGCCTGCTACGACTTGCGAAAATGAAGAACCGTTAATAGGGAAGACAATATTTCTTGTCATTATTATCGTTACCCTCGGTTGCGCCTATGGTTATCCCCGACCTCTGAAAAGGGAGCAACGGAAATTGTTTGCTGTCCTTGAACGGCCAAGGTACATTAGCATGTGTGGAGATAGTTTCTGGCCTTGGCAGTGAGGATGGCTCGGCGGCGAGGCCGCCGATCATCTACACGCGCGTGGTCATGCCGCCGCCGTTGACGCTGGCCGGAAGATTGGCGGCGTTGGCGGTCGGGTGCGGTTGCCTGAGTGTGTTGCTCGTGGCCGCGTGGTTGCGGCCCAATGCCAATGGCGCCGGTACTCACACGCAACTGGGGATGCCATCTTGCCAGTTTATGCGCAACACGGGTTTGCCTTGTCCCAGTTGCGGTATGACGACGAGCTTCGCGTATTTTGCCCATGGGAAGGTGCTGGCCAGTGTCATTACCCAGCCCATGGGTGCGGTGCTGGCATTGTTGGCTGCGGCTGGCGCGTGGGTGGGCTTATATATTGCACTTACCGGGCGACCGGTGCATCGATTGATGCGGTTCGTTCCCAGCCGGTATTATCTGATGCCGCTTTTGGTGCTGGCTCTGTTGGCCTGGGGATGGAAGATATTCCTGACTCTGCACGGGCTTGGCGGATGGAAGTGAATGGTCGGAAGTCGGATGACCAAGAGCGGAATGCGGAGGTTGATTCGCGGTCGGTATTGACGTGGTATTTCGGAGGTTGCAGATCATGAGCGGACATAAATTGCTTGAAAGAGCGCTGTCGGCGGTGCGCTGGGCGCGGCTGCTGCTTCTGGGATTGTCATTATTGTTGCTGCCGGCGGGTTGTGGCGCGATCGGATATGTGGCTAGCGCGGTGGCTGGTGACGAGACGGTGGAGGCGTCTTACAAAGGGCTGGCCGGGCAGACGGTGGCGATCGTAGTCTGGGCCAGGCAGGGTGTATGTATGGACTACAATATGTTGCCTGGCGACGTCGCTCTGTCGCTTAATGCCGACCTGTACAGCGTGACCTATGGCAAGGACGCCAAGAGCGAATTGAAGGGCGTTCGTTATGTCGATCCGCGCGCCGTGCTCCGTTGGCAGAAGAACCATCCCGAGCTTGACGGCGCCCCCATCGAACAGATTGCGCCCAAGCTGGGCGCCTCGCGGGTAATCTACGTGGAAATCAATGAGTTCCAGACGCATTCGCCGCTCTCGCCGGATCTGCTGCGGGGCCGGGCCGTGGCAATGATCAAGGTTTTGGAAGTCGGCCCCAAAGGTCCCAAAGCGGCTTTTACCGAAAGCGATATCACTGCTTTGTATCCGCCCAATTCCGTCGAAGGCGTGGGAGCCAGCGAAGATACCAACGAGGCCAAGGTGTACGATGAGACCGTGAAGGCCTTCGCGGCTGAGATTGCCTGCAGGTTTATTGAGCATCCGGCGGTGGAAACCCCTGGCGGTACGCCTCCGGTGGTGGGCGAATGAGATGGGCTTTGCGAGGAACGATATGCGGTTGTCAATGAAGGTGTTGCGGTTGTGGCGCGAAATTTGCTGTGCCGTTCTGGCGGCGGGCCTGTTGGCGACTGGTGGTTGCGGCGGCGATCCGACGCCCAATGAAGTACTGGCGCAGGCCGCCGGAGCCCCGCATCTGCTGCCAACGGATGCCTTGCTGGTGCTGGTGCGGGAACGTCATCGGGCGCTGTTGCACGGGGCGGCCCAAGAACTGTCGGAACGCATTTCACGCGGACTGGTCGAGCACAAGGTGGTGACAGTTGTCGAAATGGATAAGTTCCACGTGATGCGGAACGCCGACGCCAACGGGTATGACGAGCAGGAAATTATTGCAATTGGCAAGACTATGAAGGCTAGGTATGTTCTGTGTATTGAGTTGACTCGGTGCGATATAGAATTCGCTGGGGATATGATGCGTGGTCACATAGGAGGCCAGGTGCGCCTGGTTGACGTGGGTACCGGGATTACCTGCTGGCCTCCCAGTTCACAAGGCTTTCCCATGGAACGCGAAGAACTGCTGGTCCGCCGTACCGATCGGTTGGGCGAATCAGTCGTGCGCGACCAGATGTTTCAGGATTTCTCGGAAATGGTGACTGGGTTGTTCTACCTGGCCGACAAATAGTCCCAGGTGATCTTCAAGGCCCCAAGTCCATGTTACGGAGCGGAAAATTATGACCAACGATTCCAATAGCCCTGGAAATTTATATTGTGCGGCGGCGGTGTTGCTGGCCCTGGTTATGGGAAGTGGGCTGGTTTTTGCCGGACATGGCGGTGGTGGCGGTGGTGGGATACATGTTCCCGAGACCGGTCAGCATCCCTGGGTACCGTCCGAAGGTTCTGGTGAGAACCAGTCCGACAACGGCGTTCCCAATGCCGAGCACCCCCACGGCAATGGCGCGGCTGATAACGAGTTGCCTCCCGGAGTTTTCAGCGATGGCCATCACTACAAGCTGGCCGATTTCAAAGGTAAGGTTCTGGTCCTGTTCTATTTCGATCCCGCCAGCACTAAGAGCATGCAATCGCTCAAGGAGCGTCTCGATGCCGTCAAGGTACTGTCGGCGCGGCCCGTCAAGCTCCTGGGGATAGCCAAAGGCGATGCGAGCGTTTGGCCGGCAAGCTTCCATGTCGCCGACGTGCCGTTCCCAATCTACGCTGACAATCTGCTTGTTTTTGGCGAACTTTACGGGACCCGTCACATGAATTTTGCCTGCCGGGTGGTCGATGCCGAGGGGGCATTGGGCGGCTGGCATGCCGAGTTTGCCGATATCGACGGCGCCGCCGATAAGGCCAAGTGGACTTGGAAGGACAATGATTTCGGCAAACAGTTTGATCGTCTGTTGGAATTGTTGGAGTGGAACCAGTTCGACCTGGGAATGAAACAGCTCAAGACCTTACGGAAGGACGGCATCAAGACCACCGCTGAGGCGGCCGAGAAATTGTACACAGCGGTAAAGGCGACCGCGATGGTCTGGAAAAAGGATGCCGACAAGCAGGCGGCGGACAAACCGATTATGGCTTATGACCTGTATCAGCGGGTCGCCATGGTTATGGCCGAAGAAGATTTAGGCAAGAGCGCTCTGGATGCCGCCAATACCCTGAAGACCAACAAAATGGTTGCCCAGGAATTGGCGGCTCGCGAGTTGATGGCTAAAGCGGCGGTTGGGCTTGCGAGCATGAAACTGACGCAGCTTTCCCAGGTCAGCGACATGCTGGCGCAGATTCGCAAAACCTGCGCCGACACTCCCACGGCGGCACAGGCGATGGCCCTTGAGCACGTCCTGAATGGAACTCCCTAAGGCCGGCGGCGTTGGAATTTATTTAAGATAAGGAACATGGGCGCCAGGAGCAGGCATGCCAAAATCGTGAATGCCGGAGCGCAGCACAAGCCACGAGTTATTGTGGCTGAAATGCAGTCATACGACACATGGCCCTCGAACTGTGATTTCTCTTTCTCGATCTTCGACTCCTGTCCCCCGTGTTCCCCGTCCCTTGAAAAACTCGCCCATTTCCGGCATCTTCTGTTTAATGACCAAACATTCCACCAATGATCGTGCCGCATGGCTGGCCGGGCCGGCGGCCAAATGCTCACAACCGCCCCAAGTGCCGCCCCAGGCGTATCGGCTGGTGCTGCTTGGAGCCCCGGGCGTCGGCAAGGGCACGCAGGCCCAGTTGCTGGTCGCACGTCTGGGCGCCTGCCACCTGTCCACCGGCGATATTTTCCGCGCCGCCGGCAACCTGTCCGCCGGCCAGCTCAGTCTGGCTATGACCGCGGCCTTGGGATATATGCGCCGCGGGGAACTTGTGCCCGATGCCACCGTCACCGATCTGGTCCGCGAACGCGTCGGCTGCCTGCGCTGCCACGGCGGCTTTGTGCTCGATGGGTACCCCCGCACCCTGGCCCAGGCCCAATCCCTTGAGGAAATCCTCAAGAGCCAGAACCTGGAACTCGATGCCGTGCTTGATTACGAATTGCCCATGGACGAGATCGTGGCCCGGCTCAGCGGAAGGCGAACCTGCGCCAAGTGCAAGGCCGTGTTTCACGTCACCGGTCGTCCGCCCAAGATCGCCGGCGTGTGCGACCAGTGTTCGGGACACTTGGTGCAGCGTGAGGACGACATGCCCCAAACCGTCAAGGTGCGCATGGAAACCTACCAGCGCAACACCGCTCCACTGCAGGATTACTACCGGAAAAACGGCTTGCTGGTCAGCATTGCCGCCAGTGGCACGCCGGAGGAAATTTTTGCTCGAACCACCGCCGCGCTCGAACGCTGAACTGCTTTCCCCTGCGCCTCGTAATCGGGCCGGAAGATTGGTCTGGGTGGCGAACGGCAAGAAGGCGAATTACCCTGGCAAGGACCATGACCGGCAGGAATTCGCGGGTCAGGCTGTGCGTGCCTCTTCTCTTCGAATGTACGCAGGTCTGCGGAATAGGTCGATCCCCGATGGGCGCAAGAAGCGCGGAACGTGTCCTGCAAAGCGCCTCGATTCCTTACTCTCCCAGAACTTTGCAAACAATCGCTTCCGCCTCTTCCATTATCTTTTCCAGATGTACCTGGCTCTTGAAGCTTTCGGCGTAGATTTTGTAGATGTTTTCGGTGCCGGAGGGACGGGCGGCGAACCAGCCGTTGGCGCTGGTCACTTTGAGGCCGCCGATAGGGGCGTCGTTGCCGGGAGCTCTGGTCATGGCGGCGGTGATCTTGTCTCCGGCCAGGGCGCCACCGGTGACGGCTTGGGGCGATAATTTTCCAAGGATGGCTTTTTGTCGAGGCGTGGCGGCAACATCACGGCGGGCGTAATAGGGCATTCCGAAACGGGCGGCGATTTCCTGAAAATGTGCCGCCGGGTCTTTGCCGGTGCGGGCGGTCATCTCTGCGGCCAGCAGACACATGATCGGGCCGTCTTTGTCCGTGGTCCACACCGAACCGTCCTGTCGCACAAAGCTGGCCCCGGCGCTCTCTTCGCCACCGCAGCCCAGGGAACCGTCAAAAAGGCCCTGTACGAACCACTTGAAGCCGACGGGAACTTCGACCACGCGGCGGCCCAGGGCGGCGCCGACGCGATCGATGATGCCGCTGCTGACCAGGGTCTTGCCGATGCCGGAGTTGGCGTTCCAACGGGGACGATTGGTAAAGAGATAGCGGATGGCGGCGGACAGGTAGTGATTGGGGTTCATCAGGCCGCCGGTGGGGGTGACTATGCCATGGCGGTCGGCGTCGGGATCGCACCCGAAAGCGATCTGGTAGCGATCTTTGAGGGCGATCAGGCCGGCCATGGCCCAGGGGCTGGAACAGTCCATGCGGATTTTTCCGTCATGATCCATGGTCATGAAGGCAAAGCGTCCGTCGATGGTCCGATCGACAATGGTGATATCCAAAGCGTAACGCTGGGCGATGGGCTGCCAGTATTGGGTGGAGGCCCCGCCCAGCGGGTGGACGCCGATTTTGAGTTTCGCGGCGCTGATGGCGTTCATGTCGATGATGCTGGAAAGGGAATCGATGTATGGTCTGGCCAGATCCTGGGCATGAAGGGTCGAGGCCTTCGGCCAGATGGCGCGGTTTACGGAACGGTTTTGCTCGCCCAGCAATTGGTTAGCGCGTTCTTGTATCCAGGTGGTGATATCAACATCGGCGGGACCGCCGTTGCTGGAATTGTATTTAATGCCGCCGTCACGTGGCGGGTTGTGGCTGGGAGTGATGACCATGCCATCGGCCAGATGATCTTTGCGATTACGGTTGTAGGTCAGGATGGCGTGGGAAATTACCGGCGTGGGAGTGAAACCTTCGTCTTCCTGGTAGATAGTTGGGACGTCATTGGCTCCGAGTACTTCAAGGGCGGTGTGCTGGGCGGGGGTGGAGCAGGCGTGCGTATCCTTGCCAATGAACAGCGGCCCATCTATGCCATGGGCAACCCGATAGTCGCAGACGGCCTGGGTAATGGCCAGGATGTGGGTTTCGGTGAATGACCCGTCCAAGGGCGAGCCGCGATGGCCGCTGGTGCCGAAACTGACCAGTTGCGACGGATCGGACAAATCCGGCCGGCGCTGCTGGTATTCGCGCAGGAGCTGCGCGACGTCTATAAGCAGATCGGCTGGGGCGGGTTTTCCGGCAAGCGGATTCATACGTGGGTTCAATCTCCTGTGACAATGTTATCCAATGCCTGGCGTATCTTCTTCTGCACCTGCGGGCCCAGCGGGGCGCAGTCCAATTGGCGGGCCTCCAGTAGCGACTGGCCACCGCCGGTGGTTCCCCATTTCAGATAGTCCACCAATGCCTTGGCTTTCTGCGCATCGCCCATGTAGCGCAGATCTTTGTGAATAATCAGGTAAGTGAAAAATGCGATAGGGTAGCTTCTTTCCCCGGGTGCATTACCCAGATTGGCTACTAGGAGGTTGCCACTGAAGGCCCCGATCATGGCGTCGCCGGCGTTGCTGATGGTCGTCGGCGTCGGTCCGACGAACCCCCCATCCTTGTCCTTCAACTCCGCATAATCCAGATCGTTCTGGGCGACGGCGGGGATTTCCAGATAGGCAATCGCCCCCTCGGTCTGTTTAAGCACTCCGGGAACCTTGGAACCTTTGGCGCTTATGCCGCCGGGCAGCTCGACGAGCCTGGCTGCCCCAACCTGTTCACGGAACGCCGGGCTTATTTCGCAGAGGTATTTAGTAAATACCAGCGTCGCCGTGCTGGCGTCGGTGCGCCGCACCACTTGAATAGGCAGATCCGGCAGTCGGCCATTATTGATCGCGACTATCCTGGGATCGTTCCACTTGGAGATTTTGCCAAGAAAGATGTCGGCCAGGACCGGGCCATCAAGTTTCAGCTTCTGTTTCAGGCCCGGAAGGCTGTGAACGACTATTACGGCGCGGGTTACGGCGGGAATCTCGATTATGTCAGCGCTTCCGCCGGCGGCATCGAGTTCGGCGGCATTCATCGCCAAGTCCGAACCGGCAAAATCCACGCTCTTGCGCGTCGTCGCCTTGACTCCGTTGCCGGAGGAATTCCCTTGATACGTGATCTTCACATCTTTGTGAAGCTGGCCGTAGTTTTCCGCCCAAGCCTGGTAAACGGGCTCGGGCAGCGGCGCCCCGGATCCCTTGAGTTCGATGTTGTTGATGCTGGGGGTTGCTCCCGTGGCGGTCTTGAGGACGGGTCGGATTGCCGGGGACGAGGAGCCTGGCTGGCATCCTCCCCCGGACAGTGCTGCCAGAGCGATTAAACCGATAGTTCCTAGCATGGCAGTGGGGAGCTTCATGGGAATATCTCCGTGTCGACTCGAACAGGTGGCAAGTCTAGTCCAGCAACTGGTTGCCGGCGCGACCGATGACTTCCGTGAACTGTGCCGAGTCGCGTTAAACTACTCTTGCATATTGTTGGTTGCTGGTCAAGGAAACAGTGGTTACAGGCCCGTTAAAAAGATGCAGCCGCTACCATCGGAATAAAAGGTCCCCGGCCGCGGCCCACGGTCCACATTGGCTTTCCCATGGTTCATCCCTGCCCGCCAGAGGCCGATAGGTACACAGTGAAGATTGCTTAAGGAGGTTGCCGTGCCAGGGATGCAAATCGGACAGGTGCTGGTTAAACAAGGTGTGCTGACTGAGTGTCAGGTCGCTCATATTCTCAACATTCAGCGTACATCGGATCGGCCTTTTGGGGACTTGGCCGAGCGCATGTTTGGCCTGAGCCCGCGGGCCGTCGAAGCGGCGTGGGCGGAGCAGTACCTGGGCATGGCCGGCGTGGTTGATCTCCAGCAGCAGGAGGTGGATGCTGATTGCCTGCGGTTACTCAATCGCCGTCAGGCCTGGCAGTTTCGCCTGCTGCCGTTGAACCGCGACCGACAAAGCCTCAATATGGCTACCGACGCCGCAAATCTGGTGCGGGCGGTGAATTTTAGCGCCCGCCGGATTGATGAACCGATCTATATGGTGATCGCCGAACCGCAACAGTTGCGCGAATTTCTGATGAAGTATTATTAACGAACGATATACACAGGGTGGCTGGTGGTGGGGTGGGACGTTGGCAGCATGAAGGGGCCGGCGGCCGGGGTGTAATCGAGCAGGGTTGGTTGGTCGCCGCCGAGCAGCAGAAAGTTTTCGCAGATGGGTCCGCGACTTTCGGCAAGCTCTTTCCTCCATTTGGGGATCAGCATGTCCAGCAGGGCTTGATTGTCGCGCTGGACGAAGCGTATTCCGGTTGCGGAAGGGAGGAAGACGACCAGGGAGGCCTGGGTTTTCCAGTTATGTCGTACGGTCTGCAGAAATTCGTCTAGGAGAACGACGGCGGGATTAAGCCCCGGCTTGAGGTGGCCGTAGCGGCCCAGGCCGGGCAGCTCGATTTCGGTCATGGGGGATTCGTTGGACCAGTTGGCGGTGGATTTGCGGAGGTTCTCGACCGCTTGGGCGTTCAAGTCCGCCAAAGACACGTTCCATCGTTGCCGTATTTGGTCGTCGATGGGGACGGCGTACGCGCCATCTCCCACAGGCACGGTGCTCAGACAGTACAGATCGGTGACGATCATGGTTGTCGGCAGCGGAAGCGGGGCGCCGGCGGCTTGGGCGGTGGTACAGAGTTCTTTCATTTGCCTGCCGCCGAACAGTCGTGGGACGACCTGTTTGAGACTGCCTTCACGATCGGCGGCGACGCATTCCCGGTCGTACTGCGGTAGTTGCCCGGCCAGCAACGCCCGGATCAACTGGCGTTGGTTGGCATCGGGTTGGGATAGCGCCTGGCCTATGGATGCCAGGTCGATTTGACGCCCTGCGGCCCCCAGGGCAATCGCAGTTGTGCCTGCTCGGGCGGCGGTGATGTCCGGCCGGTCGAGTTTGAGGACGGACAAGGCTTCCTGCTGCCATTGGGCCTGTTGAACAGCGAGGCGTTCCCCGGCCACTTGCTGGTTGGTCTTAAAGACTTCGGGATGGGAGTCGGGCGTGGAGCCACCGCAGCCGGCCAGACAGAGAACAAATACAAAATGCAAAATGAAAAATGCAAAATGCGAGATGCGGGACATGCGGGAGTACGTGGGAGGCTGACCGTATCGCATTGCAGGGTGATTGTAGTTACAGTAACGATTTATGGCCAGTGTGAATGATCTTACGGCGCAGGGGACGATACTGTCTGTTGACGGCGATGTCGTGGTCTTCAATCCCTCGGGTACGCGCTATCAACTCCGGCTCAAGGCCCATGGTGATGCGCCGGCCCTGGTGGTCGGGGTTGCGGTTGCGGGAGTAATCCGCCTGACGGCTCGTAAGGTGCGGACTGTGTCCAGCGGAGGCAATTTCATTACCCCCATTTTCGGGCCGCCGCTGGAACTTCAGGGCCGCATATACAGTCTGGACCAGCGGCAGATGGTCCTGCACGCTGGAACGCCGGTGGTCGTGCAACTGCCGGAAGATGACGCGGTTTATGATCTCAACAAAGGTCCGCTGGAAGTCGGCGCTCTCGTTGGCATCGTCGCCGAAACCGGAGCGGTGTTTAGTAGGAAATAGGAATCACTGCCCACTGGCCGCTAATTTATTCCCATGGCCCGCAGGTTGCGCAAGCTGATGGCCAGGCTTTCAAAGGGGTCGCGGCGGCAGACATCCTGCTCGACGATATACCAGATCACCCCCGCTTCGCGACAGGCCTTGATGATCTCCGGCCAGTTCAGGTTGCCTTCGCCTATCTCCGCCATGATGGGCTCCATGCCCCAGACGCCCGAGCGTTTATTGAACTGGGCGTCGCTTTCGCCTTCTTTGCGCGTCATCGCGTCTACCCCGTGGCCGAAGGCCATATCCTTGAAATGCACCAGGGGGATGCGGCCTTTGAGCTTGCGAATCCAGGCCGCCGGATCACCGCCGCCGTATTGCACCCAGTAGGTGTCGATCTCGGCGGTGATCAGCTTGGGATCGGTCTGGCTGTAGAATATGTCCAGGCCGATCTTGCCGTCGAATTTCTCGAACTCGAAGGCGTGGTTGTGATAGCCCCAGGTCAGTCCGCCCTGTTTCAGTTTGCGGGCTACTTCGGTGGCGTCGACAGCGAAAGTCGAATACCCCTGGCGCGTAGCGTAGTGGTTGGGCATCGACCCCGGGCAGGTGTATTTACAGCCCCAGAGTCCGTGGGAATCGATGATGGCTTGCGGCTCCTTCTGCATGCGGTCGAAGTTCTCGTGGGTGGCGCAGCAGGTCATGCCTTCGCCCTTGAGGATGCGGGCCATTTCCGCCGGCTCGATGGGTCCCATGCCCGACAATTGTACGGCGTCATATCCGATATTCTTTACCTTCTTGATCGACGCGGCGATGTCCGCGGGGGTCTTGCAAAAATTACGCAGCGTGTACATCTGTGCGGCTAGAACGGATGGCATGATGGTTCCTGGTGAAAGTTAGGTGCATTTGGTCAATCGGTGGCAACATGGAATATCCGCGCTGACCGGAAAAAAGCAAGGGGTGTCGGTAGCGGCGGACCCTGGCGTCGCGCTGTCGCATTTCGGCATCAGGATTGGACGTTTCCGCCGCTGGCCTGCCGCCAGAGTTTGCGGGCATGTTCGTAGGTTTCAACGAACGCCGGGATCACTGTCTGGCTGTCGTAGCAGCGCAGCGCCCGTGCATGGGCGGCCAAGCCCATGCTCTGGGCCATGGCGCGGTCTGATAGCAGGCGGTCGATGGCCTCGGCGAGTTGGCGGACGCTGCCGGGGGCGGCCAGGAGGCCGCAACGCCCATCATCCAGAAGTTCCGGTATGGCTCCGACACGGCTGCCGACGATCGGACGCGCCGCCGCCATGGCTTCCAACGTGCTCAAGGAAAAACTCTCGAAGCCGCAACTGCACACGACGGCTATGGTGGCCCGCGTCAGATCCTTCTGGACCTGAGCCAGTGGTTGAGGCCCGTCCAGGAAGATGCGTCGGCGTATTCGCTCATCCGGCACCAGCCTGGCGACCAGTTTCGAAAATTTAAAGGTGGTGGACCACTGATCGGGGCCAATGAGGTGTAGTTCGGCCGGCGGATGTACCTGGGCGATGCGGGCGAAAGCGCTGACCAGGATGTCCTGGCCTTTGAAACGCTCCAACCGCCCGGCGCACACGATGCGTTGCGGCCCGGCGGCATCGGGCAATGGAGCCGGCTCGGCAGGCACGTCCATGAAATTGGGCACGACCGTTGGCAGCCCCGGCATGTTCCATCGTGAAGCAATGAATGATGCCATGGTGCGGCTGGGAGCCGTGACCAGCGTGGCGGCCTCGGTGCTCTTGCGCTCCAGGAAGGCCAGCAGGCGGTTCATGCCCGAGCCCCCGGCGCGGTTGATCCCGAAGAACAGATCCCACGGCCCGTGGACGCGGATGATCGTAGGCCAGCGACGCAGGCGGGCGCAGCACAGCCCGTTGGCCGCGTGTTCCGGGGCCTCGATGACATCCAGTGGGGTCTGTTGGTGGATTCGCAACAGAGCTGCAGTGCTGGCCATGTCCCAATGAAGCCATTGCCAGACCAGTGGATGCACCCGGTTCACGAAGCGGGCCACGACATTCCAGTAGAGGAAACGCAGACCACGGATATGGACCAACGGCTCGTGCCTGGGGTTTATGCGATGAACCGTGACGTTGGACAGCGGAATTTCGCATTCGTCGCTGGGTCCGGAAAGCACGACTACCTCATGCCCGGCCCGGCCCAGGGCTCCGGCCAGGCGGAACATGTATGTTCCCACTCCTCCCAGGCCCCGCTGGGGCGGAAATTCATAAGAAACCAGGCCGATGCGCATGGGATCGTCTCCAACTGAAAACAGGGTAGCATGGAAGAGGGGCTAGGGGATAGGGGCATAGGCAATGGAACAGAGAAACGGACAGGCCTAGGGCCGAGGGAAGATAATTCTGAATGCTGAGATAATGTGTGTGACACAGTCGTCTTCGGTTGTGAATCATTTACGTCTGCCCCCGGTGCGCCGGGGGCAGGGTTGGGAAGCGGGCCATTCAAAATTCCTACCGTGCCACGGCCGCATTGCATTTCCCGGCCGGGGGCGTTAAGAATTCCCAATGCTCCACGACGAAATCATTCCGATTCTGGATTTTGGCGCTCAATATGCTCAGCTCATCGCCCGGCGCGTACGTGAGAAGGGTGTCTACAGCGAGCTGGTTCGCCCGGATATTCCCGCCGACGAACTCCGCAAGCTCCAGCCCAAAGGCCTGATCCTCAGCGGCGGGCCCAGCAGTGTTTATGAACCCAATGCCCCGCGCTGCGACCCGGCGATCTTCGATCTGGGCATTCCTATCCTGGGTATCTGCTACGGCATGCAAATCGGGGCGCAGATCCTCGGCGGCGCGGTCAAAGCCGCCAAGTCGCGGGAATTCGGCCGCGCCAAACTCACTGTCTGCGCCGATGATCCCCTGGTGCGCGGCCTGCCTCAGGAAACCACCGTCTGGATGAGTCACGGCGACCAGGTGCAGGAACTTCCCGCCGATTTTCTGCCCCTGGCCACCACGCCGACATGCCCCTACGCCGCCGTTCGCCACAAAACCAGGCCCTTCTTCGGCGTGCAGTTTCACCCCGAGGTTACCCATACCCCGCGCGGCGAGATCTTCTTCGAAAATTTCGTGTACGAAATCTGCAAGTGCTCGGGCAACTGGACAATGGGCAACTTCATCGAACAGACTGTGGCCCGCATCGTCGCCCAGGTGGGCGATGGCAAGGTTATCTGCGGCCTCAGCGGCGGCGTGGACTCATCGGTGGTGGCCGCCCTCCTGCACAAAGCCATCGGCGCGCAACTGGAGTGTATCTTCGTGGATAACGGTCTGCTGCGCAAGAACGAGCGGCAGCTTGTCGAAAGCACCTTCCGCGACCATTTCAAGATTAACTTGCGCGTCAATGATGCCGTGCGGCAGTTTCTGTCGCACCTGGACGGCGTGACTGATCCGCAGCAGAAGCGCGTCATCATTGGCCGGGAGTTTATCGAGGCCTTCAAACGCGAGGCGGCGACCATCCCCAATGCCCGTTTCCTGGCCCAGGGGACTCTGTATCCTGACGTCATCGAATCCGGCCATGGCCACGCTGGCGTCTCCGCCAATATCAAGCTTCATCATAATGTCGGCGGCCTGCCCAAGGAGTTGGGTTTTGAACTGGTCGAGCCCTTGCGGGAACTGTTTAAGGACGAGGTGCGGCACGTCGGCGAACTCCTGGGGTTGCCGGAGAAGCTTGTCTGGCGGCATCCTTTCCCGGGCCCTGGCCTGGCGGTTCGGGTGGTCGGTGCCGTCACCCCCAAGCGGCTGGCGATCCTGCGCGACGCCGATGAGATCGTTCTGGAGGAGCTTGTGGCCAACGATCTGTACCGCAAGACTGCCCAGGTCTTCGCAGTGCTGCTGCCGATCGGCACCGTGGGCGTGATGGGCGATGCCCGCAGCTACGATTCGGTAATCGCCATCCGCGCCGTCGAGAGCAGCGATTTCATGACCGCCGACTGGTCAAGGCTTCCCTACGATGTTCTGGCCACGATGAGCAACCGCATCATCAACGAAGTGAGAGGCGTCAATCGGGTGGTCTACGACATTTCGTCGAAGCCTCCTGCAACCATTGAATGGGAATAGGTTTACGACAGTTACGGTTTGTGGTTGTGCGATAGCTTCGGATGGCCAGTGGTCCCCACTGTGGGGGATTTCGTGGGGACCACTTTTCTGAAAATTCCCGGCCACCAATGAAAAACCCGGCTCACTGGCCGGGTTCTTTTTTCAGGGTCACGCACCGGACGATGCCTTCGAGCGCCGACCGTTGCAAGGGCATAGGGAACACTCAGGCAGATTCTTCGCTCGGTTGAATATGCGCCCCAATCAGGAACAATGACTTTCATCCTTGCTCAAGGAACAGTCCACATGACCCGTCGATCAAGCTCCGGCCCTCAAGAGCAGGAAGATCATGGACCGCCGCTATCGCAATCGGCGGATCGGCGAGTTCCTAAAGGAACTTAAGCTAACCGAGGGACGATGCACGGGCATCCCCAAGATACGGAAAGCATTGCGGGAGAACGGGTCGGCGTAGCCGAAGTTTGCAACGAATGTCCAGCGGACACACTTCATGGTGGAATTCTCAATTCGATCCCAGGCTCCTGAGCGGTTTTCTCAATCTCGGCCCGTGATGTGTCTGCAAGCGCCCGAACTTTACCATTGATGATAGTATCAACTAAAGATGCTATACCATGTGTGAGCAAACACGATAGGACACTGGCGGCCCTTTTCGCTGATCCGGTTAGAGCCAATATCAATTGGTCGGACATCGAATCGCTGCTGCGGAATCTTGGAGCAGATATCAGCGAAGGCGCTGGCTCCCGTGTGCGTATTGCCCTTAACGGTGTGCGGGCGCTACTCCACCGCCCCCATCCGAGTAAGGAAACTGACAAAGGTGCCGTCCGTTCAATGCGGAGGTTCCTGACCGAGACAGGAGTGCCGTCATGATGATGTATAAAGGCTATGTCGGTAAGGTCGAGTTCGATGCGGAAGCTCACCTCTTTCACGGCGAGGTAGGGGGCATCCGTGATGTGGTGACGTTTCAGGGAAAGTCCGTCGCCGAGCTTGAAAGGGCATTCAAGGACTCGGTGGACGATTACCTCGCTTTTTGCTGCCAGCGAGGCGAAGGGCCGGAAAAGCCCTGCTCAGGACAGTTCGTTGTTCGTATTACGCCCGAACTGCACCGGTCGGTGGCTATGCTGGCGGAT
>Ga0316226_1001537_pt1 | contig 24366 bp, 8 predicted proteins | sample TBH18017metaG_FD_206009 | JGI IMG/M metagenome (GOLD analysis project Ga0316226, IMG submission 206009) | Freshwater microbial communities from Trout Bog Lake, Wisconsin, USA - TBH18017 | ecosystem: Environmental > Aquatic > Freshwater > Lake > Hypolimnion/Profundal zone | place: USA: Wisconsin...
GCGTTCGTGAAGACTACCCAGGTACCTATGCGTGGGCTCGATTGGTTCGAGACACCCTTGCTGGATGGGCTGTACCTGACTCGACGTACTTCCCCTACGTTGCTCGTATTGAGCCATTGAACATTCCAAACCCAATGCCCTATGACGAGTTGGAACGACCTTCTTTCACCATGAACTTTGAATTCCACACAAACGCTGGCGCTGACGGATTCCCAATCGTATGAGTGAATTGGACATTGTTGTTCAGAGCATACGTGCTGCTCGGATGGCGAACGAGGCTTCGATTAACGCACTCAACGCCGTTGAGAGACTTTTGCTCGGCGGAGAAGAAGAATCACCAGAAGAGACCATCGACCAGCCCATCGACCTTGGCGTGTTACCCTGTACGCACAAACTTGCAGTTAAGGTAGAAACCCTTGACGGTGGGTTCTTGGTGTGTGATTGCGGACACCAAGAATTAATTGATTCTTGACAACTAAACCCCCGTAGTGTATACTATTAAGGTAGCGATGTCAAGAAAAGGGAGATTGAAATGGCAAAGCGAACCGGCACCATAGAAGTGCGGGATATGAAAACAGTGAATGAATGGAACGGTTTTACCACCGGCGACCCAATCAAGGTTCTTGGGGAGCGTGGGGAGTTCACATTTCGATGGGCACAGATGGATGACGACGGAGAAACCGTGAAGTCAGTCTGCGTGATTGGCGGTGCCAAAGGGCACAATGCCTTCCGTCACTTCTACCCAGACCGCTTGAAGCCAATCCCAAGGCGTCGCACCAGAAGGTCTAAGTCTTCCAACGAAGAAGAGTAAAACCCCCTTATTAGCAATAACCCCTTGGGAACCGTAGTTGGTACCCAGGGGGTTTTTCATTTTCGGTGGTACGATTTGAGTCTAGAAGACCCAATTTCGCTACGGCAGGTGTTATGGCAAAGTTAAAGCAGACGACCTACAAGGTTACGAACCTGTCACCGTTGACTTACAACGGCAAGACCGCTGACGTAGGCGAACTGGTAAACGACCTTCCCGGTGAGTCAATTTCATGGCTCCTGGAAGGCGGACACATCGTCCCGGTTGAGGAGGAAAAGTAATGGCTAACTTCCTTCACGGTAAGAATACACGGGTACTTTTTAGCAACCCCTCCTCGAATGTCGCTTATGACATCTCACAGTTCTTCAATGATGCCTCTGTTTCCACGTCAATCGACGCAACAGAAACAACCACCTTCCAAACCGGCGGAGTTAAGTCCTACATCCCAGGTTTGAAGGAAGGCGTTATTTCCCTTTCCGGGCTTTACGACGGTACCGCATCAGGTATAGACCAGATTTTGACGACTGCAATTAGCAACTCCGGCGACCAGGCGACCTTGGTTTTCCCCGCTGGCGGAACAACAGACAATGAAATTGGATACTTGGCTAACGGCATTGCCACCAAGTACGACTTAAAATCACCAGTTTCTGGCGTTGTCGCAGTCGACGCAGAGGTTCAGGCAGACGGCGGTGTATGGCGTGGACGTGGAAAGTACTTTACTGCCACGGGCACAGGATACACAGTCGCCTACAACAATGGAAGCGCCTCCACCAATGGTGGATTATTGGTGATTGGGGTGTTGGCTTTGTCCGGCGCACTAAGCCTGAACTTCCAACACTCCAACGACGGCATCACCTACGTAAACGCAACTTCAGCGATTACTTCGGTTGGTACGCAGGTGGACACCAGTGCTTCACTACCAAACCCCATTCGTCAGTACACCCGTTTGAACTGGACACTGACGGGTACAAACCCCTCTGCAACAATCTTCTTCGGGTTCGCCCGATTCTAGAAAGGAATTAACAATGGCAACTTTCCAGCACGGTAAGAACGCTTATTTAGCCATCGGATACGACACATCCGCATCACCAACGACGGTTGGCTCGTCGGCAACCACATCAAGCCTTCCCCTCACGGGCGAAAGCACGATGTTGAGCGGTGGAATCCCAACCTTGGTTGGCGGTTCTGTCTACGGAATGTTTGTCAACGGCGTACCTTGCGGTTCAGCATCGGTTCCAACATCGACAACGACCCTTGCCTCGGGGCTTTTGCTTCCATCGGCTCCAGCCTCTGGCTCGGTAGTTCTTCCAATGGTAAACATTTCCCAGTTCACCAATGACCTTGGATTCCCACAGGCCATCGACGCAAACGAAACCACTGCTTTCTCACTCGCAGGCGTAAAGACCTACATCGTGGGTCTGAAGGGTTACACAGTCACCTTCTCGGGTATGTACGACTCAACGGCCTCAACGAGCGGTTACGCAGGCGGTATCGACCAAATTGTCAACGACGCAATCAACTGGCAGAACGCTGGAAACAGCATCTCGTTCGTCTACGGACCAGCGAACCCAGGTGCCTTCACTGGACTTTCCTCCTCAGTCAAGTACTACGGTCAGGCTTACTTGACCAAGTATGACCTGAAGTCGTCAGTATCAGGCGTTGTTACGTTCGATGGTGAACTCCAGGTAACTGGCGCCGTCAGCCGAACCACACTGTAGTCACTAAAGTAGACTATGCTCTAACTGGGGTCTGCCCCAGATTGGAGAATGATGTCGAAACTTAGTGAACAGATTTTCGCTGCCGATGACATTCAGTCGGAGAACGTTAACGTTGACGTTTGGAGCGTAACGGTACAGGTTAGGTCTATGACCGCCCGTGCCCGTGCCCGCATGGTCGGGAGCGCCCAAAATGAAAACGGTAAGTTCAACCTTGAAGAAGTACTTCCCGACCTTGTTATCGAATGTACTTTTGACCCCGAGTCGGGTGAAAAAGTATTCAACCCGAACGACCGTGATGCACTGATGGCAAAGTCAGCAGCAGCAGTTGAACAAATCGCTACAGTCGCAATGCGCCTATCAGGTATGGGCGAAGAGGCGGTTGACAGTGCGGGAAAAGATTCCTCGCCAACCCAGAGCGACGATTCCTCTTTGAACTAGCGGAATCACTTGGACGGACGGTTGGTGAACTCCTAGAGGGTTCACCAGCCCACCGTCCTCTTTCATCGCCTGAGTTGGTGGAGTGGATGGCCATCTACAAACTTCGTGCTTACGAGCAAGAAGAAGCAATGGCAAAGGCCAGAAACGGCTAAAAAGCAAACCGCTACTAGGATTAGTGCCTAGGAGCGTGCAATGGCAACATCAGCCGAACAACTAAGAATAGAAATTCTCGGCGACAGCACTGATGTCGAGGCATCCCTTCAAAAACTTGTTGGGTATGCAAGCGCTGCTACTAGCAAAATTGGTGGATTCTTCGGCGACCTTGGTGGAATAATCACCAAGTCTTTTGCTGTTGCGGGAATATCTGCTGCGATTGACAAGGGTATGGACTTGGCATCGCAACAACAGAGCCTTCAATCGGTTCAAGCGCAACTTATTAAAAACCAAAAAATGTCTGGAGCCGAGTTTGCTGGCTCCATTCAAACAGTTGCTGGTTCAGTCTCTGCTCTGAATAAAGCGGGCGAGCAATACTCTGCAACCCTGAATAATCAAGCAACTACGCTTTCCTTGCAAACTGGTATTGCTAAAAACCAAATTATTCAAGCGCAAAACCTTCTTCTTCCAAACCAGGATTTAGCAAATCTTTTTGAGAAGCAAAAAAGTTCTTTCCAAAACACCACAATGCTCGCAGCAAACCTCGCAGCAGTCATGGGTTCAAGTAGTGGTGCTGGTGGCTCCGGAATAACCGGCGCAGCAAGAATGGTCGCTCGCACCTTGGCAGACCCCGCCAAGCACATGAGTGCAATGACCCGATACGGAATCACCCTTTCTACCACCGAGCAAGCACGAATTAAATCGTTGCAAGCCAGTGGCGGTTTGCTTGCTGCTCAGAATCAGTTTTTGATTGACATGAATCAGCACACGCAACAACTTGCGGAAAAGTCAATGTCTCCTGTTGAGCGTATGCAGAATGACATTCAATTGCTCGTTCAATCACTAGGTCAAGGTCTTCTTCCAATTCTTGACCAAATGGCAAGTACCTTTACAACGGTAATTGGTCCTCTTGTTCCCATCTTTACGCTTGTCGCACAAACAATGGGTCAAATTTCTGCAACGGTCGGTCAGGCAATTGGAAACATTGTTACTGCATTTACGCCACTTTTGCAATTGTTTGTTCAGGCATTTGTCCCCGCCCTTGTCCAGGTTGTCGCACCCATTGCAACCTTCTTTGGGGAAATGGCGAATACTTTTAAGTCTTTGTTTACGCCAAAAGTAATGACTGAAATCACCACCTTCTTTACCGACATTGCAACACAGATTGTCAAAAACATTCAGCCAGGTCTTCAGGCGGTAGCAGGCGTATTTAACCAAATGGCCAATAATGGCACACTTACGGCATTGCTACAGTCCGTTTTGGGCGTCTTCCAAGCCCTTGGCCCCATCCTTCCAACTGTCGCTACATCAATGGCAGATATTTTGATTGCCATTGCACCACTCATTCAAGACGTTGCAAAAATGCTCACCGCTTTTGTCAATACTTTCACCAAGGGGCTTCAAAAGGTTGTTGGTTTCTTCGACGGCCTTATGAAGGGCGCTACACACTTTCAAAAAATTCTTAAAGCCGTCGGCGACGTTATGGTCGCTTTGGCGGCCGTTTGGTTCGCAGACAAAATTTTCTTAACACCAATTAAAGCAATGACCGAAGGCATCTTTGCTATGACAACGGGACTTTTGAAGTTCCAAACCGTTTATGGAAGAACTGGCGCCATGGGCGGGCTTTTTGGTAAAAACTCACAAGGTGTTAAGGGTATTGCCGGTTTCAAACTTGGAAAAGCCGAGGGGCAAAAACAAATATCAATGCGTTCGTTAAACGAAATGCTTGAAAAAGGCGAAATTGCCCCAAGAACCTACCGAAGCCTTTCTCGACAATTGGAAGTTGAAGGCCCACAAGAAAAAGCCTTGTATAAGCACCAACGCTTACAAGAAATCCCTGGAATTGGAAGATTTTTTGGTGGCTCTGGCGGAAACGCCAAAAACTGGTTGCTTGGTCCAGACCAGATTAAAAATCAAAAAGCCCTTGACCAACTCCAAGCACTTGACGACAACACAACAGCACTCGACCGCTCAACCGAAGCACTTTCAAACATATCTTCGTCTAGTAGCAATTCACCAATTAACAATCTGTCTAAAAAACTTGAAAAGACAACAGAAAAAGACCTTGCAAAGGGTGGAGAAAAAGAAATCGCTTCTGTCTTAGAAAAAGACGTGGAAAAGAACGGTATCTCAAAACTTGGAGGCGGAATACTCAAAGGCGGTTTTTCCGATGCGATAGAAAGTATGGGCGGTGGAGCATTAGGCGATGCCTCAAAGTTTGGTGGCGTTCTAAGCAAGTTTGGCGGAATTGGCGAAAAGGTTGCTGGCTTTGCCAGTGATGCTGAAAGTGGCGGAGGACTCCTCAGTGGCTTAATGGGTGGGGGAAGTAGTGGTTTACTCGCTTCCGTCGGCCTAGACGCCATTCCTGGCCTTGGAGAAGGCATGATGGCGATGCAAGCAGCAATGGTAGTTGGACCTCTCATCATGCACCACTTGAAGGGGATTGAAACCGGCTTCAAGGACGCTGGCCACGTAGTGGAGAACATTGGCAAGGGCGCTGAACACATTGTCGGCGGAATTGGTCACGCAATTGGCGGATTCTTTGGCGGTCTCTTTGGTGGCGGACATCATGCCCCCACACGTTCAGCGGTTGGTGGTGGTTCACATGTCAACATCGCCCCTGGCGCTGTAGTTATTCACGTAAATGCAACTGGTGCCAACGCCCAGGTTGCCGGAATGGTAAAAACACAAGTAGAAGCAAGTTTCAACACATTGCTCGCAAATCTGAAAGCAGCAGGACGGTAATTTTTACTAATCGGGGGTAATCTGTATTCGAGCCCGCTATGACTACTACTAAAAATTCCACCCCCGTTACCGCTGTAGTAAGTGCCACAAACTGGATAGTAAATAACGCACTTGACATCGTTTCGGCGCAAAACAAAATAACCCAACTATCAGTACCAACGGCTCCTTCTAATTCCGGTAATACCTACATGGCGCACGTTGATGACGTGACATCGTTCATGACCGGAAACACAAGTCTTTTTTACGACGCCGACCCAGACTCGAAGTTGCTTATTCTCAACGACATTTCAGGGTTCAAGCCGGGGGATGGTCTCGCCATTATTGAAGGCGAAAACATTAACGCTTACGGTGGACGATACACCGCAGACGGTTACATCACCGAAAATATGAAGATTACGGCAGTTGGTACTACGTACACCTCAACCGCATCTGACTTTTACCCTTATGTTTTGGCATCTGTTTATGGTGGTGCCACAGGAATCGCAAACGTTTACTACCCAACGCTTCTTTCTTCATCAACACTAAACTTCGTATCTTCAGGTCAGGCAATTTCGGGTAGCGGAATTCTGGTCGGAACAACAATTCTCTATGACTACACCGACACTTCTTTGTACCCCGGCGGGTCAAACAACTCAATTCCCGTAATCGCATCTGGCTCATCGGGCGCAACAACGGTTACTTTCAGCACCGTTCCATCTTCTGTTGTAGTTGGCCTGGGAATAAGCGGAACGGGAATTGCCCCGGGAACCGTCATTACAAACATTACGGGAACGACAATAACGCTGAGCCAGGCCACCCTGTCCGCAATTTCTTCTGCACAGTTGATTGTTAGCGGATATGTACTTAGCAACCCCTCGACGCTAAATGCTGGAACCAGCCAAGACGGAGTGATTCTTGCTCTCGGCGGTAGCGCAAACAATTCAATCCAAACAATTCCAATTGCTTCAATTACAACCGCAACAACGTCGACTTCGACAATCGTAACTATTGTCACATCATCTGCACACGGATTCTCATCAGGGGACTCAATCACCATTGCTGGTATATCCCCCTCTGGCTTTAACGGAACTTTTAAAATTTCCGTTACTAATACGACAACGTTCACCTACACGGTAAATAGTAGTATCTCCAGCCCAACGTTTTCCAGCGCAACTGCAACAAAAACAATTACCTCAAATATCTCAGCAATTTCGGAGACATCAAGCAACGCATCGCAAAGTTTTGTTACCCAAAGTTCAACTGGCGATGCAATTGACATGGCGATTGATACCAGCCAAGGGTATTTCTACACCACTGACAACACCAACCAAACAATTTGGCGTACCACGTCTGGCGGTCAAGTAACTTCGTATGTTTCTGGTCAATCCGTAAAGGGAATTGCCTACAACAGTAACCAACTTTATTTCTCAGACGGAATCAACACTGTTTATAAAGTAAGTGACACCTACGCCCCCGTTTCCATTACAAACATTGTTCCATCAGTTGTTAATAGTGGTTCACCAACCGTATCAACGGTTGCTTCAGTTGGAGCGGGAACTTCAGCCTCCTACCCAAACACTGGTTTGTGTACTGATACTTCTGGAAACTTCTACACAGTTGTTCACAACATCGTAAGCAATAGTGACCAAATCGTAATTAAAAAAATTACACCCTCTGGAACGGTTACAACATTCCAAACCTTCACCTGGGCAGACGGTGCTGAATACACCCACACACCCGTAGACCTCGCTGTAGATGGTTCTGGAAATGTTTATATTTACAGTAGCGACGGTTGGATTTACAAAGCAACAGGAACTTCGTACACCGGGTTTTTGGGGATTTCTTCATCCACCGCCGGTGCGATTACATATGACCCAGTTAAAAATGTTCTTTACGCCACAAATTACTCGGGAACCAGTTTTTACAAAATTTCAATGTCTGGTGTTGCATCAAACATTGGAACTGTTTACGCAAATACAATAGGGATTGTTTGTGACGCATCTGGAAACATTTACACAGCCGACTCGTCTGGTCACATCTTAAAAACAACACCATCAGGCACGACAACCGTAATTCTTTCAGCATCTTCAAACCCATATAATGGATACCCCTCAATCGCAATTGACCCAACAGGTCTTATCTATGTATGTGACAATTTCAATGAGGTTCTTTACACGGTTTCCCAAAGCGGAGCAGTTACTTTAATTGGCTCAAATTCATCGTACTTGGGGTACCCGGAGTACAAGAATGGTGCGCTTTACGTAATTCCTGGCAACGCCAGCACGTCTCCAGGGAATCTTAACAAGATTCTTTTCTCTACCGACATCGCAACTGTTACGACATCCACCAGCCACGGATTTACGACTGGAAACACAATCACCATCACTGGTAACTCCGTCTCTACGTACAACGGCTCCTGGACAGTTACCGTCACTGGTACAACAACTTTTACGTATGTGACACCAACCCTCGGTGCCTCTACCGGCACGGGTGGTACAGCGTCTGGTGCTGGTGGAACCGTAAGCACTTTTGCGACTGGATTTAATCAACCAACAAATTTGGCCTGGGACAACGCAGGAAGCAATCTTTACATTTCAAACGCTGGTAATAACACCATTTCTGTTGTTTCTTCATCTGGCGGAACAGCAAGCACATTCTGTTCTACGGGCATCACCTCACCTGGACCGCTTCAATGGGACAGCACGGGAACGTATCTGTACGTTCTAAGTCTTTCTGGTAACGGCCCTATTTACAGGGTAACTACAAGCGGTGTTGCTTCAGTGTGGACGCCAGTTACCGTATCTGGGGTTGGAAATACATTTATCGTTGGCATGACATTTGACGCCTCAAAAACAAATGTCTATACGGTTGACTCAAACGGAAACGTTTTCCAAATCCCAGTTTCAACAGGCGTACCATCGCTTTTTGCAACAACGTACAATGATTCGGCATCTTCAATTCGTTGCGACCTTTCTGGAAACCTTTACGTATCTTTCCGTGCCTACCCATCTACACCGTTTGCAATTCTTAGGTTGGTTCCTGGAACCTTTACAACCGTTACGGTAACTACGTCTTCAAACAATGTTTTTACCACCGGCCAATCAATCACTATTGCAGGTGTTTCACCCAGTGCATACAACGGGTCGTACTCAATTACTTCTTTGAGTACAACGCAATTTAGTTACGTTATCTCTTCGAACCCTGGAAATGCGACGCTATCTTCCGCAACAGCGTCCCTTGCCTTGTCGTCACCAATTGCGTCAGCAAGTGCCACCTCTGGCGGGGCAACATACCTTGCAACTGCTACGACTTCATCAGCAAACTCAATTGCTACAAAAACAACCGTCTACATATCAAATGCGTCAATATCAGGATACGATGGAAGCCACGTAGTGACATCGACTGGTGCAAGCACTTTCACGTTCCCAGTCCTTTCCGCACTCTCGTCTTCTACTGGTGGCTACGTTTCGGTCACATCATCTGTTTCTGGAACTTCAGGTGGCTCTTCTGCTGGTGGAACGCTGGCAATCACGTCAATCAGTGGAAGCGCAGGCGTAGCGACGGTGACAACGCCTTCATCAAATTCACTCACTTTGGGTCAGTCAATAACGATTTCAGGAGACAACGCCTCCACCTCAACAGGGGCAACTTCAATTTCGGTTGGTTCAGTTGTTGGTGGCTACAGTGGTTCAACACCAACATCGGGTGTTGCGACATTTACAACTGGAGTTCCTTTTACTGGCTCAACCACAAGTGGCTCGCCAACAATCACCAACGTTACAAATATTTCCAACCTATCCGTAGGGCTTCCTGTTCTTGGAACAAACATGGCGAGCGGTGCGACAATCACAGCAGTTGGAACAAGTACCGTTACAGTTAGCGCAAACGCAACCGCAACAACAACACCTGGAACATCAGGCAATTTCGTCGGAGTTAAACCAGCATCTTTGGGGGTTGGCTCAACAATCAACATCCAAAGTGGTGGTGTTCAGTACAACGTACTAAGCGTTCAGGGCAACGTCCCGCCATCCACAGGAAGTGCCGTGTTAAGGACTACGGCGCCTTTCTACTCTCAATTGACCACTGGCTCGAAGATAAGTATCCAAGGTATTCCAGAATTAAGCGGTTCAATTAGTTCTACGACAGCAGTAACGGGTTCGAGCGGGCTCGTTACCGTCACTACAACTGCCCCTCACGGTCTGTCTAGTGGGGACACGGTAAACACAAACATTTCTGGGTCAAGTGGCTCCATTAGTCAAATTGTTGGAAATGGAACCATCGCAACAGTTACGACATCACTTCCTCATGGTCTTTCAACAGGGACAACCGTTGCGATTTCAGGCATTGACGCCAATGTCTCAAACGGAAACGTTGTTGAAACCATTCAAACAGGAAATGTTCTTAAAATTTACTTGGACACAACGCCAAGCCCCGCCCTTTTTGTTGGTGACACAATCACCATTTCCGGTCAAACTGGTTCAGGCAACGTAAACGGTACATACACAATTACAAACGTTGGTGCTGGCACTGCTGGTTCAGTTGTAACCGTAACGGCGCCAGGCGGAACATCACCAGCAAGCGGAAATGTCCTCTACGCACAACAGACGACCTCAAACGCCACTTCTCTTGCCACCTATTCCTTCACTGGCCTGTCCGGGGTGACAACGTGGCAAGGAAACCCAGTAAGTAGCGGAAACCCCGCTCAATTGAACGTCACGATTCCAAGTGCAAGCGGAAACATTTCTTCAGTAACCGAATCGGGTGGAATCCTTACTGTCGTCACTTCTGCACCACACGGACTTACCGCAAGTGGCTCTTTCTCAACATCGAGTAGCCCCGAGACCCTGTACCAATCGGTAAACATAAATGTACCTATTGAAACTGGTTCCATTTCATCTGTTAGCGCCACTGGCACAACAGCGACAGCAACAACAACTTCGGCACACACCCTAAGCACTGGCGATACCGTTACGGTTTCTGGGTTGACCAACAGCGCAAGCGTTACTTTGGCGACTCAAAATCCTGCTGCCGCAATTGGTACATATGGAACTGCAACATTTAGTGGCTCTGGGCACACAATCACAAGCATTACCAATACGTCCGCCAACCGTGACATTATTACAATCAACTACTCGTCAAGCACCCCAGTCAACCCACTCCTCAATGTTGGCGAGCAAATTGTCATTACCGGATGTTCCGGCGGTACCGGCGCAACAAATATCAACTCCAGAACCATAACTGTAACAAACTGCACCTCATCAACCATTACAGGTACCGTGAACGGTACTTTCACCACCGCAGTAAGTTGCACCAACGGTACCTTCACACCGCAACGAATTGTAATAAGCATCAACGCCGGAACAAACCCAACTGCTAGTGGTTCAACAACCGTTTACCTCACAGGAATGTCTTCATCATTCCCATCGGGTGGGGTTACGGCTTGGAACCTCGGCACCTCTTCTTTCTACATTACGGGGCCGTCATCTTATGTGGTTTCAAACTCCACCGTATATGTCTACACGTCTTCTTCGTTAACAAATCCCACATACGTCACCCCTGCTTGGTCTAGCGGCGGAAACGTTACATTCAGCACATATCCAAATGCGCATGGTTTTTCAAGTGGCAACAAGGTCGATGTTTCTGGTCTTCAAATGTGGAACCAAACCGTTGGCCTAGGCGAGCAAGGCCCAATCGTAATTACATCGATTGTTGGGAACAACCTAAATGGTTGCTTGGCCTATTGCAACAGGCCACACGGTCTTGCAAACGGTTCTACCATTACTATTTCTGGCTCTAACTATATATCAGGAACAGTTACGGTTGTCGGAAACCCCGGACAAGGCTTCACCACTTCTACGGCATTTTTCTTTAACTACCCTGGCGGTCCATCTGACTCGAACCTTGGTGGCTATGAAAACATTATTGGGTACAACGCAATTTCTGGTTTTAACCACCTTGGCTACACCGTTCAATCAGTTATTGATTCCTACACATTCACCACAGACAATCCAAACAACGTATCCACCGTTCCAAGTGGCTCTTCTTATGCTTCTGTTTCTGGTGGCGGAATTATCAATGACGCCTCGTTTATTGCTAAAACAGGAACAACTGGTCTTTCAAACCCATTTGATGGAACCTTTACTGTTTCTAGCGCAACCCCTGGAACTACTTCGTTTCAATACACCATTTCTACTTCAAGTTCTTTGACCCTTTACGGCGGTACGTGGTCACAGCCATCTGGCCTGAGCAACTTGGTCGACCTTCCACTCATCACAGCAAGCGGTTCAACATTCACCGTTGGCGCACCTTCTGGTGTGGCGAATACTGGGATTGTGGTAAAAAACCTTGGTACCTGGAGTCAGCCGAATGGCTTCGGCGGTATTCTTTCCTACACGGGTGGAACAAGCAACACAGACGGTTCAAAAACCTGGCAGACCGGAACTCAGGCAATTGGAACAATTTTTGGCGGTACCTGGACAGAAAATGTCGGTAACTCCACAACAAATACGCAGTCCGGCGTCACCTGGAAGCAACCAACTGGGTTTAACACTTCTTCTGGGTCAACCGTGACAGTGACAGTGACGGGCACAAATACCTTTACCTACCCACTATCGTCGTCAACCGCAGTTGGAACCGTAATCACCAGTAGTGCTTTTGGAACTTACGCTACGCCTGGTAATTTTGGTGTTTCCAATATTCCCGTGACGGTAACAGGTGCAAATACCTTTACCTATAACACAAATATTTCCCTTGGTGGAACAATCACGGGTGGAACGTGGTCAACGGCTGTCGGCTTTAACAATGCTTCGGCAGTTATAACAGTTCCCTCGTACACCATCTCAACCATTGCTTCCGGCGGAGCGGGCACTGCAATTGTCACCCTTGCATCTGGTGTTCATTATTTCTCCGGTGGGGACACTGTTTTAATATCTGGAGCCAGTGCGTCACTGTACAACGGCTTGTTCACCATACCAATTGCCACCCCAGGCTCAAACTCTTTTACAATTACAGTTTCCAGTCCAGTTTCCTCAACGGGCGGAACGGTAACGGGTCAAAATAGTTTCTTCTATTCAAACAACACCATCGGGACGACGTTTGGAACGGCCAACAGTCTTGTAACCTCTGGTTCAAGTGCTTTCTCTTCTTCATCCGCCACGATTTTGGCGGTGTACAACAATGGAACTCAGTTTGCATACAGCAGTCCAGCACTCGGCACGTCTTATGGCGGAATTGTTTCTGGAACATCTGGCTTTAATGGCAAGCAAAAGGTTGCTTCAATTGTTAGCCCAACGTCATTCACGTTTAACTACACCAGCGGTGTTGTGGGTTATGGCTCGGGCGGAACTGCGACATCTTCTGCTTCCACAAAGTCGTCCTCTGTAAGTCTTTACAGTGTCGTACCGACACCACAAAACGTTGGCCTAGACAATTACTCCTCAGTAATTCTTCCAACAATGCCTGAAATTCCAATGTCTGCAATTCAGCAGATTGTCCCAGACTTCATCATGGGCGACGCCATGGAAATTGACTATAACTCGGGAACTGGCGTAACCACGTTCACCCTCATGGAACCAACCAATGGGTTTGTTGTCGGTCAAAATGTTATTGACGAATCGGGTAACTCCCTTGGCATCATCAACTCCATTGTAAGTCCAACCGTTTTTACCACAACGGGCGGAAACGGGACGACGTTTGTTGGCTCCACTTCGACTCCCTCCTACCTAATCCACGCAGCAACAATCAACGAAAACGTTGTCGCCTACGTCGGACCAACATCTGGTGGAAACTTCTACAAGGCGACCTTCACAAACCCCCCATATCACGGGAACCTTCAACAGAACTTTACTGGAACTGCTGGAGTGGATGGACTCGGAAACGGTCAAATCACCAACCTTGTCCCCGCAGACGTAAATTCTGCATTGGCACAATTGACTATTGGTCAAGAGGTTTCTGGCGAAGGTCTTCCAGACAATGCTGTTGTTACTTCGGTTTCGACATCAAGCGTTGGTCTAAGTCAGGCTCCTTACTACACGCCTGCAACACCATCGACAACTGGTGGAACTTCCCCTGGAAACAACACGTTGGTTAACGTAGCCAATGCAATTGGTTTCTATGAGGGCTCGCAACTTTCTGGTTTGGGTATTCCGCAAAAAACCGAAATCATTGGTGTTTACCCACAAATAATTCTTTCTGGCGATGTAAGCGCTGGGAGCCCAACAATTAATAACGTCTCGTCTTTCGAGGGGCTTATTGTCGGACAGGCTTTCCAAGGTGTGACCACGGGCGGAAACCTTGTGTTCCCCTCTACTTCGTACATCGTAAGTATCAACACATCACTGAAACAAATCACCATTAGTTCCGACGCTCTCTACACTCAAACGTCGTGTGAGGTTTACGGATTGCCTGCACTATTGGTGAACAACCCAACAACCGTCTCGTCCGGCTCAACCCTTACTGGAAAAGTTGTTTACACATTCGGAAACTCTCCCGTTTACTTCCCTCTTCAAATCACCAATTACGGTGGCTCGGAGACGGTCTCCTTCACTGGAGATTCAACGATTGCTGGTACATCAATCAATAACATTACGGACACAAGTTTGCTCTATGAGGGGATGAACATTGTTGGAACTGGTATTCCATCCAACACCTCAATTGTTAGCGTTCAAAGCAACTCAATCACCTTGAACCGAGCATCATTCCAGTCTGAAACCGCTCAAACATTCTTGGCAATCCCACCGATGACTCGACTCGCAATGTTTGTTTCAATGTCGCAAGCATCGCCAAACGCAAACATTGCCTACACAAAAAAGATTTCCTTCCAGTCACAGCAACTGCCTAACGGTAGTGGTTCTTACGGCATCAGCAAGGGAAGTCGAAGCGTAGTTGTTAATGCAACAACAGCAAATGCAATCCTTGCAGAAACAATGCCGAGTGGTGGGTACCCACTGTCTGCGGTTGCGGGCTTGGTTGCAAATGGCACAACCATCAAGTCGATAAAGCCAAACCAGGTTGCTGGAATAACAACTGGATACACCTTGTCTTTGAACAAGCCATTCCTTTCGAGCGTAACTTCTGGCGTTATAAAACTCTCTGTTCCGCCTTTTGCAATCTCAACAACTTCAGGCTCGTTTGGAATGAACATGGTTGTAGACAGCACCGCAAACTTCTCGGTAAACAGCCTCATCACTTTCAGAAATGAAATTTACCAAGTAATTGCAATTCTTAGCGACACCGAAATGTCAGTTGGGTACCCATTGAGTGGTGGCGGAATTGTCGTGCCAACAAACCAGTACGTTTCATACTTCACTGGCACGGTCATTCAAGGAAGCCAATCAATCAGCGTCAGCGACAGCGTTAACGGCATTGTCCCCGGAATGATTGTCAACGACAGTCAAAACTCTGTCTTCCCAGCAAATTCAGCAGTAACCGCTGTTTACACCTCGGGAAGTTTGACGGTAACAATGAGCCAGCCCGCATCGGTATCAGCAACAGCAAAGTTCTACCTCTCATACCCCAACGGCGACAATGCGAACTACATCTACCTTTGGGAGGGTGGAATTCCAGACCAGACCTTTATTGGCTCCGTTCTCTCCCCTGGAGATGTCCAGCCATCAAGCGGATGGGGTGTTGTCGAAGTAGACAATGCGACGACGTTTGACCACGCTTCTGGAACGATGGTTGGAGCATACGCCAATGAGGGTGTTCGCTACTTTGGAACAGTTTCTGCCGGGGACTACGAAGGTGTGCCAATTGACAGAATTGGTTCGCTTACGGGAAGCACCCTTCAACAGCCAGTAAGCGCCAAGGATACTGACTTCACTATTTTCCCTCAACCATCAGCAAACACAACTGTTGGTTCGGGTTTTGTGCCATTGTTCCCATCCTTCTCTGGAGTCCTTGCGCCCGAACTGTCCGCAACTCTTTACTCAGACCTTTCTGGTTCGCCAGCCGTTATCTCAATTCCAAACGGTCAACCCGCTCCAACGACGGACGTACTTAGCGCAGGAACAATCCTGGACAGTCCAATTACGTTCCAAGCATCAGTTACTGCCGGGAACAGCGTGGTTAAGTTCAAGAACTACTTGGATGCTCAAAACCTGAGCAACGGAATGTATGTTTTTGGAGAAGGTATTCCAGCAAATACACAGATTTGGAACCTAACAAACGGGACATCTAGTTCAATCTTCCAAATGATTAATGGCTCCTCTTCGGACGCCCTGGACGCTTCACCAACCAAGTTGGTAAACGGAACAAAGACATCCGTTTCCACAATTACCGCATCATGGTTGCCCGAAAACACAAAGGTAACAACGGCAATTGAGTCTTCTTTTGTGGGTAGTTTCAATATCTCTTCACCTACACAGATAACAACAACAAGCAGTATTTCAAGCATTGTTCCCGGACTTGGAGTCTGGGGTTCTGGGGTTACGCCAGGAACCACAATTACGAGCGTCGTCTATGCTTCCGGTACGTACACAATCACCCTGAGCATGCCTCTAACGCTCACAGCGTCCGTAACCAACGCAACGTTCCAGGTTCAGGGGTACTTGCTTAACTCAGAATCAAGTTACGTACCGTGGTCTGGTACTGGATATGTCGCAGGAACAGGTGCTTCGAGCGGTGCGAACTTTATGGTCAGCGCCGGGGCAACGAACAACGCCGGTAATACCATTGCCTCACTGCCAACAGCAAACTCCGTTCTTTACGGACCCGCAATTCAGTACGGAACAACAATTCTTGACTTTATTGAGCAAACGGAAACTTACAACCTAAGCACTTCTTTGGGCGTGGCCGGAATTTCATCAATGACGTACTCCAGCGGAACGTTTGTTATAACCACAAGTGGGGCGCATGGTCTGGCACCAGGGGAATACATTTCCGTATTCAGTGCTGGTTCACCAATTGTCCTGACCGGGGCAAGCACCAAGAGCGTGGTTATCGCATCTGTTACATCGACAACAATCACCATCGCCACGTCGCTTTCATCGGCGCCAAGTTTGACCCTGGGATACGTAGCGGTCAATGGTAACTTTGTATCAGGAATAAATCTAGTGGCCACCAACCTATTACAAGCAACCCAGCCAGTGACAAGCGCAAATGGCCAAACTTTGTCGTCTGTTGCAATTGGCGCAATTGGGTTAAGCCCAAATGCACCATTGGCTGGCTACATCTCAGGACAGTCTTCTTTGACGCAACTGGGAAATATTGACGCCCTCGTTTACGACAACGACGGAGATGTCTACAATGTCATTCTGGACACCCCTTACAATGCTGGATTTGCGGTTTCGGGTGAGTACTACTCAGACGCATACGGAGTTGTAATTGTTGGTCTCGGAGCAAACCAAGAAGCGGTTCTATTGTCGTCGCCGTTCGACTACTCATTTGTTGCAACATCAAAAAACACCAGTTCACCGATAAACTGGTCACTTGCTGACGGTCAGGCTTTCCAGTACGACCACGCAGTTGGTGAGCCAGTTGTTGTACCGAACGTTCTTTCGACTAGGAGTAATCCATAATGGGTTTTGAATATTCACACGCATACTCAACCCCAGTGAAGGGAACGGACTCCGGCGGTTCTGACGAACCTACCGTTGTTGTATCGAATCCTCTTTCAACAAAGAGCGCCCCATCGTCGGTTACTTTTAACGTAAGCGCACCTTGGATTCAGGCTGGCAATGACGGTGTACCAAACATTTCAACGGGACTCGCTTCTCAGGTAGTTGCTGGCTCTACGTCACTTGCCATTTCAGACGCCTCGGGTTTTATTTCGGGGTACCCGAACGTACACCAAAACGGGGTTGCCCTTCTCCTCCCTGAAATTGGTCGAGTTTCTGGCGATACGCCAAGCGGAAGCAGTTCAATCAACCTAATTATTTCAAGCCAAATTCCCAAGAGTTTTCCGTTCAACATAAACGTAAACGGTCAAGTACTTAGTGTCACCTCAACCTCTACTTCAAGTGTTTCGGGGGCAATTGCCTTCAACCTTTCTGCGACTACAACTATCGATATTCCCGACCTTTCACCAGTTCACAACAACGCCCTGGACACATCATCTTCATACAACGTTATTGACACGCCCACGTTCTACGTAACTTCTTCCATTTCGGCAGGAACACCAACCCCCTACATCTCAACGTCGCCACTCCCTTGCGACATTCCATCGGGAACAACAATCGCACTGACGTTTGATGACTACATCGAAACTTGCATTGTTGGAGAAAGCGCCATGGCCGGGGACACCCAACTTTCACTGGCTTCATTCGTTTTCAACGGTGTCGGTACTGGCGTTGCCTCGATTGTTATGACAAGCGGAACAACGACAACAACCACGTTTGCCGAAGAAATGGGCAACACTGGAAGTTCTACGACGTTTGCAGACACAATGAACATGGGAATGGGCATGGGCATGTCAAACGACGGCTCAAACGCATCCGACAGTATTTTGGGCATAGAAACTGGAACAGTTCTATTTGGTGGTTTGGCGAGTGCTGCGATTGTGGGCTCTGCTTCAACCACGCAAACAAACTCCAGTCTCTCATTCTCTTCTGGTGGTTCAGCAAGTTCTTCGACCTCATCTGCCTCATCAAGCGCCACGACCATTCAAGCCAACATTCTTGTAGTTGGTGGTGGTGGCGGTTCAGGCGGTTCTTTGGGCGCTGGTGGTGGTGGTGGTTCGGTTTTTGAGGGTGCCACAACAATCCCAATCGGAACACCAATTTCTTTCAACGTAGGCTCCGGCGGTGGCTTGGGCAACAATGGTGCTTCTTCTGGTTTCCAAAACAACAATGCAAACGGTGGTTTTGCTGGCACCCTGAAAACAGGTGGAGCATCTGGCAATAACAATTCTGGTGGCGGAATGGAGTTCGCCGACTCGGGTACTGGTGGTGGTGGCGGTGCAACGGGTGCTGGTGGTCAGGGTTACGGCCACGCAACAGGTGGTACATCCGTTGGTGGTGCTGGTGGCGCTGGTTACACAACAACAATCGTAAACACAGGCACTGTCTACGGCGCTGGTGGTGGCGGTTGGGCACCCGACGTATCTGGCTCTGGTGGCACTGGACAAGCAAACGCTGGTGGTGGTGGAAATTACGGTACTGCCGGTAAAACCGGACTTGTTGTATTGGTTGTTCCATCATCTGCACCAACAGCAACCTGGACGGGTATAACACCAACAGTATCAACAGTTGGCTCAACAACCGTCTACACATGGAGCGTAGCGGGAGCAGGAACGGTAACTTTTGGAACAGCACAGCCCTCTGGCTCTTCTGGAAATACAACTGGAACCACACTTACCGGCTCCGCAGCCATCGGTACCACAACCGTTGCTTTTACCAACTTAATTCCAACCTCCTCTAACGCTGTTGGGACTTTTCAAGTCCAAGTTGGACAGGCGCTAATCGGAGAAGGAATCCCGCCAAATACTTTTGTTGTCGGGCCAGTTGTTCAGAATGGAACATCAGGAACATTCAACGTTAGTCAGCCGGTTTCATTCACCTCTGGTTCTGCAAGCCCAAATGTTTACTTGGCATCTGTTGTCTCGTCGACTGTAACCCAGGGCTCTGGTTCTCAAAGTACTTTCGTAATTATGAACAGTTCTGTTGGCGCAACAGCAGAAACAAGTTACTTTGGTTCATACATTCCGTCATACAACTTTGACGCATCTACTGGCGCTAATGGTGTTTTTACCACGGTGAACGCCCAGGGCATGGTTGCACTAAACAGTGACATCGTTATTGGGCAACCTCTTTCCCTCTACGACGGAGAGTCCTTTATTGGAACAATTGCCAATGGGACAAGCATCATTTCATCGGTCATGACCATGAACGGCATTGACCCCGGCCAAGTGCTGAGCGCCAAGGGAATTCCATACGGAACAACCGTTGTTTCAACCGGCACAAACTCAAACGGTTTTTACATTGAAATGTCTGCTCCAGCAACAAGTACGGAAACACAGATTTCAATCCTGGCGCAAGGTGCAAATCAAACGGTCATTGCGTCAGCATCTCAGTCACGTCTAAGTCCACACATCAGTGTTGAACCTTTTACACCAGACTACGCCTTTGACAACTCATCAATTCTTATCGCCCCCTACTCTTTCACTTTGGACTCAGGCGACAATATTGAAATTGTCTACCCAGTAACCCTGCCCATTTCGATGAACTCGTCTGGGAAGGCCCCTTTCTCCATCAACCTTGCTTCGAGGCTTCGCTACAACCACGCCAATGGTGCGTCTCTTTTGTACTACGCAATGCCGTCACCTCCAGACCCCAGCGCCGTCATCTACCGACCTGACTTAACAAGTGTTTCGGGCAAGGACATCTATGCCCCGTTCGGAGCCGACACGCACGAACTTGCGATTTACGACAAGACTTCTTTCATTTACCGAGAAGCACGAATTGACAGTATTCAGGGCCTCTACACCATTAAGGGTTCACCAAACGGTGGGGACAAGACAAACGTTTATTTCAATGTCATAGGCGAAGAAGGTCCGCCCCCAACGCCTGACCAGATTCCAAACGCCGACGTTGTTTCAGGAAAACTTTACACAGGTGGCGTAAAGTCTTTAGACCCTAAAGGCGACCCCTGGACACCATCTTCGTTTAACAATTTGCAATTGGAAGTTGAAGCAACGGTTCCGCCAAATGGAAGCATTACGTACAAGTCAATATCAGTGAAGGTTGGCTTTCAAACCGCACCGCTACCAACGACTGTCCACATTTCACCAAGCGATAGTGTCACTCTTTCTCCTGAAACGACAAGCACAATCGACTGGACGTTCTCTGACCTTGACGGTGCAAAGCAATCGGCTTTTGTCGTAAACGTTTTCGACCAATTCACCTACTCATCTTTGGATTTCGCCCCAGACACGAGCAAGCCTGTTTGGTCGGTTACTTCAAACGACGTTGACGCAGAAGCAACAAGCGTTAGTTTTGTCAATAAAGACGGAAGTACACCACCGCTTATTAGCGGTCAAAACTACTGGGCTTTTGTAAAGGTGGCAAAGACCTTAAATAAAGACCTATGGTTTGGCGACTGGGCAAGTACCCCATTCACGGCAGTTGTACTCCAGCCTCAGCCCGCACTTGTTTCTTACAATGCAGACAGCACAAACTCATTGAATAGCCTCATTATTCAGGCTTCAGAAAATATCCTGAAAGACGACAATGCAGAATTTGCTAATTCAATTGGGAGTTGGTCTGCAACGAACAATGACAACACATCTGTTCAACTTTTGGACGGGGAAACAGGAACTGTTCTTTCTTCGGCGCTCTCTTCTAAGCAACAAGTAAGTTCAATTTCAATTGGTGGAACTGGCTACTTGGTTTCACCACTGTCGCTCAACGCTTCAACTGGCTCTCAATTCTTGGTGTCTGGAAAGTCGGGCTCAAAGACTCAGGCAACCCAATTCCCAGCCGTTGGCACAACCTTCTGGGTGATTATTGGGAGCGAAAGCATCCTTGTAAATCACATTGCAACAGGAACTTCAAAAACTGCAAGCACCTTCCAAATTGTTGAGCGTGGATACAGGAACACCACTGCATCACTACACACCGAAAACTCTGCGGTTGTAATAGGTCTTCAGGAAGACATTTACGCCGGTACGGTTGGAAAATTGTATTTTGTTGTCCCCGAGGTTAAGGCGACGACAAAGAAGCAGTACTTGCCCGCAACGTCAACCTCTGTTGCAACAGGCTCTTCAAACTTGATGTCTTCTGCTGGCACTGTTCTGCGTGTGACTGTCCCAACATCATCATCAAAGCCAAATCAATTTACGGTTCTAGATGTAAACAATGCACTTGACCCCAACGCCAAGTCCTGGCCTACCTTCACCATTAGCACTGTCGTAAAAACCAATAAAACAACCACAACTTCCACAACAAGAAACACATCTAAAAATGGAAATACAACAGTTTCATTCTCTGAAACTCAACAAAATTCAAATCTTGTCGCCAATGTCGTCTCCATCAAGTCGGTAAAAGCAACATCTGCGGTTTCTTCAAGCGAAGCAATTCAAATAACCCAGGTTTCACGAACCGTCTCCAACCAGGGCCCTAATACTGGCATTTTTACACCAATCTTTTCACTCCCCGTAAACCCCGTAACACCACTTCCAACAAATGGGGGGATACCAAATGTAATTTACGCTGGCACAACTTTGGTTGTTTTCACCCCAGGCTCTAGCGACCCATCTTCAAAATTCAACGTAACCCTCACAAAAGACTGGAAGGTTGCATCTGATACGAGTATTTGGTTTAAGCCAATTCGCCTTTACAACAACTCTTACTACGGTCGAAGCAACAACTGCTTTTGGTACGTTGGGGCTGGAGCAGCAATTTCAATTGTTGCAAAGGTAACAAAGCCAAGCAACCTGAAAGTTGTAACCCTAGAATCTGGTTGGAACAAGCAAACTGGTTTTTCAAACTATGTAATTAAAAATGCAATTATGTTGAACATGCAAACCCCTGGAAATGGCCTGCCCACTTCAGGGGGCGGTGGCGGTGGCGGTGGCGGATACACGTCATTCACTACGCCTGCAATCCCAGCGAAGCCACAAACGCAAAAATTTACTGTTGCAAAACAAACTTACGGCTTTGCTCCGTCGTTTAATTTTACCTCGGGTACTTTTGTCCCAATTGTATTTACTGCAAATACAACCATGAATAGTCCTTCAATTACAGCGGTTTCTGGAAACTATGGTTCCCTGGTTGTTGGCTCTGGCGTTTCAGGAACAAACATTCCAAGCGGAACAACGGTTGTCGGCGTTAATGGTACGTCCGTTACCCTAAGCAACCCTGTTACATCAACGTCGACGAATGAATCAATAACATCAAACAGTTTTGTTTCTATTTCTGGAATTACAAGCACAACAGCGGTAACAGCAAACCAATTTGCTGGATACCTTGTCGATGCTTATGGAGTAATCCCGGGAACATCAATTTTTGCCAATAGCGCTTGCTCGGCTAACAGCACGTTCACCATCACGCTTTCTCGGGGCATGCTTTTGCAAGACACGACGACGCTGACAAGTATCTCTTTTGATAGTGAATTCAATAGTGCAAATCTGGGCAACATCATTTTGGCGGGAGCGACATCAATCTCTGTTGACCCCTTCACCCCAAACTTTGATTACCCTACAGGTTCGGCGGTAACGCTTCACTACCCAAGCGTTGGAACAACAAACGTTATGGACTACGAGTCCATTTATGGGCAAAACATTATGATGCTCCAGCCAGAGAACAATGGCTACATTGAAATCTCAACTAAGGGCAATAGTTCACCATCCACTTTTGTCGACGACCCGGATACTTGTTCTGTCACCCCTGGGAATACCTACGGACTCATGGGTTGGTCAAACGTAATAAATGGCCTTTCAACCCCACTGTTCCAGCCTTACATTCTTTGGTATGACAGTTTTGGAAACTTTATTTATCAAGACTCAGGAAACAGGAGCCTCAACACACCGCAAATTAAAATTGCTACGATTTCAGCGAACGGCTCGATGGCAACTGTAACGACAGTCGGAGCGCACGGCCTTTCAAATGGTCAACAAGTCATTATTTGGGGAAATTCTTTTACATCTCTTGACGCTTATAACCAAACACAACCTCAAACAGTTTTTGTTATTTCACCAACTCAGTTCTACTTCACAACCAGTTACACCGGAACTGGGGTGGGTGGCGTCGCATCTGTACTCAACAACATTTCCACTTCAGTCATGTTGAATAACATTCCAGCGTCACCACTCGCTCAAACAAGTGCGACATCAACGGGATGGGTGCCAAATGCCATTGTTGCTGTTGCCCCGGAAAACTTTATTGTTGCAAACCAGGCTTCATTCCAACAGGAAGCAAGCAATAACTCCAACTACGCTGGCTCTTTCTTTGTTCAAAGTGGAACCAACATTGCCCTTAACGCTGGGACAGAAGTAACCGCTTCAGCAAATGGATTTGTCTACGTCGTTGCGGAAAACGTACCAATTGGTAGCACTGTCATCCCAGTAATTTTTGGCCCAAGCGGTGAGACCTCGGCGACATTCAGTGCTTTCCTGATAAAAGACAGCACAACAATCTCGCAAGTTAACTCTGGATACTTCTACGCCGGTCAACCAGTTACTGGAGCGGGAATCCCATCGAATACTTATGTCGTATCAGTGAACCCTGACCGCTCGCTCACACTGAGCAACCCTGTTCAGGCGGACGGTACATTTACGCTTACTTCATACGGCAACTCGACAAACACAACAACAGACTTGACGATTTCCGCAACCGTGGCGGTTCCAGCCTTTGGTTGGAGCAACGCCGTGGGAACAGACACCTACGGTCTGGCAGCAGTTATCTTCAAGGCTTTGACCCCACCAACCCCCACTGGCTACACAGCGGTCAACTCGCTTATCCCAGAATTGCCAATTTCTATTTCAAACAGCACGATTCAAATCGTCAACAACGCAATTCCGTTACCTGCAACCACACCAACAAATGGGTATGACTCTTTTTACCTGTTCGACCCATGTGGTGACTTTGGAAC
>Ga0316226_1001553_pt1 | contig 24117 bp, 24 predicted proteins | sample TBH18017metaG_FD_206009 | JGI IMG/M metagenome (GOLD analysis project Ga0316226, IMG submission 206009) | Freshwater microbial communities from Trout Bog Lake, Wisconsin, USA - TBH18017 | ecosystem: Environmental > Aquatic > Freshwater > Lake > Hypolimnion/Profundal zone | place: USA: Wisconsin...
GAGTGCTCAAAGACGTGTCCGCGGGAGGCTAACCCAGGCGAAACCATGATGGCGCTGCGCAGGTATCTCACTACGCAGTACGACTGGACGGGGCTGTCGCGCCTGATGTATAGCTCGGCGGCTTGGGAACTCGGAATACTCGCCCTCGTGGCGGCGATAGTGGTGGCCCTGTTCACGCTGCCACAGAGCTTCGGCTTTGGGTTGCTGAGTCAATCCGGTTCGATGCCGTTGGCTAATGTGATGCTCGACAAGTTTGCTCCGAAGGAAATTGTGCATCTTGGCGACGCGATCATGGCGTCAATGTTGAGTTTGCTGCTGCTGATAAATGCTGCCCGTATGTTCGTTGGATTGACCCGCGACGAGCATATCCCGGCGAGTCTCTATTTCTCGCAGATCGGCTCCCTGATTCTTCACGGCATCACGCAAATGCAGTGGAAAAACTGCAATGACAGCGACGCGAGCAGAAACTGGATACGCCATCTTTTTCTAGTCAGCGGATACGCGATCATCTTTACTCTCGTGGTTGTGTTCTTACCATGGTTCCAAGTTCAGGACAGCAGCTTCCACTGGACTAGTATTCTTGGCTACTACTCGACGGTGGTGTTGCTGGTTACTACGGCATGGATGGTTCTTGACAGGATCAACCTGCGGACTGAGATGCACCGCTTCAGCCATCTCTCCGACTGGTTGTTTCCCATACTGCTTTTTCTGACGGCGATGACCGGTATCTTGGTCAACGTTTTTCGGCTCCTGAATCTGCCCATGCCGACCTACGTAATGTATGTCGTACACATGGCGATTGCGGTGCCAATGTTGGTGGTGGAAGTCCCGTTCGGCAAGTGGTCGCACCTGCTGTACAGGCCGCTCGGAATCTTTGTCGCCACGGTGAAAAGAAAGGCGCTGGAATCCGCAAACGCGGAGGCAGCAATGGCCAGCCCAGCCCTGGCTAGCAATGATTGAGGATCGAATCAAGAAGGAGGACAAGGTTTTTTTTGTTCGAGGCACTTTGAGCCGCTGATGTGTGATTCAGATTTCATATTTAACTTGCTGCCGTGTGTACCGTTTGTTTTAGCTCCGTATAGGTAATGGCGGTGGCGTAGAAAACAGGTCGTGTAGTGAATGTCGCTCCTGTCGAGATTTTCAGGTCATCGTTGGTCAGGGGCATCGCGGCATTAACGGATTTCATATTCTTATTCTTTAGGAGAACTTATGAGCAAGCTAGTTTCGCCACATGGAAGCGCCGAATTAAAATGCCTCCTTCTTGAGGGAGAAGCAAGAGCCGCGGAAATCAAGCGCGCGGAAACAATGAAAAAAGTACCAGTCACCAGCCGTGAGAGCGGCGACCTGATCATGATGGGCATCGGTGCATTCACTCCACTCGATGGCTTCATGGGAAAGGCTGACTGGCAGGGTGTCTGCGACACCTTCCAGATGCCGAGCAAGAACAATTTGTTCTGGCCAATTCCGATCACTCTGTCGACCACTGAAGAGATCGCGAACTCGATCAGCCTGAATGAAGAAGTCGCGCTCATCGACAGTGAAAGCCAGGAACTGGTGGCCACGATGAAGGTCACCGAGAAGTACAGCATCGACAAGGCTCACGAGTGCAAGACGATCTTCGCGACTAACGATCCGGCACACCCGGGCGTCCAGAAGGTTATGGAGCAGGGCGCAATCAATCTGGCTGGCCCCGTCAAAGTCGTTTCTGAACTTGATTTCCCAGAGACCTTCAAGGGAATTTATGAGCGTCCGGCTGAAGCGCGCAAGCAGTTTGAAGAGCGTGGCTGGACCACCGTTGCTGCCCTGCAGCTCCGCAACCCGATGCACAATTCGCATGCCTACCTGGCTTGGATTGCTGTCGAGATTTGCGACGGCGTCTACATTCACCAGTTGCTGGGCAAGTTGAAGCCCGGCGACATCCCAGCCGACGTGCGCGTAAAAGCCATCGATGCGCTGGTCACCAACTATTTCCGCAAGGAGCGCGTAATTCAGGGCGGCTACCCCATGGAAATGCGTTATGCCGGTCCTCGCGAAGCATTGCTGCATGCACTGTTCCGCCAGAACTTTGGCTGTACGCACCTGATCGTCGGGCGTGACCATGCTGGAGTTGGCGACTATTACGGCCCGTTCGATGCGCAGAAGATCTTCCACGACATTCCGGCCGGCTCGCTGCTTATCCAGCCGATGCCGCTGGATTGGACGTTCTACTGCTACGAGTGCGGCTCCATGGCTTCGATGAAGACCTGTCCGCACACCACCAAGGCCGTAATCGACGATAACGGAAAGTATCAGGGCGGCGCCCGTTTGATGCTATCCGGAACTCTGTTGCGGAAGCTGATGAGTGAAGGCAAAACGGTTCCGCCAGAGTTCTCGAAGCCGGAAGTGATTGCCGTTCTCAACGAGTACTACGACCATCTGGAAAATAAAGTGGAAGTAAAGCTGCACAAGGCCGCAACAGGGGTGTAGCTGGAGCTATTTCAAAGCAGGTCTGTCACCAAGCCTGTTACTGCCACACTCATGGTCACCTGGCAAATCGCTAGTAGCGCGGTTTGCTGGGTGGCTCTGTATGGCAGGCAAGTCGAGGGACATACCTTCTGCGAAACCTTCAAATTTATCGCCTGCGGCACGATCCGCAGGTTCAGGCCACTTCAGTCGGGCGGCCTCGTTTTCATCTGCATGAGAGGAGGAACCATGCCTAAGTACTGGTCAAAGTTGTTGGGTCTCATAACTGCACTGTTACTTTTTCCGGCGCAAATGTTTGCCGCTGGAGGAGGGGCAGATTTACCGGATCTTATCGTCTTAGTAGCTGACACACGAAGGTTTTCAGGCTTGGAAGCGTGGTGGGGGAACCTATACAACGAAGGGCATCTTGAGTTTGCCCTCGTTACCGTTACCGTAATTCCACTGTCCGGCGTAATTCTGGGCATGCTGGCGGATGTAGTGATGTCTCGGTTGGGAATCGATCTGAAGAACAGAGCGCTGGCCGAACATTAATCTAGGCGTTTCGGCAAGGAGACGAATATGGATTGGCTACATACACTTATGCCTATTGCCGGCGTCCCGATTTTTTGGCCAGGTCTGGTTATCCTGGGCTTCGGCGTTGGCATCATCGGCGGATTTTTCGGAATGGGCGGAGCCTGGATGGTAACGCCCGGCCTCAACATTCTTGGTTTTCCAATGGCCTTTGCGATCGGTACGGATGTAGCGCACATGGCCGGCAAATCTCTCATTTCCACAATGCGGCATTCAAAGTTCGGCAATGTGGATTACAAGTTGGGCATGATCATGGTCTTCGGCACTATCGGCGGGTTTGAAGCCGGCGCCCAGATGATCATGTGGCTCGAGCGCATCGGTCAGATCAACGTAGTTGTCCGTTGGCTGTACGTGTTGTTGTTGACCCTGATCGCCTGGATGGTGTTCACCGATGTTGCCAAGAGAAAGAGAAAAGAACGCGAAGCACTGGCGACCGGCAAGGCACTGGACCCTTTGGCGACCGGACTGGAATGGCACAAGAAACTGCATAAGATTAACATCCCCCCGATGATCACGTTTAAGGTCTCTGGGATTCGCTGCTCGGCTTGGCTCCCTATCAGCATCAGCTTCCTGACGGGTTGGTTAGCAGGCATCCTGGGTATCGGTGGCGGCTTGGTTCGTATGCCGGCATTGATTTACTTGCTTGGGATTCCGACGCACATTGCGGTTGGTACGGACCTGTTCGAAGTTGCTATCTCCGGTCTCTACGGGGCGGCAACCTACAGCTATAAAGGCCGGGTTGAGTTATACGCTGCCCTCATTATGCTATGCGGTGCGGCCGTTGGGGCTCAGATCGGTACTGTGGCTACCAAGTATGTTAAAGGCTACGGCATTCGCATTTTCTTCGGCCTGGCCGTTGTGGGTTGTGAACTGTCAATCATCATGAAATTGCTCTCAGGTATTTTCCCAAATATTAAGCAAATTACAGATCAAGCAGCAACAGTCATAGTTCTAGGCGCTGTTTCGGCGATTTCCCTCTATATTCTCATCGCATTCCTAAAAGGCGTTCATGAAGAACGAGCGCAACGACGGACCCCAAAAGTGTCCTCAGCTCATGCTGACTAGAAAGGAGCAAACCATGGCAATAAACAAAAAAGTGTTGACGCTGCTTCTGGCACTTGCCCCTGTGCTGTTCACTTTCGGATGCGGTAATTATGGGAAAGTCGATCAGGGACGGGCAATCGCATTCGATAAGCAAAATGGCGTAGTCACTGTGATTCGAGACTCCGCAGCTTCCACAAACAAACCAAAGAATGACTTGCTGCCGCCAGTCGCCATAAAGATTCCGGTTGATCCAGAAGAGATGGGACCGGTACCTGCGGTGGGTAAACGGTTGCTGTTTGACACGGATAAAAGGATCATCGTCGTGTTCGACGCTGCCACAGTTAGCATCAAGACGATCGCATATAAGCCTCTGCTGGAGGTGGCGAATGTAGGCAAAGACGATTCCCGCGTCAAAGGAGTCCACTTTCCTATTATCGACAAGCAGAATAAGGCAATCACGATCTATTCAACTCGCGACAGAAAGCTGGTGAAGTTTACTCTGGCTGACGAATATTTCTCGCTTCCTGATGATACTTGGCAGGCGGGGGACGATGTCCGTTATTACTACAAACAGCCAGGTCAGGCACTTCGCATGATGAATGTCAGCCGAACAGACGTAATGAAAGGATGATTCGGATATAGTCGTGGACATACACCTACACTGCGGCAGAAGTTGGTATTCTGTCTGCGGCGGGAGCCCCGCGAGATGTCAAACGCTCGCGGGGTGTGGCTCGTTGCCCAGGAGTGAAGATAGATGGCGTGGTGGTGGAAGAAGAAAAAGCCCGCAGAATCAGCAGGCGCCCTGCAGGACAGGGTTCGAGGCCGTTACGTCAGTTTTCGCGAGTTGCTCTCCCTCAATAACGATTGCCTGGAGTTGCTGGCGAGCATTCAGGAGGACCTGCAATACGCTCCACCTACACGGGAATTGCTGAGCGATCGCGTCAGTTCCGTCTTCGACAAGACCGCGGAGGTAGTACGAACGCTGGAGCAGTTGACCGGCTACGATCAACAGGCGCTCCTAAACGCAGTGCAGGCGCAGCGCCAGGAAGTTGAAAGGTATATAGCAGCAGACGACCCGAGACTCACCAACTTCTCGGCCTCGCTGTCTGAGATTAATGCGGATTCCAGCTCCGAAGCCGGAGCCAAGGCCGCCCCGTTAGGAGAGATCAGAAATAAATTACGATTGCCTGTGCCTGACGGTTTTGTCATAACCGCGCACGCGTACAGGCAGTTTTGCGGGATACCGCTGTGGCGTCAGGTCCGCGACATCACACGAAATCTGGATCTCAACGACCTGAATCTCGTGCGGAAGGTTTCCGCTGAGCTGACTGAGTTGATCATGGCTACCCCAGTGCCGAGAGCAATTGAAGTTGCTCTCACCGAACGCGCGCTTGCGATGCAGCGAGCAGGATTGGCAATTGCCGTCCGATCGAGTGCGGTGGGCGAAGGTGGCGAAAGAACGTTTGCCGGTCAGTTCAACAGCTTCATCAATGTTCCTGTCGACCAGGTAGTGGATGCTTACAAGCAAGTCGTTGCAGGACGGTTTAGTGAACGAGCGCTGTTCTACCGCTTGTCTGCCGGACTGCCGGAAGTGGATAGCCCGATGGCAGTGCTTTGCCTTGGGGTGGTGCGGGCGCAAACGTCGGGAATTCTCTATACCCGGGATCCAAAAGATCGAAAACTAGATGCTCTATGGATTACCGCCACGTTAGGTTTGGGACTGGACATCGCTAGCGGCCAGGTGCCAGCGGACCTGTTTGTAGTGGAGCGCAAGTGGCCCCATCGTGTTCTGGAACAAAATATTGTCAATAAGAGTGAAGAGATTGTTTTGGCTGCGACCGGTGGGGTGCTTCGCCGGCCCACATCACCCGAGAAGGCATCTGCCCCCAGCCTGAATCCAAGGGAATTGGCGCTTCTTGCAGATTGGTCGCTGCGCATCGAAAAACACTTCGGGGTTCCACAGGATATCGAATGGGCACGAGATGAACGCGGACAGGTCTGGATTGTGCAAGCCCGGCCTCTGGCGCTGGTGGACTCGCCGCAGACACGCAGCAAGGCGAAGGTAAAAGGAGAGCCGCTCCTCGTCGGTGGGCGCACGGTTTATCCGGGCCGGGTGTCCGGTCCTGCGTGCCTGGTCAACGATTTGAATAATCTGGGCGATACACCGACAGGCGCCATCTTGTTTTTGCGCAAGTCATCGCCCGAAATCGTAACGGTTTTCCCGCGTATTTCCGGGGTGGTGGCTGAGACGGGAAGTGTGGCGGGCCATGCGGCGTCTTTGTTGCGCGAAGCCAAAATTCCTTCAATTTTCGAATTGAGCGGTGCCTTCGAGCGTGTCAAGGACGGCGATCCTATCAGTCTCGATGCAGTGCAACCAAGAATCTATCCTGGCATGTTGTGGTCGCCCAGAATTGTTGAGACGCAGATTCACGAGCGGTACCGGGACTCTGGCGGCAAAGTAGACCCGATCAACCGGCGATTGCTGGTGCTTCATCTTCTGGATTCCTCATCCTCCGATTTTCGCCCTTCAGGCTGCAAGTCTGCACACGACGTGCTGCGGTTCTGTCATGAGAAGGCGGTTGAGGCGATGTTTGCCGTCAACGACAACGCACTTGAAGGCGATCTGACGTGCTCGAAGAAACTGATGACTCCGGTGCCAGTGAACATCTTTGTGCTCGACCTTGGAGGCGGCTTGGCGCTGGAGGATCCTTCGAAACACGAAGTCCGGCCCTCGGAGATTGTGTCAGCGCCTTTCCAAGCGCTATGGCGCGGATTGACAAACCCGAATGTTTCCTGGAAGCGCGACATGTCTGCGAACCTCAGCGACCTCGCCTCGGTGATGGCGAATTCACTCACCGCAACTAACGGAGCGATGCGGGCGCTGGGCGATCGCAGTTACCTCCTGGTAGCCGACGAGTATATCAATTTCAATACGCGACTGGCCTATCACTTCACGCTCGTCGATGCGTGCCTATCGCCGATCACGAGCCACAACTACATATCTTTCCGCTTTGCTGGTGGTGGCGCCACTCCGTATCGTCGTAATCTCAGGGCCTGCTTCGTTGAGGCTTGCCTTGCGCACTACGGGTTCCTTGTAGACCGCCGTAGTGATCTAGTGAATGCGTGGTTTAAGAAGGGACCTGCGGACGAGACCGAATTTCGACTGGATATTGTTGGGCGTCTTATGGCGTGCACGAGCCAGTTGGATATGTACATGACCAGCAATTCTGTAATGCGGCGTTACGTGCAGCAATTTCTCGCTGGCAACTATTCCTTTGCTGTTGCCAATGATGCAGGCGAGAAACCGACGGTGGTTGAACACTAGATGAGATTCACGGAAGTTTACAAAGCTGATCTGATTCCATGATGTGGAGCTTGCGATTGGGCAGGACGATGTGCGCTCAACAGGAGGCTTATGTCGATCATCACGATTTCACGAGGTTCATTCAGCGGTGGAAAACCGTTGGCAGAGTGCTTGGCCCGGAAACTTGGATACCGTTGCGTAGATCGCGAGGTCATTATTGAACGAGCGGCCGCGTCGGGCATTTCGCAAGATGATCTCAGGGAAGCACTCCAGGAACCTCCGACTCTCATGGAGCGCTTCGGTCACAGAAGATACCGGTGCCTGACTCTGCTTCAGGCTGCCCTCACCGAGGAAATCAGGACTGGGAAAGTGATCTACCATGGCCTGGCAGGTCATCTTTTGCTTAAAAGCGAGCCGTATATCCTGCGTACGCGAATTATCGCACCGATGGAATATCGCATCGGCGCGGTACAAAACCGGCTGATGTTAAGCCGCGATGAAGCCATCGCATACATCGAGAAAGCGGACCAGAAAAGACAGAAGTGGAGACAGTATCTATATGGTGTGGATGGGGAGAATCCAGCACTTTATGACATCGTCCTCAACTTGGAGCATACGAGCATTGAGCAGGCGTGTAACACCATAGCGGCGCTCGCGGTGGAGCGACGCTTCGAGATGACTCCGAAGATTCAGAAGCAGCTAGATGACATGGCGCTCGCCAGCCGAGTGAAGACAGCCTTGGCCTTCCATGCATCCACATCGGAGCTCGAGATCGAGGTCACTGCGGATGACGGCGCTATCTCTATAAATGGAAATATTCCCGCTCACCGGCTTGACGAGGCTAAGAAGATCGTCTGTGCAGTGCCGGGAGTAACCGGTCTCCAATAAAGCGAGTAGGCAGTATTCCGGTCCGCGATGGCCGCCCTCACCCGCTGCACGCCGCACATCTACCGGTCGGGGCGGCGAAAATGAATAACCTGACGCGCTCCGGCACCGTCCGGTACGTGTGTTTCCGGAAACAGACGATGTTGCTCCAAGGTGTCGATCAGCATATCGATAAGCGACATCACGATTTCCGGACGGTGCCGAGCCTCCTCAACGAGATGTTTGGAGCAAATCGCGCGTCCCTCCCAATCTGGCAATCCCGCCTCGTCTATGTCGCTGAAAAACTGGTAACGCCCATCGTTAGGGCACTTCTGTTTAGAGCAAGGCGCGGCATATTTCCGGTGTGCATCAGGAAGATTGATTGCGACTAGATTGAACATCTTATCCCTCTCCTATCCTGTTTCTGTTTCGTTCTATTAAGGCATTGCTATGCTGATTCCACATTCCAATTGACGTTTCAGTTCAACAACAAATCCGTTGCTTCCTTGCCTTCTTGCAAGGCATCCAGGATTTCGTCGACCTTCTCCTCAGTCATCGCTCCGTACCAGGAACCCTGGGGATAGACAACCATCAACGGGCCATTTTCGCAGCGGTTCATGCAGCCTGTGCTGGAAACCATCACGTCCTCCATGCCACGATCGCTGAGTTCCGTCTCAATGTACGGCAACAGCGCGGCGGACTCTTTCTTCTGACACATGCCTTTGCTCTCTCCCTTTAGTCGGAAGCTGGCACAAACCAGAATGTGGTGAGTCGGTTTTTGCATCAGTCGTCTCCTTGGCTTAGTAATGCGAATTAAAAGTAAAGCGAACGGTTATGCGCATCCGGTGCCGGTACCCTGGCAACCTGAAGTTCCGCATGATTTGAATTGTTTCTTCATCGAAGCCGGCACGTCTCCGCCGCGGTGTAGAGTTTCCATGGCTTGCGCGATGAATCCGGATGCCTCAATTACCCGCAGGCCGCTCTGTTCCATAACCCAGCGAGGCGCCCGCCCCACTCCGCTGATGAGAATCGTGTGGCAATCTTCGATCGACTTTGACAGGTCGCGCCAGCGCTGATTTCCTGCCCCTGCTTCAGGAGCATCACGCATTGCCACCAGTTTCGGTTGCAACTCGTCGTGCTCAAATATCCAAAGCTGCTCTGCTTCGCCAAGGTGTTGATTGATGAGAATGCCCTCCATGCTGGCGACCGCTACGTAGGGGCGGCTTGAGCGATCATCGAACAATCCATTTGCGGAGTCGCGCATCAGGCTTACCAGTTCTTGCGACTGGTCCTTACCAAGCAGACCGACCGCGTCGGCTCGGCATCGTGTGCAGTGTTCCATCTGCGGAACTATCTTCGAAATTTTGGCTCGTAGTTTCTTAACCTCGGGCAGCGGAAGTTCAAGCCTGTCTGCGAATGGTGTCCCTATGACCGGATAAAGCGGAATGCAGTTCATTACGTCCGCGCCAAGTGCGCGCATTTCTTCGGCTACCACTTCCACATGCTCGTCGTTGATTCCTGGAACCAGGATTGTATTTACCTTGAGCGTGATTCCAGCGGCCTTGATTGCTTTGACCGACGCGAGTTGGCGCTCCAGCAGAATTCGTGCGCCGTCCTCACCGCGGTAGATTGTCTTATGGTCGCGAACCCACGAATAGATTTGTGCGCCGATAGCCGGATCAACAGTGTTCACCGTGAGGGTCACGTGGCTCACCTGCAGACGCGCCAGATCGTCGGCGTAGGGCGCCAGGTTTAAACCGTTGCTGGCAACGCAGAGCAGCATCTCGGGATACTTCTCGCGAACCAGTCGCAGGGTTTCAAGCGTTTCATCCGGAGTGGCGAACGGATCTCCCGGCCCGGCAATCCCCACCACTTTCAACTGCGGAATTCGTTCCAGCACTTTGTCTAGATAGGCCAACGCCTGCCTGGGTTCGAGCATCGCGCTGGTAACCCCAGGACGGCTCTCATTCATGCAGTCGAATTTGCGATCGCAGTAGTTGCACTGGATGTTGCACTTGGGCGCCACTGGCAAGTGGATGCGCCCCGTGTGGTGACGAACGTCCGAGTTAAAACAAGGGTGTTGAGTCAGATCCAGTGGCATAGTGCACCTCTACAGATAGCTGTAATTGATTGGAGATGAATCCTGCTTCAGTTCCAGCAGGGTGTTGACGACGAGGTCGAATAATCTCTGCGCGCCGCGATACCCGAGATGCAGAATGCGCTGTCCTCCGATGCGGTCATGAATAGGAAAGCCAACCCGTATCAGTGGCACGCCGAGCGAACGCGCGAGCTTCGCTCCTTTGCTGCTCCCAATCACAAAGTCTGGCTTGAGTTCGTTCAACTCTGTTTCGTCCGCAATGGTCATAAAGTCGGTACCCTCGCGGACCATGATCTGGTTGCCACAGTGACTGGCGAGGCTGGTGACCTCTGCGATGCTGCGCGTCAGCGCACCGCTCTTTCCGCCAGAGGCACACAGCACGGGAACCACTCCGATCTCAGCTAGAAATGACGCCAGCCCCACGACCAGGTCTTCGTCCCCGAAAACAATGGCGCGCTTGCCGAACAGATACTTATGCCCATCCACGTAAGAATCAACCAGGCGCCCACGTTCCTCACGATACTTCGCAGGAATTGGTTTTCCCGCCAGCCTTTCCATTACGGCGAAGAACGCATCGCTTTCGTGAACTCCGATGGGCAGTCCGATCCTTGTTGCCGGGACCTTGAATTTTTCCTGCAGAAACGATGCCGCGGTGTTCTTCGTGCGAAGAGTGCGACCGAACTCGATGCTAGCGGCTGCCGATGGCGTAGCACGCAATGCGGCGATTGGAGTACCGCCCCCGGGAATCTTTTCGTACTTGAGCATCGACGGGCCATCGAGGGTTTCGGAGTAGTCGGGAAAGAGCGTGATCGGCAGACCGAAATCTGCGGCCACCTCCTTCAAGAATCTCAGGTCCTCGGTCGATACCATCCCAGGGAAGAGATTCACAAAGCTGCCGCTGTGTGCACTCGGGCTCGCTCCATCCGCCAATTGCTCAACAACAGAGCGCACCGCAGTATGGAAGCCATCAATGTGAGTGCCGCTGTAACTCGGAGTGGAAGCATGCACCAGTACAGGATTTTCTGTGCCTGTGTTCTTTTCACGGTAGTCGTGCAGCATCCCGTGCACGTCCTCGCCGATCGTTTCCGTCAGGCAGGTGGTTGCAATTCCAATCAAGCTGGGATGATATTGCGAGGTCACATTTCCCAGTCCCTGGTGAAGATTTGCGCCTCCGCCAAAAATTGTGCTGGCCTCGCTGAAGCCTGACGAAGCTATGTCCATCGGTTCGCGAAAATGGCTTATCAGATACCGGCGCATATACGTTGCGCAACCCTGTGAACCGTGCAGAAAGGGAATTGCACCTTCAATTCCGCGCATCACTAGCGCCGCGCCCAAAGGAGCGCAGGCCTTGCATGGGTTGCGAGTAGAAACCCAGTTGGGCTTCGGCGCGTTCTTTGTAATCCGGACCGGTGAACTCATCTCACCACCTCCAGCGTGCCTGCGCGTTTACGCGGCGTTAGTTGCCACACTGGACTCATCACGCTGCCGTAAACTTCTTTGGCGAAGTTCACCATGCCTTCAAATCCTGCTAGAGCTTCTTTGCGCTCGTGGTTGTGGTCGCAAAAGCCGATGCCCAACTTGTACGCAATCGGGCGCTCCTTGACGCCGCCGATGAATACGTCCACCTCTTTTTCCTCCAGAAAAGTGGAAAGCTCTAAAGGGTTCGAGTCGTCAGCGATGATCGTTCCCTCATCGCAGAGTTCACGCAGTTGTTCATAGTCCTGCTGGTTGCCAGTCTGCGATCCGACCATCACGGTCTTCATTCCCAGCAGGCGTAGCGCGCTTACCAGTGAAAACGCCTTGAACGCTCCACCTACATAGATCGCGGCTCGTTTACCGGAGAGTGCACGGCGATACTCGGCCAACATCGGCATCACACGGTTCAATTCTTCGCGGACGATGGCTTGGGTGCGCTTCATCACTTCCTGATCCTTGAGGTGGCGAGCCACGTCATAGAGTGACTTCGACATATCTTCCAAGCCAAAATACGAAACCCGGATGAATGGGATCCCATATTTGTCCTTCAGACTCTTTGCCAGATGTGTCATTGAGCCCGAGCATTGCACCACGTTGAGCGCCGCTCCGTGGGCCCGGCGAATATCGTCGATTCGCCCATCACCTGTAATGCATGAAACCACCTGCACACCCATGCGGGCGTAGTAGTCACGAATGATCCAGGTCTCGCCCGCGAGGTTGAAGTCGCCGAGGATGTTAATGCTGAGCGGGCTGATGTCTTCGATCGGTCCTGTCCCTACGAGTTGCAGGAGCGCGTCGCAGGCCGCGCGGTATCCATCTTTCTTTGTACCCTTGAAACCCTCCGAGTGCACGGGGAGAACGGGGATACCTTTCTCCGAACTGACGCGTTTGCAGACAGCACCCACATCGTCGCCAATGACGCCCACGATGCAGGTGGCATAGACGAAAGCGGCCTTTGGTTGGTGTTCGTCGATCAATTCACAGAGTGCAGCATAGAGCTTCTTTTCGCCGCCGCGCACCACGTCCATCTCCTGCATGTCGGTGGAGAAACTGAGGCGATGAAGCTCTGGCCCCGACGACAGCGCACCTCGAATGTCCCAGGTGTAGGAGGCGCAACCGATGGGCCCATGCACAATGTGCAGGGCGTCGGCAATGGGATACAGCACAACGCGCGATCCGCAGAAGACGCAGGCGCGCTGGCTCACCGAACCAGCAACGCTCTGTTTTTCGCAGTCGAGCTGGAAGGCTGTTTGCTGACCCTTCCGATATACCTGACGCTCGCGCTCCCGTAGGATATCCGCCATTGTCTTTTCCTCTATGGTTGGTCGCTCGACTACATCGTCAGTTCAAAGCTTTCCTCAGGAGCATCGCGGTCCTGCCGGTCCATGAATACGCCGAGGATCTTTTCCAGCAACCGCATTGCGCCCTCGTAACCCACTGTTGGGAAGTAAGAGTGACCAACGCGGTCGAGGATAGGGAAGCCATGGCGCACGAAGGGAATATTTTCATCGCGCGCAATATACTTTCCATAGGTGTTACCGATAAGCAGGTCGACTGATTCCTGTTTGATCCACTGATGCATCAGGTACATATCCGCCTGTGCTCCTGCGCGAATCTTCGACTCCTGCACGTTCACTCCAGCTGCGGCAATACGCTCCTCGAATTGCGGAGTTGGCGTGCCGGAGACGACGTACACCGGCTTCATGTCCAACAGTGTCAGGAATTCCGCAAGGGAAACAACTTGGTCCGGGTCTCCAAACAGCGCAACCCGCTTGCCGTGCACGTACTGATGCATGTCTGAGATCATGTCCAGCAATCGTCCCCGTTCATCGGTGATTGCATCGGGAACCTTCACTCCTGCCATCGTGCGCAGCGTATCGACAAACCGGTCGGTCGCTTGCAAGCCAATCGGCAACTCGAGCATGGTGCCCGCGATACCACACTTTGAAGTCAGCGCGTCGACCGCCGCCGTGGAGGCCGATAGTCCCAGGCCTAGGGTAGCGGCACTTCCACCGGAAGAACGTATCTGTTCCACGGTGGTCCCGCCCTTGGGATAAAACTCGTGCTTGCCCGTCTGCGGTGCATCCAGCACGTCCGAAGTGTCTGGATACATTACGACTTCAATCCCCATCTTGTGAGCCAGGCACTTCAGTTCGCGCATGTCCGAAGGCTCAACCCATCCGGGAACCACATTGATCTGCTTGCTCTTTTCTGCGCCCGGGTCTGCGAAGTAAGTGACGAACGCTTTGGTCATGCTGGAAAATCCAGTGACGTGCGAACCCTGGTAGCTAGGCGTGTTGCAGTGAATTACGTGCTTGCCTTCTGGTACTTTGCTCTCACCCACGGCCTTGGCAATGATCTGCACGAGGTCGTCGCCAATCGTCTCTGACAGACATGTGGTGTGAACCGCAATCACCTCTGGGTTATAGACGGCGAAGATTGTCTCAATTGCCTGCAACAGGTTGGCCTGTCCGCCAAAGACTGACGTGCCTTCAGTAAACGAACTGGTCGCGGCCATCACCGGTTCCTTGTAGTGGCGCGTCAAAGTGCTGCGGTGGTACGAACAGCAACCCTGCGATCCGTGGCTGTGCGGCAGGCAACCGTGCAGGCCCAGCGCGGCGTACATCGCGCCAATCGGTTGGCAAGTCTTTGCAGGATTCACCGTGAGTGCGGAGCGTTCCAGGACCTCGTCGGTAGTGTGGCGCAAAAGCATATGGAATTCCCTTTCTGCTCGGCGAGCAGGTTGTGTTCTCAATCAGGGCTGACGGTGTTTGTTTGCGGCGTCTAGTCTGCGGCCATTTCTTCTGGTTGCTTCGCCTTTGGTTGCCATGGCGGAGTCACATACGACCAGATCTTCATGTTCACCATCCGGTCGATGTCGTTGAAGAAATTGATCGCGCCACGGAAGCCAGCATACGGTCCACCGTAGTCATAGCTGTGCAATTGCTTGCAGGGAATTCCCATCTTCTGCACTGCGTACTTTTCCTTGATGCCGGCGCAGAAAATGTCAGGCTTGTAAATCTCCAGCAGGCGTTCTGTCTCATGATGGCTCAAGTCGTCGATGACAAGTTGCTCGTCATCCATTTCCTTCATCATGCCAATGTAATCGCGGAACTCCATTTCAGAGAGGGCTTCCAGCTTGGCAATCTGATCGGGGCTGCGGCGTGCACGATAACGCTCAGGATCCGGAACGGCGTCAATTTGTTCAATGTTTCTGCTATCAGCGTCCACTTTCAATCCGGGCAGAATACTGCGCCCCTCGTAATCGTCGCGGTGACCGAATTCGTATCCAGCCGCGATCGTCTTCATGCCAATCTCGGTGAACAACATCTGGTAGTGGTGCGCGCGCGAGCCGCCAACAAAGAGCATGGCTGTCTTGCCCTCGCAACGGGCTTTTACCACCGATCGCGTGGCTTCAACCTTTGCCATCTCCTCGGCGATTACCTGCTCAACACGCTCTGCGAGTTCGGCGTCTTCAAAGTACTGGGCAATCTTACGCAAGGTTTTTGCCGTGGCGTCGGCGCCGATGAAGTTCACCTTCATCCATGGAATACCAAACTTCTTCTCCATCATCTCGGCAGCGTAATTGATCGAGCGGTGGCACATCACGAGGTTCAGATCCGCGGTGTGTGAGTTCGCCATGCTGTCGTAGGTCGAGTTTCCGCTGAACGTCGATATCTGCTTGATGCCGCAACGCGAGAGAATCTCTTCCAGCACAAAGCCGTCGCCGCCAATGTTGTACTCACCCAGCAGGTTGATCTTGAATTTGTCGTCGTGCGGAGTTTCGTCTAGTCCGATAATGTGTTTGAACAGTCCGTTGTTGGCAATGTGGTGTCCTGCCGACTGGCTGACCCCGCGATAGCCTTCGCAACTTAACCCGAAGATGTTGATTCCTAATTCGACTGACATCTCTCGGGCGACGGCGTGCACATCGTCGCCAATGAGTCCGACCGGGCAGGTCGAGAAAATCGCAATTGCCTTGGGATGGAAGAGTTCGTAGGCCTCTTTCACCGCAACCTTCAGCTTCTTCTCGCCTCCGAAGACAATGTTCTCTTCCTGCATGTCTGTCGATAGACAGTAATTCATGAAATTCGGAGCGCTGTCGGTGGGCGTGCGCGTCTGGTTGCGCCGCGTCAGCCATGCGTAGAAACCGCATCCGATGGGGCCGTGCACAAGGTTAAGAATGTCGCGAGTGGGTCCGAAAATCACGCCCTTGCAACCGGCATAGGTGCACCCCCGCTGGGTAATGATTCCAGGGCTGCTGCGAACGTTCGATTTAATCGCCGGCACGCTGCCGTCTTCACGATGTTCCGTGACAACAATCTGCTCGGAGCGCTTCTGGCGAAGCTTCTTCGGATAGATCTGAATCAGTTCATCTTTGACGACACGCGGATCTTTTGACATCTCTCACTCCATTGTGTGTACTGGCCCTCATCGGGCGCACTGCGTTTTATCGGGTCCGTGAACCCACTGTCAGGCGACCACTTCCGAGCCCACGTCTTCGACAAGCCCGAAATCGATCAGCAGTTTTTCCAGCGTCTCCATTGGCAGCGGCTTCGGAATTACGAACAATTTGTTCTGGTCGATTGCCCGAGCCAGTTGGCGATATTCGTCAGCCTGCGGGCACCCTGGACGCCACTCGATCACCGTTTTGCGATTAATTTCGGCGCGTTGCACATCGTTGTCGCGGGGGACGAAGTGAATCATCTGTGTTCCAAGCAGGCGGGCAAACTCTGAAATCATTTCCAACTCGTTGTCTACTTTGCGGCTATTGCAAATGATGCCGCCCAGTCGAACGCCACCAGCCTGAGCAAATTTCACAATGCCCTTGGAGATGTTGTTCGCGGCATACATCGCCATCATTTCGCCCGAGCATACAATGTAAATTTCCTGCGCCTTACCCTCGCGCATCGGCATTGCAAAACCGCCGCAGACCACGTCGCCGAGTACGTCATAAAAGACATAGTCGAGGTCCTCTTCGTATGCGCCTAACTGCTCTAGAAGGTTGATAGAGGTGATGATGCCACGGCCCGCGCATCCTACACCTGGTTCCGGTCCCCCGGACTCAGTGCAGTGCGTGCCGCCATATCCGGGGCGCATCACGTCTTCCAAATTTACTTCGTCGCCTTCATCGCGCAGTGTATCCAGAACCGTCTTCTGTGCCAGGCCGCCGAGCAGCAGGCGGGTCGAATCCGCCTTGGGATCGCATCCGACCACCATTACTTTCTTTCCCATCTCGGCCAGTGCTGCTACCGTGTTCTGGGTCGTCGTGGATTTTCCGATTCCGCCTTTGCCGTAGATCGCGATGCTTCTTCTTGCCATGTCCGTGCTCCTTTTATTAAGAGTTCGTCGGTTTCTGGAAGCTGTGGATACACTGATCCCGGCATCCAGTTTGGGATGGGTACACCGCGCCTGCATGATTGCCAATGTTTCGCATCACGTCGCGCGTTAACTGTCGCAGTAAAAAGTTTTCTTAAAGTGGGCTTGGGACTTTGGCTCGATCAGGGAGCGGGGAGTGCAAACGCGAGCTACAGCGCAGGCGTCTTTTTTGGAAGGAATACTCAGCTTGGCAACGGACTCGGTTGGCAGTGCTGCTTGTTCCTATGTAGCGTGACTAAACCTTACGACGAATCGTAACTCGCGTCCAATTCATTTTCTTTATTCCCGCGATAAGCGCGAGGGGTACACGATTGTACTTAATTCGTGCGGCAGACACTTAGGTTATGGAGGGCATAAGAACTTTCGATTGGCCTTTCCATCCTGCTTACACTTAACCTCGCTACAACATGCACAAATCAGGAAACGATGCGGGAGACTGGCAAATTGCTATTCTGCATCGAATAAGTCGAATTGTTAGCTCCGGGCTCTCGATCAATGACATGATGCAGGAACTTGTCGCAATCACTGTCGAGGTCAGCGCTTGCGATGCCTGCCTGGTCTACCTCCCCGACCACGAGACCGGAGACATTGTTCTGCGTGCATCGCAATTGCCCCATGACGCCGAACTCGGTTCCGTTCGCCTAAACCTTGGAGAAGGTATTGCAGGATGGGTCGCGCAGCACAAATCTGCGGTGGCGCTCTCCAGTCGGGCCTTTGCAGACCCACGTTTCAAACTATTCACAACATTGATTGAAGATACGTACGAGGCCTTGATCTCCGTCCCACTGGTGCGTGGTGGGGAGGTGATCGGAGTGCTCAATGTCCATCATCGCGAGCCCCACGAACACACGCCAGAGGAGATCTCAGTGCTCTGTTTTCTCGGCGAACAGATAGGTGGAGCAATCGCATACTCCGAGCTTGCCGACCACAACATAAAGTTAAGGAAAGAAGCGATGCTGGTTCGCCAGCAACTCGAAGAGCGAAAGATCATCGAGCGCGCAAAAGGAGTTTTACAGCAACGCTTCGGATTGAGCGAGGAAGATGCCTATCAGCGTCTTCGCGAGGAAAGCCGAAGGTTGAGACGCTCCATGCGAGATGTTTCCGAGGCCGTGCTTCTCGTTGAAGGCATAGGCCAGGATCGCCCAGGATCGAAACGCGATGCGAGCGATAAACGCTAGCGACTTCAGCGGTCCGCACTTGGTGAAAACACCCCGAAAACTTGCATAACCGCTCAGAACGTGAGATTTTCGATTGGGCATTCTCTCTTTATGCAAATATGCAGCCTCCGGAAATCAGTTCGACGTAGCGGTGTGCAGATATGAGTTGGTTTAGCCTCCTGGGAATTGCCGTGGCTTTGGCAGTTGATGCATTCGCCGTGGCGGTGGCCGCAGGACTGAGTCTAAAAGTCCTCACAAAGCGGCGATTGTTTCGCTTGAGCTTTCACTTTGGCCTATTCCAGGCGATGATGCTCGCGATCGGATGGCTGTTTGGTAAGGCCCTCTTTGCTCTTGTAGCCATCATCGCCAATTGGGTGGCATTCGGCCTGCTATTGCTGGTGGGAGGGCACATGATCCGGCAGGCCCTTCATGGTACCGAGGAGACGCGAATATCCCTAGACCCAACCAAGGGATGGCAGCTAGTTTTTCTTTCGTTTGCCACCAGTATCGACGCTTTGGTCGTCGGACTTTCTCTAGCGATGATGGGTGTCTCCATTGTGATAGCCGCATCGGTGGTCGGATTAGTGGCCACTGCTCTCACGTTGTTGGGGATGCCGTTGGGAAATCGTGCCAGTGTTTTGTGGGGCAGGAGGATTGAAGTTCTTGGCGGGCTCATTTTGATCGCGGTCGGATTTGTGAGCCTGTGGAATCGCTAACATCATCCGTCTAGTTCCGCGAGTTCGCGAGTAGGCTCCCGCCCCACGCAATGCGGGGCGGGAAAACCAAACAGGATTACGGCTTGACCACGAGTTTGCCGGTGCTGATGTCCTTGATGGCCTTGTCCGCAGCTGCCTTATCGGCCGCAGGCAATTTGAAACTGGGGTTGTAGATAATCTTCAGGCCCCCGTTGCTAAGCCGTGCTACATAGCTTTCGCCGCCGAGTTTGCCAGCTTTGCGGTTGCTAATGATCCGCTTCACAATGCCGGTCCAATCATATTGTTGAGAAGCGACAACGATCTGCGGTGCCAGTGGCGCTTGGTTCTGTTGCGTGCCAAACCAAAGCACTCTGCCGGTTGCTTTAGCTACGCCAATCGAGCCGACCGCTGATTCCGAGGTGCCGGTCAGGACGTCTGCGCCGGCGGCAATATGTGTTTTGGCAGCTTGGGTCATCTGGGCAACGTCGGAGAACGAACCGGTCCAGGTCTTTCCAACGCGAATCTTCGGGTTTACAGAAGCCACTCCCTGGACGAACCCCTCAACGTAAGTCTTGGCGTCTCCAACTTCCAGCGGTCCGGTTACTCCGATGATCTTGGATTTGGTTAGCTTACCAGCCAGCACGCCATTGACGTAGCCACCCTCTTCGGCGGCAGCAGTATAGGCATACACGTTGGGAAGCCCGAATGTCTTTGCATCCGTGCCCCATGCAAACGTTGTCTTCGGAAAGTCTCTGGCAACATCCTCGACTGAGGATTCGTAAAGCGAACTGTGGGCAATGATGATGTCATAACCATGGCTGGCATAGTCGCGAATGGCGGCTGCTGCGTCTGGAGTTCTGAACATGCTCTCCGAATAGACGATTTTCACCGCCGACTCGCCGCCCATTTCTTTCTGCACCGTTTTCAGAGCGTCAAACATGGCTTGACTGAATGCCATGTCAGTGGTGGAACTGGGCATGATGACGGCAATGCGCAACGGTCCGGCTGCGGCGGCGGGGGTGGGGTACGAGACAAACAACAGAGCGACGGTTAAGGCAACAACCGTCAGAATCGACAAGTTGCGAATTCTCATTCTTTTAACATCCTCATTGGTTCATTGGTGGTGTTCAGTTCACTCTATACCCCCTCGACGAACTGCACTCTGTGCGCAGAACACTCGGAGATCATTTTTTGCTCTGAATCTAAAAGTATGGAGCGACTAGGAAATAGTTGCAACTGCAAAGCACGTGTTGCAGCGCGTGAAAGTTCCTGATTGTGAGAATAGTCGAGTGGTCTGGCCCGCGTTTTCCGAGGTGACTACGCAATCTGGAATGAAGGAAGAATAGCCATTATTTTGTGGCCAACTGAACGCTGCTCGCACATTCAATCAGCCCTGAATCGTCTAGCTGCCAGCTTATCGTGAGGCACTCGGACCAGATAACAGCGGCGTTGAAACGGAGCGACAGACGAGGCTAAGCTAACGTCATCGTCAAAATAGGAGGCGAAGTTCATGGCCACCAATCGCAAGATTGTCGATTGTCGTTTGTTCCCGGCTGATATTCCCTGTCAATTTGCCGTTTCGGGGGACGAGGAAGAGATACTTAAGGTTGCAGTTGAACACGCCAGGGAATTTCATGGATACCGCGACACACCCGCACTTCGTGATCAGTTGCGTTTCATGTTGCGGACCCAAAGCATGAAGAAGGCAGCGTAGGGAAGAGGAGTTCAACACTGGGAGATGCGCAAAAGGCGCGCCCTGCATCTCCTGAATTCTGCATGCCAATCAGCCCACGCCCGCTGCTGTTTACGCGACGACCTTCATTGCCTGCCAATCATAAGGGAACTCTTTTCCACAATCCAGGCAGACGATATACGTGGTTTTCGAGATTTTTCCATCGGACGAAAGCACTTTTGGTGTCTTGGCGGTGATCGGGAAGGTGCAGTTTTGGTGAGTGCAGCCAAAAAGCGAGCTAACGAACCGTAACATTGGAGCCTCCTCTGGCCTGTCTTCCTGCCGAGCATCGATATAATCTCTGATGATGTGGAACTCAGGATGGTTGGAAAAGTTGTGGTGGATACAACGTTTCCAGAGACTCCAGGCATCTACTTAGATAAGCGATTTAACACCCGGCGATCTTCCGCAGTGTTTGGTGGCCCTTCATTGTGGGCTGCTCCTTCAAAAATCTTAGTGACCCTCCAAATTGAAGTTCCCCGTTTTCCTCCCACTAAAACCCCAGCCGAGGTGCGTCTATCGACCGGAGGATACTTCCGGTTCTTCACGCGACGCGCCGGAGTTCGACTTCCCTGATTTCCTTCAACCGCCCACTCTTTACGTCATAAACGAAGCCACGAACTGTGACCTCCTGCGGGATCCATGGATGAGAACGCACCTTTCGCACTTGTTCTTGCACATTTTGCTCAACATCGTTGAACGCATAGAAGCGTGCTGGGGCTACGGCCAGCTTTCCTGTTGCATTCAGGAGACGGGTGCGAAGTGCAGCGTCCTCGAAGGTAAGCATGCCGCAGTCGGTATGGTTGATGATCATGACTTCCTGCGTACCAAGCAACTGCTGAGAGATGATCAGCGAACGCACCACATCCTCGGTGACAACCCCTCCTGCGTTACGAATAATATGGGCATCTCCGGTCTTCAACCCGAGCATGGGCTCGATCGTAAGCCGCGCATCCATGCATGCAACAATCGCGAGTTTTCGGGCGGGAGGCATCGTCAGTTTGCCTAAATCGAACTCGCGACTATAGGTTTCGTTTGCCTTGATACTTTGGTCGGTCGTTCCCATCGGCTTCTCCTTTTCGGGGTTAGAGCCGAATGTGATTCGCTGGAGTTGCATGAAGAGCGCTCTAGTAAGTGGCAAGTCACAGCGATGGAGGCCGGTCAATCGGGTAGTATAATTTTTTGCCGTTACCAGCTTAGCCGTACAACTCAAGCCGCCTTTTTTGGCATAACATGTGAACATGAAATTCACGACCTCCTATCCTGATGACTCTCTGTCCGTGTTCCGCTATTACAAGCGAGTGGCGGAAGCGGGGATGCAACAGGTCACCGACGAGCAACTCGTGACCGTGCTTGACCCAGAAATGAACTCCATCGCGCAGATCGTTAAGCACATGGCCGGAAACATGGAGTCTCGCTGGACTGATTTCCTCACAAGCGACGGTGAGAAACCGAGCCGCGACCGTGATGGAGAATTTGTGCATCCGCCATCGAGCCGCGAGGAACTAATGGCCCTTTGGGATGCGGCGTGGGACTGCGTGTTCTCTGCTCTTGAACCGCTTTCCGAGGAAGACATGGCGCGGACGGTGTACATCCGTGGCGAGGCGCACTCTGTTATGCAGGCAATCAACCGCCAGATCGGTCACTACGCTTATCACTGCGGACAAATCTTGTTCTTGGCAAAGCATTTCCAGCACGCCAACTGGAAATCCCCGACCGTGCCCCGTGGCCAGTCTCCCAAATACAACCAGCAGGTTAAGGCGGACGAAGCTACACAGCGATGATTTCCCAGCGCGCTCGGGTGGGCATCGCGACCGCTATCTAATGCAAATGTCACCGATTGGGCAGTAGTGCATCCATCAGCTGAATGACCGCCGCAGTAGCGTGGGCAAGGTCAACTCCGCTGCCGTGGATCGTGGGTCCCTCGCGGCGCATGTCGCGAACGAGAAACTCGTATTGGTTCTCGCCGTGGCGGACGATGCCGAGATAGTTTCCTTTGCGGAATCGAAACTCGTCCTCCATTTCCAAATGGGTGCTTGTGGGCTCGTGCTCTACCGCGCATAAATCAGCCTGGTTGAGTATCATTGCCCCTCCTTCCTTCCATTTAACGCACGTCGCGTGCCAATGCATCTTTCCGGCAGCGCTGCCTCTACTCAGTCCAGCCGCAGACGATAAGTTACCTAAATGGTGATCGTTACGGCAGCAACCATCAAGTTCTAGTGGAGCATTGAATCCGGGTGAGCACGTCGGAAAGGGAATATTTACATGCGTCGGCGCAACAAGGACATGATGTTCAGACACCGGTTGAGAGCGCGCTAAGCAGGAGGTTCCACCGCACAGAGCAGGTCGCCCGGAGCAACGGGAGTTCCTTCTGAGGCGGTAACTGAGATGACGGTGCCAGCCACCGGCGCCTTGACCTGATTTTCCATCTTCATCGCCTCTAGGATGATGAGTACATGGCCAATTTCCACCCGGTCGCCTTCGCGCACCAACACCTTCTTAACATTGCCGGCCATGGGTGACTTAATCTCCTGCCGTCCGAAAAGACCTGATGCCATGGCGGGGCCGAGCTTCTTCTTTTTCTCCTCCACAACCTCCATTTCGAAACGGCTTCCTAGAATGCCGACCCCGATCGTATCGCAGCCTTCGCCGGTATCAACATCGATCTCGTAGGATTTCCCTCCGATAATGAGCGAATAGAGGTTCTGTTGCGGTTCAAGGAAATCAACTTCGTGTTCCGTACCGCCAAGCACTACCTTATAGATCCCAGGACGGCTCTCTTCGACGCTGGCCTTCACATCCTTGCCTTTGTACGTGACGACGTATGACATAACCGCTGCTCCTCTGCTGAGTTATCGCGTTACCCGGCCGCTCATCTTCCAGGCTGAGACCACCTCGCCCAAGCCGTTCGAACCTTCTTCCGACTCCCGCGATGCGTGCTCGTCGCGGCGGAAGGCTTTAAGAACGGCGGCAATCAAAGCCACATCCGCGTACGGTTTTTGCTCTTCTACATCGGCGCGTTCGGTGTTGACGAAGGTTGCGTCAAAGTCTCCCGCAATGAAATGTTTGCTTTGTATCACCTGTTCGAGGAATGGGATCGTGGTTTGGATACCTTTCACTACATACTCGGCGAGCGCTCGCCGGGTGCGAGCGATACAGCGTTCGCGGGTGGTATCCCACACCACAAGTTTGGAGAGCAGGGGGTCGTAGAAGACGGGAATCTCCAGCCCCGGATACATGCAGGACTCGTTTCGCACCCCGAGACCGCCCGGCAGTCGCAGTTCCACGATCTTACCGGGAGATGGGAGGAAATTGTTGTCTGGGTCTTCTGCAGA
>Ga0316226_1001555_pt1 | contig 24113 bp, 27 predicted proteins | sample TBH18017metaG_FD_206009 | JGI IMG/M metagenome (GOLD analysis project Ga0316226, IMG submission 206009) | Freshwater microbial communities from Trout Bog Lake, Wisconsin, USA - TBH18017 | ecosystem: Environmental > Aquatic > Freshwater > Lake > Hypolimnion/Profundal zone | place: USA: Wisconsin...
ATTTGCGTGCATTCGTTATCACGAATCACGCAATCATCTTCATGACGGTTACGGATCTGAAGGTTGGTACCAGTTCACTAACTACATCTGGTGGTACGCCACAACACAAATCAAAGGCTTGCCAGCCACGCCGAATGAAGCAACTGGTGACCAGCAAAGTGAGGTAGCGGTGTTCTATCTCAAGCGCAATGGTCGGTTCTCAGTTGAATGGACGGCTGACTGGGCATGCTATAGTTAATACATCAGTGTGCACTGGTGCGGTCTACGGATCGCGCCAGTGCGCCATTTAGCACGGAACGGAGGTTCACGCGATGGCAGTAGAACTAGATAAAGAAACTATTGGCTACCTGGAACGCTTGATGAAGCGCGGTGGTCACGACGGCGAGACCGCTCGAAAAGTACTCATTGAAGTAGGCGTCTACAAGTACTCTGACGATCAGCCTCGCGATGATGACGGACGATTTGCTTCAGGCAGCGGATCTGGAAGCACGGGCATTGTTAGCCGAGCGGCAAAGATTGCCCGTGACCGTATTGGCGGTGCACCAAACCGTGCAGACGCTTTGGGCATGGCGAAGTACCACCGTGGTGAAGCAGCCAAAGCGATGGCAGCACGAAACGAAACTGGCTACAAAGACGTTGCTGGCAACCTGAACGCCCTCGCCAAAGCACACCTTGATGCTGAAAAGACGTGGCGTAAAGTTGCGGACTACAGCAACAAGAACGTAGAAGCAGATGCTTCTAAGGCAGTAAACCAGACGCTTGCTGCGGTAAATCACTACGGCAACGCTGACCTGCCAAAGTAAGGAGAACATAATGTCAAACCCTTTCTCAACGGAAAACCTCCTCGGCGTCTCCAAGGGCGCAATGGTTGGTCACTCTTTTAATGGAAACCAGTACACAGGCGGTCAAGGCGGGGGCGAAAAAGCACCAGTACGTCAGGAAGACCCAAACCGATGGACTCCACGTCAATCCCTTCTCTCTGATGGCGCTTTCTTCGCAACGGCTCATGACCAGCAAGGCGCCCTGAGAATGGCGCAACAGCATGCTTTACTTGCAAGCAAGGCTCAGTCGAGTGGGGACGATAAGGGTGCAAAACTGCACCAACTCGCCTACAAGAAGTGGAACGCAATCTACAACATGCCTGCAAGCAAGACCCAGGATGACGATGTTTGGGCACCAGCAGTTCAAGCAACTCAACGTGCTGCTAACTATGAACCAAGCGCCCGTGACCGTGTTGCTCAGTCAATGCTCAACGAGGGCTAGACAAAACCCCATTTTCCAAATCTAGGTGTAGCATTTTTCAAGGAAACGAAAGGAACTTTCCAAAATGATTCGTGTCGCAAACAGCAACCCAACAACGGTGTCCTTTGAGCAAACAGTCGCCAAGAGCGAGACCGTAAACATCGCCCTGAAGCAGATTGCCAAGGCCAATTCAGCACTCGGCGTTGCCCGTGTCGACCTCGACAACGCTTCGTTCCGCCTTGCAAAGGCCGAAGAGACAATGAAGGCCACTGAAGTTGCTTACTTTGAGGCAGTATCTAAGTCCGCTTGGAACAAGGACGCCCTTCAGAAGGCATATAACAACGCACTCGCTGGCTTCCGTGAAGCAGACAAGAACTTCGCAGTTGCGAACAAGGCTTTTGGCCTCGCACAGGCTACGGTCGATTCACTAAACGACCTGGCAAAGGGAAAGATTCCAAACCGTTACGGCCAGATGGTCGAAGAAGACTCTTCGGTTCCAGAGGGCGAAACAACCAAGGAAGACGACATCGTTGAAGTCAAGCCTTCGCAAATCATGAACCAAAACGGTGTAATGGTTCCCGACTTTTCTTTGGAAAAGGCTGGCGACCCTTCGACCATTGAGGGTCTTGCAGAACTTGCATCAGACCACGAAAAGAAGGCCGGAGAAGCACGTCAGGCTGGCGACATGAAGGGCCACTCGGCTCACGCTTCAGAGGCCGGTCGTTTGCGTGGAAAGATTAACCAAATGCAAACCGAGGCCGACAACAACCGTAGCGTAGAGAAGCGTGAATTCAGCAACGCCAAGCGAATGGAACTTGCTCACGCAGGCAAGGCCCTCCCAGACGGCTCATTCCCAATCGAAAACAAGGGTGACTTGCAGAACGCTATCCAGTCGGTTGGACGTGCTTCATCGCCCGCCAAGGCCAAGAGCCACATCATCCGTCAGGCACAAGCACTGAACGCTGTGGACATGCTCCCAGAAGAGTGGACAAAGCCTTCGGTTTCAAAGGCTCAAAAGACTGAATGGAAGAAGCCTTGGGAAGACGACAGTTCAGACGAAGACTCATCTGCTGACGACTCATCAAAGCCAACCAAGAAGGACGCATCGCTTCTCGTACTTTGCCCATCATGCAATGGTGACAACAGCGACCAGTGTTCAAACTGTGGTGGTCTCGGAACCGTTTCGGACGACTCATCGGACGACAGTTCAACACCAGTTGCAATGGGTAAGGCAAAGAACGCAAAGGCTACAAAACTTGCTGAGGGAAAAAACGAGGGTGCTTCTGAGGATGACTCGTCAAATGATGACTCAGAAGAGGATTCAAGTGGCGCCCCAATGAGCAAGTCTGCTTTTAGCGTCGAATCACTTCTTTACCCGAACAGCCTGAAGAATTAGTAAGGGGCACGGACACCGTGTCTACTTCCGAATCAATAACAAAGGCAATCCAAAACTGGATTAGTCCTGTTTTTACCAAAACCACGCCTACCTTGATTGAAAAAGGCGACGTGGCCGGTCACGCCTTCCATGGAAATCAATACGAAAAGTTTGATGACGCCATCCAATCGGCAGCCGAACTCGGAAGTAAGTCTTATTACCAAAACAAAGAAATTGACTCCAGGAATGGAGACCGAACAGTCGGTAACGTTGCGCAAATGGTTCACTCATCCCTTGATGCAAAGGACGTGCTTAACCAAGCAACTGCTCTTGCTAAAACAGATGAACAAAAAGAACAAATTAAAAGAGCCACTTTAGGCGTAAGCCGTGATAGCCAAATAAAAGCAATAAACAGAGGCTTTCAGTCCCTTACTGGAACTGGCGGAACCCTTCTTGACAAGAGTGGAAATATCCGTGCGCCACGAATGGCAGAAGTCCAGAGCGCATTGCAAAAATCAATTTCAGCAGTTAATGACCAAAAGGCATCGGCTTCCGAAGAAATCGAAAAGGGTCAAAACGGAGACCCCGTTAGTCCTTTGTCCCTTGTAAAATTTCTCTCATCGGGCAGTGAGGAAAGTGCGTCCAAAATAGCGGACTTCATTTCTGCAACTTATCGTGTCGCCGGGGACAATCAAACAGCGCTCAACTATCGCAATCAATCAAACGATTTAAAAGCAGAAGCAACAACGGCAGACAATCAATTAGCGTCCGTTTCACAGGGATACGAGAAACTTGCTAATGAACTAGCCACCAAAGCAGAAGACCCCTCAAACGACTCGAATAGGGGGGCTCTTCTGGACCAGTCGTCAAGGCTTTTTACACAATCGATTAGAGCGTTGAAGGCCACAAGTCTTGCCACCCCGCAAAGACGATACTCCGTGACTGACGATGAGAAGGCTGTTAGCGATAAGTTGAACGGTCTGAGGCAAAGCGCCGAAGAAACTTCGGTCAAGTCTGGAATCGCAAACCTACCATCACTTCAATCATCAAGTGATGACGCAATAAAAAATCTTTCCTCCGCAACTGATATTAATAAATTTGTAGCGTTGGGACAAAGCGCCATTGACTCAGCAAGAAGTCTGTACGACACAGCCCAAAGCATTAAATACAAGACAAATGACCCGACATTATCGACGCTTACAACAAAAATAATGAATGACAGTCAAAGCAGGATTTATGCTCTCGACTCCGCAAGGAGTTATGCCCAAGGGCTTATTTCGCTTGACAAAGCAAAATCACAATTGCCGTCAATTGAAAGCGAAAGCGACCCGTCGGCAAAATACACCCTTGTATCCACGGCTCTTGATTCAGCATCAAAAGCCGTGGATGGTCTTGATGCAAGAAACATGAACTCTGGTTCAGAAGACTTTGTTTCTGGCCTCGGAATCTACCGACAAGGTGCGTTCCAGGAAGCGAAGTCACTGCAAGAAAGCCTTTCTGGGGTTCAGAATTTAATCAAGACAGACAAGTACGTTGCAGACGGAGACTCGGCACTTGCAAACTCACAAGATTCAAGCGCAAGCATTTCCGATAGGTTTCAATCAGCGAATCAAGCGCTAAGTAATTACGAAACCGCAAAATCCTCATTTAGGAACTTTGACCTAACAACGACTAACGGCGCCCAAAAAATTGCTCAAAACATTGACAAAATTGTCAACGTAAATGCAAAGTACGACCAAGCAACGCAGAATCTCTTGGAGGTTTCCGCCCCCTACTTTGCAAGTAAGGTTGACGAATACATTGCGACAAATGGTGCGGGAAATGATGGAAGCGGAATCAGTAGAAATGTTTTTGAGAACGCAATTACTTCCTATCAAAAACTGTACGACCAGGCAGTTGCATCGGGGAACTCATCAGCACAATCTGACTACAAGTCCGCTCTTGACGGCCTAAAAAACGCAAAGGCAACTGAAATGCGAGCAGTTTCTCTTAGAGGAAGGCATCAACTCTAATGTCAAACATTCCAAACTCAATAGCAAAGTTTCTAGAGGTAACAAAGGGCGGAAAAGGCTCTGGTCGAAAGCCGGGGCACGGTTTCGGCGGAAACCAATGGGTCAAGTACGACGAAAATGGAAACCCGCTCCCCTCTGAACGTGCGAGCCGTTCAAAAACTCCTTCTTCGCAAGGCGGGAGGGAAGAATCAGCACCAGCGCTAGACCCCAAAATACAAAAAGCCGTGGAAGTCTCTTCGACTATTTCCAAGTTCCTTGGCGTTCCAGCAGACCACGTAGATAGGTTCAACCAAAATATGACAAAGATTTTGACCGACCCAGAGTCATATCGTCAAAATCTTGAAAAGCAAGCAAAGGTTGGAACTGCGGATACCGAAAACGCTGCGATTCTTGGAATGATTGGATGCACGGCTCTTCCAAAGGTAGTGCCGACATCAGAGTTCGACAAGATGACAAGCCCGTGCTATTTCTCAGGATTGACAACACGCAGTGGCTCTCAGCCTCTTTCAGCAAAAATGTCGAACCTTATGTATGGAGACACCCCTCGTTACGGTGGCCCTGCATGGGGTGCTGCTTTTTATTCATCGTCAAAACTAGGCTCTGCCCCACACGACTACGCCACAAATAGCAGTGAGGGTGGAATCTTCCGCTATCGCTTTGACAGCCCAGACAATGTTTACGTTGCTGGCTCAAAGGGCATGGCAAAAATGACAATGCTTGGCGATGAAACAGTTGGCGGTAAGTCTGAAGCAGACAGCCTCGGATTGAAGCAAATGCTTGTAGACAATGGTTACACGCAAAATGAAGCAAACGCTATAGGCATTGCGCTTTGGGGAGACAGTTCAAAGTCAGCAAGCACTACGCCAGCAATTGCTGGGTATGACGGCCTCTACGAGCCCAGTCGTGACTACATGATGGCACTTAACCGTGGCGGTCTTATATTTCCTGACCAGTATGCGTACTGGACAAACGCCCGTCCAACTTTGAGGGAAACTTCTAGCAGTATTACGCCATCAGGCGTTACGCCGACCAGGGATATAAAAGTTGCTACGGTACCGACCGACCAAACTTTTGACACAACAAAATCAGCACTTCCTGTTGAAAAGGGCGAGTCCGCAGGTCACGCATTTCGTGGGAACCAGTACACGGTTGGCGAAGGCGGAGGAAGCAGTTACAGCAGTCGCTATCGCTACGCACGTTCAATCGCAAAGATGCTTTACACACGCTCCTCGAAGGCGGAGACTGGTGACGGTAAGTTTGGTGGAATCACTGGTGCCATCCAAAGCGCAGCAGCCCAAACTGGTGGAACACCAATTAAGCCAGAATTCCGCTTAAAGACAGTCCAAAGCCTTACTCGAAAGATTTTGCTTGACTCAAAAGACGTTTTTGACACACCAAGAGGGGCAATCGAAGAGGCTTCAACAGGAATCGGTGACGCACTTCGATACACCATCTCCTACCCTGACGATAAGTGGGCGAAGGGCGTTCAAGACACCCTTGAATCCATGCGTTCAGAGGGCTTTGAACTAGTGCCGGGCAAGGACAAGAACTACTTCAACGAAAACCCCGATAGTTCGTACCGTGGAATGAACTGCGTCTTTAAAGACTCCGTTACAAACCAATTGTTTGAGTTGCAGTTCCACACGCCATCATCGCTCGCCATGATTGACGAAGTTCACCCGCTCTACGAAGCGACACTGACAAAAGACCCGAACTCGGAAGAATACACTCAGGGTCAAGCCCAAATGAGAAGCATGTGGGCAACCGTCCCAATCCCGCCTTTTGCCAACACGGTTGGAACCCCGGCCGTAAAGAAGTCGTTTGACTTCTAGTACCGTACAGTTGTATAGTAGTCCCCGAGAGGATTTTAGTTTATGAGCGAAAGCATTTACTTTTACAGCATCGCCCAGCCGTTGGAGGGCGTTCTTGGCTCGGCAACAATCAGCAACGGCGAGTTCACCGAAGTTACTAGATTGGCAAAAATCTTTATCGATTCTATTAGCAAGCGTTATACAGTTGAGAACGCTGGTCAAAAACACATTTCTGACCAGGAAACGTTTGACATTTTAAGTAACAACTGGACAAATGGGGCAATATTCACCTTGCCAAAATTATTCACAGGTGAGCAAATAAAGGAGTATGTAGGATGAGCGACGAAAACCAGGATTACCTCTATTTTCAATTGACCTCTTACCAGGACAACAGGCCGATTGCTTACTACAGGGTTCAGAAGAACCTAGGAAACCCCCAGGCATGGGATTCTGTTAACAAGACTTGGAAGCCAAGCGCATCATTCTTTGACAAGTACTGGAAGGGCGACCCAGCCCTTGACAGCCTTGACAGTGACCCAACTGTAGACCTTTAGTTTCTCGCACTTTCCAATTGTTGGGATAAAGTAGGGGGTAGTTCTAACCCCACTTTTAAAGGTCTTTATGAGCAGAGCAGACAATGAAATCAGCGCATGGTTGTCCAACGCTCGTGAAATAGAGATTCACAAGGCAGGTAACGCCCAGGGGCTAATTGACTGGTACAACGCTGGAGCGGATGGCCAGATAAATTGGGGCTCACCTGGGGATTTTGAGGCTTGCGTAGCAATCGCAGGCAAGCACATCGACAATCCAGAGGGATTCTGCCAACTTCGCCACATTGACGCCACTGGAGAACCAGCAGGTAAGGCCGAGGGGGAAGTAAAAAAAACCGAAGAAGAGCCTGATTACACGGGGCTTTTTTCTGGGCGAAAAGGCGAGCCCACAGACAAAGACCTCTATGAAAAGGTAAAAACAGAGGCAAAGGCCAAGTTTGATGTCTACCCTTCAGCGGTCGCCAACGGCTGGGTCGTACAAGAATACAAGCGTCGTGGCGGTAAATACCAAAAGACGGCCACATTGGAAAAAAGCGCCCTTGACCAAAATGAAGAAGTAAAAAAGGGCGGGATTCTCAATAGCGTCATTGCGGGAGTTGTTGCTTCCCACCACGTTCAAATGAGTTCAGCACTTGTCGGCGGAATCGCAGGAGTTGCCACCGCCCTTGCCTTGGCAAACAAGAAACTGAACGGTTCAACAGACCCAAATACAATCGCCAGCGTCGCTCAAAATGCGGTAAACAACTCAATCACCATCGACTCAGGGCCAATGGCAGAGGCTTTGACGAGTCTCTACCTCGAATCTGGAAATGCTGGCGTTTTGGCGGGTGCGGGGCAAGTTGGTTTTTCCAATCCAGACGCCCAAAAAGCACTCGACGGCCTAATGAAGAATCAGGCTCAGATTCTTAAAGGTCTGGATAAGACGACCCTTTCACTCATCGCCACCTCAATCCAACAGGGCATAATCAGCGGAGCAGACATTGGGGATGTGACGAGCCAAATAAATGCCCTAGTCAACAACCCCGCCCGTCTCAACATGATTCTCCTCACCGAATCCGTAAGGGCATACAACGCTGGGATTCTGGGGGTCTACGACCAGGCTGGAATCAGCCAATTTAATTGGATTTGCACGGAAACCGCTTGCGAGCAATGCGAGGCGGAAGAAGGTGTCCATGACATGGGCGACGACGTTCAGCCACCGTTGCACCCCAACTGCCAGTGCGAAATAACGCCGGTCGTGGAAAACCAGATGACGAAAAACTACGACCCGCTTGGAACTTTTTCAGCACCGGCAAAGCACTCAGCCGATAGTGCCCAAGAATCTGCCATGAAGGGCGACCAACTTCGTCAATTGGGCAAGTGGGAGTCAGCGACAATCGCACATCAGTTCGCTGCTTCTAAATTTCGGGACGCTGCTAACCATGAACGCTCATCAAACCACCCTCACAGCGCCGACAATGCACGGATTTTGGAAGAAAAAGCGGGCGAGCAAGACCAGCAGGCCAAGACCGCCTACATGATGTCTGTCGCTCCGACACACTCTCCAGCCGAATCACAGATTACAAAGTACGAAAACCCACCGTTCAAGCAAGGCGCTCAGGACTGGGGCTACTTGGACACCGCAGAGCATGTCCTCCTACCCGATACCCAGGCAAATTTTGAAAACGAAGATGAGTCAAGCAGTTCGACCGACCACATCCAACCAATAAGCGTTGCCTACATTCAGGGTGCATTGGGTGAAGCGAATGAAGACAAGTAACCGCTTCGTCTGGCAAGCAGGCGACGTTGTTTTTACCAAAACGGTTTCCAAGGGTGACACCCCAGGTCACGAATTCCACGGTAATCAGTACACGGGGGGCGAAGGTGGAACCGCTACTTTGGAACGTCCTGAAATACTTCCGTGGCAAAAGAGCGACGAGTGGGATGGCGTCTTAAAGTCCTACGACTGGATACGTCAGAACTGCACTGGTTTTACCGACCAAGTTGGCAGTGGCATGACCCCAGCCGACTCAAACCTTACAAGTGCCGAAAAGAACGCTTTTACCGCATACACAGTGAGCGGTTTCCAAAACATCAACACCGGGCTTCGAACGGGTGAGTACCCAAGCGGTAAGGCACCCGCCGTGGACATAATGCAAAAGGCGATTATGTCTAATACTTTAAAAACGGGGGCTGTCGTTTTTCGTGGCGTGGACAAATTCAACATGGGGGCGAACAAGGGGAACAACAACACACTTAGTTCTGGCGATATATTCACGGACAAAGGATTTGTGTCAACGTCTCTCAGGCAACCCGTAGCCGAAAACTTTTCTCGCAGTCTGGCGATTCCAGCAGTGGCAGAAATCACCGTCCCCGCAGGAAGCAATGCAATTGGAATCTTGCAAAATGAGTCAGAACTGGTTTTACCATCAGGCTCATCGTTCAGAATTGATTCTGACGAGGGCGGAGTTGTGAAGATGACGTATCTTGGCGTGGGTGTTCAGAAGGGCATCTTCCAGCCAAACTTCCAAACCTTCACCAATACGGACATAGTTCGAAGGGCACCGCTCGAAGGAGAGTTCAAGGGCAACCAGAACAACGGCTTCACCTACGTCGACTTTGCCGACGGTTCCCGTGGAATCGAAAAGCAAATGAAGGACTGGTACGGAAACAAGACCGGGCGCCTTTACAAGGCCGAAGTCCTAGCAGCCCAAGAGTTTTTAGCATCCCGTGTTGGCGCAGTAATGAACGCCCCCGTCCGTGACTGCCTTTTCTCATCAACTGACGCAAAAACCGTAATCATGCCCTATATCCTCGGAGAATCGGGCGAAGAGCGTGGCGGGGACGATGTACCAGACAACCACCAAGGTGCCTCGCTTCGCCTATTTGACTACCTCACAGCGAACTCCGACAGACGACCTAAGAACCTTATGTTCGCAACAGATGGTCGAATTGTGGGTATTGACCACGCACTCTGTAACTTCAGGCTTCGTGAACCATCACCTGAGTTGATTTCTCAACTTTGGAACCACGGAGTAAACGCCGAAAGCCTTTTGATTCTGAAGCCAAAGTTGGAAACCCTTCGTGGCATTTTTACCACAATCGGTATGTCGGACAAGTTTGACAACATGATGGCCAATTTGGAATCTCTTATTGACAAGTTCCAAAAAATAGAGAATTACGCCACAATCCAAAAGGGCGATATTGAAGGACATCCATTCCACGGAAACCAATATGAGACTGGCGAAAGTGGAGGCTCAGTATCACCAGACGCCAAGCAGTTCATTACCGACTCCGCCAGCAAGTTTTTTAGTAAGGGTGGCAAAGTAACCTTCTACGATTGCAAGAGCAGTCAAGATTCCTACGATAAGTTCCCATCCCTTTGGGGCGTTGGTAAGGGCGAGGGTGGCGAAAACGACTACTCCAAGGGTCAAGCAGCAAAGATTGACCGAGCCCTTGCCTCATCAGAAAAGAAACTTGAAAACACAACCGACCCAGAGATGAAGACGCAAGTTCTTCGAATCACCAACGGTTACAGAATGATGGAAGATACGCTTAACGACTTTATGTCGAGTGGCGGAAAGATGATTGTCGCAACAGACAAGAACGACCAAATCTGCGCCATCATGAGAATTGGAAACACCGATGCCAAGGGGAACGTCTACATCCCTGAATTGGGCTCAACCAATAAAGTGCCTGGCGCTGCGACGGCCATTCAGTATGAACTGGCAAAATACGCAAGCGAAAACGGCTGGGGCGTAACAGCGACCGCTGGTCGAGGCGCCGAGGGTTATCACCAGGCGATTGGTCGAACAACCACACCAACGGGTCAAATCGGTGAAGACGGATACGTTTGGAACAGTTCTTCTTGGACGCCACAACAATGCGCCGAGATTGCCTCACTTTCAGTTAAGAACCCAAATATCGAAATCGCTAAGGGCGATGTAGAGGGGCACGTTTTCCACGGAAATCAGTATGAAGCAGGTCAGGGCGGAGAAGAAATTCCCGTACAAAGATTGGTTCGTGCTTGGTCTATAACAGACAACACTGATAAGTGGCGTCAGTTAAGCGATTCATGGAGCCAGCAACTGCAAAACGCAGTTCTAAACGCACCGCCATCAAAGTCGGAATTGTTTTCGGGTGTGAGCGTTCCACCAAATGAACTCGAACAAAAATACGGCATTGGCAAAGAACTGAAAATGACACTTGCTTCATTTACTGACAAGCCGAGCGTTGCTAGAGATTTTGCTTCAAAAAGAGAAGGCTATAAAATATACAGTACGCCTAGAAGCAATTTGAAAGTAATACTTCACCTTCCCGCAGGAACCAAAGCACTTGACACAAACCAATACGGGGGCGTTGCCCGTTTCCACGAGCAAATTGTAAGTGGGGATTTCGTTGTTGTCAGTCAATCGAAATCGGCTGGTTACACGAACGTATACCTTCAGCAAAAAACAATTCAAAAAGGTGACGTTGCTGGACATGCTTTTCATGGCAATCAATACACCGGGGGCATACGTGTCTATCGTGGCGTGACAAGTTCCGCTGGTCGCCAAGCGACCCTCGACGGCTCAATCGGTCGAGGGACATCGGGAGATGCTCTCTACATGACAAGCAGTTACGACATGGCACACGCCTATGCAAACGGCTATGGAACTGAAAACCCAACCGAGCCACATGTCATGTCAGGAACAATTAGCCCATCGGCAAAATTGATTGACAGCAAAGACCTCCCAGACGAAATTGCAAACGAACCAGAGTCAGAATGGCTAAAAGCAAATGGCTACGACGGAATGGTTATTCACCACAATGGTGGCGGGATTTTCGGGGATGAGCAAAATGACGAAGTTGTCATTGTAAACCCCAGCGTTGTTAAGTGGGATGAAGAGGATGCAAAAGAGCCCGGTGTTGAAAAGGCGAAGCCCAATAAACACCTCGTCGAGGCAGAGGAATTACGTGAAGACGCAAAGATTGCCCAACTTATGGGCGACTTTGACGGCGCAAATGAACTCCACTACAAGGCGATGTTAGAGCGTGAGAAGGCAGAAAAAATCACCAAGGGCGACAAGCCGGGGCATGAGTTTCACGGAAACCAATATGAAAAAGTTGGTGGTTTTCAGGCTCTGAAGACGACCGAGGTTGCCAAAAAGTTGGGTAACAAAAAGATTCTTGGTGGCGTCCAAAACACTGGTTTTACCAAAGTCGAACTGGCAGACGGCTCCATCGGAATCATCAAGCACGGCATGACCCAGGAGGATGCGGACAAAGAAGTTCTAGCCTCCAAGATTGGAAAGGCGCTAGATGCCCCAGTCCGTGACGCTGTAATTATCAAAAAGACCCCCAGCGGAAGATGCGATGTCCTTAGCCCATTCGTTGACGGAAAGGTAATCAGCACTGATGAAGACCTTGACCCGTCGGAAGTGGCCGAGACAATGGGCGCAAAGGCTCAGACAGACATGGCACGAGTCCAGTTCCTCGATGAAGCAATCGGCAACCCTGACCGCAACGTCGGAAACGTCATGGTTTTTCAACACGACGGCACTGAGCGACTTTTGGGAATCGACCACGGCCTTTCCTTTAGTTACGAACCAGACGCCCACGAACTTCTAGACCTTGCCCAAAGCGCACACTATTCAAATGCCGAGATAACCAGGGCAGACAAAAAAATGCAATCACTGACATCTGACGCAAGCGTCCCAGAGAGCCTTCGGATGAACATTTTGAATGAAACCATGCCCGCCTGGAACGGATTCATGAAGGAATGGTCAGCAAACCAAAAGCCAAGCAAATAAAGGCTTTTGAGCCACTATAGGTCGGTATTCTTGACCTAAATGGCTAATTCCTCTAGAATGGTTGAAGCCCCCACGGGGGCGACTACCCAAGGAGGTTGTTCTATGAACACCAACGTAAGTAGCCGAGCATCGTTGCTTGGTTTGTATTCCTCTGGCATTGGAGCCCGTTGAGAGGTACGGTGCGAGGGGTTGTGTTAGCCCTCGCTACGACAGTAGGAGCCTTCCATGGAAGCACTCCGGCCTCTAACCATTCCGTGACCCCTGCCGTCCAAACGCAGGCCACCGAAAAGGCTGTTTTCTATGCCCACGTTGACAACGCACCATTGGCACCGCCAGTAGCGCCGAGCCCAATGTCAATCCTCCCTGCTTCCAGCCGGGCTGGGTTCATCTGCATCATGTGGGATGAAAGTCGCTCAACGCCGAGCCACCTAAACCCGAACGACCTGAATGTCAATTCGGGCGCCGGGGGCATCTTCCAATTCCTCCCGTGGATTTGGCAAGCCGGTGCGAATGAACTAGGAATCACCACCCAGTTTGCTAATGAGGCCAGTGTCACGGAGCAGTTTGAAGTTGCTTCTTGGTACTACGTCCGAAACAGCGGTTTTTACCCCGAATGGTCTGGCGACAACTGCTAGAGAATGACTTGCTTTGTATCGGTCATTTTGATACCGTTACGCAATGACATTTGAACAGTGGTTACAAGTCGGCGTAGAGAACGGATTTTGCTCCGAAAGTTTCTGCAACACGCATGACGGTTCACCGACCGGGGAAAAGGAAGAACGTTTGTGGGAAGAGGGCTACGACCCTTGTGTCCACATGGTTCGACTAGGGAATCTTGCCATTTGGGAGCAAGACGCACAAGACTACGCCCAGGCAGATGTCCACTGAGAACGTACCAGTTGGATACTGGCGATTTGACGACGTTCACGCAAAATGCTTGCACGAGCCCGACGGGACTTACAGCGTAACCATTTATTCACCGGACTTTGAAACCGAAGACGACATGGATAAGTGGAACCAGGATATTCAAACCATGTTGAACGAAATCAAACGAAGGAAAAATAATGGCTAAAACCTGCAAACACAACTGGGTGCTTAGGACAATGGGTGCCAAAACCTATGTAACGTGCGCCAATTGCTCAGACCGATTCCCCGTCGACCAAAGTGCTGACGGCTCCCCCTACAAAGGACCTGTTCCGGAAAGGTACCAAAATGGCTGACCTTCTCAAATCAAACTCCGAACTACGCAAAGACCGAATTTGGAACTGGACACTTCCAGCGTGGAATGTACGCCTTTCCAGCGGGAAACTATTCAAGACCTGTCCGAACGCAGGCGTATGCGCCCAGTATTGCTACGCCCGAAATGGCACATTTATGTTCAGCAACGTTAGGTCTGCACACCTCAGAAACCTGGAGATGGTTCTAGACGCCCCAAATGAATGGACTGATGCGATTAACGCAGAATTGTCTAAGCCAAGGTTCCGTCCAAACGGAGAACCAAGGTCTTTCAGCAACATGGTCGAAGACGAGTGGCTCTCTGAGTGGGCTAAAAACGGAGGCTCCGCAGTCAGAATCCACGACTCTGGGGACTTCTTTTCCGAAGAGTACTTAGATTTGTGGATGGACATTGCCGAGAAGAACCCCGACGTTCTTTTCTACGCCTACACCAAAGAGGTTGCGATGTTCAAGAAGCGCAAGTTCTTCCCAGTCAACTTCCGCTATCTTTTTAGCACCGGCGGTCTACAGGACGACTTGATTGACGCAGATTCCGACCGACACGCTGATGTCTTTCCCACGCCGGAAGCGATTGAGGACGCCGGGTACGTTTCGCAAGATGCCAGTGATTTGCTGGCAATTATGTTGAATACGACCAGGATTGGCATTACAGCCAACAACATCAAGCACTTTAACAAGAAAATGGCGGGACGACGATTCAGCGAACTTACAATCAAAAAGAAGTGATGGAACGAAGCAATTACACGTCTCGCACCGGCGATGACGTGGTTCGTTACGTCGCTAGATACTGGGACGAACTTGGCTGTTCACCAACAATTAGGGATATTTGCAGGGCTTTTGAAATCCGAAGCACTTCCACTGCCCTACGAATTGTCCGAGATTTGGAACAAAAGGGGAAGATATTCCGTGACCCCTATCGTCGCTCGATAAAGGTCGTTGACGGTAAAACAGAGGGTTTTTGTCGTCATGATTGGCGGGTCAGGAACCCGGAATCCAAAGACGGCACCTTCATCGTCCACTGTCTGCATTGTCAAAGAATCACGGAAGTCGAATTAACACCAGATTCGGAAAATCCAAGCACATGGTTACGATACGTTGGGGAAGTACGGTAAAGTGACAAGGGTATGGTAACATCTGTGGAGAATCTGTTGACAAAGGAGAATACCGTGACGCAGACAATCAAAGAAGCATCAGACAAGGTTTGGCAAGCCGTAACCCAGGACGCCTACGACGCTGGGGATATTGGTCAACTCATCTCACTCGCACTTGACCTTCAAGAGCGATACAACTCGCTTCTGGTGGAGAACGATGAACTCCGTGTTCACAACCAATACTTGGTGAACGCCGTAGAGATTTCTGGACGCCGAATCGAGCAACTGGAGCCATTCTCGCACCTTGTTCAGTACGCCGAAGAAGTAGAGCCATCGGTAAAGTAATCATGGCAAAACTCACTTGGCGCTCAGAGGACTTTGACCAAATCACCGCTGACAACTCCCCCTATCGGTACACGATTTGGGCGGGGAAAGACCAGCCCGCAGAACTCCGTATTATTCGTCGTGAAAACCTTGGCGGAATACTTTCACCAATGTACGACTTTTCTTTGTTTGCAAAAGACATCAAGAGCGCAATGAAGTTGGCGCAAAAGATTGACCGTCTTTTCTCAAAGCACTCTGACCACAACAAGCCAGTTTCTCTGTAGTCCACCACTGGTGTCACACCAGTCTGCTATGTTGTTGGGATGAACTCAACCCCAGTTTACCTGAGCAACAAGCCGACCGGCATTTCTCCAAGTCGTGTCAATCAGATTGAAACTTGCCCAAAGCAGTACCAATACGTTTCAATTGAAAAGTTGCCAGAGAAGAAGAAGATGGCAACATACAGGGGAACTTTCTTCCACGAAGTCTTGGAAACGATGTTTCTTCGCACCGCAGAATCACCACAGGAGCGAAGCGTGGAACTTGCGCTGGAGATTATGCGAGAAATCGTGCCCGTCTCTTTGAGCGCCGAAATCGCCGAAGAAATGGAACTCGATGCGAAGGGCGTTCAGACCTTTCTGGCCGATGTCTCCAAATACGTCCGCACTTACTTCACAATGGAAGACCCCACATCCGTCACCTCAGAGGGGATTGAAGTTCGCTACGACCTAGACATGGGCGGATTCGGGCTCCGTGGAATCCTCGACCGCCTTGACCGTGACCCTGACGGTTCCCTAATAATTGTCGACTACAAGACGGGCAAAGTTCCCTTTGGAAAGTACAAGGATTCAGCACTTCTCCCGGCGAAAATCTACGCCTATTTGTGCGAACAAGTGCTTGGTGAGCGACCAAAGACAATCCGACTTCTCTATGTCCAGTTTGGAAAAACACTTGAACTAAGCGTGACAGACAATGACATCGAACTTGCCGAGCGACGTGTTCGTCAGGCTTGGGGCAAGATTGAAGAGTGGTACGAGGCTGGCTTTTTCCCAGCAACAAAGAACAATCTCTGCGAAAACTGGTGTTCATTTAAGGACATCTGCCCGGCTTGGCATGACGAGGAAGACTTCCCCTTCTAGTCAACACTTGCATTTTCCAAAACGTACTCTACGATTTGTTTTGTCAAGACCGTTGGGTTTTTACCACACGGAACAAGTCGCAAGGAAGAGTACATGGCACGAAAGTTAGTACGACTCAACATCAAGGAGACCAGTGGTGTTGACCACCCTGCCCACCTTCACGATGGATGGGTTGTAATGAAGTCTGCCAATCCTTCCGAAGTTACTGCCGTACTTGACGAACTCCGCCCAACCAGTGATGGTGACGGCAACCCTACTGAGGCGCCCGCTTCAGTAGTTTCCAAGACGGAAGGAATCACTATGCCTGAAACGGCTCTTACTGACAACGCAGAAGTTGTTGTCATTCCAGAGTTGGCGACCGAGGCTGAGATTGTTAAGGCGATGCCTGCTGTAGTCAAGAAGATGCTTGACGAAAGCAAGGCCACCGCTGAGGCTGCTCTCCGCAAGGCTCAGGCTTCAGAGTCGGCCCTCATTGCCGAGCGTAACGCTCGTGCTGACGAGGCTGCTGTACTGAAGGCTGCCCAATGGTCACAACTCAACCTTGACCCTTCAATCGTAGGTCCAAGCCTTCGCCAACTTTCAGAAGTTGACGGCGCACTTGCCACCGAGATTGTTAAGGCCCTCGACTCAGCGAACGCTCAACTTGAAGCGAACGTTGTATTCACCGAAATCGGAACGGACGCACCTGCTGCTTCTGACGACGCTTTCTCGAAGATGGAATCACTTGCCAAGGCAGCAGTTGCCAACGGCACTTCACCATCATTCGAGTCGGCTCTGATGTCAGTTGCTCAGTCAAACCCTGACCTCTACACCGCTTACCTCAACGAGAAGGCACGATAAGTCATGGCTTACGAACAGAATCCATATGCAATTAAGGTAACGATGGTCGCAGACGCTTCAGCAGCGTCAGGCACCAGCACCTCAGTTGCTCTTCAATCACAGTTCACCTTCGTGAAGATTGCTTCGGCATCTATCACGGGTGCGAACGAATCAGGCTCGGTTGCCACTGCTGTGAGCGCCGCTACTGACCGTCCGCTTGGTGTCCTCCAGAACCAGCCACGTGCTTGGTTCAGCGCTGCTTCAGCACTCGAAGGCGTTTCGGAATCAGAAATCACGATTTCGGGCGTCACCAAGGTTGTTGCTGGTGGAAGCATTTCCGTTGGTTCAGTAATCGGTACTTCTGCAACTGGCACCGCCGTTGCAATCGTTCCCGGCACTGACACCACTAAGTACATCCTAGGTACGGCTCTGACCGCAGGCGTCTCCGGTGACATCATCACCGTAGTCATCGACTGTGGCAACGCAAGCCGTGCTGCATAAGGCAGAGAGGAATAAACCATGCCACAGCCAAACGTAAATAACGTTCACATTGATGCAATCTTGACCAACATCTCGGTTGCATACATTCAGAACACTGCAAACTTCATCGCCGACAAGGTATTCCCAGTAGTACCTGTTGACAAGAAGAGCAACCTTTACTTCAAGTACACCAAGGACGACTGGTTCCGTGACGAGGCTCAGCGCCGTGCCGATGGCACTGCATCTGCTGGTTCAGGCTACGGACTGTCAACCGACAACTACTCTGCCGACGTTTTCGCCTTCCACAAGGACATTGGCGACCAGACCCGTGCAAACTCAGACAACCCTCTGAACCCTGACATGGAAGCAACGCAGTTTGTAACTCAGCGTTTGCTCCTCCGTCGTGAAGTTCAATGGGCTACTGACTACTTTGCATCAGGCGTATGGGCTAACAACGTTACGGGTTCATCCTCGTACTCGGCGGGTAGCACCACTTACAAGTGGAGCGACTACGTGGAGGCAACTTCATACAACTCAAACCCAATTACGGACGTTGAGTTGGCGAAGGCCACCATTCTTCAGAACACTGGTTACGAGCCCAACACGCTCGTTCTCGGCTACGCCGTATTCCAGACCCTGAAGAACCACCCATTGCTCGTAGACCGTTACAAGTACACCCAAGCCGGTGCAATTGTTACTGAGGACCTCCTCGCACAATTGTTCGGTGTTGACCGTGTTCTCGTTGCTAAGGCAGTTGTCAACAGCGGTAAGGAAGGCTCAAACGCCCAGTCTTACAACTTCACTGTTGGTAACAACGCTCTGCTCTGCTACACCGCTCCAAACCCAGGTTTGATGACCCCATCTGCTGGTTACACATTCATGTGGACTGGCGTTTCCGGTGGACTCGGCACGACCGTTGGTGTTTCACGCTTCCGCATGGAAGAGTTGAAGGCCGACCGTGTTGAAGGCGAAATCGCTTTCGACAACAAGGTTGTTGCTGCTGACCTCGGTTACTTCTGGTCAGGTATCATCTAATCATGAGCAACGAAACCCGTCGTCAGTACCGTGCAGTAGTTCCCTTTGAAACTAAGGGACCGAACCACGTACTGACGGCGGGGGACGTGCTTCCCGAGGACTTTCAAGACGACTTCCTAGAAATTATGCTAGGTCTCGGTAAGATTGAACTCATCGAGGCGCCTACCCCCGCCCCAAAGAAGTCGGCACCAGTTGCCGAAACACCTGCACCAGTTGCAGACGCACCAGCAGTCGCTGATGCACCCGCTGAAGACGCAGAAATTGCTCCAGCGCCCGCCAAAAAGACTTCCTCAAAAAAGGCGTAGTTTAACTTCTCAACCCTTGCTTTATGCAGGGTCATGGGTTAATCTTTCAGCATGTCACTAAAAGATGCTCAGCAACGTCTCAAAAAGGACGTGAGTTGTCGGACTCTTGCTGTCTATCAGGCTCTTGATAAAGAGGACAAGAAAACCTTTGATGGTTTTGTCGCTGATAAATTGGCTCCCGGCGCAATTCACCGAATCCTTGTTATGGACGGAATTAAAATCGGCGATAAAGCAGTTCGTTATCACCTGACTGGTTCATGTGTCTGCCTTGAAGGGTCGGCACATAAGGGGGCTTATCGTGAGTCTGCGTGACGCCGAAAACTCCCTTCCAAAGCGTGTCGTCCCCAAACTTCCCAAGGGCTATGAGCCTGAAATCAAATGGGACGGTGCGAAGGGATTCGGCTTCGTAGACAGTCAGGTAAAACTCTCGCCAGAGGACGCTACTGACCCAGCAATTTGGGAAGAGATTATTGCTGATTGGGGACTAGACCCTAAGACCACCGAACTGGTTGACGGCTCTATCCACATCCGTGCCTGGGACACCAACGCAGGCGAGGGTGAAGTAAAGAGGCTCAAATACTATCGTGCCCAGATTCGCAAGCGCACGGAGGCCGAGGGCGTAAGTAGCATCAACTTCGAAAAGTTGTTTGACTCTGTAATTAAGCGCAAGCCCCCTGGTAAGTCAAAGAAGAAAAAAGACACTGGGAACAGGGCTTTTGCAGTCTTCTTCTCCGACTGGCAACTTGGTAAAAACGAAAGTGGTGGCGTAGAAGCAACCATCGAACGAATTCACCTCGCCCAGGACATCACAATCGAGCGAATCAGGGAACTCATCAAGGTCGGACGTGCGCCAAACGTCATCTATGTATGCGGAATGGGCGACCTTGTAGAAAATTGCTCCGGGCACTACGCAATGCAGACATTCACAGTCGAATTAAATCGACGTGAGCAAAAGGATTTGGCAATTGCGTTGATTGACCGATTCATCGAACTTGTGGTCGACAACTTCCCTGACATTAAGATTGTCATCACCGCAGTTCCAGGGAACCACGGCGAAAACAGGAACTCTGCGGGTAAGGCATTTACTTCGTGGACTGACAACGACGACTTGGACGTTTTCAGCACTACGTACCGTATGTACCTCAAAAACCCCCAGAGATACAAGAACATATCAATGCCTCAATTTGACGGGCTTATTCAGGAAGACCTGACTGTCACTTTGGACATTGCTGGCGTTCCAGTAACCCTTGCTCACGGGCACCAGTTTGGAAAGGGCCCTGGCGGAAGCGTCGGAAAGATTGAATCCTGGCTAAGGGGTCAAGCCCTCGGACGAACCCCGGCCTCGCAATGCGCCATCATGGTTTCAGCACACTTCCACCACTACATTGGCTCAGAGGCCACTGGAAGGACTGTTTTTCAGTGTCCAGCGATGGATGGTGGGTCTAAGTGGTTTACGTCACAGACTGGCGCTAATTCGCCCGCTGGCATGCTTACGATGGGAATTGGACTCGATTATGGCGTCCGTGGCTGGGGAGACCTGTCAATTCTATGAGTTACTACCTCGCCGGGTCGCTTTACACCGACAAAAAGTCAAATGAAGAGGCGCTAGAACGGCTTCGTTCAAAGGGTTTCTCTGTTTTTTCAGCATATGAATCGGGCGAAACCCAAATAAACGCCTTCAAAAAGATGTTTGATTGCGACGCAATCATTGTCATGCCAGGATGGGCGATGTCAGAGCAAGTTCGTGGAGAGGTCTTTTTAGCACTTACCGCAAATTTGCCCATCTTTGCCTACCACCACCATCGACCAGAACTTTTGGAAGAATTGTCGAACTTGAAGATTGTCACCCGAGCGGAGATGTTGGCAAAGTGAGTTCGTATAAGGCTTGGAAAGACGGCACGGAGGATGAGGGCTGGGTTCAGACGCCTTGGGAACTTCTTCCTGGCGTAAGAACAGGCGAAGAACTAACCCGTGGCGAAAAAGCAGCAGATGCTGTTCGAAACCGCATGGGTTCATGGGGCTTCGTGGGTTTTTTCCTGTTGTTTATGGCTATTTGGGCGGTAGTGAACGTCTACTGGCTCAACAACAAGGGGTTTGACCCGTACCCATTCATCCTTTTGAACCTTTTTCTCTCCATGCTGGCTGGCTTGCAAGGAGCGATTCTCCTAATCGCAGCCAAGCGAGCAGATGCGGTTGCTGCGGAACAGGCGCTTTCTCACCTTTCCATTTCCAAATCAAGCAGTGAGATGATTCGTGAAATGCGAGCAGAGATTTCAGCAATCAAGAAACTCCAAGAGGAAATACACGGCTTTGTTGAGGCGGAGAAAAAGAAAAATGTCTAAGAAACTCTGGGAAGAATGTCGCAGAATAAACAAGTTTCTACAAGAGGAAGAAACTAAGATTCGCAACATGCGAGAAACCCGTTCATACCCAGTTGCTTCACAACCATTTATTGCGACAATCTCTGTTCACAGCGGTCATCAGACCGTTCAGTTCCCAGCCGGAACCGAAATAAATGCAAATTCAGCAAACAATTCGCTGGAACAAGCCCTGATTTACCTGAACGAAGCAACAAAAACAGTCCTTTCGCTCCTTCAACAAACACAGCCCACGAAATCAGTAACGTGCTGTGGAAATTGCAAGCGTTCCTTGTAGGTTCATCGCCTTATGGCAACGGGTTTTTTGAAAACCTGTGGCAGACTATTACTCAGTAGACGCCCCTCTCTAGGAGTATTTAATGGCACAGATTTTTTCCAACGAAGGCTTGACCGTAATCCTTAACCAAGTGATTACCGCTACGCCAACGACTTATTCAAACCTTTACGTCGGTCTTTTCACCAGCGGTTCGGGGTCGACGGTTCCAGCGAACACAGCAACTCTGTCTGCTTTTGGCGGCTCATTTGCTGAGCAAAATGGCTCAGGATACTCACGTCAAGTTGTTTCATTCGGCGCACCTGCCTCGGCGACTACATCGGTTCTTTCGACTACTCTTTCCGCCCAAGCAACTTCAGGCGTATACGTCGTCACCCTTACTTCAACCACTGGTTTGGTTGTCGGTATGAACATCGTCATCGGAACGGAAAGCACGAAGGTCATCACTGGTCTCCCCGGCGGAAACCAAGTAGTTCTTTCTTCAGCAATCGTTTCGACCCAATCAAACGGTGCAACTGTTACCGCTGGTGACGCAGTTAACGGTGAAAAGACACTCGGCGCACAGGTTACGTTTTCCGCAACCGGCCCCTGGACTGCATCAACTGGTTACTTCATCACAACCGTTGGTTCAGGAACTTCAGGAAAGACCTTGTACTTCAGCAACTTCGCTGACGGTTCGACGCCAGCGCTTGCTGCGAATGACACCTTGAAGGTAACACCTACCTGGTTGATGAGCAACTAATCCTCGGTGGTTAGGAGCCAACAATGGCGTACCCCACTGAGATAAACGCTTTCTCATACAGCGGTGGAGCATACCCCACTTACTTAACAGCAGGACTTGCCTCGACCTATTCACCAGGTCAGACAATCTCTCTCGCCGATACCGCCACATGGTACGAAGTAGGGCACGACGGACAAGCGACTTCAAACCCGCTTGGGACATCGGGCAATTTCCAAATCACCCTTAACTTCGCTTCCGGCGTTGAGGAAAAGATTCTTTGCTCCTCAGTCAACCTTTCGACTGGCGTAGTAACGGTTTGGGAAGATGGCGTCAACAATGGTCGTGGCTATGACGGCTCGGGGATTTCAGCACACGCAGTCGGCGATGGAACGACAAAAGACTGCTTTCCATCAATTGGTGGCTCAGACCTTGTACGAGCAAACCTTGGCGTTCGTAATTCAGCCTTAGACAGCACCGTTGTCCACCTCAGTGGCACAGAGACCATCACTGGTGCAAAGACCTTCTCTCAGACGGTTGCAGCGCCCGACCTTTCCTTGGCTGGTTCAGGAAGTGGCGCTACAAACCTTGTATCAAAGGCGAGCGCATCTGGAACCCTCACAGTTCCTTCAGCAACCGACACCCTTGTTGGTCGAGCGACAACGGATACGCTCACAAACAAGTCGATGGATGGTGGTTCAAACACCTTCACCAATATTGGAAACTCGTCTCTGACGAACTCCTCCATCCAGTTCAACTCAACTCCAGTCAGCCTCGGCGGTTCCGTCAGTGTTGTAAATGCTTTTTCGGCAGGGACAACTGGTCTTACGCCAAGCACCGCAACATCTGGTGCAATTGTTCTGTCTGGAACGCTTTCCACAAGCAACGGTGGTACTGGCCTTACTGGTTTCGGTTCTTCAAACCAGGCAATTTACTCATCATCTTCTTCAGCCCTTGTTGCCGGGACGCTTCCTGTCCTTGCAGGTGGTACGGGCGTAACAACTTCGACGGGTTCTGGCTCTGTCGTTCTTTCTACGAATCCGACAGTCAGTCAACCAACGTTCCAAAACGGATTTATCCTTAACGGTACTTCTTCGGGAACAATCACCATCGGTGTACCTTCAAGTGCTGGCTCCAACACAATAACGTTCCCAGCAACAACGGGGAATGTCGTCACAACGGGCGACACAGGGACTGTCACAAGCACAATGCTTGCTGGTTCCATCCCAGACTCAAAACTTTCCACAATCAGCACCGCTGGAAAAGTCGCAAACTCTGCCACCACTGCGACAAACAACAACACTTCAAACGCAATCGTCGCTCGTGACGTTTCTGGAAACTTTATTGCTGGCACAATTACAGCGACCCTGAGCGGAAACGCAACGTCAGCAAACACCCTTTCGACGCCACGTCAAATCAATGGAGTCTCCTTCGACGGCTCCACAAACATCACCATTACCGCCAATCCATCCGGCTCGGCGGGCGGAGCCCTTACGGGTACATATCCAAACCCAACACTGGCTTCAGTAGGTCAGACAAACACCACTGGCTC
>Ga0316226_1001558_pt1 | contig 24083 bp, 25 predicted proteins | sample TBH18017metaG_FD_206009 | JGI IMG/M metagenome (GOLD analysis project Ga0316226, IMG submission 206009) | Freshwater microbial communities from Trout Bog Lake, Wisconsin, USA - TBH18017 | ecosystem: Environmental > Aquatic > Freshwater > Lake > Hypolimnion/Profundal zone | place: USA: Wisconsin...
AAAAGTGGTCTGATTAAACGCCACCGTTTTCGTGGACGGCTCCTTGTCAAGCTTGACCCCCTGGGGAATGACCATGGTATGGCTGGGCGCTTTTTTTGCGGCGGACGGCTGCGCGCCGGGGTCTTCCAGCCGGATTTCCACCTGCCCCAAACGCAGAATCTGGCCGGGTTTGAGCACCGCTTCCCCCGTGACTTGTTGGCCGTTGACAAAGGTGCCGTTGGTTGAATTGAGGTCGTGAACGACAATATCGGCCCCGCGCGGAAACACCTCGCAGTGATGGCTGGAAATGGAACCTTCCGGAATGGGAAAGGAATTGTCCTCCACCCGGCCGATGGTGGTCTTACCCGCCGTCAGCTCGCATGCCTTGCCGGTAAACCCCTCACTGAGAATTACAAGTCTTGCCATATTGGGCGTAGTCGGATTATGGCCTTCCCTGGCCGCAAGTCAAACCGTTTTCCGCTCATCTTTTTTCGATCATCTGCCGGAACTCCGCGAACAGCGGGGTTGAGTCGTGCGGCCCCGGCGACGCCTCCGGGTGATACTGCACGCAAAATACCGGCTTGTTTTTGTGGCGCATCCCTTCAACGGTCTGATCGTTCAGGTTAATGCGATCCACCGCCACCGCCGGCGGCAGCGAAGCGGGGTCCACCGCGTAACCGTGGTTTTGCGAGGTGATTTCCACCTTGCCCGACTCCAAATCCTTGACCGGCTGATTGCCGCCCCGATGGCCGAATTTGAGCTTGAAGGTCTTTCCGCCAAAAGCCTGCCCCAGGATTTGATGTCCCAGGCAAATCCCAAAAATCGGCACCCCGTTCTTGAGCAGGTCAACGACAGCTTGCACGGCGTAACCCAGCGCCGCCGGGTCCCCCGGGCCGTTGGAAAGAAAAATGCCCGCCGGCTTGAAGGCCAGCGCCTCCGCCGCCGTCGCCGTCGCCGGCACCACCTGGGTTTTGAACCCGTGCTGCCGCAATCGCCGCAAAATGTTGTATTTCATCCCGTAATCAAAAGCCACGATGGGGATGTCCGCCGGCGGCAGGGGCGCGCTTTCAAGCGCGTTGGCCGAACCGCGCGCCAGCGTGAAATTCCCGCTCTGCCCGTCGTCCTCATCCCACAAAAAAGGCTTCGAGTGGGTGACGCTTTTGACGTAATCCACCCCCGCCAGACCGGGCCAACTTTTCGCCCGCGCCACCGCTTCCTCCGGTGAAATGTCGGCGGTGGAAATAAAGCCGTTGAGCGCCCCGCGCACGCGCAACTTTTTGGTCAGCGCGCGCGTGTCAATCCCTTCCAGGCCGGGGATGCCGTTTTTCTCCAGGTATTCAGCCAGGGAACATTCCGCGCGCCAACTGCTGACCACCGGCGACAATTCGCGCGCCACGAAACCCGCCACGTGCGGCTTCCAGGACTCCACGTCGAAGCGATTGACCCCGTAATTGCCGATCAGGGGGTAGGTCATGGTGACAATCTGGGCTTTATAGGAAGGGTCGGTGAGGATTTCCTGGTAGCCTGTCATGGAGGTGTTAAAACAAACTTCGCCGCAGGCTTGAGCTTTGGCGCCAAAGCCCCGGCCCGCGAAAACAGAACCATCTTCCAGCGCGAGTATTGCCTTCATTAAGAACTCTTCGTCCGCCCCGAAACTAGGGCCATTCTTGCGCCGGTCAAGTTTTAAAAAAGGACCGGGAACCGCGGTTTTGGCCCCCCGCGCGGGCGGCCCGGCCCCCGGCGGCGGCCATCGAAAGTAAGATGCGGATGCGTCCATCCCGCCCATCCATTCGCTGGTAGTTGACTATTTAGTCGAATGAGCTATCTTGGCTTTGTTGAGGCGCGATGACCGCGCCTGAGACGAAGCGAATGATAAAATTATGGGCCGCGTGAGCAACGCCAAAGAAAAATTGATGGAGGCCGTGCTGGAGCTGATCTGGACCGGCTCGTACGGCAACACGACTATTGACCACATCTGCGAAAAGGCCGGCGTCAAGAAAGGCAGCTTTTATTATTTTTTCGATTCCAAGGCGGACCTGGCGGTGACGGCCATCGAGGCCAATTGGCGGGTGAAACGGGCGGAATTGGATTCGATCTTTTCCGCCGCCGTGCCGCCGCTGGAGCGGCTGAAAAAGTATTGCGATTTCAGCTATCGTTTCCAGAGCGAAATGAAGTCCAAGTTCGGACGGGTGCTCGGATGCCCGCTTTTTACGCTGGGATCGGAGGTCTGCACGCAGGAGGACCGGTTGCGCCGGAAAATCCAGGAGATGCTGGCCGACAAATGCAAATACCTGGCGTCGGCGATCCGCGACGCCCACGCCAGCGGGGTCATCCACGCGCCGGACGCGGAGGCCAAGGCGCGGATGATCCTGGCATATCATGAGGGAGTGCTCACCCAGGCGCGCATCCAGAACGACGTGAAGCCGCTGCGCGACATGGCCCGGGGCATGTTTGCTATGCTTGGCGTAAGGGCAAAGAAAGCCGCTTGAGCAAAATTTGAATAAGTATTCGACTAAACAGTCAAATCAGAAACGGGTATGTTAAGCAGAACATTCAAACGAAATCAGATTCAAAGGCCGCGCGGGTTCAAGGCCAACGCGGAGGCGCGGTGGACGCGGCGGGGACATGCTCCCCTGCCGGCGCTCAACGAGACAACCGCTGGCGCGGCGAACGGGGACACGCCGCAGCCGCCGGATGCCGTCCCGGAGAAATCGCCGCGGGGCGATACGCTGCAATTGTATCTCAACGAGATTGGGCAGGTGAAATTGCTTAGCCGTGAAGAGGAAATCGAACTTGCCAGGCGAATCAAGAAGGGGGACAAGCGGGCGCGCGAGCAAATGATCACGGCCAATCTGAGGCTGGTGGTCAAGATCGCGCGCGATTACGAGGGGCTGGGACTTCCGTTGCTGGACCTGATCAACGAAGGGAACATCGGTTTGATGAAAGGGGTGGAGCGGTACGACTTGAAGAAGGGGGCCAAATTGTCAACCTACGCGGCGTGGTGGATCAAGCAGACGATCATGGCCGCGCTGGCCAATCAATCCAAGACCATCCGGCTGCCGGCCCACGTGGTGGAGCGCCTGGCCAAAATGCGGCGGGCGGAGGCGGAGTGGCACGACACTTATGACCGGGAGCCATCCGATCAGGAATTGGCGGACCATTTGGGGCTGGACGAGCGGCGCATCCGGCAATACCGGCTCGCGGCCAAGGCGCCCGTGTCGCTGGACGCGCCCTTGGGAGACGAGGAGCCGAACCGGATCAGCGACGTGGTGGCCGACCCGAACGCGGCTGCCCCATTCGACCGGATCGTCCAGGAAAACGACGCGGGCCTGGTGCGGGAAGCGATGGCCGGATTGAACAAGCGCGAGATGGCGATATTGGGTCTGCGGTTTGGATTGGACGGCGCGAAGCCGAAGACGCTGGAGGAAATCGGCGCGCGGCTGAAGCTTTCACGCGAACGCATCCGGCAAATCCAGGAGGAGGCGCTGGTGAAAATGCGGACGCGGATCGAAGGTCGCGACAATCCGTCCATCGAAACATCGGCCCTGGCGGCGTAAGGTTTTCAGGTTTTTTTGCGGTTGCAAACGCCGAGGCGTTTGAATTGGTCGCAACTGGCGGTGATTTGCAGGCGGTGGGTCTTGACGGAGAAACCAAGCTTGCGGCACATCTCTCCTTCAAGTTTCTTGATCTGATCGCTGTCAAACTCGACGATGGCGTTGCATTCCTGGCAGATGATATGGCTGTGGTTGGGGTGGTCGGCGTAGTTGGGATCGTAAAATTTGTGGTCGCCGCCAAAATCCATTTCCCGCACCAGGCCGCTTTCCGTCAGCAGGGGCAGGGTGCGGTAGACCGTGGCGCGCGAGACCGATTTGTCGCGGCGGCGGGACCATTGGAGCAATTGCCCCGCGGTGAAATGTTCGTCGGTGTCGAAGGCGCTGTCAATGATGGCCTGGCGTTGCGCCGTGACGCGCAACTTTTTGCGTTGAAGAAAATCCATGAATTGCTTCTTCGCCAGGCATCGTTCCATTGGCATCAGCAAATCCTAACGCCTGGGGACTCGACTTGAAAGCCTATTCCCATTCAATGGTGGCGGGGGGCTTGCTGGAAATGTCAAAGCAAACGCGGTTGACGCCTTTGACTTCGTTGATGATGCGCCGGGAAAGCGTCTCCAACAAATCATAGGGCAGCTTCACCCAGTCCGCCGTCATCCCGTCCAGCGAATCCACGGCGCGGATGGCGACCGTGAAATCGTAGGTGCGCTCGTCGCCCATGACGCCGACGCTGCGCACGGGCAGCAGAACGGCGAAACTCTGCCAGATTTTGTAATACCAACCGCTCGCTTTCATTTCCTCAACCACGATGGAATCGGCGGCGCGAAGAATGTCGCAGCGTTTCGGAGTCACTTCGCCCAGGATGCGCACAGCCAGGCCGGGGCCGGGAAAAGGCTGGCGCATGACGATCTCGTTCGGGAGACCCAGTTCAAAACCGAGCTGCCGCACCTCGTCCTTGAACAGGCAGCGGAGCGGCTCAATCAACTTGAGCTTCATTTTTTTGGGCAGGCCGCCCACGTTGTGATGGCTCTTGATCATCGCCGCGGGATTGCCCGCGATCGGGACCGATTCGATCACGTCGGGATAAAGCGTTCCCTGGCCCAAAAACTTGGCCGCCCCGCCACGCCGGGCCGCCGCCTGAAAAACTTCAATGAAGGTTTTGCCGATGATTTTCCGTTTGCGTTCGGGATCCGTGACGCCCTTGAGGCGGCGCAGGAACATCGCGGAGGCGTCCTTGTATTGGAGCTTGATGCGGAAATGCCGGCCAAAGACCTCGCGGACAACCTGCGCTTCGCCGCCCCGGAGCAAACCATTATTGACAAAAATGCAGGTAAGCTGCTCGCCAATGGCCTTGTGGAGCAGCGCGGCGGCCACGCTGGAATCAACCCCGCCGCTCAATCCGAGGATGACCCGCTCGCTGCCAACCTTTGTCTGGATCTCCTCCACCGCCTGGTCAATGAAATGGCGCATGGTCCAATGCTTGCCGCAGGCGCAGACGCCGTGGACGAAATTGGAAATGATTTCCCGCCCGCGCGGGGTGTGGACCACTTCGGGATGGAATTGGAGGCCGAAGAATTTCCGGTCGCGATCCTCGATGGCGGCGAACTCGGTGTTGTCGGAGGTGGCGACCGCTTTAAAACCGTCCGGCGGCGCGATCAGCTTGTCGCCGTGGGAATTCCAGACCTGCAAGGAATCGGGGAGATTGGCGAAAAGGGCGGAGAATGGGTCGGTGACCAGGAGGGTGCCCTTGCCGTATTCGCGTTTGCTGCCGCGGGCGACCTTGCCGCCAAGCATGCTGGCCATCAATTGGACGCCGTAACAGATGCCGAGGATGGGAATGCCCAGGTCAAAGATCGCGCGGTCGGGGAACGGAGCCTTGGGCGAACAGACGCTGGCAGGGCCGCCGGAGAAGATGATGCCTTTGGGTTTGAGGGCCGCGATGTCCGCCGCCGGCATGTCGAAGGGGACGATGGTGGAATAGACCTTGCACTCGCGCACGCGCCGGGCGATGACCTGCGTGTATTGCGCGCCGAAATCCAGGATAAGAATTTGCTCCGTCATTAAACCAACTAGGCACTCTTGCCGTGCCGAGGCAAGGTTTTTTTTATGCGTTTTGGTTGTGAGGACGCAAACGCGGTGTTGCGCGATGTCCGCCAATGGCGTATAGTTCAACAATGGAATTTGTCGAAACGCCGACCTTCACCCGGTTGGTGCTGCAACTGATGGAAGATGACGATTATGCCAAACTGCAAACAGCCTTGGCGCAGAGGCCCGACACGGAAAAGATTATTCCCGGGGGAGGAGGCATTCGCAAAATGCGCTGGGCTGGAAGCGGTCGCGGCAAACGCGGCGGGTTGCGGTTCATCTATTTTTGGCAGACCGCCAGGGAGCAAATTTGGATGCTGCTGGCATATCCAAAGAACGAGCGTGATGACCTGACACGCGAGGAAATCGGACCATTGAAACAGTTGGTCAAACAATTTTAATCATGAAAAAAGAACTTTTTGAGCAGTTGAAGCAAAGCTTGCGTGAAGCGGAGCAAATCAAGCGTGGAGCCATGAAGCCGTCGCGGGTCTTCCATATTGACCCGAAGAACGACATTGTAAAAGTCCGGGGCCGGCTCGGTCTTTCTCAATCGAAATTTGCAAACATTTTGGGCATCAGCGCCGGCACGCTCCAGAATTGGGAGCAAGGGCGGCGCTTTCCCGCCGGCCCGGCAATGGTTCTGCTGAAAATAGCGGCCAAGCACCCCGAAGTGTTGCTCGAAGTGGCGTAGATTCCCCGCCCCGGATAATCGGGCAGCGTTCACCCTCCTGCTTTCGGGATTGGAAATTTTGAGCTTTGTACTTACGCTGGGCGGGATGACCGAATCGAAATCAAGTTTGCCGTGGTGGCCGTTTTTGGCGGCGGATGCGCTTTTTCTGGCCCTGGCTGTTCTGCTGCTGTGCCAGGGACATAAACCGCTGCTTGGGTGGGAGGCGGTGCTCCTTATCGCCTGCGTGGCGGCGGGCGCGTGGTGCTGCTTTTTCCCGTTCCTCCGGCGCAATCAGGACGAGCAGGCCCTGGCCCAGGCGGGGCTGCTGGCGGACGCCCTGAATCAATTCCAAAAAATAGACCAGGTCGCGGCCCAAATCACCGGCGCGACCAACCAGTGGCGCGAATTTCAACAGCAAACGGAGGAAGTCAGCGCCTCGACCAAGTCCCTGGCGGATTCCATCGCGGCGGAGGCCAAGGCATTCAGGGAGTTTTTGCAAAAGGCGAACGACGCGGAGAAGGCCCACTTGCGTCTGGAGGCGGAGAAGCTGCGCCGGGAGGAGGGGGATTGGCTGCATGTTGTCATACGTATTTTAGACCACGTCTCCGCGCTGCATCTGGCGGCCCTCCAATCCGGGCAGCAGGGGTTGATCGAGCAGATCGGCCAGTTCCAAAATGGTTGCCGCGACGCCGCCCGGCGCGTCGGCCTGGCGGTCGTGATGGCGCGCGAGGGCGAGGCTTTTGATCCGAAGCTGCATCAACTCCAAGAGAACGCGGAGCCGGGCGAACACGCGGTGATCGGGGAAACGCTGGCTCCGGGTTACACGTTCCAGGGACAGTGGGTGAGGCGCGCGCTGGTCGCCTTGAAGAAAGACTGAGGCGGCTCGGTTCAACTCACCGGTATCAATGAAACCCGCTCGCCCTTGTCGTTGCGCGTGATGCCTTGCGCTTGCGGATCCAGGCTCAGAACGCCGTCCACCAGAAACGCGTAACGATGGTGGCCGTGTTTGAGATTGAGCGTGGCCATCCAGGAATGGTCGGGCATGCGTTTCATGGGATGGGCATTGGGGTCCCAGTGGTTGAAATCACCCACCAGACTGACCGCCTTCGCCTGGGTGGCATGGCAGATGAAATTGACGGCGCGGAGCGGTTTTTGGTAACCGATGGATTTCATTTTTCAATGCGAACAACTCACAATCCCGGAATTTTCACGGCCCGCGCCCCCTACGTCAAGTGGTTCCGCAATATGTCGAAAGCAGTGTGGCGGACCTGCTCCGAGCGCGTTTCAAGCTGGCGATATTGTTCAGGCCAGTCGCCCTGGCACTGGTTGCGCTCGCGCCAGAGGGACTTGAGGACGCGCTCGGTGCGCTCGACCTGTTGCAGGGCCGGGGCGAGCGACTCATTGCCATCCGGCAGGTCGGAGATATTGCCGACCATGAAACGGCTGATGCGTTTCTTGTCGAAAACCGCCTGCAACAACATCACGACGGTCTGCTCATAAGGATACCATCGCTGCGTCAACGCCTGGCGCAAAAAATCGTGGCGGAGCGCGAAAAATTCCGAGCGGGGCCGTTCGGTGAACTGGCGGATTTCCCGGGCTTCGGCCGGAAACCAGGTGTACAGCAAGGCGAAGGTGCCGTAGGTGTCTATAAGGTGTTTGGAGTTGTGGAGGCCGGTGGCGATTTCGCCGACGCATACGTCCTGGTCCAGTTCCAGAATGATCTCCGGCAGGTCATGCAGGCCCCCCAGAACTTCCTGCCCGGCGGTTGAGCCGTAATTGAAGTCGCCCGGAATCAGCCAATAGACGTCGTTCCCGCCGCCGCGCTCGAAGGCCGCGCCGAGACCCTCATACCACATTTGGCACGTATCCACGCACCAGGCGTCCAATATCTCCGAGTGAAGGGCAACGGTGTTGCTTCTGAAATCCACAAAGGCGCGGTCGCCTTGCATCGTGTAATACGTTTTGCGGTCCATGACGGTGATGGGGCGGGCGTAACTTTCCGGTTCGGCGGCCAGCCGGGACACCAATCCATACAGCGCCTCCAGATCGGAATAATGGCCGGGCTGTTTGAATGGGTAGATGACGATGGGATGAATCTTGCCGGCGGAGGCATGTCCAGTCTTCGTTCCGCAGGCGGTTTTCGCGGTCATTTTCATAGGCATTCAGTCAATCGGGGACGCGCAAGAAATTTAGCGGGCGAACGCGTCCAGGGCAATACAATTCAAAAACGCGCATCAAAGCGCCATTTCCGCGAACTTTCTTCCGGCGAACCGCCGCCATTGCGTGAAACCGACGGAACGCGCCAAAGCGACCGCCGCCGCGAAATCGCCGCCCACCTCCGCCGGCGTGTGGGCGTCGGACCCGAAGGTGATGGGCATGCGCCGCCGGACCGCCAGTTCCAAAAAGGCGCGGCTGGGATAAATCTCCCGGCAATCCTTGCGCAGGCCGGCCGTGTTCAACTCAATGGCCACGTTGGTTTTCGCCGCGCGATCCAGAAACCGCTCGAACAGCGGCGTGACATTCCGTCCGGGGTAAATTTTGAATTTTTTCGGCAAATCCGCGTGGCCAATGATGTCGAACAGGCCCGATTCCGCCGCCTGGCCGAGCCGGTCGAAATAGGCGGACCACACCTCGAAGGCATCGTGGTTTTTCCATTGGGCAAGGTCCGCCGGATTATCCACCGCCCACGAATCGGAGACATAATGGACCGAGCCGATGAAATAATCCCACGGATGCCGCGCCGCCAGGAGGCGGATCCAGTCCTGGTGGCCCGGCAGGAAATCCACCTCCAGCGCCAGCCTGATCGTGAGGTTGGGAAAATCCCGCTGCGCGCGCCGGACCTTTTCGACGTATTCATCCAACTGATCGAGGCGCATGCGCCAGTTGTCGAAATCATCCCGTTGCATCGGCGAATGGTCGGAAAAGCCGATTTCCTCCAAACCCAGCGCCAGGGCGCGGGCGGCGTATTCAACCGGCTCGCCCGAGGCATGCCGGCAGAGGGGGGTGTGCATGTGATAATCCGCCGGCCAACGCATGCGCCCAATGTCGGCCGGACGCCGCGAAAAGTCGAATGAAAAGGCTCGTTTCTGCTGGCAAGGGGCGGGCATGGATGGCAGGCTGGCAGGCGTGAAAGTTTTGCCACGCCCGGAAGTGATCCTGACGCACGAGAGCGATCTGGATGGTTTGGTGGCCGGCTTGCTCCTGCAACGCCTGGCCAAACGCCTCTTTGCCGCCGACGTTCCCCTGGAAGCCTTCCATTACAATAACTGGCGCCTGCGCGAACTGCGCGAAAAATCAGGCTGGGTCTGCGACTTGAGTTTCGAGCCGCGGCTGGACAAACCGGACTGGGTGGTGATTGACCATCACGCCACGGAGGCCCAGCCGAAAAACGCCGTGTTGATCCACGATCTGGGCAAATCGGCCGGCCTGCTCTGTTATGAGTTGTGCCAGGAGCAGGGCCTGGGTTCGCCGGAGTTGGACCGCCTGGTGCATTTGAGCAACGTCGCCGATTTGTTTCTCGAAGACGACCCGGACTTCGTTTCGGCCAATGATTACGCGAACCTGGTCAAAACCTACAATTTCTGGAACCTGCACACGCTGATTGACGGCCAATTGGAACGGCTGCTCAACCACCCGTTGCTGGAGGTCATGGAGGTCAAGCGGCGGATCGAAGACCCGATGGGCCTGGAATGGAGCAAGGCCAACGTGCAGGAAATCAGCCCCTCCGTCGGATACGTGGAGACGGTGGTGGGGAACACCAACTTGATCGTGCATCAGTTGCTGGAGAAAAAGGCGACGAAATATCCGGTATTGTTGACGTTGTTTCGCAAGGCCAACAACGCGGTGGTGGTCAGTTTGCGCAGCCGCAACGGCCAGGCGCTCAAAGTGGCGGAACGATTGCAGGGCGGCGGCCATGCCAACGCCTGCGGGGCGACGCTCCCCCGGTCCGTCAGGAACATCCCCGACGCGATCCAATACCTGCGCTACGCGCTGGAAGACGCGCCGAGGAAGGAGCCGCCGCTCAACAGCCTGGAAAATCTTTTGGACGGGCTGGAAATCAAGCCTTGAGCGGGTTCCAAACGGAAGCGCGACCTTAAATCCTCCCCTCTCGCGGGTCTCTCATTCGACTTGCAGGATTCGCTCCAGCAATTGCGGCAACTGCTCCGCGATGCCGGCATCGGCCGCCAAAAGAGCCACGCCGGCTTCGCGCGCCTGGGTTTGGGCGGCGGCATCGTGCGTCCGCGAGAAACCCAGCACTGGGATATGTTGGGTGGCGGGATTGGCTTTCAACCGGGCGATGGCCCTGCAAGCGTCCGCCTCCGGGGCCAATTCCGCGATGACGACTAGCGGCATTTCGTTTTCACAAGCGTCCGGCAAATGGGCGGCGGTGCTGACGGACTGGACGCGGTAGCCCAAATCCAGGAGGCGTCCGGCCAGTTGGCTGCCGGGCATCAAATTCGAGTAATAGACGAGCGCCAAAGGCTTGCTCATGGAATGCAAAATGGGGCAGGGCGTCGCAAATTGCAAACCATCGCGTTTTTAAAGTGCAAAGCAAATGAATGAAGACAAATGGGCAAAGCTATGGGTGACGAAACGCCCTAATGGGCGCCCCCTTGGATGACCCCTTGGATGGATAAACCGCTAATGGCCCAATGTGACAACGCTACTGGATCACCTGCGCGTTTATAGGCTGACAAACCTGCTTCTATTTCGCGCGAGAGACATTCCAGCCACTGGTAACGCTTGCGATAGATGGGGCGTTTGTTCCGCGGCAGTTCGTGAAGGGGGCGAATCACCGGGGACAGCGGCAATTGATAGTTGCCATCACGCTGAAGCTCTCCATTGCATTCCACCCAAAATTCGTCGTAGTTGACGCGGAAGGAGCGGCGTTTGCAATAGTGGCGGTAGATATGTTCGCATTGGCTCACCGCCTCGATGCGGGAGAGGCCCCACAAACACGCCAGTTGTTGCGCCACAAACACGAGGAGCGCCTTTGGCCGCAGCCCGTGCAGGGAGCGGGTGAGGAAAATGATCATTTCTTTTTGCCTGGGGCTTCTCCCGCCTTGCATTCCGCCGATGAACATGCCCCACTGACCGGCCTCCTTCAGGCGAACGAAACTGAAGCTTAACGCCATGATGGGCGCGCCATCCCCGGCATTCACCAGGGCCAGCTTCAGTTCGCCCTCCTTGGAATGAAGCGGGTAAAACAGCCGCAAACGGAACGGCTTCAAATTCAAGCCGGGCAGGGCGGCGAGTTCCCAGCCCGGACCGTCAAAGAGTCTTTCTGTTTCCAGATGGCTGAGGCGCTGGAGCAGGAATTCATAATGCCCTTTGAGCCATTCCAAGCGTTGGCGAACCGTGAGACGCCGATGCAAATACGGCCGTTGCAGTTTGCTGAGAATGTAAGGGTGACGGGCCATCAGAGCGCCAAGACCGGGCCGCTGCAAAAACGCAAACCATTGCGCTGTCAGTCGCGGCCGCGTCAAGACCCGCGCGCAAAACTTCCATCTCGAAATTCCGTCATGCCAAGTCGGCTCCGGGTAAACCAGCCTGGCCTTGGCCCAAAGAGATTGAATCATGTTTCCTGTTAAGCGGCGTCCGTCTTTCAGGGTTTGTCTTTTTTCCGGTAGGCCAGGCCCTGGAAGTGGGCGACGAGGTCGCCCTGGTCGTCCTTTATTTCGACGGAGTAGGTGCCGATTTTGAAGTTTTTGGCCAGTTCGCGGGCCTCGGCCCACAGGGTGCCGACGCCGGCGGCTTTCATGAAGGTGATGCCGGCGTTGACGGCGACGGACACCGCTCCGTGGGAGTTGGCGGCGGCGGCAAATGTGAAGTCGGCTAGGGTGAAGATGGCTCCGCCTTGCACGGTGCCAATGCCGTTGAGATGGTGCGGCTGGAGGGTCATGCGGGCCGTGGCGCGGCCGGGTGAAACGGAGAGCAGTTCGATATTGCAAAGTTTGGCGAACTTGTCGTTTTGAAGCCGTTCTTTGACTTGTTCCATAGGGTTTCAGCTTTCGAGCCGCTTGAAGAGTTCGGCGTTTCCGACGACGCGGATTTTTTTCTTGCGGAGGGCGCGAATGGCCCTGTCCGGGTCGTCGAAGCGGAAGAGGAGGAGGCCCTTGCTGTCACGCTTGAGGGTGAAGGCGTACATGTATTCGAGATTGATGCCGGCTTCTTCGAGCGTTTCGAGGATTTCGGCGAGACCGCCGGGCCGGTCGGCAACTTCGATGGCGAGGACATCGGTGACTTTGACCAACATGCCGCGGCTGGCGAGGAGTTTTTTGGCGGTTTCCCAGTCGCGAACGATGAGGCGAAGGATGCCGTATTGCTGGGCCTCGGCAATGCTGAGGGTGAGGATGTTGATGTTGGCGTCGGCCAGGAGCCGGACGGGGGCGCTGAGGGCGCCGGGTTTGTTTTCCAGGAAGAGGGAGAGTTGCTTGAGTTTCATACGGGTTGGCGGATCACATTTTGCGCTGATCCAGGACGCGTTTGGCTTTGCCTTCGCTGCGTTGAATGGAACGCGGCTGGATGAGACGGACGCGGGACCGCAATCCGGTGGTGGATTCGATGGATTTTGCCAGACGGGCCTGCAATTGTTCCAGTCCGCCCATGGTGTCGCTGAAGACATCCGGGGTGACTTCGACCTGGACTTCCATTTCATCCAGGCCCTTTTCTCGGGTGAGAATGATCTGGTAATGAGGCATGGCACCCTCGACTTTCAAGAGGGCGGTTTCGATTTGGGAGGGATAAACATTGACGCCGCGGATGATGATCATGTCATCGCTCCGGCGGTTGATGCGTTTGATGCGGCGCAAAGTTCGACCGCAAGCGCAGGGTTCGGAAGCCAGGGAGGTGATGTCGCGCGTGCGATAACGGATCATGGGCATGGCGTCCTTGCTCAAGGTGGTGAGCACCAGTTCGCCTTCCTCGCCGTCAGCGCGCGGCTGGCCGGTGGCGGGATCAATCACCTCCGGAAAGAAAAAGTCCTCGAAGATGTGCGGCCCGGCCTGGCAGGAACATTCCATGGCGACGCCCGGGCCGATGATTTCGGAGAGGCCATAGATGTCATAAGCCTTGATCCCGCTGTCTTGCTGGATGCGCTGGCGCATGGATTCGGTCCAAGGCTCGGCGCCAAAGACGCCGGCGCGCAAAGGCAAATCCTTGAAATTGACGCCCATCTCGGCGGCCTGGTCCATGATGTGGAGGAAATAGCTCGGGGTGCAGCATATCGCGGTGACATGGAAATCCTTGAGGACCATGATCTGGCGCTGGGTGTTGCCGCCGGAAATGGGGATGACCGTGGCGCCCAGGGATTCCGCGCCGTAATGCGCGCCCAGCCCGCCGGTGAAAAGACCGTAGCCGTAGGCGTTCTGGATGATGTCGCCGCGATGCAATCCGCAGGCGGCGAAGCTGCGGCGGATGACATTGGTCCAAACATCAATGTCCTGCTGGGTGTAGGCGACGACGATCGGCTTGCCGGTGGTGCCGGTGGAGGCGTGGAGCCGGACGATCTCGCTCATGGGGCTGGCGAACAAACCAAAGGGATAGCTGTCGCGAAGATCAGCCTTGTCGCAGAAGGGAAGGCGCGTGATGTCGTCCAAAGATTGGATGTCGTCGGGTTTCATGCCGCGATCGGTCATGCGGCGGCGAAAGAGCGGGACGTTGCTGAAGGACCGGGCGACCATGTTTTTGAGGCGCACCAACTGCAATTCGCGCAATTGGCCGTGCGGAAGAAAATCCGGCGCGCTGACGGGATCGAATGGGGCCATTTTCTGGGCGGGATGTTTGCTCATGGGGATGTTGGGGTATTGGCCATTTTTAGCGCGAACCAATCGGGTGGACGGATGGGTTTGCGTCTGGCATCGGTAAAAGCATGAATGGTGTAACCGCGGACGACCGGATTTCCGGAGGACTGATGGCGGATGAGGACGTCGAAGCGAAGGCGGGCGCGGCCGGCAAGGGCGGCGGAAGTTGAAATGGCCAGGAGATCGTCATAGCGCGCGCCGCCTTGAAATTCCAGGTGCGCTTCGATCAGGGGAAGGAACACCCCTTGCGCCTCCAGTTCGGCGTAGGAAAAGCCGAAATGGCGGCGCATCCATTCCGTGCGGCCGCACTCGAACCACTCGAGCGCGCGGGAATTGTAAAAAGTCCCCATCTGGTCCGTTTCGCTGTACCGGACGCGCAAATGCAACACGTCGGCGGGATTGGCCGGCGCGGAATTAAGCGGCGGCGGTTGCATGGAGAGGCTTGTTCTGGCTGGCGCGGCCCAGGAGGAAGGCCCGCTGGTTATCCTCGAAGAACTTTTCCGCAAAGGCCGACTTGATGGAATCAAGCCAAGCTTGTTCAGGCAGGGGCAGATGCGCGCTCAACGCGCCGAGGAGAGCGACGTTCAACATCTTTTTTTGCGGCAGCTTCTCCGCATCCACCGCCGACGGTTCAATGGTCATGCCGTCCGGGCGCAACAGGTGGCGATTGGGCTCCAACTGGCTTGATTCGAGCACAAGGAGAAAATCCGCCTCGCCGGCCGGCACCATGGGGCTGTGGATTTGAGAGCCAAAGCGGATGTCGCAAGTGACGGAACCGCCGCGCTGGCTCATGCCCTTGATTTCGCTTTTCTTGACATCGAAGCCGGCGCGCAAAACGACGTTGGCAATGATGTCCGTGGCGGTGAGGACGCCCTGGCCGCCCAGGCCGGCGACGATAATGTTACACAGCGGACGGGCAGGGTTCTCCGTTTTCATGGCATTGACAGCGTTTTTCATATTCCTTGAGTTCGCGCGCGATGAGAACGCACGGTCTGCGGGCGATGATGACGGCCAGTTCGCGGCTCTTGAGGGCCTCCATGAGGACGTGATCAAAGGCGTCCGATCCCGAACGGGGTTCGATGACATGGACGCGGCGAATGCCGCATGAGCGGGCGATGTCCTCAAGGACGATTTTAGCCGCGGGTTCATGGCTGAGATTGCGTCCGGTGCCCGGATGTTCCTGATGGCCGGTCATCGCGGTGGTGGAATTGTCAAGAATAATGACCACGTGGCCGTTTGGAGGGGGATTGTAGGCCATTTCCACCAGCCCGCTGATGCCGCTGTGAACGAAAGTGCTGTCTCCGATGATGCTGACGACGCGGCAGGCTTGATCGGGCGGCAGCACGTGGCGCAAACCCAATCCGACCCCCAGGCTCGCCCCCATGCAAACGCACGAATCCATCGCTTCGAAAGGTTTCAAGGCCCCCAGGGTGTAGCAACCGATGTCGCCGGCGACGATGCAGTTCTGGCGGCGGAGCGAATCAAACACAATCCGGTAAGGACAGGCATCGCAAAGTTGAGGGGGTTTGCCCGGCGGCGGAACGGGTTCGGGGCTGGTGTCGCCGCGAAGGATGCGCCGGGCGCGCGCCACGTCCAATTCGCCAAAGCGGTACATTTCCGGCTTGCCGCTGACCGGGACGCCCGCGGCGAGGATGGCTTCGACGAGATACGGATCGCCTTCCTCAATGACCACGCAACGCTCGACGCTCCGGACGAATTGCGCGATTTTGCTCATGGGCAGAGGATGCGTGAAACCGAGTTTGAGCATGGTTGCCTCCGGGGCGGCTTCGCGGGCGTGCATGAAGGAAATTCCGGAGGCGATGATGCCAAGAGATTTGCCGCCTGGGACGACCTTGTTCAGCGGGCAATCCTCATTCCATTCCGACATTTCGGAGAGTTTCTGGCGCAACCGTTTGTGCGCGGCCCGGGCGTAGCCTGGAACCATGACGCGCGACTTCAAATCGCGGACGAAATTAGCGGGTTTGGGAGTGTCGCGCCGGGGAGAGGGGCGGACGACCGTGTAACTGTGACAAACGCGCGTCGTGGCGCGCAGCAGGACGGGAATGTTCCAGCGCCCGGAAATATCAAAGGCGGCCCGCATGAAATCGTAGGCTTCCTGGGAATCGGACGGTTCGAGCATGGGCACTCCGGCGGCGACGGCGTAACGGCGGTTGTCCTGTTCGTTTTGGCTGGAGTGCATTCCTGGATCATCGGTGGAAACGATGACAAGCGCGCCGGCCACGCCGGTGTAGGCCACGGTGAACAAGGGGTCGGATGCGACGTTAAGGCCGACATGTTTCATGGTGGCCAGGGCGCGCGCGCCGCCGAACGCCGCGCCAATGGCAACCTCCAGGGCGACTTTTTCGTTGGGGGACCATTGCGCGCGGCCGCCGAGCTTTGAAAAATTTTCGAGAATCTCGGTTGAAGGGGTCCCGGGATAGCCGGCGCCAAGGGCAACGCCCGCGTGCCAGGCCGCGAGGGCCATGGCTTCGTCCCCGCTTAACAACAGCCTGTTTCCATCATCCATAGGATACTTTTAACAAAAGCCACAATAGAAGTTGCATCGGCCAAAAGCAAGTTCTATCATCCCCGCTAATTATTCCATGTACTGGCATCAGGAAATTGAAACATTGGACCGTCCGGCGCTGGCTGCCCTGCAACTCAAACGACTGCGCGAAACCATCAGCCGGGTGGAAGGCGTGCCGTTTTACCGCGACAAACTGCGGGAAGCGGGCGTGAAGGCTGAGGGGATAAAATCGGCGGAGGACATAAGGCGGCTGCCGTTCACGACCGCGGCGGATTTGCGGGAGAATTACCCGGAAGGGTTGCTGGCGGTATCGCGAGACGAAGTGCTCAGACTTCACACGTCCAGCGGCACAACCGGGAAACCGAAGGCGTTGTTTTTTTCGAGGCGCGACGTGGACAACGCGGCGGAACTGATCGCCCGGGCTTTTTGCATGACGGGTGTGACCCGGCGCGACGTGTTCCAGAACATCGTGGGTTACGGACTGTTCACGGGCGGCCTGGTGATGCACTACGGGGCGGAGAAAGTGGGATGCATGGTGATTCCAGCGGGGGCTGGGGCGTCCGAGCGCCAGTTGCTGCTGATGCAGGATTTTGGAACAACGGTGGTTCACATGACACCCAGCTACGCGTTTTACTTCGCGGATTTTCTGGAAAAAAGAGGGATTGATCCGCGGAAGAATCTTTCGCTGCGGAAGGCGTTCGTGGGCGCGGAGCCTTACACGGAAGAAACCAGGCTCAAGATCGAAGCCGCGCTGGGCATTGATGTCTACAACTCCTACGGCTTGACCGAAATGAACGGGCCCGGGGTGGCCTTCGAGTGCGAGGGGAAATGCGGGATGCACTTGTGGGAGGACAATTTCGCAATGGAGATCATCAACCCCGCGACGGGGGAGCCGGTGGGCGACGGGGAGACGGGAGAATTGGTCTTGACAAGCATCAACCGCGAAGCGATGCCGTTGCTGCGCTACCGAACGCGCGACCTGACTTCCATCATTCCCGGCCCCTGCGCCTGCGGGAGGACCCACCGGCGGATTCACCGGATCACGGGGAGGTCGGACGACATGGTGGTGGTGAGGGGTGTGAATATATTTCCGCAACAAATCGAACGGGTGCTCATGGCGATGCCGCAAATTGGACGCAACTACCTGATTCAACTGGAAGGCCTGGACGAATTGACGGTGAAGGTGGAATTGTCGCCCTCGGCGTTTGACGGGCAGGTCGGCCATCTGACGGAACTGCAAAACCTGGTGGCGGAAAAGCTGCGGGCCGAACTTTGGGTCCGTCCGAAAGTGGACCTCGTGGCCAGCGGTTCGCTGCCCGTCTCGGAAGGCAAGGCAAAGCGTGTCATTGACAAACGATCCCTTTGAACCGGATCCCATCACCAACATTATGAATACGGTAAAACTGGTAGCGGTGTTCGCGGAAAACCGTCCGGGGCAGGCGGCGCGCGTCACTGAAATTCTCACCCGCGCGAGCATCAACATTCGATGCATCACCGTGGCCAGCAGCGGGGCGTACGGCGTGATGAAATTGCTGGTCAACGACCCCGACGCGGCCTGCCAGGCTCTTGCGCGCGGGGGCTTCGCCGCGACGATGATGGACGTGATCGCGGTGGAGATGCCTGACAAGCCCGGGGCATTGCACACGGTGGCGGATTGCCTGGCCACCCATGACATCAACCTCTCGAACACGACGGGTTTCGTGATCAACAACCGCGCGATACTGGTCATCGAAGTCGAGAATCCCGTCCAGGCCGGCGACATTCTTAAAACACAGGGTCTGCACGTTCTGACACAAAAAGAGACGATGTCCATTTAGGCAACCCTGCATCACGAGGCGCACCATGAATGAAAGAACTTCGCATGCCACCCAAGGTTGGACCGTTGTCATTGCGGCCCTGGCCATCAACCTGATTCTGGGCGTTTTGTACGCATGGGGGGTTATTGCCAAAGTGCTCGTGCGCGATTTGCATTGGACGAAGACTGAAGCCACGATGCCGTTCACGGTGGCCACTGTTTGTTTTGCGGGGATGATGGTTTTCGCGGGGCGATGCCAGGACAAATTCGGCCCGAAGCTTGTGGCGACGGCTGGCGGCATCATACTCGGTCTTGGCCTGATCGCATCGGCTCTGGTTCATTCGCCCATCGCGATGGCGTTGACTTTTGGCGTCGGCGCCGGGTTGGGGATCGGCATCGGTTACTCGGCAACGACCCCGCCCTCCATCAAATGGTTTCCTCCGGCGCGCAAGGGATTCATCACCGGTATTGTCGTCAGCGGCGTGGGTCTGGCGGCGGTGTACATCTCTCCGCTCACCCAATATCTTCTGGGGAAGACCACGGTTTCGATGACTTTTGTTTGGCTGGGCGCCGGCACACTCGCGCTGGTGCCGGTGATGGCGCAGCTTTTGCGAAACCCGCCGGAACAGCCGGCCCCGGCGGCATCCGCCACTCAAAGGCAGCCCGCTTCTCGAAGTGAGACGGGCTGGGCGGAAATGCTGCGCACGGGACAATTCTACCAGCTTTGGTTCTTGATGGTGCTCTCGGCCTCGGCGGGCTTGATGATCATCACGCAGGTGGCCATAATCGCCAAGGAGCAGGCGAACTGGAAGTGGGGGTTTGTGCCAATCGCGATGCTTGCCATTTTCAACACGTTTGGCCGCCTTCTGAGCGGAGTGGTTTCGGACAGGATCGGACGGACCCGGACGATGACGCTGGCGTTTCTATTGCAGGCGGGAAACATGCTTGCCTTCAGCCATTACAACAGCGCCGAATTGGTGGTTTTTGGTTCCGCGTTCACCGGGCTTTGCTATGGAACCATTTTTACGCTGATGCCGGCCGCGACGGCGGATTTTTACGGCCTGCGGAATCTCGGTGTCAACTATGGCTTGGTGTTCACCGCGTTCGGCGTCGCCGGCGTGGTTGGCCCCCTTCTGGGCGCGCAGATCAACGATCATTTCGGCTCGTATTTTTGGGCCTATTTCATTTCGGCGGTGATGCTGATGCTGGGAGCTTTTCTGGCGATGGTGACCAAACCGCCGGGAACGCAGGCCATGCCGGCGGCGCCGCAATCCGAAGTTTCACCCGCGAAATGAACAGGTTTGCCTCCTCTTTCCAGAATGGATTCACGGTTTGACCAGCTCGGACCGCGAACTCCATTATCACGCTTGAGGTGCCGCTGATTTAACCTAACGTTTACAAATGCAATCAAAAATAATTCGCTTGCTCGTGGTGGACGATCATCCTGTGTTTCGAACCGGCATTGTGGCGATGTTTCAAGACCTGCCGGACATCACAGTGATAGCGCAGGCGGAAGACGGGGTTGCCGCGGTCGCGGCCTATCGCAAGCATCTGCCGGACGTGGTGCTCATGGATTTGCGGCTGCCCAAACTCAGCGGCGTGGAAGCCATTCTGCAAATTCGGCGCGATTACCCGGATTGCCGGGTCATTGTGTTGACCACTTACGACTCGGATGAGGATATTTTCCGCGCCCTCCAATCCGGGGCGAAATCCTATTTGCTGAAGGACACGTCGCAGGACGAGATCGTGGCGGCGGTGCGAGCGGTTTACGCGGGACGGGAAGTTCTGCCATCGTCCGTGGCAAGCATGCTGGTGCAACGGCTGACCCGCAAAGATTTGACGGAGCGGGAGATGGCCGTGCTCAAACTGATCGTGCGCGGCCGGAGCAACAAGGAGATAGCCGCGGATCTGGCCATCACGGAGCGGACCGTGAAGTTTCATCTGGCGGGAATCTTCGAAAAGCTCAAGGTTTTTGACCGGACTCAAGCCGCGATTGAAGCCGTCCGCCACGGGATGGTTCAGTTGGATTGATTTTCCCGCATTGCATCGGCTTCATTTTTTGGCCGCTTTCCACTGTCCATAAGGACAGTTGGCGTCATGCCGCATACCGCCTAGGATTTTCAAACTTGAAATGGGCGTTTATTTTGCATGACCAAACTTGTCATTCCGCCATGAAAATCCCTTGCGTTGCGCCAACCGCAACAGCAAGTTTGCTGCTGGTGTGTCTGGCGGCCTTTGCCGCCGGGGATGTCCCTGTTAAGACGTCTCAAGGAAACTCCCCCATGCTGAAGGAAACGCGCGATTTTAGCCGGGACATGCAGCCGTTTTGGCGCGGCAATACTGTGCGTGACGAAGCCGTGCTGATGCTTGCCGACCAGGGCAAGCCCGCCACCGGACGGTTGATGTTCAAGCCCACCCGCATCCTCTCGGTCAGGGATTACGGTTTGACCACCCGCTACGTTGAGGGAGCGGACTACACGGTGGATGGCCGGAATCTGGTTTGCACTCCGGCATCACGCATGACCCAGGTCAAAACCGCCGGGTTGCTAAAAGGCGAATTGGCGTGGAACGAGATCGGGGGGAAGCAGGTGATGGCAAGCTACGAACATGAGGACTCATGGACCGGCCCGCCGCCGGTTTACCTCGGTGAAAACATGCCCAACACCATGAGGAAACTCAAAACGCGCGCGCGGCTGAACGTGGTGGCCTACGGCGACAGCATCACCCATGGGGTGGGATCAAGCCGCCTGTCTCGCATTCCTCCCTTCATGCCGCCGTGGCCGGAACTTTTCGCGAACCGCTTGAAGGCGATTTACAAGGACGACGGCATTCGCCTTGTCAATGCGTCTCAAAGCGGCGCGGATTCGCGGTGGGGGGTGGAAATGGCCGGGCGCAGGGTCGCATCGCGGAATCCTGACCTGGTGTTGATTGCCTTTGGCCAGAACGATTTCTGGAGCCTGCCGGCAAATGACTACGCGCGCAATATCTCTGCCATCATGGAGACGGTGCGGTCCGGAAATCCGTCGGCGGAGTTTTTGCTGGTCTCGACCATGCGGTTTGACCCTGTTTACAGTTCAAAATCCGAATACTGGGATTTGGTGGGGCAATACGAGGCCGGGCTGAAATCCCTGTGCGGAAAAGGCGCGCAGCTCGTGGACATGACCGCGATTAGCGAGGCGGTGTATGCCGCAAAAAAACCAAAAGACTGCCTGAACGATCCGCTCCACCCCAACGATTATCTGGCACGCTGGTACGCGCAAAGCGTCACGGCCGCCCTTGATGCTGGTTCCGTGCCAACGGCGGCGTTTCACAGCAACAAGAAAGGCGTGGGGCAGAATGACCGGAATTTTCCCGAGCCCGTGGATGCCTTGGGATGCAGTTGGTATTACAATTGGACGCCGGTTCGAGCGAGGGGGGAAAAAGCCATTCAAGCGGAATTTGTTCCGATGATCTGGGGCAGAGAACATCTGGAAGCCAACCTTGGGAAGCTGGCGGGATGCGGCGCGACGAATTTGCTCGGCTTCAATGAACCCGACAATGAGGGCGAGGCAAACATGACGGTGGCGGAAGCGGCGGCGCTCTGGCCGAAATTGATGGCCGCCGGAATGCGCCTGGGCAGCCCCGCAACGGAGACTGGAAGCCAATGGCTGGACGATTTCATGGCGGAGGCGAAACGGAAGAATTTGCGGGTTGATTTTCTGTGCCTGCACTGGTACGGCGACATCACCGCGGCCAACGCCGTTGAATCGCTTCGCGGGTATGTCCAGGGGTATTGGGACCGCTACCATCTTCCGATCTGGCTGACCGAGTTTTCGGGGGCCGATTTTGATTACCACGCGCGCAAGACAACCGTGGAAGACAACGCGGCTTTTGCCGCCGGCGCGGAGGCGATGCTGGAGAAACTGCCATTCGTGGAGCGGTATGCCTGGTATCCCATTCAATGGATGCCGAAAGACAAGGCATATTCAAAAGCGGGCCTTTATGATCCCGAAACCCAGACCTTTACTCCCGTTGGAATCGCCTACCGCGGCGATGCGAAGCATTGAATTGGAGCCATGAACGCGATTATATTCCATTTCGGCCTGTTGTCAAGCATTATTTGCCAGGGGACAGCCCTCGCGCAGACGGACAGCCCGGCTGGCGACACCCAACCCGCGGTCCGCCAGGAAATTCTTTTCGACGCTGGGTGGCGCTTTCATCGCGGCGGGGCGCAAGGAGCAGAGGAAATCGCTTTTGATGACCGCGCCTGGAGGCCGCTTGATCTGCCGCATGATTGGAGCATTGAGGATTTGCCCGGCACGGACTCGCCATACTCTCCCGATGCGATCAGCCAGGCAAGCGGAGGATTCACCACTGGAGGCACGGGTTGGTATCGCAAAGCATTTGTTCTTCCCGCCGAGTTGAAAGGCAGGCGGATCGTCATCCAGTTTGACGGCGTTTACATGAATGCCCAAGCGTGGCTCAACGGCGCTTCGTTGGGCCGCCATCGGTACGGTTACACTTCGTTCAGCTTCGACGCGACCGGACAGGCCCGATTTGGCCAGACGAATGTGCTTGCAGTCAAAGTGCAAAACGAGGGGGAGAACAGCCGGTGGTATTCAGGTTCGGGCGTGTACCGCCATGTTTGGCTAAAAGTTCTGGACCCGGTTCATGTCGGACCATGGGGTGTCTCCCTTGCCACGCCGGAAGTCACCAGGGCGCTTGTGAAGATCAACATACAAACCCGCGTGGCCAATGAAAGCGGGGAATCCTCGCCGGTGAACGTGGTGGCCCGCATTCTGGATCCGGACGGATCAGAAGTAGAGGTAGCCCGATCCGGGCAGACCATCAAGGCGGGACAGGCGTTCGAGTTTGCCCAAGTGGCGGAAGTGAAGGCGCCACGATTGTGGGGCCTTGAAACACAGGCTCTTTACACCTGCGTGAGCGAGGTCTATCGCGGCAAGAAATTGGCGGACCGGGTGGAAACGCGCTTCGGCATCCGGACCATCAGATTTGACGCGAATCAGGGATTCCAAATCAATGGGCAGACAGTGAAGTTGAAGGGAGGCTGTTTCCACGATGACAACGGCCCGTTGGGGGCCAGGGCGTATGATCGCGCGGAGGAACGAAAGGTACAACTGCTCAAAGCCGCCGGTTTCAACGCCATTCGATGCTCTCACAATCCGCCTTCGTCCGCCTTTTTAGACGCGTGCGACCGTCTGGGAATGCTGGTAATAGACGAGGCGTTCGACATGTGGGACATTGAGAAGACCCCGTTCGATTACCACCTCTATTTCAAGGACGCGTGGCGGGAGGATGTCCAATCCATGGTGTTGCGAGACCGCAACCACCCGTCCATCATTTTATGGAGCATTGGCAACGAGATTCCCGACAGGCAGAAACCGGAGGTTGTGGCGACCGCTCAGATGCTCGGCGATTTCATCCGCAAACTGGAACCGACGCGTCCAATCACGTCTGCCGTCAATGACATCAAGGAGGACAAGGACCCGTATTTCCGGACGTTGGATGTCGCCGGCTACAATTACGCCGCCGACGGTGATGGCAACAAATCCAACGTTTATGAACTGGACCATGCGCGGGTGCCGGAGCGGATCATGTATGGTTCGGAATCATTTCCACTTGAGGCGTTTGGCAGTTGGATGGCGGCGCTGGATCATCCGTATGTGATTGGCGA
>Ga0316226_1001560_pt1 | contig 24070 bp, 12 predicted proteins | sample TBH18017metaG_FD_206009 | JGI IMG/M metagenome (GOLD analysis project Ga0316226, IMG submission 206009) | Freshwater microbial communities from Trout Bog Lake, Wisconsin, USA - TBH18017 | ecosystem: Environmental > Aquatic > Freshwater > Lake > Hypolimnion/Profundal zone | place: USA: Wisconsin...
TTCGTCGAGCCGCCGACACAGCGGCAGCCCAGGTAGAGCTTGTTCGGCGCGATATGCTTGATGGCCTCGCGTACGGTGCGGAAGTACGTCTCCGAAATGCGGCCGGTAAAAGCCATCAGGTCTTTGGCGGACGCGTCGTTCTTCGGGTTTGCCGTGGCGGCGGTGGCGAATGCTTCCCAGGAGGGACAGGCACAATCCCAGGCGGCCTGCAAGGCAGCCGGGGTCGTGTAGCGTTCGCGCAGCCAGCGCACCAGTTCCTGCTTGGCCGGCTGGTCGGCCGGCGCGGCCAGAGCCTGACGCGCCAGTGTCGTCTCGCCGCCCCACGGCATTTCGTTGTCGAGGAAGTAGCCGATGCACCAAGGGTCGTTGGTGGTGCTGTGCAGCCAGCGTACGGCTGCCGTTGCAACAGCCGGAGCGAACTTCGGGTCGAATACATCGGGAAATCCATTCTTCAGTTTCTTGCAGTCGTAGTAGAACGTCTGCGTGTAAGGCGTCTTCTGCATGGCGCAGACGACGCCATCGGACCAGTTTCCGATGGTGTTGATGCCCCAGCGGCGCAGGCGCTGGTGGATGACGCCAGGGTAGACAGTCTTCCAGGTCTCGCCATATTTTCGCTGCAGATTCAGGGAGGAGAAATCGACGCAGAGCGGCTCGCGTCCGGCATAATATCCGCTCGAACTCTTCCAACTCTTGGCATAGAAGGCCTTGTGCGCGGCATCGTTGGGCGGCAAGGCGGCGAACCAGTTGGTGCGGGCATCGATCGGCGTATTGGCCCAGCGGACGCCGACGCAAGTCAAGCCGGTGCTGAAGAAGAGCCGGCCGTCAGGATCGACCAGCCACCACTTGCCATTGACCTTCGCGGTGCGGAAGTTGCCGGTCGCTTGCAGTTTCGGCCCATGGGCCCACCCGCCCCACTGGTCCCATGAGGCCGGACCAGCATCGGTGGCGAACGAGCGGGCTTCCGCCTCGCGGGCCCGCTGCAGATCGGCATCGGCATGCACCTTCCCCGGCCAATCCTTGTGGATAAACTGCCCGTACGCGTCGACAAAGGGGAAGAACTGCGCGGCCGTCATCGTCACCCACGACGGCGTCTCGTAACGCCCGGCGGCCAGAATGTTGGCGACCTCAAACGTATTCGAAGGCGCCGTACCGGCAGTGAAGATGGTGATCGCGGCGATGGCGGCCGGATTCAGGCCGACCTTGTCCGGGTAGAGCCCTTGGGGATAGCCGTTCATGCCGAAGAGCCGGATGGGGCTGGCAGAAATGCGCCGGAGCGGAATCGTCAGGGTGACGCGCTGGTCGGGCTGGACGCCGGTCCGCTCCGTCAGGCAGTTGTCACGGCCATTGGCGCCGGGGTTATCGACCCGCACGAAGACGTCAATGTCGTGGGTGTCGATGTTGCGGATATCGAGGCTGACATAGGCATACGCCGACAAATCCCAGTTGGACGGCGAGGCCTGGATGGTGATGCCGGGCCAGGGATTGTTGGATGAGACCGTGGTGATGCGCAGGGCGGGGGAACCCGCTGTGCCACTTCGCAGCGCGCTGGCGCCGTTCTCGTGAAGGCGCGACATGTCGAAGCGGTCATCGAACGTCAGCAGTTCCCGATGCACAAACGCGGTTGGACTCGTGGCTGCCGGTTGTTTCGCTGTCGGGGTGTGGCTGTCGCCTGCGGCAGAGTCCGTCTGGTGGACGCAGGCATGGGTTGCCAGCAGCGCCAGAAACCCAAGACAACGCAACACCCCATGATCCCGTAGCATCGTCCGCATACGCTTCTCACTTACTTATGTCCGTCGGTGGCCCGGTCGCTTTGCGCACGGGCAAAGCGCGAGTGCGATTCCTTGTGTTGTCTCAGTTCTTCGTTTCGTCGGGATTGCCATTGTTAGGCTTGGGGCCATCCTCGGGGGATGCAAGGTCCTTCCGCTGCCAGACACGGACATAGTCGATATAGAAATCGTCGGGCAACTGGCTATCGTCGAGCCGCGTATTGGCCCAGCCGCCGGAGACCATGTCATACATGAGGTACGATTGCACATCGCTGACCCGCGCGTTTTCCCAGCGGAACACCTCTTTGCCGTTGTTGTAAATCACGGCCACGCCCGGCGTCCAGAGCAGACCGGTGGTGATGTAGCCCTCCTTGTCGGCGCGCACATAGTTATTTTGGGACCCGACGCTTTTGTGCTCCTTGCCGTAGCCGTCCATGTGGAGGGCCACGTTGAAGCGGCAGCGGCCCCAGCCGGAGAGAAACTCCATGATATCGAATTCCGCGCCGCCCACGCCGCTGTCTGTCGCCAACTTGCCTGTGCTGGCACGTTTCCACTGTTCGCCGAGGGCTTTGCCGCGATCCGGCATGAGCCAGAAGGCAGGCCAGAGACCGGGGGCCTTGGGCAGTTTCATGCGCGACTCGAAGTAGCCGTAGCGCTGTGTCCATTTGCCATAGGTGCAGAGAAAACCGCACGCATAATCGGTCTGTTTGCCGTTCTCGGCATCGTTGTGCCTGCCGGTCTTCTTCTCGTAGTGGAAGATCATGTTTCCGTTCTTCAAGATGGCGTTGTCCTTGCTGAAGTGCGTGCGGCTGTCCCAGAAGTTATTGCCGTAAACGTTCCATTTCTTGTAGTCGAGCGCGGGGCCGTCAAACTCCTCGGCGAACGTTTGGCCCCATTCACCGTCGACCGGGGGTTTCGTTCCCACCCAGCCGGGGACTTTTTCCGTGATGGCATCGGCAATGATGGAGGTGACGAGCAGGCTCTTGGGTCCGGGCGTCTTGTCGGAGAGAATGGTGAGGCCTTTGACCTTCTCGCTCTCAAACCCCGTGCCGGTTCCGGACGCCAGGCCGTTATACATGCCTTTGAGTTCCTTGACGCCCACGCCGGAGACCGCGGGGATGAAGGAAACGGCGATTTCCGTGGTCGCACCGGGTTCGATGGGCGCGGACGCGGGAACCTTGGCGGGCCCGACGACGACGGTCGGAGTCACCGCCTGATGTCCGGTATTCTTGAATGCGACCCGGATCTGGTTGGCCTCGGTCAGATTCCACGCCCCCATGACCGGCTTGATCTTGATCGTCTCTTCCCGGCCGCCGGCAAAGGTCACGGCGAGCGCTCCCACCGGCCCAGCAGCGACCTGCGCGCCACCGGCTTCCACCTGCTTGGCAACGTCGAATGCCACGCCTTTGCCAAGGATCACGCCGTTCTCCGGCTTGGTCACAACTGCACTCGGATCGAGCGGCGGCTTTTCCCCTGCTGCGCCAGCGGCTTGCAATTCCTCGATGCGGAAGGAACGCGGCCGATTCGACTTGCCCAGGAAAAAGAGGAGTTCGGAGATCGAGGCCGACTTGACCGCCGGGCCCTCTTTGAAGCCATACTGATAGCCAAAGATCACCTTGAGAACCTTGCTTTCGCCGGGTTTCACGGTGACCGACTCCGTGTTGGTCACCTTCCAGCTTTCGCCGTCAACCCGCAGGTTAATGCCCATGGGCTTGTCACCCGTATTGGTCACCCTGGCCTCAATATGGCCGAAAGGCGAAAGATCCCAGGCCTTTCCCGCTGCCGGCGTCACCATGACGCCCGGATAGTCGGCCGGACCTCCCGGGAAGGTCAGCGCAATGCCGGTCTTGTCGACCGCGATGGTCGGGTCACCTTTGTCGGCTCGCATCTGCTTGGCGGCATCCGCCGAAGTCAGGTCCACCAAGGGGCGCGGCGCAATCGCGCTGCCCCCTCCTTCCGCCCGCACGACGCCCCCTCCGGTGGCGAGCACAAGCAGGGTTGCCGTTAGGAAACGGGCAAAGGGCGCGTGCCGATGTCGGCAGGGGCTGGCGGTTGACAGGGTTCGTTCCCGAGCGGAGGGCCGCAAAGATTCGCCGAGTTGTTGCTTGCGTATACGGATCATGGACTCGTTTCTCCTCTGGGTACTTGGCCTGTCGACACGGCTTACTGGAAGAAAACGGCCGTGCCCTTGGGCGCGTAGATGATCGCGGCCTGGCCGCCCTTGTAACTAATCGCGTAACTGCTTCCGGCCAGCCCCAGCACCGTGTCGAACGTGCCCGACAGCACGCCCGTGGTCAGCGTCCCGTTGGTGAGCGTGCCGATCACCTGCAGCGTGGCGTTCGAGAGCGTCAGCCCCCGTGTGGCGACCAGCACGCCGTTGGTGCCCAGGTTGCTCAGGTCGATCGTCACCGTGCCACCGAGCACGGCATTGGTTGCGAACGTCAGGGTGCTCCGGGTCAGCGTCAGGCTGCCATTGTTGGTGAACGCGCCGTAAATCGTGGCGGCCGTATTCGACACCAGCATCGAGCCGTCGCCCGCAACGGTGACGCCGGCGCCGCGGATGCCCGTCGCGCCGTTGACCAGTTGCAGTTGCGCGTAATTGGTCGGGCCCTGGCTGCCGGTGAACACGTAAGGCTTGCCCAGTGAGTTGGTGGCCACGGCGTTGTCCAGGCGGAAGGCGTTTGCTCCCTGCCAGGCGAAACACCCCGTGACCGTCTTGCCCCAGTTGTTGGTCAGGTTCGGCAGCGTGCCGGACTGGATGCCGCGGTAGGCCAGTGTGCCGCCGTTCATCACGATCGCATTGCCGCCGTTGCCGGCGTTGGTCGTGATGGTCGGCAAGGCGGAGGTGAACTGGAGAATGCCGCCCTGGTTGCTGACCGTATTGCCGGCATTGCCGGTTACGCCGACCACCACGCCGGTGCATTCGAGCAATCCGCCGCCATTCAGCAGCACACTGTTGTTGTTCGCGCCGGCGATGGCGCCCACCGTCAGTGTCGTGATGTTGGTGGCAGCACCGCCTGTAACGGTCAGGACATTGCCGGTGTTGGCGCCGGTGGCGCCGAGTGTCAGAGCGGCATTGCCCAGGCCCCAGGCAGATCCAGAACCGACGACGACTGTGTTACTGCTGCCCGCCGTGGCGTTGCCGATGGTACCTCCTGCGCTGAGCACCTGACCACTGTTGTTGATGTTCAGGGCGTTGCCGGCGCCGTTGAACACGATGGCAGCGGTGTTGCTCCAAACTGCGCTACCGCCAACCGTGACCGTGTTGGACTTGGCGCTTGTGCTGGCGCCGATGATGCCGTTGGATACGGCGAGCGTGTAGTTGTTCAGGACCAGCACGCTGCCGGTGCTCCCAGCCGGACCGACCGTCAGCGTGCCGACGCCAGGATTGAGCCGGAGCTGGCCAGGCGTCCAGCCGTTCACCGTGCCATTCGTCATGAACCATGTTGTGTTGTAATCGCCGAGCGTCAGGCCCGTGACGTTGGTCAGGGACGAGGTGCCGTCGATTGTCAGCGTGTTGGCGTAGGAGCCTGCGCCGCCGCCCCAGGTCAACGCGCCGCCGCCTAGGTTCCACGCACTGTTGCCCGCCAGCGTGACGCTGTTGCTGCGGGTGCCGCCAGAACCCAGTGCCAAACCCGTGCTGGCGATGGATCCGCCATTGGTGACGGTTACGCTGTTACCCCACGTGTACGTGGAACCAACGGTCACGAGGCCTGCGTTTGTGACGACGCCCGCGTTGACGGCCAAGAAATTGTTGATGCGCGGTGTCGTGGCCGCAGCGCCTCTGCCGATGACGATTCCCCCGTTGCCCCCGTCCCAGTAACCGCCGAGTGCGACGGTGGCGGAGTTGTTGGACATCGTGTTCGCGGTGTTGCTGTCATTATCATAGCCGATGGTCGCTCCCACACTGTACAACACGGCGTTGGAGACGATCATGCGGTTCAATGACGATCCCCATGCGCCTCCATCCCTGTAGTCGTTGATATTGATCGTGCCCACACGTGCGGTACTGACCAGACCGTCGGCGCCGATGTACAGACTGCAATTTCCGCCGGTCTCCAGGCCGCCAACCACGAGGAGGGTGTTCGTGGGTGTGAAAAGCTGGCCGCCATTCTTTACGGTCAGTGTGCCGCGCGTGCCGCCCGCAAGATGGACGCCGATCGAATCACCGATCATGTTGGTCAGGATGCCGCCATCGATCACGATGCTGCAGTCGTTGCCGTTGGCACCGTCTGGTACGGCGCCGCCCAGCAGGTTGACCACGCCGTTGGAAAGGATGGTGAGCTTGACGTTGTTGGCCGACGCTCCCAGGCTCATGCCGGTGGCGGACAGAGTACCGTTGGTCACGACCGCGATGCCACCGCTGCCGAATGTCAGACTGCCGTTGCGACTGGTGACAACACCGGGCGCGGCAGGCGTGCCGACGTTGAGATTGCCGCCGTTGACGAGCAATCCACCATTCGTGATGGTCAACGAGGCCGAGGCGCCAACGGACAACGTGCCGCCTGCATTGACCGACACGTTACCCGCGCCGGCCGTGAAGCCGATTGTGTTCGTGCTGCCGGTCATGAGCAGTGGGCCGCCGATGTTGCATGTGGTGTTGGTGAAGGTGTTGGCATACTGCACGCCGTTATTCAGCAACAGCGTGCCGTTTGCGGAGAGAGTCGGCGGGGCGATCTCGTTCCGCACGCCGCCGGAGAAGGCCAGCGTGCCGTTGTTAACCGCCACGCCACCGACGGTGCCGGTGCTGTTGATGACCGTGAAGACGTTGCTGCCGTCCTTGGCCAGCATGCCGGCGCCATTGATGTTATTGGTGTAGCTGAAGCTCTGCGCGGGGTTGAAACTGAGCGTGCCCGCGTCGATCAGTGTGTCGCCGGTATAGAGTGTCGAAAAATTGGACAGGGACAGCGTTCCAACACCGAATTTCGTCAGATTGCCGGCACCGGAGAGGTTGGCTGCAACCACGCCGTTGTTGCCGCTGCCGACATACGCCAGGGTCTCCGCACCGCCCAGGGCGACGACGCCATTGGAGACGACGGTATTGTTGGTCAGGATCAGCCCGCCGTACGCGCCACTGCCGAGCGTCAGGGTGTTGCCATTCAGGTTGAGGCGGCTGGCCTGCAGGTTCAGCGCAAAGGCCGCGATTGCATTGGTGAGCGTCGTGGGGTAGCGCACCTTGACGACGTCTGTCGCGGCCGGCGTCAGAGAGTTGAAGCCGCTGCCGTTGGTGGTCATGAGGACGTAGGTGGCGTTGGTCAGGCCGCTGCCGCCGCTCGTGAGGAACTCTCCGCCGTTGGTCGTGGTGACCACCCAGGGCGGCACGATCCCGTTCGTCAGGTCCAGGCCGGAGGCTACGGCAACCTGCTCCCGGCCGCCCAGACCGGTCTGCGCCTGGATGGCGAGCGCCGAGCGTCCCTGCCGCGTGATGCCGGCGAGGTTGACGACGACCGGCACCGCCGAGGTACCGCTGTTCACGATCAGGGTCGCCATAGCAGCCGGACCGTTGGTGACGGATCCCAGGTTGTAGGTGGCTCCGCTCGCGGCGGTCGGGTTCATCGCGAGGGTTCCCGCAAGGCCCGATACGGCCAGCGGGTTGGGTGTGCCGAAGCCCAGGCCGAGGGTGGCGCCGCCGACCAGCGTGATCGTGCCGCCGGCGGGACGCAGGAGGAGGTTGGCCAATACCGCGGCGTTGCTGAAGACGAGGGTGCCGGCGCCGCCAACGAATGTGCCGCTGCCGCCGTTGGTGCCGGCCACGATGGTGGCGGCCAGGTTGAGGTTGGTCACGGTCTGGGGCGTCGCGAAGAAGACGTTGCCGAACGTGAGATTGGCGTTGCCGCCGACCGAGAAGTCGCCGGCGATGTACGTGTCATTGGTGATGGCAACGGCGCTGCTGGCCTGGAGCACGCCGCCGCTGACCGTCAGGTTGCCGGCACCCAGCGCCCGGTTGTTGCCCAGGCTAAGCGTGCCGCTGTTCAGGTATGTGTTGCCGGTTGTGGTGTTGGTGCCGTTCACGCTCAGGATGCCGGCGTTGATGATCGTCCCGCCGGTGTAACTGTTCGTCCCGTTGAGTGTCAGCGTGTAACTGCCGGTCTTGGTCAGGCTCCCGGCACCACTGATTACGCCGCCTAACACGATCGTGCCGGAACTGTTGCCGTTAGCGCTGACGCCGGTCGCCAGCGAGAGGTTGTTGTTGACGGTTGCGCCCTGAACGGCGTTCTCGACTATGGACGGCGGTACGCCGGCCGCCGTATTCACGAACTGCAAGTCATTCCCGTATACGGTCGTGGGCGTGTTCGCGTTGGTGAAGACCAGGCTGTTGAGCACAAACGGCGCCACACTGAAGTCGTTGGTGGCGTAGATGTTGCCGTATCCTGGGCCCTGAAACCGAACCACGGCGAAGGTGCCGCCACCGTTGGGCGGTAACACAGACCAGTTGCCGGCCGTCGACCAAAAACTGGCCGAAGTCTGGGTCCAGGTGTAGTTGGTCGTGTCGGCCGCCCACACGGGTGCGCTCGCACAAAGCGCCGCCAATGCCAATGCCAGCACGATCCGTCCGGCGCCCAAACACCGGTGGGCCATCGTCTGTTGTTTCGTCTTCATGGGCTCGTCCTTCTGGGTTCGCGTTGTTGTCATGTTATTTCCTCACATCACTGAAAGAAAATGACCGTTGTTCTCGGCGTATAGCGCAGGGCGATCTGCCCGGATTGGTAGCTCAGGGCGTAGTTGCCCGGCAGCCCCTGCACGCTGCTGAACTTGCCCGAGAGCGTGCCGGACACCATGCCGAGGGTCTGGTTGGTGACGGTGCCTGTCAGGACCAGCGTGCTATTGGTGCCGAGGGTCAAGTTCCGGCTGGCCAGCAGGACGCCGTTGGTTGCTCCCAGACGGTTCATGTCGATCGTCACCGTGCCGTTCATGACCGCGTTGGTGGCAAACGTCAGCGTGCTGTTGATGATGGTCAGCGTGCCATTGTTGGTGAAAGGAATGGTCACCAGCGCCGCGGTGTTGGAGCAGTACATTTGCCCCCCGCTGCCTATGGCCGTGCCGATGGTCAGGCTATTGGTGCTCTGGCCACGGTAGCAGGTGCTGCCGCCGACCATCTCGAGCCGGCTGAAGTTCGTGGCGCCGAGACTGGGGTCAAAGACGTAGGTCTGCGAACTCGATGTCGCGTTGCTGGCGGCGGCAAGCCGGAAGGCATTGTTGCCAAACCAGGTCATCAGGTTAGTCGCCACCGCATTGCCGGGGCGGTTGCAGCAGACGTCGGCATTGGTGATCGCCCGGAAGCTGAGCGTGCCGCCGTTCAGGACGATCGGTTGGCCGCCGTACGCGCCGATCGTCGGCGCACTGGAGGTAAATTGGAATATCCCGCCGGCGTTGGTGAACGTGTTGCCGATGCCGGGCGTTGCACTCAATCCGGTGTTGATGCTATTGGCTTCCAGCAAGCCGCCGGCCACAACGAGGACGCTGTTGGAGTTGGCGGTGTTATTTGCGGCACTGTTGCCGCTGTACGCCCGGTTGGCGTATAGTTGCCCGCCGTTGGTGATGATCAGTTGGTTGCCGGAAACGGCGCCGCCAGAACCGCAGAATCCCGCGTAAACCTGATCCGCATTGGTGACGATGCCACCGTTAATCGTGAAAGCATTGCCTGCGGCATATTGACCGCTCCCGTTTCCACCGATTCTCACGGTTCCTGATTGCACGTTCCACACCGCGCCAGCACAAACGGAAATGGTGTTGTTTGAACTCGCGCTGCCAACCGCGACCGTACCGCTGCTGTAGAAGGCGGCGTTGGACACCGTCATCGAACTGAGGCTGTTGATGGTGATCGAGCCGACGGATGCGAAACTGGTGCCAGCGGAACCTCCGATGTTGCATGCGTTGTTGCTGTCACCGCCGACACTGCCGATCGTGACGTTGCCACTGTAGAATTGGCTGCCGTTGAGAATGTTCAGCGTATTGCCGATGGCGTTATTGCCCGCAGAACCGTTGCCGATGGTGACCGCGCCGACGTTGGTCGCCATGCCGCCGTTGACGGTGAGGACGTTGCCGGTGGCCGCGTTCTTTCCGATCACGAGTGCTTGGGCGCCGTCCCTCCACAAGGTGTCGGCGAGGAGCGTGAGCGCGTTATTCGACGAGGCGTTGCCGATCGTGCTGCCGGTCGTGCTCGTGAAGGCTTGGTGGTTGATTGTCAGCGTGTCGTTGCCCAGACCAGCCGTGTTGCCGATGTTGAGCGCGCCACTGGCGCCGAGGATCATGTTTCTCACGCCGGATGCATTGGTGATGGACAGGTTGCGGCCTGTGTCGCTTATCGTGATGCCGCCGATGTTGGTCAGCATGCTTGAGCCGTCAGACACCACGCTGAAGGCGTTCCCGGTGCCATTGCCGAAGGTCAGCGCGCCGTTCAGGAAGTTCCATGCAACGCCGCTCTGGACGGTCACGGCGTTGCTCGACGAATTGCCGAAGGTCAGGCCGGAACTCCACAGATTTGCGTTGGTCGCCGTCAGCGTTCCGAGATAGTTGAGGGTGATCGTGCCATTGGAAACGGTGCTGGCGGCGCCGTAGCCGCCGACCTTGTACGCGTTGTTGCTGTCAGCGGAATATTTGCCGAGGGCGATGTTGCCGCTGTAGAACTGGCCTCCATTGACGATGCTGAGGGTGTTACTGAAGGCCGGTATGCTCGCGCTGTAGCCGGCGCCGATGCTCACGGCCCCTGCATTGGTCACCACGCCGCTGTCGATCGTCATGACGGCGCCGCCCTCGGCGTACCTGGAACTGGTGTCCGACAGGGTGCCGATCGTCAGCGCGCCACCACTCATATTCCAAAGCGTATTGGCGTAAACGGATGCGGCACAGTTGTAGCTTTCCCGGTTGCCGACAATCAGTGACGTGGTGGTCAAATTGGCGTTGGTCACGGTCATCGTCGCGTTCGAGCAGTCGACGTTGGGCGCCCCTCCCCGGTAGGCCATGCCGACGTTGATCGAGCCGTTGACGACCATGGTGGGGTTGGAGCCACCGCCGATGTTGTAGTGATCGAAGTTGCCTCCGGAGCCGCCGACGGATATCCCGCCGCTGAAAAACCTGGCCCCGTTGCTGACAGTCAGGCTGCAGGACGAGCCGCCGACATTGTTCCCCGATGGATTGCCGATGCCCACGCCGCCCACGTTGGTGAATGTCACATTGTTGATGGTCATCTGATTGTTGTTGGCGGGGCTGTTCTGGCCGATATTGAGCGTCTGACGGTTGAGATCCCATGTGCCACCCTGACCGTTCGCGTTGGTACTGGTGACCAACCCACTGTTGCCGGTCGTAGTCCAGAACGTCACCGTGTTGGTGGTCGCCAGTCTGCCGTTGAGTCCCAGTTTGAACCCCGTGTTTGCCGTGCAGCCGCTCAGCAGCGTGTTGGTGCCTGTCAGTGTCAGTGTGCCGGACCCGCCGAAAGCCAGGGTGCCCAAGCCGTTAATGGCACCTGCGTATGTCTGATCGGTCGCCGGCGTGGCCGTCAGCGTGCCCTGGTTGATCCAGGTATCTCCCGTATAAGTGATGTTTGATAGTGCCAGCGTGCCTCCGCCAAACAGCGTCAGCCCTCCTGAGCCGCCGATCACTGGTGCAAGAACGCTTGCGCTCGTGACATACGCCACCAATTCATTCGTGCCGACGGAAATGGTGCCGGCGCCGAGAATGTTGCCATTGGTGATGATGAAGCCGCCGCTGGCATTGCTGAGGACGATGCCTGGATTGACTGTGACATTGACATTAGCCCCCACTCTCATCGCAAAAACGTTGGTGTTCTGGTTCACGGTTGCTGCACCGGTGATATTGACTTTCTTGGTGGAGTCCCATGTGCCGGTCTGCGTCGCGTCATAAACGACATCGGTCAGCCCGGCGGCCCCGTAGGTGATGAAGTTGGCGGTGGTTCCATCCACGATCCAGGGGTTAAGCATGCCGTTCACGGGCGCTGGCGCGCTGCTGAACGTCAACTGTTCGCGCGTGCCGAGACCATTTTGCGGCAGGAGCACCAGGGTCGCGCCGACCCCGAGAACGCGTGCCAACGAGTTCGCGGCGAGGATATTGGTGGAACCGACCGCCGCCGTATTCAGCTTCAGTTGCGCGACGCCGGCATTAGTCAGACTGCCCATGGCGAAAGTCGTGACGCCCGCCGCCGTGGTATCAAGCTGAAGCACGGCCTGAGATATTTGGTTGGACTGTCCGAGCGTAACCGCCGCGGACGAACCACCCAGGGCGTTGCCGCCGTTGAACGCCTGCAGGGTTCCGCTGTTCACGACCAGGCCCGCCAGCACGTTGTTCGCGTTCGAAAAGACAAGCGCGCCGTTTCCGCTCTTCGCCAGGCTGCAGGCACCGGTGATCGCGCCGGTCACGGTCAGGTTACTCGTGGTGACGCTCGGGTACCAGGTCTGGTTCGCCCCCAGAGTGATGCCGTTGCCGAACAGCACTGCCTGGCTGTTGGTGATGCCGGAGTTGATGGTCAGATTTCCGCTGCCAGGCAGAAAGAACCACGTGCCTGCGCTGAAGTTGAGCGCACCAGCCGTTGCGGTATTGACCGTCACCGTGGAGTTGCCAACCGCCGTGAAGAAGGCGTCGTTGCCGCTGCCCCAGGCCACGGGCACGTTCGTGCCGGCGGCGGAGTTTGCCCAGATACTGTCGCCGCTGGCATCGGCCCACGACATCACGCCGTTTGTCGCCGGCTGGCATCCGGCCGCGGTGCCCGCATCAAACCACTGTGGTGCAGCCCCGCCGTTTGGCGCCAGTGACACCCATGCCAGCGCCAGGATCGCCAGGGTGGTGATCGGCATCCGGTTTTCGCTCTTCATGAGGACTACCCCTGCTTTGGCTTCGTTTCTCACTTCGTCATCTGGAATGTCGGCGCGGACGTTGAACCGCGCGTGATGAGTTCGGGCTCAAAAAGCTCATGCATGGTCGGACAGTCCAGGCCTTCCGCCTCGGCACGTGCCACGACGAGTTTAGCCGCGCGGGCACCCATGGCTTCGAGCGGCTGGCGGACACTTGACAGGGCCGGAGTGGTGTAGCGGCAGAACTCGTGGTCATCAATGCCGATCACGCTGACGTCCTCCGGCACGCGGATGCCGGCACCCTTCAGCCGTTGCAGCAACGGGATCGCGACCATGTCATTATGCGTCACCCAGGCGGTCGGACGGCGCTGGGGAGGAAGGGCTAGGATGCACTCCAAGGCAAGATCAGCAGCTTCGGGGGGCTGCGCCGCCTGTACGCGCTGACTGAAGGCGGGGGCGGATTCATCAATGACCCAGTCCGGGTCGATCGTCAGGCCCGATTCGCGCACGGCTGCCTCGAATCCCTCCCGCCGCAGTCGTTCGCCGGGACCCGGATGCGGGGAGAGTCGGCCGATGTAGCCGATGGCGCGGTGGCCGAGCAAGAAAAGATGCGACACGGCCAGCCGCGTCGCCGCCTGGTCATCGAAGTTGATGGTGTCGATCCCGCGGACCGGACCGTAGTAGTTGACCGCGGCGATGTTGCTGTGGGCTGCGGCCAGGGGCGCCACCCAGGAGGCGTCGTGCGCCACGTGCAGCAGCAGCAGGCCGTCGATGCGCTGCTCGGTGAACTTGTGCGCGCACAGGTCGGGTGCATGCTCGCCGCCCAGGTTGATGGCTAGCAGATCATACTCGCGGCTGCGGCAGGCGCTTTCGATGCCGCGCAGGATTGCCGCCTCATACGGATGGCCGATGCTCGCGCCGTCGCAGGGGATGAACACGCCGATCGTCTGTGCGCGCTGGCGCACGAGGCTGCGGCTGGCAAAATGGGGACGGTAGCCCAGGCGCGCTGCGGCGCCCATGACGCGCAGGCGCGTTTCGCTGCTCACCACGACGTTGCCGCGCGCACGGTTGACAACCGTCGAAACGACGGCTGTTGAACAGCCGGCCTCGCGCCGCGGCTCGTCCTGTTTTCATGCTTGCTTGGCGGCGGCTGATCGCGATACAGAATCAGGTCATGCAAATCTTGCGTGAACAGGCCCGCGACGTGCCCGTGGTGTACGAAGCCGATCTCTGCGTTCTTGGCGGAAGCTGTACGGGCGTCTTTGCCGCCGTCCGCGCCGCCCGCCTCGGCATTCGCGTGGCCCTGGTCGAGGACCACGGCTTCTTCGGCGGCGTGGCCACGGCTGGCCTGGTAAGCATTTGGCATTCGCTGCACGACGATGCCGGGCGGGAGCCGGTTATCGGCGGTCTGACGGCCGAGATGCTGGAGCGCCTCGGTCGGCGTGATGGCGTGCTGCGCCGCGCCTCGCCCTGCTGCGCCTACACGCTCAACACCGAGGAGTTGAAGATCGAGCTGGATCTCCTCGTGCGCGAGGCGAGGGTGAGGCCCTTCCTGCACACGCGTTTCGTCGCCCCGTGGAGCGAGGACGGGCGATTGGCCGGCGCGATCATCGAGGACAAGTCCGGCCGGCGCGCCATCCGCGCGCGCTTCTTCATCGATGCCACCGGCGATGGCGACCTGGTCCAGCGCCTGGGATTGCCAACCGTCAGCTGGCCGGATCTCCAGCCGCCGACCGCCTGTGCCGTCCTGGAGGGCTTGGCCAAGATCGCCGAGGCGTCGCCCGGCTTTCGCCTTGATGAGACCATCTTCAACCCCGCATTCCCCGGTTCCCTGCCGCGGGGCTTCCTCTGGTCGGCGCCGGTTCCAGGTGCCGATGACCTGACCATGGTCGCCGGGTCGCGCGTCAACCATGCAAACTGCGCCGACGCCGACCAGCTCACCGCGGCGGAGATCGAAGGGCGCCGCCAGGTGCGGGCCATCGTGGACGTGCTGCGTAATCACCTGCCACGCGGTCGTGAGCTCTTCCTGCGCGGGCTGCCGGCCGAGATTGGCATCCGCGAGACGCGTCACGCTGGCTGCTTGCACACGCTCACCGAGACCGAGGTGCTGCACGGCGCGCGCTTCCCCGACGCCATTGCCAATGGCACCTACCGCGTGGATGTACACCACAGCGATAAGCCGGGGCTGACCTTCCGCTACCTGGACGGCCGCGAGGAGTATGTCGTACCCGGGCAGCCGGCCGTCTGCGGCCGCTGGCGGCCGGATGGCGAAGCCGGTGCGCCATTCTACCAGATTCCCTACCGCAGTCTCGTGCCGCGCGGCAGCGCCAATGTGCTGGTCGCCGGGCGTCTGCTGGACGCCGATCGCGGCGCGTATGGCGCGGTGCGCGTGATGGTCACCTGCAACCAGACCGGCGAAGCCGCGGGCGTCGCCGCCGTTCTGGCCCTGCAGAGCTGCTGCGATGTGCCGGATGTCCCGGTTGATCGCCTGCGCGCCGTCCTGGCCGCGGGTGGTTCCATCATCCGCTGAACATTGAAACCGCAGATGAACACAGATCAACGCGGATAGGCTCATCGCAAGCAACACGGTGCGGCGTAAGACCATGTTCACCGGATGGATGAAAGCCGTTTCTGTCGCAAGACCCTGCCAATCAGCGTCCAGCAGCGTTGATCTGCGGTTCAACTGCTTTCTGCTGAATGCCGGTTACTTCCTGTCTGACAATCCCGTGTCATGCGGCGAGACGACGTGCAGATCGAGCTTCGGATGCTCCTTGGCGAAGTAGTCGAGCGCCCACGGGGTGGGGAAGAGGATCACGAGCCGCCCGCGGATGTCCTGCGCCAGCTTGACGCCTGCTCCGAGGAATTGCTCCCCGATCTGATCACGCTGCACGCTCGCGCCAAACCAGCGCACCAGCGTGAAGGGCGCTGGCTCGAGCCGTGGTTCGGCGTGGTACTCGTTCAGCAGCCGGTAGAGAACAACATCGAATTGCAGCTGGCCGACCGCTCCCAGCAGCGTCGTACTGCGCCCGGCGTCGAGGCTGCTGAAGGACTGCACCACGCCCTCCTGCAGCAGCTGCTCCAGGCCGTCGCGGAACTGCTTGTACTTGGCCGTGCCGATGTTGCGGATGTAGGCGAAGGCTTCGGGCGAAAAACGCGGAATCTCGTCGTAGCGGATGGCCGGGTTGGTCGTGAGCGTAGCGCCGATGCGGAAGGCCTTGTGCGTCACCAGTCCTACGATGTCGCCGGGCAGGGCCGTCTCGACCGACTCGCGCTCCTGCGCGAAAAGCTTCTGCGGGTAGGCCAGGCGCACCGGCTCGCCGGAGTCTGGGTCATTGACCACCATGTCCTTCTCGAAGGTGCCGGAGCAGACGCGCACGAAGGTCAGGCGGTCGCGGTGGCGCGGGTTCATGTTGGCCTGCACCTTGAAGACGAAGCCGGAAAAATCCTTGCTCTCCGGCGAAATGGCGACGTCGCCCGACTGGCGCGGCTGGGGCGTGGCGCCGTAGCGCACAAAGTAGTCCAGCAGCAACTGCACGCCGAAGTTGGTGATGCCGCTGCCGAAGAAGACCGGCGTGATGCGGCCGGCCATGACCGCCTCCCGGTCGAAGGTTTCGCCCGCGCCGGCCAGGATCTCGACCTCCTCGCGCCACGGGTTGTAGGTGCGTTCCGGAATCAGGTTGCGGATGCTCTCGTCGTCGAAACCGCGCACACGGTCCGGCGCGCGATGCTGGCCGTGAGCCGTGCGCTCGAAGAGATGGAGCTGGTGCTCGAGGCGATCGTAGACGCCGCGAAACGATTCGCCGTTGCCCAGCGGCCAGGTGACGGGAAAGGCGCCGATGCCCAGCACCTTCTCCAGTTCGTCGAGCAGCGCCAGCGGCTCGAGCGCCGGGCGGTCCAGCTTGTTCATGAAGGTGAAGATCGGAATGCCGCGCAGCCGGCAGATCTCGAACAGCTTGCGCGTACGCTCCTCGATGCCCTTGGCGGCGTCGATCACCATGACCACGCTGTCCACTGCCGTCAGCACGCGGTAGGTGTCCTCGCTGAAGTCCTTGTGGCCGGGTGTGTCGAGCAGGTTGATGACGCAGCCGCCATACTCGAACTGCAGCAGGGTCGAGGAGATCGAGATGCCGCGCTCCTTCTCCAGTTCCATCCAGTCCGACGTGGTGGCGCGGCTGTTGCTGCGCGCGCGCACCGAGCCGGCGAGCTGGATCGCGCCGCCGTAAAGCAGCAGCTTCTCCGTCAGCGTCGTCTTGCCGGCGTCTGGGTGGGAGATGATGGCGAAGGTGCGCCGTCGCGCGATCTCCGCCTTGCGTTCTGCATCGGTCATCGACAGGACTCCAGGGTGCCCGGACAGGCTTCGGGCGCCTACCAACCGGCCATGCCCTGACGCCGCTCGTCCATCTGCAACAGGTGCGCAGACTAGAGAAGATCACCCCGTGGTGTCAACTTGGTAAACGCCTATCCGCTCAATGTCCCTCGGATTGCCAGGTCTTGATCGACTGGACGGGATGGACCAGCATGATGACGTTGAGCGTGAGGTTATCACGCACCCAGAGGAGGCAGCCCACTTCCATGGTGACGATCAGGACGATGATCAGCCAGAGGCGGGAGAGGCGGGCGATCAGGAAGCCGATGGCCATCATGCCGACGTCGCTGACGGAGTTGAGCACGCTGTCGCCCACATAGCCGAGGGAGATGGTCGCCTCGCGGTAGCGGTTGATGACGAAGGGTGAGTTCTCGAAGAGCTCCCAGCTGGCCTCAATCAGGAGCGCGATCAGGAAGCGGACCCTGATCGGCAGGCGCCGCGCGACCAGCCACAGGAAGCCGTAGAAGAGCATGCCGTGGATGATGTGCGAAAAGGAGTAGGCATCCGCCACGCGCTGGGAGTTCTCGCTCGACCAGATGTTGCCGTCCCACCAGCCAAAGCGTCCGTCAGGGCCTAGCGGCGAGCGCCCCGCATGGAGCTCCAAAGCCGCCACCGTCGCGAACACGCCGACGCAACTGAGGATCACGAAACGGTGCTTCTTCAGGAGCCGGCCGCCGCGCTGAAACCATAGCAAGGCTACATGCATATCAAAGTGTAGCCGATTTCCGGAAGTGCGCCAACTGCCGCGCTGACTAGCCCCGTGAGTGGTGGGCTGGCCACAGCCAGTTCCGTTCGCGAGAAGCCGTCAGTAAGAACGCGCCCGCCAGACTGGCGACAAGTTGCACCACAACCGTCCGCCAGGCGATCCGGATGTGGTGGGTTTCATAGGGAATCCACTTGGTCTTGCCGGGCGACCAGTGTCCGCCCCGATCGCATCGGATGGTCAGATACCGGCACGGCCAGCCGTAGGTCGACACGGTCTCTGTGGTGGTTCTCGTTCCCCAGCCCAACGTGACTCCGCCTGGCAGAGCGAGCAGAATGAACAGGTACAGGAGTGCGCCGAAGAAGAACTTCCTGGGACGCGCGAGGATGGCCACCAGTGGAACCAGTAGTCCGGCAACAGCGGAAACCAAGGCGAGCGGTCGGACGATGAACCGCGAAGCGAACGTCATCGGGCCGAAAGCTGACCGTAGCCATGCAATTGCGCAGAGCAGACAGGCGATGCCGACGGCATACAACAGGACGTAATGGCGAGTCTTCACGGTAGAGATGCGGTCTTGTTAGAGCCACAGCGGCATGCGTCCGGGTGATTGGCGATCAAGCGTGTTCGAAGCAAGCAGGGCATCGAGTCCCGCGAGAAGCCTGGGCTGGTCGCGGGGCAGGCGGGCTTCGATCGGCACGATGTTCGACGCGTGGTTCGCCCGGAAGACGGTGTTGGTCAGCGTCAGGCCCTGAACGATCGCACGCAGTTCCTGCACCACCTCGAACTCGGTCAGCGGCACAAAGCGGCCGTCACGCGCTTCGCGATGTAGTTCGGTGCCTGGCACCGGTACTACGCGCAGGGCTGAAAGCAGTCGCGGCTGCATGCCGTTCAACGCCTGCGCCGTGGCCTGCGCGTGTTCGCGGGTCCGTTCACGTCCACCAAGTCCGAGCAGGACCATCACCGATAGACGCAGTCCGCAGCGTGATGCGCGCTGTCCAGCCTCGACCATCCCGGCGGCCGTCTCGCCCTTGCGCACCCGCCGCAGCGTCTCTTCATCGCCGCTCTCCAGTCCCAGGTAGAGGGTGTGCAGTTTCAATGCATGCAGGGCCTGAAGCTGCTCGTCCGTCTTGTCCAGAATCGCGCGGCCGGTGGCGTAGAGGTTGACCCGCGCCAAGTGCGGCAGCCGCGTGGACAGCTCCCGCAGGATTATCTCCAGCTCCGCAAAGGGCCGGCGCATGACATCGCCGTCGGCCAGGAAGACGCGGACGGCATTCGGGGCATGCCGCGTCTCGCGTGCGATCAGCAGACAGGCTTCTTCCTTGCCGAGCCGCCGGTAGGGAACATCCTTGTACATGCCGCAAAAGGTGCAGCGGTTATAGGGACAGCCCTGGTCGATCTGCAGGATCAGGCTTTCCGCCTCGGCGGGCGGACGGAATTGGGGATTGTTGGCGAGGGCGGGCATACCGGCTGACTCCGAAGCGCATGCAGATGCGGTCTACTGCGATCACGCGGCTCTGCTGCGGTCGTACCGCATGCACAGGATGGGGGACATCGCGCACAGCGTCAAGCGGCAGGACTCCAGCGCGGACAGAGACCATCAGGCGAGGTCCTTTCCCCGTGGCGTCATCGGCGTTCTGGCTGTGCCCGCACGGCAGCGATGCATGACGCCGCCATACGGCGTTTCGCCCGCCAAAACCGTTGACACGTCCGCCCATTGCGGCTTAACGTCTGAAGCAGCCGCGGGCATGTGTTTTGGGGCGGATTGATGTCAACAGAAGCATTGAGTCCGTTCATGTGGCATGCGATGGTCACCTTGTGACACGTGCTGCCGCAGGCTGATGAGGAGTTTTTCGATGAAGCGTCTATGGCTTGGAATCTGCTTGTTCGCAACGCTAGCTGGGGTCCGTCCGTTGCACGCTGACACGACGCAGCCGGGCAAGGAGGCCGCGGAGCCCGATCCGCGCGCCAAGATCGACGAGATCGACAAGAAGGTGGAAGCCCTGCAGCAGGAGAAGCAGCAACTCGAACGCAAGGCCGAGGAAGCCGAACGCCGGGCGCGTCTGCGCGAGGAACTGAATGACATCCAGCGGCAAGGCGGCGAGCGTCTGCAGCAGATCGACAACCAGATCGAGGAGATCAACAAGGCGGAGGCCACCGATTCAGTCGCCACGCGCGCGCAGCGGCAGGGGCGGACCACGTTTCTCAAGGATCAGCGCCAGGTGATCATGGAGGCCATGGCCATCAAGGACATTGCTGAGCTGTCGAAGGCCAAGACGCTCCGCGAACGCGTCGAGGAGATGGATGCGGAGTGGGATTTGGTGCAAGGTCCACAACTGGAGGTTGCGCGACGGATCGAGGAATTCGAAAAGCATCTCCAGGGCGATGAAGGCACGACCGCGCAGCGCGAGCTGTTGGCCAAAATCCGCGCGCTCTGCGAAGAGGATCTCACCACGCGGCGCGCCGAACTCGCGGCGCTCAAGGCGCGTCGCGCCAACGAGAAGAGCTTCGACGCCCTGGCGGAACGCTTCTGGAACGGCAAGTAGGGGCGGACGGTTGGCGGATGTGGGGCGTTCAGCGGCATGCCTGAACTTTGAATCCGGCGCCCTGAAACGGAGAGGCGCACCGCAAAGGGAATGCAGGCTGGGGATTGGAGATGGTTGTTGTGTGATGGTGCGGGCGGCCAACCTCCGCTGCCGGCGTGATCCTCCGCGGGCCTCCATCCGTCGGCGAGCGGCAGCCTCGCTACGGGCGTTCGTCCAGCGCCTGGCGTAATTCGGTGACTTTGGCACGCACGAGTTCCGGGGCGCGTTTATCGTTGGCGTGTTCCGCCACGATCTTGACCATCGCGCTGCCGACGACCAGGCCGTCGGCGAATCCGGACAGCTGGCGCACATCAGCGGCGTTGCTGATGCCGAAGCCCAGGCAGATGGGCAGTGAGGTGACGCTGCGCACGGCGGCGGCGTGGCGCTGGATCATCTCGCGATCAAGTCCGCCTGTGCCGGTGACGCCCATGCGCGTGATGAGATAGAGGAATCCGCCCGCATCCTTGACCAGCATCCGGATCCGTTCGGGGCGGGTGGTCGGGGCCAGCAGCCGGATCAGCGGCAGGTCGTGTCCGGCCAGCATGGGCCGCAGTTCTCCGGCCTCCTCCGGGGGCAGGTCCACGATCAGCAGGCCATCGACGCCCGCTGCCGACAGATCGCGTCCCAGCCGTTCCAGGCCGTATTGCAGCAGGGGATTGTAGTAGCTGAAGAGCACCAGAGGGATGTCGGAGGTCGCGCGCAGGCGGCGTGCAAGCTCCAGCACGCGAGGCAGCGTCATGCCCTGCTTCAAGGCGCGTTGCGAAGCGGCCTGGATCACGGGGCCGTCAGCCGTGGGGTCGGAGAACGGCACGCCCAGCTCAAGGACATCGAGTCCGGCACTCACCGCCGCCTGGAGCACGGCCAGGCTGGTGTCGAAATCCGGATCGCCGGCGGTCAGAAAGCCGACCAGAGCCTTGCGTTTCTGCTGCGCGAGGCGGGTGAAGGTGGTGGTTATGCGGTTCATGGATTTAGTCATTGGTCATCAGTCATCCGTCATGGGTCAACCGAACACCGAACACTGAACACTGATTACTGATCACTTCTTCACTGCCTCAATCGCGGCCAGGGCATGGTCAAGGTCCTTGTCGCCGCGGCCGGAGAGGCAGACCAGCAGGGCTTCGTCAGGCCCGCGGCGGCGGGCTTCCTGCATGGCGGCGGCGATGGCGTGCGAGCTTTCCAGGGCGGGGATGATGCCTTCCAGGCGCGCCAGCAACTGGAAGGCTTCGAGGGCCGCGGCATCGTCGATGGAGGTGTAGCGCGCCCGGCCCAGTTCCTGGAGCAGCGCGTGCTCCGGGCCGACGCCCGGGTAGTCGAGGCCGGCGGAGATGGAGTAGGCCTCCTGCACCTGGCCGTCGTCCGTCTGCAGCAGGTAGGACTTGTTGCCGTGCAGCACGCCGACGCGTCCGTGACCGAGCGAAGCGGCGTGGTGCCCGGTTTCGATGCCATGACCGGCGGCCTCGACGCCGATGATGGCGACGGGGTCGTCGAGGAAGGGGTAGAAGAGGCCCATGGCATTGCTGCCGCCGCCCACGCAGGCGACGAGTGCGTCCGGCAGCCGGCCGATGGCGTCCACGATCTGCACGCGCGCCTCATCGCCGATCACCCGCTGGAAGTCGCGCACCATGACCGGGTAGGGGTGGGGGCCGGCCACCGTGCCGATCACGTAGAAGGTGTCCTCGACGGCTCCGACCCAGTAGCGCATGGCCTCGTTCATGGCATCCTTGAGGGTCGCGGTGCCGGCCTCGACCGGCACGACCTCGGTGCCAAGCAGGCGCATGCGCTTGACGTTGGGCGCCTGACGGCGGATGTCCTCGGCGCCCATGAAAACCTTGCACGACATGCCGAAGCGGGCGGCCACCGTGGCCGTGGCGACGCCGTGCTGGCCGGCGCCGGTCTCGGCGATCAGCCGGCGCTTGCCCATGCGCCGGGCCAGCAGGCCTTGGCCGATGGTGTTGTTGATCTTGTGGGCGCCGGTATGGGTCAGGTCCTCGCGCTTCAGGTAAATGCGCGCGCCGCCGACGTGGGCGGTGAGGCGCGCGGCGAAATCCACCGGCGTGGGGCGTCCGACATAGTTCTTGAGCAGGTCGCGGAACTCCGCCTCGAAGGCCGGATCGGCCATGGCGTCACGGCGCGCGTCCTCGAGATCGAGCAGCGCCGTCATCAGCGTTTCGCCGACGTAGCGTCCGCCAAAGGCGTCAAAGTGGCCATTGGCGTCGGGATAGCGGCCGATGAGATGTGTTTGTGTTTGGTTCATGCGTAGTTCTTTGCAAACATGGCCTTTTTGACAGGATTAAAAAGATTTTCAGGATTGGTTGATGTTGGTTGTTTCGGCGACAAGATTTTGGGGCAAATCGTCGGACGTGTCTCCGGTCATGAGTGTCAAGACGTGTTCAATGTCTTGAACACTTTTGGCCGTAAACAGCATTTTCTCGATCTGTGATGGTAGGGCGAACCACTCCAAGTGGTTATTGTAATCAGCGAACGCTTGATGCAGTTTGCGTTCCAACGTCCTTCCGTAATGCGTGTACACGACGTTCTCGATTTTACACGGCAAGGCCGCTGACGTCTTGATCTGGGCGAATCGCTGATCAAGATTATCTGTTATTCCTATTTTGATGGCATTTCCTTGCCTGATGAAATAGACGCAAGACGTTGTGTTTTGATCAAACTCGTACTTGGACAGAATTGAATACCAAAGATCTTCTTCACTTTCCATACGATCTACGATACCCACACCATAGCGATCTATATCCTCTGCGGATATCAGATCAAGGACATGTTGACCAAACATATTGCGAATCTTTGAAACAAATGCGTTTCTGTGCTTTTCAATTCGTTTCAGACGATGCTCCCGATAACGTTCCTTTGCATCTTCGACGCTCTTTTTCTGCCGCTCCCATATGGCGGTGTCCGCAACGATATCTTCGCGGATAATCTTCCTTATGTGGGATTCGACGAGTTCTCTAGCGTTTGGAAGCACATGCGGGTCTCTAATGGGCAGATGTCTCCGCTCTTCCTTGGCAGAAGCTAATTCGGATTCGGTGCAATTAAGCGTACTTATCCTATATTCCAGATACTTCCGCCATGCCATAAAAAGTTCCCCAAGCCCGTGGTTTGGTCCATGAAAAGCAAAAGCAAAAATAGAATTTAGCTCGCTGTCGTCATAAGGTTCTGCTGGGCGTTGCGCCCAATAGTTTCGGTGCTCATCGAGCATTCGGCGAATTGCAAAGGCCAGGCGATCGCTATAATATTTCTCGAACTTTGCCTGGTTTCTGCTTTTAAGCCACTGAAGGTTCTTATCAGTAAAGTTTTTTCTGCTCCATTCCTCGTAAACCGTGTCTTCCGCCGGTGGTTGGGTAGGTTTCCAAAGAATGGCCAAATCCTTTCGCCACTTCTCGTCTCGTGCTTCCACGGCTTGCCATTTGATTGCATCTGACATGATGTCACGATTAATCCCAGTCTCGATTGTTGATTTAATGCATTCGACACCCTTTACGTTGCGTGATTCAAATATAATCGTCCTGGCTCGCGAAAACTGTCTAGCCGCATCGATCTCTTCATGAGAACTGCAAGAATGAAAATCGCCCCATGCAATTTGCTGCTCTCTCATCTGAGTGTAAAACCGCCACGCCATGACAAGTTCCTGCTCGGCGGCCAGCGTGTCGTCCGATGTGTCGCACAGGATTGCATGTAGTGCTGCGGCATCCAAAACCTCGGCGCGTTGCTTCGCAAGTGAGTCCTTGTACAAAACGAGGCGGGAACCAAGACTTTCGGCTTTTTCAGGATCAGCGTTCATTTTCGCACCGACTTTATGCATGTGTCGAAGGTCGCTTATCGGAGTGTTCCTT